>Ga0307314_10000032_pt1 | contig 37095 bp, 38 predicted proteins | sample ER_DNA_204_FD_194493 | JGI IMG/M metagenome (GOLD analysis project Ga0307314, IMG submission 194493) | Bulk soil microbial communities from the East River watershed near Crested Butte, Colorado, United States - ER_DNA_204 | ecosystem: Environmental > Terrestrial > Soil > Floodplain | place...
GACGCTTCCTTCCAGAGTGTTCGGGTCCTTTGCGATCGCGGAGATCGATTCCCTCAGAGCGGCAACGATCGCGTCGATTTCGTCTTGGTCCTCAGCCGGGGGAACGAGTGCGTCCAGTTCGTCGGCTTGCTGTTCCAGATTCGGCACCAGAACCTCGGTCACGATTTCTTCGAACTGGGCCTTGCTCGGTTCGCTTGACCCGAAGCCTTTTTCTTTTGCGAATTTTTCGATTTCGGTCTGACTTGCTTCATTGCCGACTTGGCAGATTGCGTCGCCTTTCCGGATGACCTCCGCTTTCGTCAGCGGCGCCTCACTCGCCGCCGAAGTCGTGCTGTCGCCGCCACCGCCGCCGCCGCAGCCGCCGAGCAGCGCGACCAGCGCCACCAAAGCGCCGAGCATGCCCACTACCCATCCCCTGTTCAACGTGCCTCCTCTCCTCGCTGTGGATAAGGCACGCAACCTACCGTCTACTCAAATTCGTTACAACCGTTGAGGCAAAGGAAGGGGCGCCCGGAGGCGCCCCTTGAGCCCGATCAGGAGCGGAAACTCATTCTTCGCCGCAGACCTTGAGCCCATATTCCTTCGCGAGTTTGGTGCCTTCGGCGAGAGGATTCGCCTTCCCGAACAACACCTTCGGTTCCTCTTCTATTTCGTCGGCGCCGTCTTCCACGGCTTCCACCATCGCTTCGATTTGACCCTCGTCACCGTCGGGCGCACCGAGGGCGTCGATTTCTTCAGCCTGGCTGCGTATGTCCCCCGCGATCACCTGTTCGACAAATTCTTCCTGCTGCTTTTTGGTCATTTTTTGCGTCGTCGTACCCTTTTCTTCGGCGAATTCGTCAACCGCGACGTTGATCGATTCGTTGCCTTCTTCGCAGATCGCATCGGCCTGCTTGATGAATTCGGCCTTGGTCAGTGACGCGCTGGTGTCACTGTCGCCGCCGCCACAGCCGGCGACCAGCGCCGCCAGCGCGACCAGGGCGGCAACCGCCGCCAGGAATGCCTTGTTCAAGTTGTCTCCTCTAACTCGGGGTGGACGAGGCAGGGAAGCTACCCGCTGCCCCGGCTCCTAGACGCGCTGGATCAGGGTGCCGGTCCCCAGGCCGCCGCCGCAGCACATCGTCACCAGGCCCATCTCCTTGTCGGAGCGCTCCATCTCGTGCAGGAGGGTGGTGATCAGGCGAGCGCCGGTGGAACCGAGGGGGTGGCCGAGGGCGATCGCGCCGCCGTTGACGTTGACCCGGTCCATGTCGGGGTCGAGCTCCCGCCGCCAGGCGGCGACGACCGAGGCGAAGGCCTCGTTGATCTCGACCAGGTCGATGTCGTCCATCGTCATCCGGTTGCGCTCGAGCAGCTTCCGGGTCGCCGGGATCGGGCCGGTCAGCATGATCACCGGGTCGACGCCGACGGTGGTCTGGTCGAAGATCCGCGCCCGCGGCTTCAGGCCCAGCTCGTCCGCCTTCTCGCGCGTCATCAGCAACACCGCGGCAGCTCCGTCACTCACCTGGGAGGAGTTGCCGGCGGTGATCCTGCCGTCCTCCTTGAAGGCCGGCTTCAGCGCCGAGAGACCCTCGATCGTCGTCTCCCGCAGGCCCTGGTCGGTGGCGTAGGTGTCGCCGTTCACCTGCATCGGCAGGATCTCGCGCTCGAAGCGCCCCTCCTCCGTCGCCTGCTTGGCGAGCTGCTGGGAGCGGACGCCGAACTCGTCGAGCTCGGAGCGCGGGATCTCCCACTGGTCGGCGATCATCTCGGCCGAGAGGCCCTGCGGGATCAGGTCGTAGCGCTCCATCAGCTCAGGCGAGAAGGCCATCCCGTGCTCCTCCATCACCGAGAAGGAGTCGGCGAAGGAGATGTGGCCCATGTGCTCGACCCCGCCGCCGATCGCGACGTCGTGGACGCCGGAGGCGACCAGCGCGGCGGCGAAGTTGACCGCCTGCTGGGCCGAGCCGCACTGGCGGTCGACGGTCGTCGCCGGCACCTCCTGCGGCAGCCCGGCCTCGAGCCAGGCGTTGCGCCCGATGTTCAGCCCCTGCTCGCCGAACTGCTGGACGCAGCCGGCGATCACGTCGCCGACCTCGTTCGGGTCGATCCCGCTGCGGTCGATCACCTCCTTGTAGGTGCGGGCGAGGAGGTTGGAGGCGTGAAGGTCCTTGTAGTAGCCCTTCTCCGGATGGCCGCGGCCGATCGGGGTCCTGACGGCCTCGACGATGACGACCTCTTCCCCGCCGAACTTGCCCTTGCCGTTGTCCATCGCCAGCCTCCGTTCCTCTCAAGATCTGCGGCGCGAAGCGCGCGCCTTCCCTTCCAGGGTAGCCGACTGACTGGTCAATCAGCCAGGGTTACCCGGTACCCGAACCCGCGCGGCATCGCGGCGTTGATGCGTGATAGAAGCCCCGGCCAATGAGCGCTAACCAGGGGTACACGAGTCCGGGGATCGCGGGCAGCGGGGCGATTGCCACCGGCCTTGCCGCGGTCTCGACCACCACCGCAGACACGATCCTGCTCGCCCGCAGCGAGGCCTCGGCCTGGCGCGCCGAGGAGAAAGTGGTCGCCGCCTGCGCCAAGATCGAGGGCGGCGAGCCCTCGCGGCTCCGCGTCACCACCGACCCCGCCGACCTCGCCGACTGCGACGTCATCGTCGAGGCGATCGTCGAGGGGGTGGCGCCGAAGGGCGAGCTGCTGCGGACGATCGCCGAGGCGTGCCCGAACGCCGACCTCGCGACCACGACCTCGTCCCTCAGCATCACCGAGATCGCCCAGGCTGCCGGCACCCCGAAGCTGTTCGGCTTCCACGTCTTCAACCCGGTGCCGCGGATGAAGCTGGTCGAGGTCTGCATCCCCGACGGCGCCTCCGATTCGCGCGAGAAGGCGCTCGCCTGGTGCGCGGCACTCGGCAAGACCGCGGTCGTGGTTCCCGACGAAGCCGGCTTCGTCGTCAACCGCCTCCTCTTCCCCTACCTCTTCGACGCCGCGCGGATGGTCGAACGGACCGGGATGGAGCCCGGTGCGGTCGACACCTGCATGAAGCTCGGCGCCGGCCACCCGATGGGACCGCTGGCGCTGCTCGACTTCGTCGGCATGGACGTCTCGAAGGCGATCGGCGACGCCCTCTACGCCGAATCGAACGAGCCGACCCACGACCCGCCCCCGATCATCGTGAAGATGGTCGAGGAAGGGAAGCTGGGGCGGAAGTCGGGCGCTGGGTTCTACAGCTACGACTGAGGGGCTACGCGGCCTTGCTTTTCCCTGAGATGTCCCAGATGACATCCGCCTCTGAGATGCCCTGACGGCGGGCGACGGTCTCGATCTCTTCCCAGGGCAGTTCGGCCTCGGGAAGGTCGTCCCAGCGGGCGAGGTCGAGGGCCTCGATCGACCCCTTCAGCGCCGGTCCGAGGTGTTCCTCGGAGCGCAGCAACGCCCTCAGGACCTCGAGCTGCTTGTCGGTCAGGCGTACAACCCACATCGGGTACCTCCAAGATTCGAGCGGGGGAGCGGGTTGCCCGATGAAGTTAGGCGGGGGTGCGGACGGAATCGCCGCTGCCGCCGCTGATCCGAACCGCCTCGATTCGGTTCTCCCGCACCGCCTCGACCCTGATCGTGTAGCCGTTGGCGTGGATCGAGTCGCCGCGTTTGGGAAGGCGTCCCAGCTCACCGAAGACATAGCCGCCGACCGAGTTGTAGGCGTCGGTGTCGACCGGCAGCTCGATCCCGGCGTCGGCGAGATCGCCGAGGGAGACGTGGCCGCGCACGAACCAGTCGCCGTTGGTCAGCTTGCGCACCGCGGCGGCCCGCGGGTCGGTCTCGTCCTCGATCTCGCCGACCACCTCCTCGAGGATGTCCTCGACGGTGACGATCCCGACCGTGCGCCCGTACTCGTCGACGACGACCGATAGGGAGGTGCGCTGGACCTGGAGGTCGTGGAGGAGGTCGTCGAGCGGCCGCGTCTCGGGGACGATCAGGGCGTCGCGGGTGACCGTGTCCAGCGCGGCCCCGGGCCCCTCGCTCATGTAGAGCCGGGCAAGGCTGTTGTTGTGGACGACGCCTTTGACGCGGTCGGGGTTCTCGTCCTCGATCACGACCAGGCGCGTGTGCCCGGAGGTGACGCAGCGCCGCAGCGCCGCCTCCACCGACTCCGAGGAGTCGACGGTGACGACGGCGGGGATCGGCGTCATCACCTCGCGCGCCTCCTGCTCGTGGAGGTGGAAGACGCCGCCGAGCATTCCGGCCTCGCCGGGGTCGAGGTGGCCCCCCATCCGGGAGCTGTCGATGATCTGCTTCAGGTCCTCGGAGGTGTGGTGCTCCTCGAGGTCTTTGGGATCGACGCCGAACAGCCGCACGACGGTGTTCGAGAACCAGCTCAGGGCCTTGGTGAAGGGGGTCGTCGCAACCGCGAACCAGCCGAGCGGCCGCGAGACCCGTCGCGCCGTCTTCTCGGCGTTGGCGATCGCCAGCATCTTCGGCACCTGCTCGCCGATCGAGATGTGCAAGGCGGTGACGAAGGTGAACGCGATCGCCAGCGCGAGACCGGTGGCGACGCCGTGCGAGAGCCCGCCGAACAGCGGCTCCAGCAGCTTCGCCAGCGAGGGCTCGCCGAGGAATCCGATCCCGATCGAGGCCATCGTGATCCCGATCTGGCAGGCGGAGAGGGATTCGTCGATGCGATCGAGCTGCTCGACCACGGCCTCCGCCCCCGCTTCCCCCTCCTCGACGGCCTGTTCGAGCTTGCCGCGGCGGCTGCGGACCAGCGCGAACTCGGCCGCGACGAAGAAGCCGTTGATCGCGATCAGCAGCGCTAGAAGGACGAGCAGTAGGACGCTCATCGGCTATGCGGCCCGGTACTTCGGGCTGGGACGTCCTCGGCCATTCGGCACCGTGAATATAGCTACCCGTTGCGGCGGTTCGGCACTACGCCGCTCGTTAGGTGCGATATTGACCGAGCAATGCGGATCGCCACGCTCAGCGAGATGCTCGAAGAGGTCGTGCGCCTGGGCGAGGCGACGGGGATGGAGGACCATGCCCACGAGCTGCGGGGAGAGATGGAGGGGCGGCTGGCCAGCGTCCGGGCAGCGGTGGCCGGGGTCGGCTCACCGCGGGTGATCGCCCTGCAGCGTCTGGATCCGCCCCGCGTCGGCGGCTTCTGGATCCCGGAGATGATCTCGATCGCCGGCGGCGAGGACGTCGCCGGCGACCCCGGCCTCAGCCCGGCCGCCGTCGGCTGGGGAGAGCTGTCGAGCCTCAATGCCGACGTCGTCGTGGTGATGCCGGAAGTCTCGATCGAGAACGCGCAGGCGCAGGCGATGGAGCACTGGGAGAGCATCGCCAGCCTCGGCGCGACCCGCCTCTACGCGGTCGACGGGACCCTCTTCGCCGAGCCTGGCCCGCGGCTCGTCGACGGCGTCGAGCTGCTCGGCCATGTGCTCCACCCCGACCTCGTCGACCCGCCCGGCAACGTCGGCGCGGTGGCACTGCGGGCGCCGGTCAAGAGGATTCTGCCGGAACCCTGAGGCCGCTCAGGCGACAGCGATCGCGGCGACCACCGAGATCGCGGCGACGGCGATCATCGCCGCGAGCTCGAGCGGCAGGCGGTTGCGGCCGAACATCCCTTTCTCGCCGGCGACGATCGCGAGGGCGCAGAGCGCGCCGCCGACCAAGCCGCCGATGTGGCCGCCGACGCTGATGTTGGAGCCGACGAAGCTCCAGACGAGGTTGAAGACGATCAGGAAGCCGATCTGGCTGGCCAACGCCTCCATGCCGCGCCCGCGGGCGATGATGAAGGTCGCGGCGGCGAGTCCGAAGACCGCCCCCGACGCTCCCAGGGTCAAGGCGTTCGGATCCAGGACCAGGGCCCCGAGGGAGCCCGCGAGCAGCGACGCGAAGTAGAGGACGAGGAAGCGCGGCGTCCCCAGCGCCGGCTCCAGCAGCCTGCCGAGGAAGAAGAGGATCAGCATGTTGAAGCCGATGTGGACCAGGTTCGCGTGGAGGAAGCCGCAGGTGAGGAGGCGGTACCACTCCCCTTCTGCGACCGACGGTCCGAAGAGGGCAAAGTCGGCGACGAACTGGCTGATCCCGGTTTTCTGGAACCCGCCCGAGCCGTTGGCGATCTGGACCAGGAAAACGACGACATTGATCGCGATCAGCACGTAGGTCGCCGGGAAGGCCTGGAACCCGCTCGGCGTTCCGGTCGGGTTCCTCATCACCCGCGTCCGCTGGCTCGCGCACTCGGGGCAGCGCATCCCGACCGGGGTCGGCGTCATGCAGTCTGGACAGATCGGCCGCCCGCAGGAGGAGCAGGAGACGCGGGTCTCGCGGTCGGGGTGGCGGTAACAGGTCTCGGCCATCGGGCTCCGCAGCCTACAATCGCCGCCGATGGAGGCCGCCAGCCCCGCCCGTCTCTACGCCGCCCTCGCCGGGGCCCTCCTCCTCGTCCTCGGCGTGGCCGGCTTCTTCTACGACGCCTCCTTCGGCCCGCTGGACGCCTACGCGGAGGCGCTCGGGGCGCTGCAGGTGAACGGCTGGCTCAACCTCCTCTACGTCGCCACCGGCGCGGTCGGCGTGCTCGTCGCCGGTGCCTCCTCGCGCGGCTACGCGCTGGCGGTCGGCGCCCTCTACGTCGTGCTCGCGATCGTCGGCTGGGGCAGCGAGGGGCTGAACCTCCTCGTCGGCGTCCTCGGCCTCGCCGCCGCGGCGGGAACGCCGAAGCTAGAGCCGCGAGCGAAGCCCGCTCGTCAGCGCCCTTAGCCGGCCCTGGCTCTGCTGGCGGCCGCGGCGGCGCAGCTCCAGCAGCACCAGCGCCCCGGTGGCGGCGCCACCGGCGCCCACCGCGACCACCGGCCGCACCCAGTTGCGCGGGTCGCGGAGGGATCGCAGCTCGCTCTCGGAGAGCTCCTCGGCCCAGTCGGAGAGCTCCTCGGCGGCGGCCTGGGTGACCGCGGCCATCGTGTCCTCGAGGCGTCCGGAGAGGCGCTCGGGCGGCTCGATCGGCCGCAGCGCGTCGCCCAGCAACTGCTCGACGTCCCAGGTCGAGCCGCTGAGGGTCTCGCGCGAGTCAGTCATCGCCCATCTCCTCCTGCAGCTGCTTGATCGCGCGGTGGATCAGCACCTTCGTCGCCCCGTCGCTGCGGCCGAGGGCGCGCGCGATCTCGCGGTTGTCCATCCCGAGCGCGAAGCGCATGATCAGCGCCTCGCGCCGATCCTCGGGCAGCTTGTCGAGATGCACCATCACCTGCCGCAGCTCCTCCCGCCCCTCGGCGATCGCCTCGGTGTCGTGGCGGGCAGCGATCGGGTCGGCGTTTTCCAGCGGCGTCTGCGGCCGCCGCGAGCGGTCGCGGTAGTAGTTGGAGGCAAGGTTGTGGGCGATCCGGATCACCCACGGCCGCAGCGGCCGTCCGTCCGACTCGCGCCGGGCGCGGTCGAAGTGGCGGTAGGCCTGGAGAAAGGCCTGCTCGGTCAGGTCCTCGGCGTCGTGATGGTTCCCCACCCGGTAGTAGGCGTAGGAGTAGACGTCGCGCAGGTGCGCCCGGTAGAAGGCCTCGAAGGCGCGGTCGAGCTCCGCCTTGGCCGCCGGAGCCAGCTCGGCCGGCTCGACGTTCTCCTCGGGGCCGCTCACCCGGCAAGCGTACCCGCGCACCTGCGGCCGCGCCGCGCATCTATGCAGCCCGCCGCCTGCGCTCGACCTGGCGCAGCGTGGCCATCCACTGCTCGACGTCGCAATCGCCCCGGATCAGTGACGCCAGGCAGGCAAGGGCGTCGGCCTCGACTCCGGAGGAGGCGACCGCTTCGGCGAGGATCGGGACGGTGTCGAGCCCCTCGGAGGCCTGGCCGATCTTGCCGGGGATGTCCTTGGCCGGAGTGCCGGTGCCGAGCAGCTCGCCGGCGCGCCGGTTGCGCCCCGACGGCGCCATCATCGTCGCGGTCAGGTCCCCCACCCCAGCCAGGCCGGCGAAGGTTTCGGGGTCGGCGCCGCGGGCGACCGCGTGATCGATGCACTCGCGCCAGATCGCGGCGACGGCGATCCCGGCGGCGTTGAGGCCGTGCGGCTCGGCCGCGGCGGCGGCGAGAGCGGCCGCGTTCTTGGCGGCCCCGGCCATCTCCACCCCGGTGACGTCGCGCGAGCGCTCGCAGACGAGGCCGGCCTCGTCGAAGACCTCGCCGATCTGGACCCGCAGCTCCTCGTCGGCGGAGCCGAGGACGAGGGCGGCCGAGCCGGAGACGGCCTCGCGGGCGTGGGCAGGGCCGCCGAGGCAGGCGATCGCCCGCGCCCGCACCCGTTCGCCGACGTATTCGGAGGGCAGCAGTCCCTGGCCGCTGATCAGGCCCTTGGTCAGCATCAGGACCGCGCTGCGCGAGCTGACCCGGTCGGCGATCGCCCCCACGGCCTGCGGCAGCTGGGCGGAGGGGATCGCCAGGCAGATCAGGTCGAGGCCGGCGAGCTCGATCGCAGAGGCCGGGCGGACGTCGATCGCCTCCGGCAGCGGCACCCCGGGCAGGTAGCGGCGGTTCTCGCCGTCCTCGATCAGCTCCTCGACTCGCTCCGCGGTCCGCGCCCCGAGCTGGACCTCGAGGCCGCCGCGGGCGAGCAGGACGGCGACCGCCGTCCCCCAGCTGCCGGCGCCGATCACGGCGGCGCGGCGCATCGGCGGCAAGCCGCCGAGGTCTTCCCACTGCAGGAGGACGTTGGGCCAGATCCGCGCCGTCACCGTTTCCGCCAACGCCGGCGAGGGCTCCTCGGCGCGGGGGAAGGTCATCGGCGGGCCGAGCCGGACCTTGCACTTGCGCGGCCGGATGCGCCAGCCGCGGCGCACGTGTTCGGTCCCGAGCACGGCGGTCGGGATCACGACGGCGCCGGTCTGCAGCGCCAGCCGCCCCACTCCGCGCTTGGGGTTGGCGAGCGTGCCGCGGCGGATCCGCGTGCCCTCCGGGAAGACGCAGACGGCGCCGCCGCGTTCGGCGATCATCCGCGCGGTCAGCATCGATTCCTCGTCCGACTCGCCGCGGCGGACCGGGAAGGCCCCGAGCCGCGAGAGCATCCATCCCTGCCAGCGCCGCTCGAAGAGCTCGACCTTGGCCATGTAGTTGATCGGCCGCCGCCAGGGCAGGGTGGCGCCGACGACGAAGGGGTCCAGAAAGCTCCGATGGTTGGCGGCGACGATCACCCCGCCATTCGCCTTCCCGTACTCCCGCCCCCGCCGCTCGAGCCGGAAGTAGACGAGGAAGAACGGCAGCAGGATCGCCCGCGCGAAGCAGTACATCGGCCAGTTGACGCTGTGCTTACGCGTATAGGCGTGGTAGGAGGCGAGCCGCTCCGGGCTCAGACGTTCGGGATCCACGCGTAGCGCTACACGGCTAAGAAGGGCTGGTTACGGCGCCTCGCCGGGTGCCGGTTACGGGACCCGGCCGCCGAGTCCGCGTCAGACCGCCTATATCGCGGTCCGGCGCGGACTCGCGCAGAAATTTGGAGCTACCAGGCAGCCCGCACCAAAGCGGCGAGATCCTCGCGAGCGACCATGCCTGGGACCCACTTCAACTCAGGCCGTTTCAACATCGCCTCAAGCGCCTCGTTGAGACGTGATTCGTCGCCGCCGAGAGAGCCGAGCAGACGGGGCTGGCCCAGCTCTTCGATCCTCTCGGGAAGACCGGCGAGGTCGGTGTTGAGCGAGACTGCGAGGGCCTCGTACGCCTTGGGAGCTCGCTCGGACAGGAACCCGACCGCCTTCGGCAGGATCGCGGCGTTGCTCTCCGCGTGAGGCGTGCCGCAGATGCGGACCAGGGTCTGGCAGATCAAGTGGTGCAGTCCGAGCCCGGCGGAATCGATTGCGTAGCCGCAGAGGATCGCACCGAGCGCGAGGTCTCCCCTGTCCCGCTCCACCCGCGCTTCGTCCAGCGCCGACCCGATCAACGCCGCACCCCGCAGCGCCGTCATCTCCGAGACCGGGTTCGACCCCGGCAGGTACAGCGTGTCCGCTCCGTGCGCCAGCGCGTTCATCGCGCTCGCCCGCAGTTCCCGCTCCTCCTGTCCCGTCATCGCCTCGGGATCCGCGACCACCAGCGACGGCCGCACCATCCCCCGCACCTTCTCCTCCGCCCCCTCAGCCAAACGGTGAATCCCGGTCATCGGCGCCCCCGAAAGCGTCGTCGGAATCGCCACCACATCCGCTCCCGACACCGCCCCCACCGCCTTCGCCACATCAACCACCCGGCCGCCGCCCAGCGCTACGAGTGGACGCGCTCTCGCACCCTTACCTGCATCGTGAGGGTGCGCGAGCGCGTCCAACAGCGGCGCCGCGGCGGCCGGGACCTGACCCTGGGCCACCAGATGAACTCCGTGCGCTGTCTCGCGCAACCCGTCGCCGGCTTCACCCAGCGCCCGCTCCGTACTCAGCAGCTCGAACTCCCCCACTCCGTGCTCGCGCAGCACATCCAGCGCCTGCCTAACCCCGCCCCGCCGGAAGACGACGGTGCGCCCGGCGTCGCGCCAGGTGAAGTCCTCGCTCAACTCTGGGCTTTGAGGCGCGGGTTCTCGACCGGGCGCAGTTTCGGTTCGACCTCGTCGCGCAGGTGCTCGAAGGCCGGCGGCAGCGAGAGCTTCTCGCCGAGGTGCTCGACCGGCTCGTCGACGGTGAAGCCCGGACCCAGGGTCGCGATCTCGAAGAGGACGCCGCTGGGCTCGCGGAAGTAGATCGAGCGGAAGTAGAAGCGGTCGATCTCCGGCGTCGGCTGGGCACCGCCGGCGACGGCCTTCTCGCGCCAGTCGAGCAGCTCCTCCGGGGTCGAGGCCCAGGCGACGTGGTGGACGCTGCCGGCGCCCTGCATCCCGCGCTCGCCCGGCGGCTCGTCATAGAGGTAGCGGCCACCCCGCTGCTCGCCGCGGGCTTCCCAGGCGCCCTCCACCTGCTCGAACTCGAGCGCCTCGAGCAGCCCCGCAGACGCCTCGGGTGAGGCGGCGTAGGCCCGCACCGCGTGGAAACCCTGCAACGCCATCTCCCCCGGCACCTCGGGGTGGTCGGCGATCAGCGGCTGGTCGGGCACCTCGACGACCAGCAGCTCGTGCTCGAGCCCCTCCGGGTCGGAGAAGACGAGGCCGTTGCCGTCGCGCTCGGACTCGGTGTCGTTGGCGCGCAGCCGCTCCGCCCAGAAGTCGAGCGCCTCGGTTGAAGCGACGCGCCAGACGATCCGGTGCACCATCCCAGCCCCGGCCCGGCCCAGGGGCGCGCCCGGGTACTCGAAGAAGGTCAGATCGGAGCCCGCGTCCCCCGCCTCGTCGGCGAAAAAGAGGTGGTAGACGGTCGGGTTGTCCTGGTTGACGGTTTTCTTGACCAGCCGCAGGCCCATCACGCCGGCGTAGAAGTCGACGTTGCGTTGAGCGTCCTCGGTGATCGCGGTGATGTGGTGAATTCCCTCTAGCTTCATTGCTCACGTATACCATCCGCCAATGAGCCGCGGACGACGTCGGGTTGTACGGGGGCTCGTGATCCTCGGCTCCGTCCTCGCTTTCCTCAGCGTCTTCGCGATCTGGACCGAGCGCCAGGCCCTCAACACCGACGACTGGGTAGACACCAGCGGCCGGCTGATCCACAACGAGACGATCCGCGAAGCGGTCGGCGACTACCTGGTCGACCAGCTCTACGAAAACGTCGACGTCCGCAAGGAACTCGAAGAAATCCTTCCCGGCGACACCAAGGACCTGGCCGGGCCGGCGGCCGGCGGCCTGCGCCAGGTCGCCGGGCAGGGCGCGGAAAAGGCGCTCGAAACCTCGACCGCCCAGGACCTCTGGGAAGAGGCGAACCGGACCACGCACGAACAGCTCCTCGCCGTCCTCGAAAACAAGAAAGAAGCGATCGAGACCGACGAAGGCAACGTCCGCCTCAACCTCGGCAGCCTGCTCACCAACCTCGCCCAGCAGGTCGGGATCGGCGAAGACCTGGCCGAAAAGCTGCCGCCCGACGCCGCCCAGGTGGAGATCCTCAAGTCCGACCAGCTGAAGACGGCGCAGGACATCGCGGTCGCGATCAAGGGCCTGGCGCTGCTGCTCTCGATCCTCACTTTCCTCGCCTTCGGCCTCGCGATCTACCTCTCGCGCGACGAACGCTGGGTCACCGTCCTCCTCAGCGGCATCGGCCTCATCGCCGCCGGCTTCGCGGTGATCGTCGTCCGCCACATCGCCGGCGGCATCGTCGTCGACCAGCTGGTCAAGGACGAGAGCGTGAAGCCGGCGGGCGAAGCGGCCTGGTCGATCGGCACCTCGCTGATGACCAGCATCGCGACGACCGTGATCGTCGTCGGCGTCCTCTTCCTCGTCGCCGGCTGGCTCGCCTCGCCGACCGGCGGCGCCCGCACCACCCGGCGGTACCTGGCGCCGACCCTGCGCCTGCACTCCGCCTACGTCTACGGCGGGCTGGCGGTCCTCGTCAGCCTCTACTTCCTCTCCGGCCCCACCCACGGCCTGCGCGCCTTCGTCACCACGCTGCTGGTCGCCGCGGGGGCGGCGGCCGGGATCCACGAGCTGCGCAAGCAGACCGAGGAGGAGTTCCCCGAAGCGACCTACGACGCGACCTTCGGCCGCACCCGCGACAAAGTCGTCGACGCGGTCAAGGACGCGAACATCTCCGAGAAGGTCGGCGAGCAGGCATCGAAGTTGCGCCTGCCGGAGATGCGCCGTCCGGACAAGGACGGGAGTCCTGGCGACGAGGCGCCGACGGCAACGATGCCGGTCAGCCAGGAGGACGCGCGACTCGAGCGCCTGGAGCGTCTGGGGACGCTGCGCGACAAAGGCATCCTCACCGACGAGGAGTTCGCCGCCGAGAAGTCGAGGCTCCTCGGCGGCGACTCTTCGGCGTCCTAGCTACTCGCCCAGGGTGATCCGGACGCGGGCGCCCGGGGCCAGGATCTTGCCCGGCTTGGGGGCCTGCTTCAGCACCTTGCCTACCTTGCCCGGCTTCGGCGCGTCGACCTTCTTCACGTGGCCGAGCTTGCAGCCGCGGCGACGCAGCAGCGTCTTCGCCTTCTTCAGCGGCTTGTTCTTCACTGCCGGGACGACGCAGGCGAGGTAGACGTAATCGTCGAACCGGGTGTTCGGATTGGTCCCGGCCAGCGTGGTGACGGTGACGTCGACTTTGCCGGGCCGCGCGCTCTTCGGCGCGGTGGCGGTGATCTCGGTGTCGGAGTCGACGCTGAAGCTGGCCGCGGGGGTCGAGCCGAACGAGACGGCGGTGGCGCCGTTGAAGTTCTTGCCCGTGATCGTCACCAGCGTGGTGCCGGTAACCGGCCCTGACGGCGGTGAAATCGTGGTGACTTCCGGCGCGGGCTGGACTTCGGCACTCAGCTCGACCTCTTCGCCGGAGAAGCTTTTACTCGGCGGTGCGATCGTGCCGGGGAAGGGAGTCGGGAAGATCGACGCATAGCTGGCGCCCGATTCCGTCTTCACTCCGATTTCGTCGGTTTCGGCGGTCGGATCGACTCCGATGAGATCGCCGGCCTGAACCTTCACGTTCGTCTCGAAGGTCTGCAGTCCCGTCCCGGAAGGGGAAGCCGGCGCACTCTTGCCCGCCGCTTCGTAGGCGCCTTTACCGTCAGGGTGGAGCACCCGCAGGTAGAACGGTCCCCCAACAGCGCCCTGCACGGACCAGCGGATGATTGCGCCGTTGACCGGCGAGGCAAGCGTCGCCCCCGGCTCCGGCAGCGCCGTGTTGAAGATGGTTTCCACGCGATCGAATTTCTTCGATTCCCATTCGTCAGGCAGAACACTGCCGATCTTGATCACCGACGCCTGCGCCGCGGTCGCCATCGCTGCCCAGGCGGTTACCGCGCAGACGACCGCAATCGCCCAACGGCGCGATCGGTGTCCTCCTCCTTGCTTCGTGTACCCCTGCTGCTGCCGCATCTTCGATGCCTCCTTAGTCGTCTTCCCTTGCCTTCAGCGCTTAGCGCCGTTTGCGTAAACGGCAGCTAAAGGCAAAGTTGCGGCCGGAGGAAGAAGAACCACGGTGTAGGGGAACCTCGCTACAGGGGTGGAAAAAGCCCGCCGCCGGAATCGAACCGGCAACCTCCTCATTACAAATGAGGCGCTCTCCCAGGTTGAGCTAGGCGGGCGTGGTGGCTAATGATGTCCTGAATGGACGTGACGTTCAGGTTCTTGGGGCCAGACGAGGGTACCGTGCTGACGGGCGCGATCGAAGCCGCCTATGGTCAAACTTATGACGTCCGGTGGGTGTACGACCCGGACGAGGTGAACGGCCGGATCGGCGCCGGCACCTACGTCGCCTGCGTCGCGGAAACCCCCGCAGGGGAGCTGCTTTGCCATATCGGCATGAGCCTGGCCGCCGCCGGCGACGCGGTCGCCCACTCCGGCCAGGCGGTGACTTTGCCGGCGGCCCGCGGCCAGCACCTCTTCACCCGCACCAAGCGCCACCTGATGGACTGGGCGCGGGAGCGCGGGCTGGCCGGGATGTACAGCGAGGCGACCGCCGCCCACCCCTACAGCCAGAAGGCCAACATCGAGCTGGGCGCGCACGAGACGGGGTTTCTGCTCGGCTGGATCCCGGCCACGGTCGCCAACGACGCCGCCGGCGGGCGGCGCGGCCGGCAGTCGGCGGCGCTCTTCTACACGAAGCTGAACGACGGGCACGAGCGCCGGGTCTACGCGCCCGAGCGCCACCGGGCGATCGTCGCGCAGACGATCGAGCTCTGCCAGCTGCGCGGGACCCTCGCCGATCCGCCGCCCGGCTGCGGCCTTCCCGAGCGGACCGAGCTGCACGTCGAAATCGACGAGAGCCACGACCTGGCGCTGCTGACGGTGCGGGTGCCTGGCGCCGACCTGGAGCGGGTCGTGGCCGCCGAGCGCCACCACCTGTTCCACCGTCGCTGCCTCGACGCGGTCTACGTCGACCTGCCGCTGGAGAACCCGGCGACGGCGCTGCTCGCAGACCACCTCGAGCGACTCGGCGTCTCCTACGCCGGCGTCTTCCCCAACAGCAGGACCGACGGGGACGTACTCCGGATGCAGTCGCTGCACCGGGTCCGAGTCAAGGCCGACGACATCGCCGTCGCCTCGGACCACGGTCAGGCACTGCTCGAATACGTCCTCGCCGATCTTCCTCAGGCCTAGGCAGCGACCTCGCGGGAGGCCAGGTGGGCGCCGACCTTGCGCTTGACCCGCTGCAGGGCGTTGTCAACCGTCTTCGTGTCGCACTCGAGGCGCTCGCCGATCAGCTCGTAGGAGTGGCCGTCGAGGTAGAGCGAGAGGACCCGGCTCTCGAGGTCGGAGAGCACCCCGGAGACCCCGGAGAGGCAGGAGACGAGGCTCTCCAGCTCTTCGGTCGCGATCACCTGGTTGACCGGGTCGTGGACGCTGGGCCCGGGCAGGATCTCGTCGAGGGTGGTTTCCGAGTCGCCGGCCGCGGCGGGGGTCTGGCTGAAGGAGACGTACTGGTTGAGCGGGGTGTGCTTGTTGCGGGTCGCCGTCTTCACCGCGGTGATGATCTGGCGGGTGATGCAGAGCTCGGCGAAGTTGCGGAAGCTCGACTCGCGGTCGGTCCGGTAGTCGCGGATCGCCTTGTAGAGGCCGACCAGGCCCTCCTGGATCAGGTCGTCCGACTCGCCGCCGAGGAGGAAGTAGGAAGAGGCCTTGAGGCGGACGAAGCCGCGGTAGCGACGGATGATCGTGTCGAAGGCGTCGGTCCGCCCCTCCTTGGCGAGGGCGACCAGATAGTGATCATCAAGCTCAACTTGAGGGTTAGTGCTGGGGATGCGACCGGTGCTTCGGGCGACCGGGACCGGCAATTCCTGCGTAGGCGTCGATAGAGCCACAGATCCTTCTCCTTGCTGAAGGGTCGTGGCGCCGCTTACCTCCCCAGAGGCGCCCTATTCACCAGGCTCACCTCAACCTGAGGTTCACCCTTATTGCGGCGGTAGTCTTACCGCCGCGCAGAGTTCTGTCAACCCCAAAGTGCGACTTTTTGCAACCGCCGTTGCATTTGCGTGGTCATCCGCGCTGGCGCAAGGCCTCGAAGAGGAGCGCCGTAGCGGCGGCGGAGACGTTCAGCGACTCGACCTTGCCGCGCTGGGGGAGGGCGACCAGCCCGTCGCAGGCGGAGGCGACGCGGGGCCGCAGCCCCTTCCCCTCTCCGCCGAGGACGATCACGGTCGAGCCGGTGAGGTCGACGCCCCAGGGCGGCTGCTGGGCCTCCGCGTCGGCGCCCCAGATCCAGAAGCCGGCATCCTTCGCCTCGGCCAGCCAGTCGGCGAGGTTGCGGACGTGGGCCACCTCGAGGTGCTCTACCGCCCCCGCCGAGGTCTTGCAGACGACCGGGGTGACGGCGGCCGAACGCCGCTCCGGGATCACGACCCCGGCGGCACCGGCGAACTCCGCCGAGCGACAGACGGCGCCGAGGTTGCGCGGATCCTGGACCTGGTCGAGCGCGATCAGCAGCGACCCCTCCCGTTTCAGCATTGCCACCGGATCTCCGTAGGGGAAGGGATCGACCTCCGCCACCACCCCCTGATGATCAGGCGACCCGCACAGCCTCTCCAGCTCCTCCCCCGAAGCCTCCGGCGCCCGCCAGACCCGGTGAACCCGCCGCCTCCCCCGCTCCGCCTCGGCGACGGGGTTGGCCCCGTAGATGAACTGGTGCGCCATCAGGCCTTCGGCACGAGCTGCGGACCGTCAGCTGAGTCTCTGACCGTCCACCCCATCTCGGCCAGCTGATCCCGCAGTTCGTCAGCCCGAGCAAAGTCCTTCGCCCCCCGCGCTTCCTCGCGTTCCTCCATCAACTTCCGAGCGTCCTGGTCGGCCTCAGCACCCTCATCTGGCCGAGTAAGGGTGCTGAGGCCGACCAGCTCGAGCATCTCCGCGACCACAGGAGCCGCCTCTTCCCCAGGCACCTCACCACGATTCGCTTCCCCGACCAGCTCAAAGACCTCAGCGAGCGCCCGGGGCGTGTTGAAGTCATCAGCGAGCGCAGCGCGAAACGCCTCGAATCGAGCATCCGCTCCGGCCAGAGCGCCGGTGGGGGGGTCGCCGGGCCCTCCCCGCTGTTTGCCCGCCGACCCCCCCACCGGCGCTCCCAGCGTCTTGTCCCGAAAGAAGTTCCGCAGCCTCTCGACCCTGGCCACAGATTCCTCCATCTGCTCCTCCCCGAAGGCCAAGGGCTGCCGGTAATGGCCCGAGATCAGGTAGGCGACCACCGCCTCGCGCCCGTAGGTATCGAGCGCGGTCGAGAGCTGGAAGATGTTGCCCTCGGATTTCGACATCTTCGCCGCCCCGGTCTCGATCATCCCGTTGTGCATCCAGATCCTGGCGAAGGGCCGCCCCGCCCCCTCGGACTGGGCGATCTCGTTCTCGTGATGGGGGAAGACGAGGTCGGACCCGCCGCCGTGGACCGCGAAGCTGGCGCCGAGCTCCTGCTCGGCCATCACCGAGCACTCGATGTGCCAGGCGGGCCGCCCCGGTCCCCAGGGCGAGTCCCAGCTCGTGTCCTCCTCGGGCTTGTGCGCCTTCCAGAGGGCGAAGTCGAGCCGGTCCTCCTTCAGCGAGGCCGAGCCGGCGTCCTCGCCCTGGTCCATGTCCTCGGGCCGCCGGTTGGAGAGCTTGCCGTAGTCGCCGAAGCTGCGGACCCGGTAGTAGACGTCGCCGCCGGACTCGTAGGCGTGGCCGGCCTCGACCAGCTCGGCGATCAGGGAGACGATCCCCGCGACCGTCTCGCTGGCAAGCGGCTCCGCGTCCGGCCGGCCGACGCCGAGGCGGTCGGTGTCCGCGACGTAGGCGGCGGTCATCTCCGCCGCGAACTCCTCCGACCCCTCCCCGGCCGCGCGGGCGGCGACGTAAATCTTGTCGTTGATGTCGGTGACGTTGACGACCAGCTTCGGTTGATACCCCTCGGAGCGCAGGAAGCGGGAGAAGAGCGAGAAGACGACGAAGGGCCGGGCGTTGCCGATGTGGATGCGGCTGTAGACGGTCGGCCCGCAGGCGTAGATCCCAACCTCAGAGCCGGGCTCGAGCGAGCGCAGCTCGCCGTTCAGCGTGTCCTTGATCCTCACCTCCCGCATCGCTCAGGAGGATATGCGCATCAGGGAAACCCCGACTGGGAGCGGAAGAGCTAGAAGGTGCGGTAGCCGGCCGTCGAGGCCTTCGACTCTTTGCCGTTGAGCCAGGCGGGCGCGATCTCCTCGGCGGCCGCCTGCGCCTGGCGGCGCGCTTTGCCAACGCTGGCCTTGATCTCGTCCTCGGTCGCCTCGCGGACCCGCTCCTCGCGCTTCTGCGCCTGGAGGCGGATCCGGTCGGACTCGACTCGCAGCTGCTCCTCGGCTCGGTTGCGGGCGGCCTCCTCGGCCTGACGTTCGACCTTCTCCATCAGGCGGCGAACGCTCTCCTCGGCCTCGCGGCGCACGTCCTCGGTGCCGGCCATCACCCGCTGCTCGATCTCGGTCTCCAGTCGCACCGCCGCCTCGTGCGACTCGGCCGCCCTGGCCTCGGCTTCGGCGGCGCGCTGCTCGGCGGCCGCGATGCGTTCGTCCGCAGCCTTCTGAATCTGCTGCCGCGCCTCCTCCAGCCTCACCTTGAACTCGATCTCCGCCGCCTTCTCGGCCTCGGCGACGGCGTTCTCGGCCTCCAGCCGCGCCTCGGCAACCGTGCTCTCGGCCTCGGCCTTCGCCTCCGCCGCGAAGCGCTCGGCGTCGGCCCGCGCCTGCGAGGCCTTGACGACGATCTGCTCGCGCTCGGTCTGGGAGGTCCGCTGCAGCTCCTCGAAGGACTTCTCGGCCCGGTCCCGCCCGGCCTCGGCGGCGGCGGCCCGCGCCTCGGCCTCGGTCCGCGCCGTGCGCTCGGCGGCGATCCGCTCGCGGGCCTCGGCGGAGACCTTGCGCAGGGTCAGCAGCGCCCGCTCCTTGTACTGCTCCTTCAGCCCGTCGGCGCGGGCTTCGGCCTCGGCGACGCGGCCCTCGGAGACCCGCACCCACTCGAGCGCCTGGTCGGCCACGCCGCGCATGGCGCGCGTCGCCTCGCCGACCTGCTGCAGCTGCCTGGCTGGGTCACCCATCCCCGCGCAAACTACTACCGCCGCCGGAAGCCACCGCCCGGAATTGACGCTCTATGCGGACTCTTGCTTGTCGCGGGCCTTGAGGTCCCGCTTCAGGACCTTGCCGGTGGCGTTGCGCGGCAGCTCCTCGAGGAACTCGATCTCCCGCGGAGTCTTGTAAGCAGCGAGGTTCGCCTTCACGTGGGCGGCGAGGTCGGCTTCGCCGACCTCGATCCCGGAGCGGACGACGACGAAGGCCTTCAGCCGCTGGCCGAACTCGTCGTCTTCGACGCCGATCACCGCCACCTCCTCGACCGCCTCGTGGTCGGCGAGCAGGTCCTCGACCTCTCGCGGGAAGACGTTCTCGCCGCCGGAGACGATCATCTCGTCGTCGCGGCCGTCGATGAAGAGGCGGCCGTTCTCGTCGATGTGGCCGACGTCGCCGCTCGAGTAGAGGCCGTCGATCATCTCCTTGCCGCCGCCGCCGGTGTACCCCTCCATCGCCATTTCGTTGCCGACGAAGATGCGCCCGACCTGGCCCCGCGGGACCTCCCGGCCGTCCTCGTCGTAGAGGCAGATCTTCGTTCCGCGCGGCGGCTTGCCGGCGGTCCCGGGCGCGGCGCGGAGGTCGTCGGGGGTAGCGATCGTCGCGTAGGCAACCTCGGTCGAGCCGTAGAGGTTGTAGACGTTGTCGCCGAAGCGGTCCATCCAGGCGATCGCCAGCTCGCCGGGCAGCGCCGAGCCGGAGAGCGAGGTGATCTTCAGCGACGGCAGGCTGTACTTGTCGAGCGTCTGCTCGGGCAGGGTGAGGATCCGCTGGATCATCACCGGCACCGCAGCCAGCACGTCGGCGCGGCTCTGCTCGACCGCCTTCAGCGTCTCCTCGGGGTCGAACTTGCGCCGCAGCACCATCGTCGAGGCGGTCGGCAGGCTCATCACGAAGTGGAAGAAGCCCCAGGAGTGGAAGAGCGGCGCCGCGATCATCATCGTCATCCGGCTGCGGAAGGGGATCTTGTCGATCAGCGAGGCGATTGGCAGCAGCCCTTCGGGGCTGGAGCGCTGCGCCCCCTTCGGGGTGCCGGTGGTGCCGGAGGTGAGGATGACGAATTTCGGCTTCTCCGGCGGCGGCTTCAGGTCCGACTCATCGCCGCTCTGAATCAGACTCTCGAGGGTCGGTCCGGGGGCGGCGCCGTCGCACCAGCCGATGATCCGGGTCACCGAGTCGTCGACTTCGGACAGCAGGTCGCCGAACTCCTCGTCGTAGACGAGCGCCTTCGGGCCCTCGCGCTTGGTCACCTCGGCCAGCTGCGGGCCGGCGAACATCGTGTTCAGGTAGAGCGCGCTGGCGCCCAGCTTGGCCGCCGCCAGGGTGGTCTCGATGAAGCCGCGGTGGTTGCGGCACATGATGCCGACGCCGTCGCCGGGGCCGATCCCCATCTCGCCGAGGGCGTTGGCGAGCGCGTTCGAGCGGCGGTGCAGCCGCTCCCAGCTGAGAGCGCCCTTCTCGTCGACGATCGCCAGCTCGTGCGGGTGGTGGATCGAGGCGGTGGTGACGCCGAGCGCCGGCGAGGCGCCCCAGCGGAGGAAGGCGCTGCCGATCTTCAGCGCCTTGTCCGGGCGCATCGGCTCGACGATGCCGGCTTCGCGCAGGACCTTGCCCTGGAAGATCATGTCGGAGATCGAGCCGCGCACACCCGCCGCGCTCAGTTTCGAGTTCGCCATCCCGCCGGAAGCCTATTCGGTATCGACGCTGACGACGGCGATGCAGGCGATCCCCTCGCCGCGGCCGACGAAGCCCATTCCCTCGTTGCTGGTCGCCTTGACGCTGACCCGGGCCGAGGTGGCCTCCGCCAGTGTCCGCTCCATCTCCGCCTTGTAGGGGCCGAGGCGCGGCTGCTCGCAGATCACGGTCGCGTCGATGTTGGCGATCGGGCCGGCGATCGTGCCGACGACGGTCCGCAGGAGGTCGATCGAGTCGGCGTCCTTCCAGGCCGGGTCGTCGTCGGGGAACATCGTGCCGATGTCGCCGCCGCCGCTGGCGCCGAGCAGGGCGTCGATCACCGCGTGGGTGACGACGTCGGCGTCAGAGTGGCCGTCGAGGCCCTGGTCGTGCTCGATCTCGACCCCGCCGAGGACGAGCCGGCGGCCGGCGGCGAAGCGGTGGCTGTCGTAGCCGAGCCCGACCATGGTCAGCGGACGCGATTGCCCAAAGGCGCCAGGCTCCGCTGGCGCTGCTCGAAGACGCATATCTCCTGAATACCCAGCTCGTCGAGGAAGCGGACAGCCTGCTCGTATTCGAAGCCGACCTGCTCGGGCAGGTGAGCGTCGGAGGAGAGGGCGAAGACGGCACCGGCCTCGACGCACATCTCGGCGAACTGGCGCGAGGGATAGAGTTCGCCGACCGGCTTGCGCAGGCCCGCGGTCGAGATCTCGACCGCGACGCCGCTCTCGGCGATCGCTTCCACTGCCGGCTCGTAGAAGGCGCGCAGGTCGCGCTCGGGCAGCGGCCGCGCCCGGCCCCAAACCTTGACCAGGTCGGGGTGGGCGAGGATGTCGTAGAGGCCGGAGCGGGCGCAGTCGGCGAGCGCCTCGAAGTAGCGGCGCCAGATCTCGTCGGCGTCGCCGTCGCCCTCCCAGACGTCGAAGCCGTCGTGGTCGACCGCGGCGTCTCCCTCGCCGATGAAGTGGACCGAGCCGACGACGTAGTCGAAGTCGCGGGCGCCCAGCAGCTCGGCGATCCGCTCCTCGGCGCCGGGGACGTAGTCGCACTCGACCCCCAGCCGCAGCGGCGTGCCGCGGACGAACTCGCAGTAGGCGTCGATGTCGTCCTTTGCGTTCTTGACCCAGAGCGGGTGGCGCCAGACGTCGAGCGCCTGACGGAAGCGGTAGACGTGCTCGGAGACGCCCAGCTCCTCGACCCCGGCGGCCTCGGCGGCGGCCAGGTAGCGCTCGACGTTCTCGGCGGTGAAGTAGCGCTCGAACGTCGTCTCCTCCTCGTCCGGGCGCAGGTGCAGGTGGTAGTCGGTCAGCATGGGGGCGAGCATAGACTTCGCGCCGAATGGGCCGTCAGCTCCTGTTGCTGCTAATCGCCTTCGCCCTCGGCACCGCCGTGGCGGGGCTGCTGGGAGCCGGCCTCGGGGTCTCCTTCGGCGTCGGCCAGATCTGCTTCGCGGCGACCCTCGTCTACGTGCTGCTGCGCGGCTAAAAGCGCACCACAGCGCAGCGTGCCTCAGGCGCAGCGTTCGGCGAGGAGCAGCTCGGCGACGCGGAGGTCGAGCGGCGTCGTCACCTTCAGGTTCGGCTCGGTAACCGGATGGATCAGGACGCTCCCGCCGTTCCACTCGACCAGCATCGCCTCGTCCGTCGCCTCCTGCGGCCGCTCGGCGGCGGCAAGGGCCTCGCGCAGCGCCTCGGTCCGGAACACCTGCGGCGTCTGCGCCGCCCAGAGCTCGGTCCGATCCTCCGTGGTCAGGATCTTCAGTGCGGAATTCGGCACCTCTGAGGTGCTCAACTCCGCACTGAGATTCCTGTCCGCCCGCTTGACCGTGTCGGTGACCTGCGCGGCGGCGATCACGCCGGCGGCCCCGGGTGCGGCGTCGAGATCGGCGACCAGGGCTTCGACCAGCTCCGGGGTCAGCAGCGGCCGGGCGGCATCGTGAATTGCGACGTACTCGGTCCCCACCGCCTCCAGGGCGTTGGCGACCGACTCGGCGCGGGTGGCGCCGCCGGGGACGACGCCGAGGTCATGGCCGTCCAGCTCGCCGACGTGTCCCGGTGGGGCCGCGACGACGATCGAGCGCACCGACTCGCAGGCCCGTAAGGCGTCGAGCGACCACTCGACCAGCGGCCGGCCGGCGACGGGCACGAAAGCCTTCGGGCCGCCGGCTCCGAGGCGCTCCCCGGAGCCGGCGGCCGCGATGACTGCGGTTACTGCAGGCGCGCTACGCGGTGGCAGTGGCGGCGAACCGCTCCTCGAGGAGGCTGTCGAGGTATTCCTCGGCGCCGTCCTCGTCTTTGTCGAGCGCGTACATGAACTCGGAGGCGAGGATCTTCTTCGCCCGCGTGTACATCTGCTTCTCGCCCGTCGACAGGCCCTTTTCCATCTCGCGGATGGCGAGGTTGCGGACGACCTCGGCCAGCTCGAAGACGTCGCCGGTCTTGATCTTCTCGCGGTTGTACTTGAAGCGCCGGTTCCAGTTCTTCGGCATCTCCGACACGTCGTCGGTGAGGACGTCTGTGACCTTCTTGATTTCCTCCTCGTCGATGATGCGTCGCAGGCCCGCTTTGCCAGCGTTTTCGCAGGGCACCATCACCGTGAGTTCGTTGTGGAGGATCTTGATCGTGAGGTACTCACGTTCCTCGCCCATCAGCTCACGCGTCTCTTTGGTCATCACCAGGCCTGCACCGTGGTGGGGGTAGACGACCTTGTCTCCCACCTCGAAGTCGCAGACGTACTCGACGTCCTCGAAGACTGCCTCCACGGTGGCCTCGTCTAGCTCAGAAATCGGTGGCTCCTTTCGTTTTTCGACGGCGATCTGCCGTCAACTCTGCAAGTACCGGTCGACCAGATCGACCTCTTGGAGCCGTCGCAGGCCCTCGCGGATGTCCTTGGCCCGTTGGGCCCCGACTCCGTCGACGGCGGCGAGGTCGGAGTCCGAGGTCGCCAGGACCTCCTCCAACCCGCCCAGCTCGTGGGTGATCTTCTGGACGACAAGCTTGGGGATGCGCGGGATCCGGCCCAGCACGCGGTAGCCGCGGGGGCCAACGGGGAAGTCCAGCGTGTTGACCTTGCGGTCGTAGCCGAGCAGCTCGGCAAGGCGACCGAAGTCGAGGACGTCCTGATGGGGCATCCGGCCCAGCGCCTGCAGGACCGCGGTCAGGTTGCCCTCGGAGTCTTCGACGCTGTAGTCGCGGATCAGCGCGGTCTTGTCAGCGGCGACGCCGACCATCGTCTCCTCCAGCTGCATCTCGATCAGCCGGCCCTCGGTCCCGAGCTCGACGATGTAGCGCTCGACCTCGACCGCCATCCGGGTCACCAGCTCGGCGCGCTGGAGGACCGAGAGGGCGTCGTGGAGGACGGCGCCGCCGTCGAACTCGAGCTGGGTCAGCCGGGCCGAGACTTGATCGAGCCGCTGGCGGTACTTCTCCAGCGTCGCCAGGCCCTGGTTGGCCTTGGCCAGCACGGCGGGAATGTCCTGGAGGATGTACTTCGTCCCCTCTACATAGAGGGAGACGACGTCGCGGCGCTGGGAGATCGCGATCACCAGCGCCGTCGTCTGTTTGGAGACGCGCTCGGCGGTGCGGTGGCGGGTGCCGGTCTCGGAGCTGAGGATCGTCGGATCCGGCATCAGCTGGACGTTGGCCCAGGCGATTTTCGTCGCCTCGCCGTTGAGGACGATGGCGCCGTCCATCTTCGCCACTTGGTAGAGCATCGCCGGCGTATAGTCGACGTCGAGCTTGATCCCGCCCGAGAGCAGGTGGGAGATGTCGTCGAGGTCGCCGACGACCAGCAGGCCGCCGGTCCGCGAGTGGACGATGTTGTCGATCCCCTCGCGCAGCGCGCCACCGGGAGCGACGACGTCGAGAGCTCTTAGAAGTCGGGGATCCTGGCGTTCAGACAACTCTTGAAGCTCATCCCCAGACAAATCAGGCATCGCTTGAGAGGATGGCAGAAACGGCTCTGGAATGCGGTCTCCTCGATTCCGAGTGGACAGGTCGGAATGACGTTTGTCAAGCCGGCCTAGAGGTGGAAGCGCCGATGGTGCATATGGTGGCGCAACTCGCCGGGTGACGGCTCCCGCGAATCTCGCACGAAGCCCCAGGTGAGGGCGGTGCCGATCGCGCAGAGGACGACCGGAACCCAGGTCGATCCGGCGACGGAGGCGGTGAAGGAATGACCGTCGCCGAGCAGGGCGTGGAAGACGGCGCCGGTGGCGGCGAGGGCGACGGCGCCGGCGAGGACCCGGTCCATCGCCAGCACGCCGGAGGCGATCCCGACCTTCTTCCCCGGCATCGCCGCCATCGCCGCCGTCGACATCGGCGCGTAGACGAGGCCGAGGGCGATCCCGAAGAGGAGGTAGCCGACCAGGATGAGGCCGTAGCCGGTGCCGGACCCGACCTGGGTGAGGACGAGGAGGCCGGCGGTGCCGCAGAGCATCCCGGCCGTCATCAGCCCGCGGGCGCCGAAGCGGGCGATCAGGCGGCCGGAGAAGGGCGAGATGAAGATCATCGGCGCCGTCACCGGCAGGATCATCAGGCCGGCGACGACAGGCGAGTGGTCGCGCACGTCCTGCAGGTACTGGGGCTGGAAGAACATCACCGCCCAGTAGGCGCCGACCAGGGCGAAGGCGGCGGCGCTGGCGCCGAAGTAGGGGCCGTCGCGGAAGAGGTCGAATTCGACGATCGGCTCGCCGACCCGGTGCTCGATCGTCCAGAAGCCGGCGAGGGAGAGGAGCCCGACGATCGCCAGCCCGACCACGGTGCCCGCGCTCCAGGCCTGCGACTGGACCAGGGCGAGGACGACGGCGGTGAGGCCGACGCTGAGGAGCGCCAGCCCGGCCCAGTCGATTCGGGTCCCGGCGCCGGGATCGGTCGACTCCGGCGCCGCGGCGAGGGTGATCGCCGCGCCGGCCGCGAGCACCGGCAGGTTCATCCAGAAGATCACCCGCCAGTCAAGTTCGATCAGCAAACCGCCGGCGAGCGGCCCGATCGCCAGCGCGATCGCCGAGACCGCAGCCCAGATCCCCAGCGCCCGCGGCTGCTCCTCGGAGGGGAAGACGTTGCAGACGAGCGCCAGCGAAAGCGAGAGCATCGGCGCCGCCCCCGCCCCCTGCAGCACCCGGCCCAGGATCAGCATGTCCTGCCCCTGGGCCGCGCCCGAGAGCACCGAACCGGCAGCGAAGAGCAGCATCCCGGCGAGGAAGACCCGCTTGCGCCCGAACATGTCGCCGAGCCGGCCGGCGGTGACGACCAGCACCGCGATCGTCAGCAGGTAGCCGTTCATCACCCACTGCAGCCCCTCGGCGCTGGCATCGACGTCGTGCCGGATCTGCGGCAGCGCCAGCGCCACCACGGTCGAGTCCAGCATCAGGACGAAGAGCCCCGCGCAGGCCCCCGCCAGCGTCCACCACTTGCGGTTCATCGCCGCGAAGCTATCGCCGGCCGCGGCGGCTCAGTGGGTGGCGACGAGGTCGCGCTCGGGGTCGATGCCCCAGCGGCTGCCGACGGAGGCGAGGTCGTCGGTGAGGGTCCAGCGGTCGGGGCGCTCCTCGCCCTCGTGTTCGGGGCTGGCGCCCTTCAGGGTCATGCTGCCGGCGTTGTCGCCGATCGCGCGGATCTCGGCGACGTCCTCTCCCGTCAGGCGCTGCTCGGCCGGCATCTTCGCCAGTTCCAGCCGCTTCGCCTCGATCGGGCAGGCCTCGGGGCCGATCTCCTGGATCAGGGTCGGCGCCACCGACTCGACCGCCGGGTGGGCGAGGTTCCACTGGCAGGCCAGCTGGATCGGGGTCAGCTTCGCCCGTTCGGCGATCGGCATCAGCTGCTCGAGCTTCTGCACCCCGGCCTCGATCCAGCCCTCGGGGCGGAACTTGCGATGGTCGCGCTCGGCCAGCTCGCCCCCGGGCCGCAGGTCGCCCCAGAAGAGCCCGCCGTAGTCGACGACCCGGGTCAACACCTTCACCTCGTGCCGCTCGGCGGCGTCGAGGCAGAGCTCGCCCGGCCAGGGCTCGAGCGGGTTGAGGATGATCATCGCCCAGTCGATCACCTCGCCGAAGCGCTCCAGGCAGGAGATGACGTCGAGGGTGAACCCGTTCGCCGGCCCCGGCGCGACCCCGATCGCCCCCGTCAGCCCCGCCTCGCGCAGGGCGGCCATCCCGTCCCAGACGACCTCGCTGCTGTACCCGATGCGGTCGGGGTTGTGGAGCAGCAGCAGGTCGAAGCAGTCGGTCTCTAGTCGCTCCAGGCTCTTCTCGGTCGCCATCCGCAAGTAGCCCGCGTATCCGTCCGGCCCCCGCAGCCGCGGGTCGGTGAAGCGCGGGAACCCTTTCGGCCCTTCCCGCTCCCCCTCGTAGAAGTCGTGCCCGACGGCGCCGATCAGCGAGTACTCCTCGCTCGGCACGCCGGCCAGCGCCCGCCCCAGGACCCGGTCCGCCTCGCCCTGCCCGTAGGCGTCGGCGGTGAGGACAGTCTCGATCCCGCCCCCCGGCCGCAGCAGGGCTTCCAGCCGCTCCTCGGAGATCGCCTCCCCGAAGTGGAGGAAGCGGCCGCCGCTCCAGGTGCCGATCGCCGTACGACCAGGCTCTCTCACCAGCTGGCCTCGGCTAGTTCTGGCTGCCGTCGCCCGCCGGCTCGGAGCCCTCGTCCTCCGGGCCCTCGCCGTCGTCGTCCTTCTTGGCGCCGACGCCGACCTTCTCGCGCTTCGGCTCCTCGACGGCTTTCGCCTTCGGCTTCTTCGGGGCGATGATCTCGAGGTCGAGCGGTTTGTCCTCCTCGTCCCCACCGGGGTTGCGGGAGACCATCACGGTCGAGCCGGGGGTCATCTCGCCCTGGCGCAGGACTTCGTCGGCGAGCGGGTCCTCGACATAGCGCTGGATCGCCCGGCGCAGCGGACGGGCGCCCATCGAGGGGTCCCAGCCTTTGTCGACCAGGAGTTCCTTCGCCTCGTCGGTCAGCTCCAGCTGCAGTTCGTGCTCGGCGACCTGGACGCGGACGCGGTTGATCATCAGGTCGATGATCTCTTTGACCTCGTCCTTGGCGAGCTTGTGGAAGACGATGACCTCGTCGATCCGGTTGAGGAACTCCGGCCGGAAGACTTTTTTCAGGTCGCTCATGATCCGGTTCTTCATGTCGCCGTAGGACATGCCGGTCTCGTCGGCGACGGTGAACCCGATCGAGGTGTTCTTCGAGATCTCCGAGGCGCCGATGTTCGAGGTCATGATCACGATCGCGTTGCGGAAGTCCACGGTGCGACCCTGGGCGTCGGTGAGGCGCCCGTCCTCGAGGATCTGCAGGAGGATGTTGAAGACGTCCGGGTGCGCCTTCTCGATCTCGTCGAGCAGCAGCACCGAGTACGGCTTGCGGCGCACGGCCTCGGTCAGCTGGCCGCCCTCGTCGTAGCCGATGTAGCCCGGGGGCGAGCCGACCAGACGGCTGACCGCGTGCTTCTCCATGTACTCGGACATGTCGATCCGGATCATCGCCTCCTCGTCGCCGAAGAGGAAGTCGGCGAGGGTGCGGGCGAGCTCGGTCTTGCCGACCCCGGAGGGGCCGAGGAAGATGAACGAGCCGGCCGGCCGCTTCGGGTCCTTGATCCCGGCGCGGGAGCGGCGGATAGCTTTGGAGACGGCGGTGATCGCGACCTCCTGGCCGATCACCCGCTTGTGGAGTTCCTCCTCCATCCGGATCAGCTTCTTGGTCTCGGCCTCGGTCAGTTTGAAGACGGGAATACCGGTCCACATCGAGACGATGTCGGCGATCTCCTCTTCGCCCACCTCGGGCCGCTCGCCGTTCTCACCCTCGGCCCACTCGTCTTCGAGCTGGCGCTTGCGGGTGGTCAGCTGGCGCTCGGTGTCGCGCAGGTTGGCGGCCTTTTCGAACTCCTGGGCCTCGATCGCGGCCTCCTTCTCGCGCCGCGTCTTCTCGATTTCCTCCTCGAGGTCGCGGTAGACCGGGGGCGTGCTCATGCTCTTGATGCGCATGCGCGAGCCGGCCTCGTCGATCAGGTCGATCGCCTTGTCGGGCAGGAAACGGTCGGAGATGTAGCGGTCGGCGAGCTCGGCGGCGGCCTCGAGGGCGTCGTCGCGGATCGTCACCCGGTGGTGCTGTTCGTAGCGCTCGCGCAGGCCCTCGAGGATCTTCACCGTGTCCTCGGGCGAGGGCTGGTCGACGCGGATCTGGGCGAAGCGGCGCTCCAGCGCCGAGTCGCGCTCGAGGTACTTGCGGTACTCGTCGAGCGTGGTGGCGCCGATCGTCTGCAGCTCGCCGCGGGCCAGAGCCGGCTTCAGGATCGAGGCGGCGTCGATCGCGCCCTCGGCGGCGCCGGCGCCGACCAGGTTGTGGAGCTCGTCGATGAAGAGGATGATGTCGCCGCGCTGGGTGATCTCTTTCATCACCTTCTTCAGGCGCTCCTCGAACTCACCGCGGTACTTGGAGCCGGCGACCAGCGCGGCCAGGTCGAGGGTGTAGATCTGCTTGTTCTTCAGCAGCTCCGGCACCTCGCCGCTGTTGATCCGCGCGGCGAGACCCTCGACGACGGCGGTCTTGCCGACGCCCGGCTCGCCCAGCAGCACCGGGTTGTTCTTGGTCCGGCGCGAGAGGATCTGCATGATCCGCTCGATCTCGGTTTCGCGCCCGATCACCGGGTCGAGCTTGCCCTCCTCGGCGAGGCGGGTGAGGTTGCGCCCGAACTGGTCGAGCAGTTTCGAAGACTTTTTGCCCTCGCCGCCGGCACCGCCAGCCCCGCCTCCCTGGCGGCGACCGCCGGGGCCGGAGAGCATGCGGATGACCTCGTTGCGGATCTTGTCCGAGTCGGCGTCGAAGTCGAGCAGGATGCGGGCGGCGACGCCCTCGTTCTCGCGCACCAGGCCCAGCAGGATGTGCTCGGTGCCGATGTAGTTGTGGCCGAGCGAGAGCGCCTCGCGCAGCGCCAGCTCCAGTACCTTCTTCGCCCGCGGCGTGAACGGGATCTGGCCGGAGGTGACCTCCTCGCCCGAGCCGACGATCCGGACCACCTGCGAGCGGACCCTTTCCACCGTGATGTCGAGCGACTCCAGGACCCGCGCGGCGAGACCCTCCTCCTCGCGAAGGAGACCGAGCAGGATGTGCTCGGTGCCGATGTAGTTGTGCTTGAGCGTCCGGGCCTCCTCCTGCGCTAGGACGACGACCTGGCGAGCCCTCTCAGTGAATCGCTCGAACAATGCAGACCTCTTCCTGGTTTCAACCCGGGATACCCCGGGTTTGTACCGCCGAACCCCTCTCCCCCTTATCGGGAGGGGTCCATCTGTCCCTTAACTCTACCGGGGTCGGATGTCCGGCTTCTGAGCGCTTGAGCACGCTAAGAGCGAACTTTCAGCGTTAAGAAGGCGCGAAGTCGGCACTTACGTGCGCATCGCCGGGAACAGCAGGACTTCCCGCAGCGTCTGCGCGCCGGTCAGCATCATCACCAGTCGGTCGATTCCGAGGCCGACGCCGCCGGTCGGCGGCATCCCCTGTTCCAACGCCTCGACGAAGGCCTGGTCGAAGGGCTGCGCCTCCTCGTCGCCGCGGGCGACCTCGGCCGCCTGCTGTTCGAAGCGGCGCCGCTGCTCGTCGGGATCGTTCAGCTCGGTGAAGGAGTTGGCGATCTCCAGGCCGCCGGCGAAGGCCTCCCAGCGCTCCACCACTCCCTCCTCGGAGCGGTGGGCCTTGGCGAAGGGCGAGAGCTCGGTCGGGTAGTCGAGGATGAAGGTCGGCTGGATCAGGCCGGGCTCGACCTCACGCGAGAGCAGGCCGTCGACGAGCTTGCCCCAGCCCTCCTTCGGGTCGGCCTCGGTCCCCATCGCCTTCGCCAGCGCCTCCCTGGTCGGGTGCTCGGCGATGTCGATCCCGGCCCGCTCGAGGATCGCCTCGCGCAGGGTGATCCGCCGCCAGGGCGGGGCGAAGTCGATCTCCGTCTCGCCGCGTTTGACCTTCGTGGTCCCCAGCACCCGCTCCGCGACCTCGGCGACGAGCATCTCCAGGTCGTGCGCGGTCTTCTCGTAGTCGGCGTAGGCCTCGTACCACTCCAGCATCGTGAACTCGGGGTTGTGCTTGTGGGAGACGCCCTCGTTGCGGAAGTCCTTGCCGAGCTCGTAGACGCGGTCGATGCCGCCGACGACGAGGCGCTTGAGGTAGAGCTCGGTCGCGATCCGCAGGTAGAAGTCCCGGTCGAGCGCGTTGTGATGGGTGGTGAACGGCCGCGCCAGGGCGCCGCCGTAGAGCGGCTGCAGGACCGGCGTCTCGACCTCGACGAAGTCGTGCTCGTCGAACCAGCGGCGGATCTCGCTGATCGTGCGGGCGCGGACGCGGAAGATCTCGCGGCTCTCCTGGTTGGCGATCAGGTCGAGCTCGCGGCGGCGGAAGCGGGTCTCGGTGTCCTCGAGCCCGTGGAACTTGTCCGGCGGCGGCCGCAGGCTCTTCGCCAGCAGGCGCCAGTGGTCGATCGCCAGCGAGAGCTCGCCGCCTCGCCGGGTCGCCATCGCGGTCCCCTCGGCGCCGACGATGTCGCCGAGGTCGAGGTCGACCAGCAGCTCGTAGGCCTCGTCGCCGAGCACGTCCTTGCGCGCGTGCAGCTGGATCTGGCCGCTGCCGTCGCGCAGGTCGAGGAAGCAGGCCTTGCCGTGGCCGCGGCGGCCGACGATCCGGCCGGCGACCCGGTGGCGCGAGTCGGTCTCCGCCCCCGCCTGCAGCCCCTGGTGCGCCGCCCTCACCTCGCCGATGTCCTCGCGCCCGGAGAACTCGTGCGGAAACGGCTCGATCCCCGCCGCGCGGATCCGCTCCAGCTTCGCGCGGCGATCGCGAAGAACGTCAGAGAGTTCCAGATCTTCAGTCACGTTCTGAGAGTGTCAGGAAGCAAGCAGGTCGGGGGAAGCAGGCCGCAGACCCGAGCGAGCGTACTTCAGTACGTGAGCGAGGGGCGAGGACCGATGACCCCGAGATGCGCCGCTTACTGGCGCTCTCAGGCCTTCTCGATCTTCGTGATTTTGAGTTTTTTCTTCGGCCCGCGCGGGACCTCGACGGTGACGATGTCGTTGCGCTTCTTCCCCAGCAGCGCTTTGCCGATCGGGGACTCGTTCGAGAGCTTGTGCTCGAGCGGGTTCGCCTCGGTCGAGCCGACGATCTGGAATTTCTGCGAGTCGCCGCTCTTCTGGTCTTTGACGTGGACGATCGAGCCGAAGGCGACTTCGTCGGTGCTGATCGCTTTCTCGTCGATCACCTGGGCGCGCCGCAGTTTCTCCTCCAGCTGCGCGATCCGCGCCTCGAGCAGCGCCTGTTCGTTCTTGGCGTCGTCGTATTCGGCGTTCTCGGAGATGTCGCCGAATTCGCGCGCCTCCTTGATCCGAGCCGCGACCTCCCGGCGTTTGGTCGTCGAGAGGAACTCGATTTCCTCTTTGAGTTTTTCCAGCCCCTCCGGGGTGATGACGGCCTGACGCACTTCGGAACCTCGCTTTGGATTGGAAAAGAGAGCCCTTCCGGTCCCCCAGACCTAAAAAAACGCCCCGATGCGCCTAGTGAAAGGCGGCACACCCGGGCAGGGAGCGCGCGATTATAGCGACACCGGCTGGCCGGCCAAGGGGGCCGCGAGAGAGCTCACCAGCTCCCGTGCCCGGGCCAGATCGGCGCTGCGCTGGAGCTCGTCGGCGACCTCCTTCGGCGCCTCCAGCCGCTCCACATACCAGGGGTGGAATTTGCGCAGGTAGCGCTGGGCGCGCTCGGGGCCGAGGTGCTCCTCGGCCCGGTCGATCACCCACAGCCACTCGGCCACCATCTCCTCCCGATCCGGGGGGTCGGCGCGCCTGCCGGTCAGTTCCTCGAAGACCCAGGGGTTGCCGAAGGAGCCGCGGGCGATCATCACCGCGTCGGCGCCGGACTCCTCGTAGGCGCGGCGGGCGGCATCGGCGCTGGAGAGGCCGCCGGAGACGATCACCGGCACCTCGACCCGCCCGACCAGCTCCCGGGTCAGCGCGTAGTCGGGCTTGCCCTTGTGCCCCTTGGTCGCGGCGCGCGGGTGGAAGGCGATCGCCGCCACCCCGGCCTCCTCGGCCAGCCGGATCGCCAGCTCGAAGCCGGAGCGGTCGCCGGCCTCGATCCCCGAGCGCAGCTTCACCGTCACCGGCAGCCCGCTGCCCTCGGCGGCGGCGCGGGCCAGCGCCAGGGCAAGATCGGGGTCGCGCAGGAGCTGGGCCCCGGCCCCGGTCTTCCGCACCTTCGGCACCGGGCAGCCCATGTTGATGTCGATCAGGTCGGCCCCGGCCCCGGCGGCGATCTCGGCGCCGGAGCGCATCACCTCCGGGTCGTGGCCGAACAGCTGCATCGAGACCGGGTGCTCGTCGGGGTGGATCCGCATCAGCTCCCGCAGGGTGCGCTCGTTGCGGTAGTGGAGGGCGAAGCTCGAGACCATCTCCGAGATCGCGAGCCCGGCGCCGTGGCGTTTGGCCTGCAGCCGGACGAACCAGTTGCCGATCCCGGCCAGCGGCGCCAGCAGGACCCGGTTGGCGATCGGCACGCCGCCGATCTCGAAGGGGTCGGTCAGCGCCGGGCGGGCAGCTCCATTGTCAGCGGTTCCGCTCATGGATCAGTCGCAGTCCCTTCAAGGTCAGCAGATCGTCGACCTCGTCGATCGTCTCGGTGAAGGGGACGACCGTCGCGGCGTAGCCGCCGGTGGCGAGCAGCCGCGGGTTCGGCAGCTCCTCTTCCATCCGCCGGACGATGCCGTCGATCAGGCCGGCGAAGCCGTAGACGAAGCCGGACTGGATCGCTGCCCGGGTCGAGCGGCCGATCGCTTCGGTCGGCTGGTCGAGGTCGAGGCGGGTGATCCGGGCGGCGCGTTCGATCAGGGCGCTGAGGGAGGTCGCCAGCCCGGGCCCGATCGCGCCGCCGAGGTACTCGCCCTCGGCGGAGACGGCGTCGATGTTGATCCCGGTGCCGAAGTCGACGACGACGCAGGCCTCGCCGAAGCGCGCGTAGCCGGCGATCGCGTTGACGAGCCGGTCGGCCCCGACCTCGAGCGGGTTCTCGATCCGGATCGGCATCCCCGTCTTCACGCCGGGGCCGATGGTCAGGCACTCGGCGCCGAGGTAGCGCCGCGAGAGCTCTTCGAACTGGCTGCCGAGCGGCGGCACCACGGAGGAGACGCAGACCGCGTCGACGTCTCTGAAGGACATGTCCGAGAGGGAGAAGAGGCCGGCGATCCGCTCCGCCAGCTCGTCGCCGGTCGCCCCCGAGCGGGTCTGGAAGCGCCAGTGCTCGATCAGCTCCTCACCCTGGAAGGCGCCGAGATGGGTCTGGGTGTTGCCGACGTCGGCCGCGAGCAGCATGCGGCGGATTATCCCCGCGCCGGACTGGCTGGGTAGCCAAACGGGTGCGGTTGTGCATAGGATCGCCCGCAATGGACGCCCGCCTCTACGTGATCCCCGGCTCCCATCCGAGCGTCGCCGTGCAGCTGATGCTCGAGCACAAGGGCATCCCCTATGAGCGCAAAGACCTGATGCCGGTGGTCTCCAAGGGCGTCCTGCGGGCGGTCGGCTTCCCCGGCATCACCGTGCCGGCGCTGAAGATCGGGGGGGACAAGGTCCAGGGCTCGCGCCAGATCGCCCGCGAGCTGGAGCGCCTGCGCCCCGAGCCACCGCTCTTCCCCGCCGACCCCGAGCGGCGCACCGCGGTCGAAGAGGCCGAGCGTTTCGGGGACGAGGAGCTGCAGCACCCGGTCCGGCAGCTGCTCTGGTGGGGGTTCAAGCAGGACCGCTACCCGATGGCGAGCTATTCGGAGGGCGCCAAGCTCGGCGTCCCGATCGGCCTCGCGGTGAAGACCGGCGGCCCCCTCGTCGCCCTCTCGGCCCGCTTCAACGAAGCAAGCGACGAGAACGCCCGGGCGGCCCTCGCCAAGCTCCCGGCGTTGCTCGACCGCGTCGACGCCTACGTCGAGAGCGGCGTCCTCGGCGGCGAGCGCCCGAACGTCGCCGACTTCCAGATCGCCCCCAGCATCGGCCTGGCGATGACCCTCGACGACCTCCGCCCGGCGATCGAGAACCGCCCCGCCGCCACCCTGGCGCGCCGCTTCGTCCCGAACTATCCCGGGAAGACGCCGCCGGTCCTACCGGCCGAGTGGCTCGACCCGCTGGCCGGGACCCAGGCCGTCTAGCGCCGCCGCCAGGCGGGTGCCGTCGGGCAAAGTCAGCTCCGGGTCCAGCTCCAGCAGCGGCACGAGGACGAAGCGGCGGGTCGTCACCTCGCGGTGGGGCAGGGTGAGTCGCTCGGTGTCGAGCTCGAGCTCGCCGAGGAGGAGCAGGTCGACGTCGAGCGGGCGGGGGCTGTGGCGGGGGGCGTCGAAGGAGCGGCCGCGCTCGGCCTCGACCCGCTTGCAGGCGTCGAGCAGCTCCTCGGGCTCGAGCCCGGTGCGGATGCGGGCGGCGGCGTTGAGGAAGTCGGGCTGGTCGAGGATCTCGCCGACCGGCTCGGTCACGTAGGTGGAGGAGACGGCCTCGACCTCGATCCCCTCGGCTTCCAGCAGCTCGACCGCCGCCCGCAGGTGGCCGGCGGCGTCGCCGACGTTGGAGCCGAGGCCCAGGTAGCCGGTCCGCATCTCCGCGGCCCCGGCCTAGCCCTCGTCGTCTTCTTCTTCGACCGCGCGCTCCTGGGTGACCTCGACGGCCACCTCCTGGATCGCCAGCGGCAGCGGCGGCTCCGGCTTGGCGGCGCGGACCCGGACCGATTCGCAGCCGTAGCGCTCCATCAGCCGCTCCCCCACCACCTGCGCCAGGCGCTCCAGGGTCTTGTAGCTGCGCTCGGTCGCGGCGAGGGTGACGATGTCGCAGACCGCTCCGTAGTCGACCGTGTCCTCGAGCCGGTCGGTCAGCACCGCGTCGCAGTCGGGGACGTCGAAGGAGATGTCGAACTCGAGCCTCTGCCCCACCTCCTGCTCGGCTTCGGAAACGCCGTGGTGGGTGTAGATCGAGAGCCCGCGCAGCTCGATTTCGGCGCTCGACTCGATCCCGTTGCCGTGGCTCTCCATGCTCTGGAACCTACCCGAGGATCGCCGTCGCCACGGTCAGCGCCTGGCGCACCTCGGCGACGTCGTGGACGCGCAGGACCGCGGCGCCCTCGACGGCGGCGAGGACGGAGGAGGCGATCGTGCCGCCCAGCCGCTCGCCGGCGGCGGAGCCGTCGAGCCTGCCGATGAAGCTCTTGCGCGAGGTGCCGATCGCCAGCGGCCGTCCCAGCTCGCGCAGCTCGCCGAGCCGGCGCAGCAGCTCCATGTTGTGCTCGGCGGTCTTGCCGAAGCCGATCCCGGGATCGAGCCAGATCCGCTCCTCGGCGATCCCGGCGGCGAGCGCCGCTTCGAGGCGTTCGGCGAGGAACGCCCGGACCTCGGCGACGACGTCCTCGTAGCGCGGGTCGTCCTGCATCGTCCGCGGCTCGCCGAGCATGTGCATGAGGACGACGGTGGCGCCGCGCTCGGCGCAGAGGGCGGCCATCCCGGGATCGGCGCGCAAGGCGGTGACGTCGTTGACGATCGCGGCGCCGGCGTCGAGCGCGGCCGCGGCGACTGGAGCCTTGGAGGTGTCCACGGAAAGCTCGCAGTCGAGCTCTCGGAGCCCCCGGATGACGGGGACGACGCGCCGCAGCTCCTCCTCCTCGCTCACGGCTTCCGCCCCCGGCCTGGTCGATTCGCCGCCGACGTCGAGGATTTCCGCGCCTGCCGCGGCCAGCTCGCGGCCGTGGGCGATCGCCGCCTCCGGGTCGAGGTAGAGGCCGCCGTCGGAGAACGAGTCAGGGGTCACGTTCACGACCCCCATCAGTCTGGTCATGTGACCTCCGCTAAGAAGCGTCGCCGCCGGCCAAGCCGGGGCGAGGACGCGGCATCGGACGGCTGCCCTCGCGGGCGGCCTTTTCCGGCTCGGGCGCGGGCTCGGCCGGCGCCGCCGGGGGCTCGTCGTCGTCGGCGAAGACCTCCGCCGCCGGCTTGCCTTCGAGCAGAGCGACGAACTCCTTGGCGTCGATCGTCTCCCGCTCCAGCAGCAGCTTCGAGACGCGCTCGAGGTCGTCGCGGCGCTCGTTCAGCAGGGTCTTAGCCGACTGGTGGGCGCTCTCGACGATGCGGCGGATCTCGTCGTCGATCTCGCGGGCGATCTCGTCGGAATAGTCGGGCTCGGAGCTGAACTCGCGGCCGAGGAAGGGCTGGCCGCGATCGTGGCCGAAGACACGGGGTCCGAGGCGCTCGGACATCCCGAACCGCATCACCATCTGCTTCGCCGTCTCGGTCACCTTTTCGAGGTCGTTCGAGGCGCCGGTGGTGATCTCGCCGAAGACGATCTCCTCGGCGGCGCGGCCGCCCAGGGTCATCGCCATCGTGTCG
>Ga0307314_10000035_pt1 | contig 36208 bp, 35 predicted proteins | sample ER_DNA_204_FD_194493 | JGI IMG/M metagenome (GOLD analysis project Ga0307314, IMG submission 194493) | Bulk soil microbial communities from the East River watershed near Crested Butte, Colorado, United States - ER_DNA_204 | ecosystem: Environmental > Terrestrial > Soil > Floodplain | place...
TGCGCCGCTCGACGGCCTGCAGCAGCTTCTCGTTCGGGACGATGATCAGGGTGTCGACTTTGTTGCGCAGTTTCTCGATGCCTTCGAGCGCCTGCTGCATCCGCCGTTTGCCCTCGAACTCGAACGGTTTGGTGACCGCGCCGACCGTGAGGGCGCCGATCTCCTCCTTGGCGATCTCGGCGATCACGGGGGCAGAGCCGGTTCCGGTGCCGCCGCCCTCGCCGGCGGTGACGAAGACCATGTCGGCGCCCTTCAGCGCCTCCTTGATCTCGTCGCGGCTCTCAGCCGCGGCGCCCGCGCCGACCTCGGGGTTGCCCCCGGCGCCGAGGCCGCGGGTCAGCTCCTGGCCGATCGAGAGCTTGATGTCGGCGTCGCAGGCCTGCAGGGCCTGGGCGTCCGTGTTGACGGCGACGAACTCGACGCCCCTGATCCCAGCGTCGATCATCCGGCTGACGGCATTGGTGCCGCCGCCGCCCGCACCGACGACCTTGATCACTGCCAAGTAAGTGGATTCCATATTGAGTTGAGCCCTTGTTCCGTCCGAGCCTTCAGCAACACTCTAGGGTTCGAGTCGCCGCTTCAAGCACGGAAATTGCGCTCAACGTAGGGCATTCCTGCTCCTCTGTCAAACGCCCGGCAACCATCGTGCAGCCTCCATATCTCGACCATGACTTGAGGGTTGAGCTACTCTCACCCACAGGTCGAGACTTTTCGACGCCGCACTGCAAAGCCCTTTAACCCGGCTTTCACCGGGTTCAGGGTGCGGCCGGAAGTTCATGTCCCGAGCCCTCGAAGACGGGCCGGCTGGGGGCGATCACGTTTACATAATCGAGCGCCGTAACTTCGGGATCGGCGAAGATGGCGGCGGCGGCGTTCCACTTTCGCCGGGCCTGCGAGGCATCCCCGAAGCGAATTTCGATCCCCGTCGTCAGTTCGACCTCCACCCCGCTCTCGCCGAAGGAGCTGCGCGCGAGGTATGGGCGCAGGGCATCCGGGACGGCGGCGAGCACCCGCACCTGTTCCAGCGCGGTGCCCTTGACCCGGCCTCCCTTCGGCGGCTCCTCCAGCGGCAGCTGCGGCAGCGGCGGGTCCTCCGGCAGCGGCAGCCAGCGGACGACGGCCCCGTTGGCGGCGACCCCGACCGCATCGGAGCCTTCGCCGATCGAGGCGCTCAGGTTGGGGACGAGGACGCGGGGCTCGGCCGAGCCCGCGCGGATGGCGAACCAGTAGATCCCGACGGCGGCGACGAGGGCCGCGGCGAGGCCGATCAACACTCGGGGACGGGTCACAGGTCCCAGCCGTCCGGCCAGCGCACCTCGCCCAGCACCTGCACCTCCGGCTCGAGCTCGACGCCGAAGCGCTCGTGGACGCGGCGTCGGCCCTCGGCCATCAGCTCGAGCACGTCGGCGGTGGTCGCCTCGCCCATGTTCTCGACGAAGTTCGCGTGCTTCTCGGAGAAGCGGGCGCCGCCGTGGCGGAGTCCGCGGCAGCCGGCGGCCTCGAGCAGCTGCCCGGCCGATTTCCCCTCCGCCCGCTCGTCCCCGGGGTTCTTGAAGGTCGAGCCGAAGGTCTTGATCCCCGAGGGCTGGGCCTCGCGCCGCCGCTCCCGCATGCCCGCCAGGGTCGCCTTGATCTCCTCGGGATCGGCGGGAGTGAGGTGGAAGGCCGCCCGGGCGACGACTTCCCCCTCCCGCAGGTTCGAACGCCGGTACTCGAAGTCGAGGTCGTCGGGACCGCGTTTCTCGACCCCGGCACCGCTCGCGACCTCGACCCACTCCAGCACCCGCGCCAGCTGGCCGCCGTAGGCGTTGGCGTTCATCCGCACCGCACCGCCGGCGGTGCCGGGGATGTTGACGCCGAACTCGAGACCGGAGAGGCCCCAGCCCGCCGTCTTCGCGGCAGCCGAGGGGAGCCGGGCGCCGCCCCCGCAGAGGATGCGGTCGCCCTCGCGCTCGATCGTCGCCAACCCACCGCCGAGCTTGAGGGCGAGGCCGCGGAAGCCGACATCGGCGACGAGGAGGTTGGAGCCGGAGCCGATCACGCCGACGGCCAGGCCCTCGGAGTCGGCCCAGCGCAGGACCGAGACCAGGCCGTCGAGGTCGCGTGGATGGGCGAAGAAGTCGGCGGCGCCACCGGTCCGCACGGTGGTGAACCGGGCCAGCGGATGGCCCGCTTTCACTCCCTCGGGCAGGGCGCTCATCCCGCCCCCTCCGCGGCGGGGGCCTCGGAGACCAGCGCCTCGCCGAGCCTGAAGACGTCGCCGGCGCCGATCGTCACCAAGACCGGGCTCGAACCGCCGAGCCCCTGGGTGCGATCCAGGCGGTCGACCAGCGCCCGCTCCGCCAGCTCCGCCGTCGGCAGCCACCAGACCGGCATCCCCCCGCCCCGCTCGGCAGCAGCTTGGGCGACCTGTAGCCCGCTGACCCCGGCCAGCTCTCCCACCGGCTGCTCGCGCGCCGGGTAGACGTCGAGGACGATCGCCTCGTCGGCGAGGGTGAGGGCGGCGCCGAACTCCTCGGCGAGAGCCTTCGTACGCGAGTAGAGGTGGGGTTGGAAGACGGCGAGGAGGCGGGAAGGGCCCTGCTCGCGCAGCGCCGAGAGGGCCGCCCGCACCTCGGTCGGATGGTGCGCGTAGTCGTCGTATATGGAGACCGGGCCGCGCTTGCCCTTCAGCTCGAGCCGCCGGTGGACGCCATGGAAGCCGGCAAGCGCCTCGGCGGCCCGGGTGCCGTCGAACCCCGCCAGCTCGAGGGCTGCGATCGCGGCCCGGGCGTTGCGGCGGTTGTGCTCGCCCGGGACGGCGAGGCTCAACTCGGCCGGGCCGGGAGCGGCGCCGTCGAAGTCGGCCACCTCGTCTCCGCGCTCCCGCAGCCATCCCATCTCCTCGTCGCCCGGCACGACGAGGCCGCGCGCCGGCCCGGCGAAGGCGACGAAGGCCCCGTGCAGCTCGGCCAGCGAGCCCCAGCGCGAGTGGTGGTCCATCTCGACGTTGGTGACGACCGCGATCTCGGGTTGCAGGCGCAGGAAGCTGGCGTCGCTCTCGTCGGCCTCGGCGACGACCCACTCGCCCTCGCCCCAGCCGGCGTTGGCCGCCGCGCCGTCCGGCCCGAGCCCGGGAACCTCGCCGCCGACGAAGAAGGCGGGGTCGGCCCCGAGCCCGCGCAGAGCCCAGGCGGTCATCGCCGTCGTCGTCGTCTTGCCGTGGGTGCCGGCGATCGCGATCAACCGCTTCTCGGCGCAGAGCTCGGCCAGGAGCTGACCGCGGTGGATCGGCTCGACGCCGCGCTCGCGGGCGAGCGCCAGCTCCGGGTTGTCGGTGCCGATCGCGGTCGAGACGACGACCTCGGCGCCGTCGGGAAGGTTGGCGGCGTCGTGGCCGACGACCGGCTCCAGCCCCGCCTTGCGCAGCCGCGCCATATAAGAGGAGTCGGCGCGGTCGCTGCCGGTGACGTCGGCGCCGAGCCGGGCGCAGACGAGCGCGAGCCCGCTCATCCCGGCCCCGCCGATGCCGATGAAGTGCAGCCGCCGTCCGCCCCAATCGCTCATCGGATCGCCTCCAGGACCTCGTCGGCGATCGCGCGGGCGGCATCGGGCCTGGCCAGGCTCCGGGCGCTCGCGGCCATCTTCTGCAGCCGCTCGGGATCGTCGAGGACCGCCGCCACCTCGGCCCGCAGGCGCTCGGAGGTCAGCTCCGCGTCGTCGATCACCGTCGCCGCCCCGTTGCTCCGCATCCACTCGGCGTTGGCCGCTTGGTGGTCGGCGGTGGCGAAGGGGTAGGGAACGAGGATCGCCGGCCGGCCGACGGCGACGACCTCGAAGATCGAGCCGCCCGAGCGGGCGAGGACGAGGTCGGCGGCGGCAAGGACGTCGCCCAGGTTCGGCTCGTACTCGAGCAGCGTGTAGCGATCGCGATCGGGCGCGGCGGCAAGGCGGTTCTGGACCGCCGCGAAGTCCCGCTTGCCGGTGATGTGAAGGACGTGGAAGTCTCGTTCCCGGTCCCCGGCGAAGGCCTCGACCGCGGCGAGGTTGATCGAGTTCGCGCCCTGGCTGCCGCCGAAGACGAGCAGGCAGCGGGCGTCGGCGGCGATCCCGAAGCGCTCCCGCGCAGCGGCGCGGTCGCCCTCCAGCACCGCCCGCGGGACAGGCCGCCCCGTGACCAGGTAGCGCTCACCCTCCCTGCCGGCGATCGGGAAGGCGAGGCAGACGCGGCGGGCGCGGCCGGCGAGCAGGCGGTTGGCGAGGCCGAGATGGCTGTCGGCCTCGGTCAGCACGAGCGGCGTCCGCGTCGTCACCGCGGCCAGCCCCGCCGGACCGGCGACGTAACCGCCGCCGCCGACCACGGCGTCGGCGCCGCGCCGGCGCAGGACCTGGCGCGCCGCGGCGACGGCGCCGAGCGCCTCGAAGCCGGCCCGCGCCGCCCGCAGCGGGTTGCGGCGGTCGATCCCGCGCACCTTCACCAGGTCGATTTCGTACCCCGCGGCGGGCACCAGCTCCGCCTCCATCCGCCCGCGCGCGCCGAGGAAGCTGACCTCGGCGCCACTAGCCCGAAGCTCGTCGGCGACCGCCATGGCGGGCACGACGTGCCCCGCGGTTCCCCCCGCCGCCACCACTACCTTTGGCTTTCCTGACACCGTTCGCTTTGTTCCTTCCTTGGCGCGCGGGCGAGCGTCCGCCCTCGATGGCGCGCAGTTTGCCAGCGCGGGTGGGCGTCGAAACGCGCGCCGTCGCCGAACGCCCGCCGCGGGCGACGTTGAGGATCAGGCCGACCGCGAGCAGCGTCGCCATCAGGCTGCTGTTGCCGTAGGAGACGAAGGGGAGCGGCACGCCGGTCAGCGGCGCCATCCCCATCACCGCGAAGAGGTTGATAGTCGCCTGCACCAAGACGAGCGAGGTGAGCCCGGTGACGAGGATCTTGGCGTAGGAGTCCTTCGCCTTCTGCGCCGTTTTCAGCCCGGCGTAGCCGAACATCGCGAAGAGGCCGACGACGCCGGCGATGCCGACGAAGCCGAGCTCCTCGCCGATCACGGCGGTGATCATGTCGGTGTGGGCCTCGGGCAGGTAGAAGGCCTTCTGGACGCCGTTGCCGAGCCCGTCGCCGAAGAGGCCGCCGGAGCCGAGGGCGATCTTCGCCTGGGCCGCCTGGAAACCGGCGCCGGAGGCGTCGGCGGTCGGGTGCAGGAAGGAGGTGAGCCGGGCCATCCGGTAAGGCTCGACCACCGCCATCAACAGCGCCAGGACGCCGATCACCAGCGCGATCTTGCCGAGGTCGGCGGGGCGGGCGCCGGCGGCGACGAGGGTGGCGGCGACGGAGAAGCAGATCACCATCGTCGTCCCCATGTCCGGCTGCGCCATGATCAGCAGGCAGGAGGCGCCGACGACGAGGAGGAAGGGCATCATCCCTTCCAGCGAGCGCGCCCGCTTCGGCTTCCGCGCCAGCAGGTCGGCCCCGTAGAGGATCAACGCCACCTTGGTCAGCTCGGAGGGCTGGATCTGGAGGAAGCCGCCGCCGATCCAGCGGGAGGCCCCGTTGACTTCGGTCCCGGCGACGAGCACCGCCAGCAGGAGGAAGATCGAGCCGCCGAGCAGCAGCGGGGTGAGATCGCGGATCACCCGCAGGCCGTGGCGCGAGGCGAACCACATGATCGTCAGGCCGACGGCGCCGAAGAGCAGCGTCCGCTTCAGGTAGAAGGCGCTGTCGGAGAGGCCGCCGTCCTGGAGGATGCGGGTGGTCGAGCTGGCCGAGAAGACCATCACCGCGCCGAGCGCCAGCAGGCAGAGGGTCGCGGTGAGGAGGATGTTGTACTCGGGCGGCAGCGGCCGCGAGCGCTTCTTCGGCTTCGTCCGCTTGGCGGAGCGGGGCGCTTTCGCTTTCGTCTTCGCTTTTTTCGCCTTCATCCCAGCTCCCCGACGATCTCGCGGAAGCGGTCGCCGCGCTGCTCGTAGTTCTCGAAGGCGTCGAAGCTGGCGCAGGCCGGCGAGAGGAGGACCACCTCGCCCGAGCGCGCGGCGGCCGCCGCCCGGCGCACCGCGTCCTCCAGTCCCTCGCAGCGGTGCAGCTGGACCCCGGCCTCGACCACCGGCGCCAGCTCGCGCGCCATCCGCTCGCTCGTCGCCCCGATCAGCCAGCAGGCCACGGCGCACTGCTCGATCGGGTCGACGAGGGGGGAGAACGGCTCGTCCTTCTCGCTGCCGCCGAGAATCGCGTGGACGCCGCCCTCGAAGGCGCGGATCCCGACCGTGGCGGAGGCGACGTTGGTCGCCTTCGAGTCGTTGACGAAGCGGACGCCGTCGCGTTCGGCGACCGGCTCGAGCCGATGCGGGACGCCGGCGAAGCTGCGCAGCCCGGCGCGGACCGCGTCGCGGTCGATCCCCATCGCCAGGGCCGCCGCGGCGGCGGCCATCGCGTTGGCGACGTTGTGCTCGCCGAAAAGGCCGAGCTCGGAAACCGGCAGCAGCGGCTCGCCGTCGTAGAAGATCGTCCCCTCGGCTACCGCCACCTCGCAGTCGGGCGCGGCGCCGGCGCAGAAGGCGACGCGACGGGCGCAGCCGCCGAGGTCGGTGCCGGCGGCGAAGGGGTCGTCGGCGTTGTAGACGGCGACGTCGTCGTTGCCCTGGTTGGCGAAGATCCGCAGCTTCGCCGCCAGGTAGTGCTCGAGGTCGCCGTGGCGGTCGAGGTGGTCGGGGGCGAGGTTGAGGAAGACCGCGCACTCGGGGGCGAAGGCGACGGTGTCCTCGAGCTGGAAGCTCGAGCACTCACAGACGATCGTCGACTCGGGGCCGACCTCGCCGACCAGCTTTGAGAGCGCGGTCCCGACGTTGCCGGCGACCGCGACCGGCTCGCCGGCGCTGCGGTAGAGGTGTCCGAGCAGCTCAACCGTCGTCGTCTTGCCGTTGGTGCCGGTGACGCCGACGAACCGGTTCGGCAGCGCCCGCCAGGCCAGCTCCATCTCCCCCACCACCTCGATGCCCCGCTCCAGCGCCGCGGCGATCACCGGCGCCTCCCGGGGAACGCCCGGGCTCTTGACGACGGTCCGCGTCCCCTCGAGCTGTGCCAATCCATCCGTATCCAGGAAGACTTCGACGCCCGTCCCCTCCAGCCCTGCCGCCCCCTCCGGATGACCCGAATCGACCGCCCGCACCCGCTCTCCGCGCCTGGCGAGCAACCGCGCCGCCGCCTGCCCGGAGCGGGCCAACCCCGCAATTAGGAAAGAACCTTGGGGGAAGGGGGGGCGAGTTTCCTTGGGCTGAACCCTTGTAGACACATGCCAGAGCTTCGCGACGCCCCCGGATACCCCTCCGCACCTCCCGTGACGTTTCCAGGTAGCACTATTGCTACCCTGCGCTATATGCCAGAGATCCCGCAGAAAAAGCTCCGCAACGAGATCGGCGAGGTCCTCCGCCGAGCCGAAGCAGGAGAGGAGTTCACGATCACTGTGTCTGGGCGGCCGGTCGCCCGACTGGGACCGCTGGACGACAGCCGTCAGTGGGTGCCCGCCGCGCGCCTCGAGGACCTCTGGAGACTTCCTGTCGACGAGAACCTGGCCGATGACCTCGAGGAGTTCGACATCCAGCTGCGAGATCCGTGGGCGGATCGAGAATGAAGGCGATCCTCGATACGTCGGTCCTGATCGCCCGCCATCCCCTGCCGCCAGACGTCGAGGCCGGGATTAGCACCATCTCCCTCGCCGAGCTCCACTTCGGCGTGCTGAAGACGCGGGATTCCCTTGAGCGAGCTCGTCGAATGGTGCTCCTCGGGAGGATCGAGTCAGCCTTTGCCACCCATCCGCTCGATGAGCTGGTGGCGAGGGCGCTCGGACAGGTACAGGCTGCGGTTTCGAGCAAGGGCGGGAGACCGCGCGCTCGGACGGCGGACCTCGTGATCGCCGCAACCGCGCTGGCGCACGATGCTGTGCTCTTTACCGGGAACTACAAGGACTTCAAGCTCATCGACGACCTCGTCGACGTGCGCGAACCTCCTGCCTGACGATCAGCCAGTGAACCGCCGGATCTCGCGCGCCAGCGCCTGCGGCTGGTCGATCGGGATCAGGGTGTAGCAGTCGGGCAGCTCGACGTAGGTCGAGTTGGGGAAGGACTCGGCCAGGCGGCGGCCCTCGGAGTTGGGCATCATCGTGCCCTCCTCGTCCCAGACGACCAGCACCGGCCGCTCGAAGGAGCGGAGCTTCGGCGTCGCGGCGCGGATCTCGCGCTTGCCGTGGCGGACGTCGCGGACGTAGCGGCGGGTGTCGCGGCGGATCTCCGGCCGCTTCAACGGCTGCAGCCAGCGATGCATCAACTCGTCGGGGACGCCGCGCTTGCTCATCCGCCCGTAGGTGAAGGGCAGTTTCCGCAGCATCGGCGAGGAGAGGGCGAAGCGCATCACCCCGAAGCCCCCCGGCAGGAAGCCGGAGAGCGCCGCGATCTGGCCGGCGACCCCCGGCGGGTAGTTGCGATCGGTCTCGCAGGAGATGAGGACGAAGGCGCCGACGCGGTCGACGCCGCCGTGGGAGATCATCGTCTGGGCGCCGCCCCAGTCGTTGAAGCAGACGACCGCGTCGAGGAGGTCGAGGCGCTCGAGGAACTCGGTGACGATCCGTCCCAGGCCCGGCAGCGAGAGGTCGGCGTCCGGTCGCAGCGGTTTGCGCTGGGCGCCCAGCGGCAGCACCGGCGTCAGGCAGCGGAACTGCGGGGCCAGCTCGGCGACCACCGCGTCCCAGAGGCTCTCGTCGTGCGGCAGCCCGCCGACGAAGACGAGCGGCCTGCCCTCGCCGCCGGAGTCGCCGTAATCGATCGGACCCGCGCTGACCTCTATCTCCGGCACGGCTTCAGATCATCCTCAGGCGGTCGGCCGATTCCACCGAATCGGTCACACAGCTCCCTACGAGCCGATCGACTGCTGGTACAGGGTGAATCCGATGCCACTGCAGACGGCGGCGATGATCCAAAACCGGAGCATGATCTTCGTCTCCGACCAGGCCATCATCTCGAAGTGGTGGTGCAGCGGCGCCATCAGCAGGACGCGGCGGCGGAAGGTCTTGAAGGCGAAGACCTGGAGCAGGACCGAGAGCGCCTCGATTACGAAGATGCCGCCGATGATGATCAGCAGGACCTCGGTCTGGGTCATCACCGCGAGCGCCCCGATCGCGCCGCCGAGGCCGAGCGAGCCGGTGTCCCCCATGAAGATCGAGGCCGGGAAGGCGTTGTACCAGAGGAACCCCACGCAGGCGCCGACCAGGCAGGCGGAGAGCAGGGCGAGGTTCTGCTGCTCGTTGGCAACGAAGGCGATCGCCGTGTAGGCGAGGAGGACGATCGCGCAGGAGCCGGCGGCGAGGCCGTCGAGCCCGTCGGTGAGGTTGACCCCGTTGGAGGTGCCGGCGATGACGAGGAAGACGAGGACGAAGTAGAGCGCCGGGCCGAGGTCGATGCTGCCGCCGCCGATCCGGAAGTAGAGGGTGGGCTCGAGGCCGACCTCGTGGCGGGCGACCCACCACAGCGCCAGCGCCATGATCAGCTGGCCGATCAGCTTCCAGCGGCCGGCGAGCCCGAGCGAGCGGCGTTTGACGATCTTGATGTAGTCGTCGGCGAAGCCGAGGACGGCGCAACCCATCGCCACCCCGAAGACGGCCATGCTCTGGGCGTCGCGGTCGGAGAGGACGAGGAACGGGACGCAGATCGAGGCGAAGACGATCAGCCCGCCCATCGTCGGCGTCCCGGCCTTGGTGTGGTGCTCCTGCGGACCGTCCTCGCGGATGTGCTGCCCGAACTCCTTCACCCGCAGGTATTCGATGAATTTGGGCCCGAGGAAGATGCAGATCAGCATCGCCGCCATCCCCGCGATCAGGACTTCGCCCATCAGCCGTCCTCCGCCGGGACCAGCTCGGCGAGTTGCTCGGCGACGGTCTCCAGGCCGGCCGAGCGCGAACCCTTGATCAGGACCGCGTCGCCCGGTTGCAGCTGCTGGGCGAGGAATTCCGCCGCCTCGCCGGGGTCGGCGACGAGCTCGTCGGGGTCGTAGTCGCGGGCCGGCAATCCGACCCCGACGACGAAGTCGATCCCGTGGGCGCGGGCGTGCTCGCCGACCTCGCGGTGGTAGCCGGACGAGTCGGGGCCGAGCTCCCCCATCTCGCCGAGAACGGCGACCGTGCGGGTCGCTTCGAGGCTGGCGAGGTGGTCGAGCGCCGCGCGCATCGACACCGGGTTGGCGTTGTAGCAGTCGTTCACGAGGACGATGCCCCCCGGGAGCTGCAGGCGCTCGCCGCGGAAGCGGGAGAATCCTATGCCCGCCGCGCGGTCGGCCATCCCCGCGAGGTCGGCGCCGAGGGCGACGCCGGCGGCGATCGCGGCCAGGGCGTTGGTGAGGTTGTGCGCCTCGGCGAAGGGGAAGTGGAAGCGCTGGCTGCCGGCCGGCGTCGTCACGCGGGCCTCCGTCACCCCGTCGTCGACCTTGACCTCGGTCGCCTCGACATCACCGCCGGGGCCGAAGCGCAGCAGCCGCGGCGCCCGCGCCAGGTGCGGCTCCAGCTCGCCGGCTTCGACCGGCGCCACCGCGGTTTTCCCGGGCGGCAGTCCGTCGAGGATCTCGGCCTTGGCCGCCGCGATCGCCTCGACCGAGCCGAGCAGCTCGACGTGGACCGGGCCGACGTTGGTGATCACCGCCACCTCGGGCTCGGCGATCGACGCCAGCTCCGCGATCTGCCCCTTGCCGCGCATCGCCATCTCCAGCACCAGCGCCTCGGTCTCCTCGGGTGCTTCGAGGATCGTCAGCGGCAGCCCGATCTCGGTGTTGAGGTTCTCCTTGTTGGCGTGGACCCGGCCGGGGAGCAGGGCGCGGGCGATGTCCTTGACCGAGGTCTTCCCAACCGAGCCGGTGACGCCGACGACCCGCGCTCCCAGCGAACGTCGCCAGGCGCGCGCGAGCGCCTGCATCGCCGCCAGCGGATCGTCGACGGCGAAGACCCAGGCGCGGCGTTCGTCCCTTATCGGTTCCTTCCCGACAAAGGACGAACGCCACGCGGGGGAGACGACCACGCCCCAGGCGCCGGCCTCGATCGCCTGGGGGGCGAACTTGCCGCCGTCGTGGCGGCTGCCGCGGAGGCCGATGAAGAGGTCGCCGGGGCCGGTCCGGGTGGAATCGATCGCGGCGCGGCGCGGCGAGCCTGGCTCGCCTTCGGCGACGATCTCCGCGCCGAGGGCGGCGGCGATCTCCTGGGGCCCGAGCTTCACGCCGGGCTTCCCAGCTTCCAGAGCTCCTCGCGGGCAACCTCGCGGTCGTCGAAGGGGACCTTCCGCCCACCCTCGAACTCCTGACCCTGCTCGTGTCCCTTGCCGGCGATGACGACGGTGTCGCCGGGCTCGGCGCGGCCCAAGGCAAGCGCGATTGCCTCGCGGCGGTCGACGACGATCTCCAGGTTACGGGCGCCCTCGGCAGCCTCCGCCCCGCCGGCGACTTCGGCGACGATCGCCTCCGGGTCCTCGGAGCGCGGGTTGTCGGAGGTGATCACGGCGAGGTCGGAGAGCTCGGCTCCGGCCCGCCCCATCTTCGGCCGCTTGTCGCGGTCGCGGTCGCCGCCGGCGCCGAAGACCGAGATCAGCTTCCCGGCGGTCAGCCTCCGCGCCGCCCGCAGCACGTTCTCCAGCGAGTCGGGCGTGTGGGCGTAGTCGACCAGGACCGAGAACCCCTGCCCCTCGTCGATCGGCTCGAACCGGCCCGGCACCCGCGCCGCCCGCGCCAGCCCGGCGACGGCGATCTCGGGGCCCACCCCCATCGCCTCCGCCGCGGCGAAGGCGCCGAGGGCGTTGGCGACGTTGAAGTGGCCGGGGAGGCCGGTCCGCATCTGCAGCTCGCCGACGGCGAAGCTGGCGCCGGAGGCGTCGAAGGCGACCTCGCGGGCGCTGTAGTCGGCCTCCGCGCCCTCGGCGGAGAAGGTGAGGCACTCGAATTCGGAAGCGAGGCGGCGGCCGTAGGGGTCGTCGACGTTGACGATCCGCACCTTCGTCCCCTCTGCCTCGAAGAGCTTGCGCTTGGCGAGGAAGTAGTCCTCCATGTCGGTGTGGAAGTCGAGGTGGTCCTGGGTGAGGTTGGTGAAGATCGCCACCTCGAAGTGGATCGCGTCGGCTCGGTGCAGAGTCATCGCGTGCGAGGAGACCTCCATCGCGCAGGCTTCGTCGCCGCCCTCGAGCATCTGGCGGAAGGTCTTCTGCAGCTCGATCGCCTCCGGCGTCGTCCGCTCCACCTCCTTCTCCACCCCGCCGACGATCTGCTTCACCGTCCCCAGCAGGCCGCACGAGTAGTCGGCCGCCCGCAGGATCTCCCGCACCAGGAACGCCGTCGTCGTCTTCCCGTTCGTCCCCGTCACCCCGACGACCCGCAGCTCCCCCGTCGGATCCCCGTAGAACCGCGCCGCCACCGGAGCCATCGCCGCCCGCGAGTCCGAGACCACCGCCTGCGGCACCTCCAGTTCCGTCAGCTCCCGCTCCACCACCAGCGCGGTGGCGCCTTCCTCCACCGCCCGGGCCCCGAACTCGTGCCCGTCGACCTTCTCCCCGACCACGCAGAAGAAGAGCGTCCCTGGCTCCACCTTGCGGCTGTCGTACGCAAGATCCTTCACCTCTACGGCGGCATCTCCGATCACGCGTGCGCCCGGGAACCCCGCGGCCAGCTCGTCCAGTCTCATCCGCGCCCGATTCTAGGAAGGGGACCGGGTGCCCCTCTCACAGAGGCTCCTGAGACCACAACGGCGCCCAGCACTACGCCCCAGCTGCGCGACGGTCTCTGGGAGAGGGGCACCCGGTCCCCGATCCCACAAATCATTCCTGGGGTACGCCCAGGTAAGGAAGAGCGAATTCCGCGATCCGCCCGAAAGCCGGCGCCGCCACCGACCCGCCGTAGATTTCCCCCTGCGGCTCGTCGACGATCACCGCCGCCAGCAGCCGCGGATTCTGCGCCGGCGCAAAACCGATGAACGAAGCCACGTAGTTCGTTTCCGAGTAGCCCCCGTCTTCGGCCTTCTGCGCGGTTCCGGTCTTCCCCGCCAGCGTGTACCCGGGGACGCTCACCTCGGAGGCCGTACCGCCCGGCGCCAGCACCCCCTCGAGCATTTCCCGGACCTCCGTCGCCACCTTGGCGGAGATCACCCGCTTGCCCTTCGGCTCGTGCACCGGTTCTTCGCCGATCTTCTTGACCAGCTGCGGCGGCCGCAGGATGCCGCCGTTGGCGATCGCGGTGTAGCCGGCGACCATCTGGATCGGGGTGACCGAGAGCCCCTGCCCCATCGACTCGTTGCCGAGGGTCGATCCGGAGTATTCGTCGAGGTTCAGCAGCAGCCCCTGCTCCTCGGCCGGGTACTGGATCCCGGTCGGCCGGCCGAAGCCGAAGCGGCGAACCCACTTGTCGAATTTCTCGGCGCCGACCTTGGTCCCGATCGTCGCCGCGCCGACGTTGGAGGAGTGGGCGAGGATCGTTTCGACGCTCATCGTCTCGTACCCGCGCGGCTCGGCGTCTTCGATCGTCCGGTCGGCGACCTGGAGGACCGGCGGCAGGTCGAATTCGGTGCTCGGCGTCACCAGTTTTTCTTCCAGCGCCGCGGCGATCGTGAAGGACTTGAAGGTAGAGCCCGGCTCGTAGGTGAGCCCGGTCGCCTTGTTCCGCAGGTCTTCGTTGCTGACCTCGGAGAGGTCGGCGGGATCGACCGGCGGCCAGTTCGCCATCGCCAGCACTTCCGAGGTCCGGGGATCGACGACGATCGCCGTCGCCCCTTTCGGCGAGTACGTTTCGCCGACGCCGTTCAGCACCGCTTCGGTTTCGCGCTGGATCACCGGGTCGAGCGTCAGCTGCACATCTTCGCCGTCTTCGGCCTCATGCACCGTTTCCAGCCGGATCGGTTCCCCGAGGGCGTCGTTGACGATGCGGCGTTCGCCGTCCTCGCCCCCGAGCGCTTCTTCCTCGCCTTCCTCGAGCCCGGTCAGGCCCTCGTTTTCAGAGCCGACGGCGCCGATCACCTGCCCCGCCATCTCCCCCTGCGGGTAGGTGCGGCGGGTGTCGGGGAGCTGGCCGATCCCTTCTATGTCGAGGGCTTTCACCTTGGCCGCGGTCCCCAGATCGACTTTCTGGGCGACGTAGGAGAAGCCGCCTTCGGCCGTCAGAGCTTCCAGCACCTCGGCCTTCGGCTCTTTCAGGACCGGCGCCAGCCGTTTCGCGGCGGCCGGCGGATTATTCACCTGGTAGGGCGTGGCGTAGATCGTCGCCGCGTCTTCGGAGGCGGCGAGCTTGTTGCCGCTGCGGTCGAGCAGGTCGCCGCGAAGGCCGGGAATGTCGACGACCTCGGTCTGCTGGTAGCTCGCCTGCGAGGCGAGGCTGGCGCCCTGCACCCCCTGCAGCCAGAAGGCGCGGCCGACGATGAGGAGGAAGCAGAGGAGGAAGCAGCCGAAGAGGAGACCGATCCGCCGCTCGATCAAGCGCATCGGCGGACCGCCTCAGCCGCCGGCGGCCGCGAGGCGGCTGGCGGCGGTGGCGACGTCGGCGGGCTGGAACTCGATCGGCCGCGGGTCTTCGGTGGTCGGCATCGCCAGGCCTGCGGCGGCGCCTTCGTTGCGGATGCGGGCGGTGCTGAAGTACTTGGCCTCGCGGCTCTCGAGCATCGAGTTCTCTTGTTCGAGGGAGGTGATCTGCTCGTCGATCTTCCCAGCCGAGGCGGCGAAGCTGAGGGTGGCGACGTTGAGGGCGACGATCCCGACGAGGAGGACGCCGAGGACGGCGATCCAGGCGCGGCCGCGGGTCATCCGCACGACCAGGCCCGAGTCCGGCAGCTGGCTGACGGCGACGGCGGTGCGGCCGGCGACGACCGCGAGCTTGGGCCGGCCCGTCGCAGGGGCGCGTTTCGGCGCTGGTCGGCGGGCTGGAGCGCGGCGGGCGGGCGCCCTGGCGGGCGCGGGGACGGCGCGGGCGCGCGGCGGCTTGCGCGCCGGTGCTTTGCGTTTCGGAGGCTTGGTCCGCGACGGGGCCGGGGCGGGCGCCGCGGTGCTGCGACGGGTGGGAGCGGCGACGGCCATCAGGCGGTCTCCCCCACCGGTTGCTCGGCGGCGATCTTGCGCGCCGCGCGCAGGTGGGCCGAGCGCGAGCGCGGGTTGCGCTCCGCCTCCTCGGGGCCCGGGGAGATCGCGCGGCGGGTCAGCAGCTCGGCCTCGGGCTCATGGCCGCAGACGCAGACGGGAAGCTCGGGCGGGCAGACACAGCCGCGGGCCTTGGCGGCGAGGAACTGCTTCACCGGCCTGTCCTCGAGCGAGTGGAAGGAGATCGCGGCGAAGCGGCCGCCGACCTTCAGCTGCGACCAGGCGAGCGGCAGCATCTCCTCCAGCGCCTCGAGCTCGCCGTTGACCGCGATCCGGATCGCCTGGAAGCTGCGCTTGGCCGGGTGGCCGGCGCCGAAGCGGGCCGAGGCCGGCATCCCCGCCTTGATCGCAGCGACCAGCTCGCCGGTGCTGGAGAGCGGGCGGCGGGAGACGATCTCGCGGGCGACACCGCCGGCGTGGCGCTCCTCGCCGAAGCGGCGCAGCACCTGGGCGATCCGCGACTCGGGCCACTCGTTGACGAGGTCGGCGGCGGTGAACTCCTGCCGCGTGTCCATCCGCATGTCGAGCGGCGCGTCATAGGAATAGGAGAAGCCGCGCTCGTAGGCGTCTACCTGCATCGAGGACATCCCCAGATCTACATAAACCATGTCTGGGCGGATTCCTTCGCCCTGCAGGGCGCGAAGTCCTGCTGCGAAGTCGCTGCTGACGAAGAGCGTCCGGCAGGGTGCCTCGGCGGCGAAGCGGTTGAAGCGCTCCTGCGCGGCGGGGTCACGATCGATCCCGATCAGCGTTCCCTCCGGCCCGATCAGCTCGGCGACGCGGCGGGCGTGGCCGCCGCCGCCGAAGGTGCAGTCGACCGCCGTCTGCCCCGGCTCGGGTGCCAGCAGTGAGACCAGCTCGTCGGCGAGAACAGGCTCGTGCTCGCTCATGACCACCTCCACAGCACTGAGCGCCCGCCCATCTCTGCCGACGGGACGATTCCGGTCCATATAGGACCGTCCCCTCGGCACTGGGGGCGGCGGGTGGGTGTGGGCTGCGGCGGCATTCAGTCTCATGATCACGCGGTGCCGGCGGCGGCGAGGCCCTCGGCGATTTCGGGGGCGGCGGCGTCGAGCTGCTCCTCCTGCTTGGCCCAGGCGTCGGCGTCCCAGATCTCCAGGTACTCGCCGGCGCCGATGACGACGCAGTTGCCGTCGAGGCCCGCGTGCTCGATCAGCGGCTTGGGGACGCGGATGCGGCCGGCGCTGTCGAGCTTCTCGTCGAAGGAGCCGCCGTGGAAGCGGCGGCGCAGGGCGCGGGCGTCGGCGCCGAAGGGGCTGTGGGGAGAGAGGAAGCGGTCGGAGAGCTGCTCGAACTCGCTGGTCGTGTGGACCCAGACGCAGGGGTCGAAGCCCTTGGAGAGAACGATTCCGTCAGCGAGGGAAGCCCGGAAGCGAGAAGGAACGGTGAGGCGGTCCTTGGAATCGAGGCTGTGCTCGTAGAGACCCCTGAACGCCACTGTGGCGAATTCCTTTCTAAGCGGGAGAGCCGGAGAAGAGTTGGACCGGAGTGATGAGGTGGGAGGAGCCTCACCACCCCGGTCCTGGGCTTCAACTCGATCGCCACAATAACCCACTCTCTCCCACTTTGCAACACGACTCCCCTCTGCAACCCAGTTTGCATCCGCCGAACAGCGCGCTAGGTTGCGCCCGTGGCAACTCCTGAGCAGGCAGCGCCGCAGGTCGAGGAAGCGGTGAGCACCGGCCTGCCGACCGATGCCAACGACATGCGCGGCTACCACTTCGGCCGCCTGATGAGGACGCCGCTGACGCTGGTCCTGATCGCGACGCTGGCCGCGGTCGCCTTCGTCGCCTGCCTCGTCTTCCTCAGCGCCCTGATCGGCGCCGGCGCCGCGATCGCGGTCCTGCTGATCGGGATCCTCGTCGTCTTCGTAATCGCCGACAAGCGGGCCGCCGACGACTTCTTCGAGGTCTACGCGGCGAACCGCGGGCTCACCCTGGTCCACGGGCGCGGCCGGCTGCCGCAGGCGACCCCGCTGCTGAGGAAGGGCGACGACCGCTACACCGAGCGCACCCTCACCGGGCCGATCGCCGACGGCTTCGACGGCACCCTGGCGCTCTTCACCTACGAGGAAGAGACCCGCGACTCCGACGGCGACACGCAGACGAACTACTACCGCTACACCGTCGGCCTGGTCGAGGTGGCCGAGTGCGCCGGCTTCGTCCCCGAGCTCTACTGCCAGCGCAAGTTCGGGCTGCGGGCGCTGGAGAAGTTCGAGGACGCCTTCCGCGGCGACAAACAGCGGGTGACCCTGGAGAGCGAAGAGCTGCTCGACAAGTACGAGATCTTCGCCACCAAGGAGCAGGACGCGAACTGGCTGCGCCAGCTCTTCTCCCCCACCTTCATCGTCTGGCTCGCCGACACCGCCCCGGACAAGTTCGCCTTCGAGCTGGTCGACGGAACCCTCTGCTGCTACGTCAGCGGCCACAAGGAAGACGCCGCCGACCTCGACGCGATCGCCGCCGCCACCGGCGCCGTCGCCAAACGGCTGCGCGACGAGGCGCTGGAGTAGGCGCCGAAGGGCGCTGTTAGAAGCCGACCAGCAGCTTGCCGGCGTTGGCGATCAGCCCGGCGGTGATCATCAGCAGGACCGAAGGGACGAGGACGAGGGCGACGACGAGCTGGATCTTCGGCGCCGCCCGCGCCGCGCGCTCCTCGGTCGCGCGGCGGCTGTCGCGGCGCAGGGCGCTCGCCTGGCGGCGGAGCTGATCGGCCAGCGGCGACCCGTAGCGGCGCGAGCGCTCGATCGCCGCCACCAGCGTCGCCACCTCCCCGCCCGGTACCCGCCGCCGCAGCGAATCCAGCGCCTCGCCAAGGGGCAGCCCGGAGGAGATCTCGGCCACGGTCAAGCGCAGCTCCTCGGCCAGCGGCCCCTCCCCCGCCCCCGCCAGCTGCTCGATCCCGGCGGCGGGGCCGCGGCCCGAGGCGGCGCTGACGGCGAGCAGGTCGAGGGCGTCCGGGAGGGCCGCGACCAGGCGGCGGTGGCGGCGCCGCGCCCTGCGCTCGCGCATCACGTCCGGGGCGAGGAAGCCGGCCAGAGGCAGGCCGAAGGCGACGAGCCAGGCGGTGCGGCCAGGGGCTGCCGGCGCCGCCAGCAGGGCGGCGGCCACCCCCAGTGCGGCGCCGAGCAGCTTCCGCGGCAGCAGCGCGGGAACCTGCGCGCGGCGGCTCAACGTCCTCGCGAGTCGTTCCAGCGGCAGCTCTCTCACTGCTGCGGCCGCAAGCAGCACGGCCACCGCCGCCAGCAAGCCGGCGCCGCTCACTCGACCACCTGGGAGAAGCGCCGGATCGCGAAGAAGCCGACCACCTGCAGCGCCGCCGCCAGGGCCAGCAGGACGGCGGCGGCCGGCGAGGCCAGCAGCGTCGCCAGGAACCCGGGCTGCAGCAGCTCGGCGAAGAGGGCGCCGCCGGTCGGCATCGCCACTACCAGCAGCCCGGTGAAGCGGGCCTGCGCGGTCGCCGAGCGGGCGTCCTCGGCGACCCGCTCGCGCTCGGCGGCGCCGTCGGCGAAGCGGCGCAGGAGGCTGGCGAGGTCGCCGCCGGCCAGGCGCTGACTGAGCAGCGCCGCGGCGAAGGCGTCGACCCGCTCCGAGCGCATTCGCCGCCGCCAGGCCTCGAGCGCCTCGCCGGTGGCGGCGCCGAGCTCGAGCTCTCCCGCGAGGCGGGACAGCTCCCGGGCCGGCGGGCCGTCGAGCGAGGCGACCGCGCCGGCGAGCGAGGCGCGCAGGGAGCGGCCGGCGCTGAGCGAGTCGGCGATCGCCGTCGCCACTTCCGGCAGCGCCCGCTCGACCGCCCGGCGGTAGCGGCGCCGGCGGCTGCCGATCGCCCAGCCCACCCCCGCCGGCCCCGCCACCGCCAGCGGCAGCGCCAGCGCCAGCCCGCCGAGGAACCAGCCCCCGGCGATCGCGGCGCCGGCACCGAGCAGCGCCAGCCGGCGCCGCTCGGGCGCCGAGGGCGCGTACCCCTCCTCGCCGGCGCGCCGCAGCGGGTCCAGCGCGATTCGAAGCCAGCGCGCCGCCTCGGGGCTGGCCAGCAGCGCCTCGCGCACCGCCAGCGCCCCCAGCCCTCCGGCTGCCGCCGCGATCAGGACCGGCAGGATCATCTGACCTCGGCGATCTCGGTCACCCGGCGGCTCCCGTCCGCGCCCCGCTCCAGGTGCACGACGAGGTCGATTCCCCGCCGCACCTGCTCGCTCACCGCGGCGTGCGGCAGCCCCACTCCCGCCATCAGGACCAGGGTCTCCAGCCGGCGCAGGGCATCCTCGGGCGAGTTGGCGTGGACGGTCGAGAGGGCCCCCTCGTGGCCGGTGTTGAGCGCGGTCAGCAGGTCCAGCGCCTCGACCCCGCGCACCTCGCCGATCACGATCCGGTCCGGCCGCATCCGCAGTGCGTTCCGCAGCAGGTCGCGGATCGTCACCTCGCCGCGTCCCTCGACTCCCGCAGGCCGGCTCTCGAGCCGGATCACGTGGGGCTGCCGCAGCCGCAGCTCGGCCGCGTCCTCGATCGTCACCACCTGCTCCGCCGCGCCGACGAAGCCGGAGAGCGCGTTCAGCAGCGTCGTCTTCCCCGAGCCGGTGCCGCCGCTGACGAGGATGCTGCGGCGGGCTTCCACCGCCGCGGCGAGCCGGTCCCGCTGCGCCGGGGTCAGCGTCCCCAGCGCGACGAGCTCGTCGGGGCCGGGCCGGTCGGCGCCGAAGCGGCGGATCGAGAGCGACGGGCCGTCAATCGCCAGCGGCGGGATCACGACGTTGACCCGGGAGCCGTCGGCGAGGCGGGCGTCGACCATCGGGCTCAACTCGTCGACCCGGCGCCCGAGCGGGGCGAGGATGCGCTCGATCGTGTTGCGCAGCTCCTCCTCGCTCTCGAAGGCGACCTCGGTCGCCTCCAGCCGCCCCCGCCGCTCCACATATACGCAGCCGGGTCCGTTGACCATCACCTCCTCCACCGCCGGGTCGGCGAGCAGCACCTCCAGCGGCCCCAGGCCGACGCTGTCGCGGATGATCCGCTCGACCACCTCCTCGCGGCCGGCCGGCGGCAGGACCGCGGCCTGCTCTTCGACCACCTCGCGGGCCGTCGCGGCCAGCTCCTCGGCAACGGCTTCCCCGGACGCGGCCGCGGCTCGCCGGCGCTCGACGATCCGCGCCCTCAACCCCGCCGCGAGGTCGGCGATGTCCCGCTCGCGCGCCTCCATCAGCCGTTCGGGATCACGGTGACGCTGCGGGCGAAGTTCTGGGCGGCGATCAGGCGCAGCGCCTGCGACCGGGTCAGACCGAGGGTCGCGTTGGCTTCTCCTGGACCGCCTTCGCCGCCGGGCGCCAGGGCCAGCAACGGGACCGCGGGGGCGGCGACATAGGTCCGGCCATCGCCGGATCCGCTCGGTTCGGTGGTGACGACGACGTCGACCTTCGACCCGACCGGCTGGGCGCCGAAAGCCGAGAGGGCGCCGGCGCCGCTGACCAGGATCTCCACCGGCCGCCGGCCCTTGCCGAGAATGCCGCCGGCGCGGGGCATCGCCGCCGTCCGCAGCAAGGTCGCGACCACGTAGGAGCCCTCGGGGATGGCGACGGTCGGAGTCAGGCCGACCGCTTCCCGCGGCGCCGCGAGAGCGGCCGGAGGAGCGAAGCGAACCGGCACCCGCCGAACCTCTAGCTCCTCGCCGGCGACGCGCGGATCGATCTCCTTGCCGGCCTCGAGATCGCCCGAAGCGATCAGCACGGGACGCAGCTCGCCGTAGCCCCTGACCACGCTGTCCCCGTAGCCGTCGGCGATCGCCGCCGCCGCGGTGGCGGCCAGCGCCGCCGCCAGGAGGAAGGCGATGGCTCGGCCGCGGCGACTCACCGGTCCGCTCCGGCCAGCGGCAGCTCGAGACGGGCCTCGGTGCCCGCGCTGGAGCGGTGGAGGCTGAAACTCCCGCCGCCCCGCGCCGCCACCCGCCGCACGATCCTGAGACCGTGACCGTGACGGTCGCGACCGTCGATCCGGGCCGCCCGCAGCATTCGTCGGCAACGGCGACCCTCCTCGCCACAGCCGCCGTCCCGCACCACGATATGCAGGCGCTCTCCCCTTTCGGCGACCTCGACGACCACCGCGCCGCTGCCGTGGACGAGCCCGTTGCTAATCAAGTTGTCCAACGCTTGCGCGAGCTCCGCCGGCCGCGTCTGGAGGATCGGGTCGCGCGCCCTCCACTCGAGGCTGATGGAGCGGCCGAAGGCCGCGGCGGGACGGCGCCAGCGATCGACCGCCGCCTCGACCGCTGGCCGGGGAACGGACGCCGCCGGCGCCTCCAGCGTTCCGCCGTTGATCTCCCGGTCGAGCCTCTCGACCGCAGCGACGGCCATCTGCAAGCAGGCCTCGGCGGGCCGGGACCCCGGCCCCTCGGCCGGCAGCGAGAGCGCCAGGCCCTGCAGCGGACGGCGCAACTCGTGCATTGCCTCGTTCAGCGAGGAACGCCGCCGCCCCTCTCGGAGTGCGGTGATCCCAGTTGCCATCGCGAACGAAGCGGCGATCGGCAGCCCACCGGCCAGCTCCGAGAGCTCGGGCAACATCTCAGCAGCCGTCCGCGAGTCGAGTCATGGAGGGTTAAGGGACGGGCGCCTCCTTCTCTCCCCCTCGGCATCACGCGCTGCTCGCAAAACGCGGACTTGCCGCCGCGGCGCAGCCCCTCCATCCCCTGAGCGGTCCCGGGCAAGCGCATCGAGAGGACGGGCGCGGCTGGTCAGACCTGACCCGCTGGACATAAGTGTCCAGATTTGACAGCGACTGCAATCGAGTAAAGCGGTCGATCTCTTTTACTGCATGGACTCCTATCGAGACCGGTTCCGGCGGAGCGTTTTGGAATACTTGTCTAGTAACTCGGGTGCTCTGCCACCAACGTCTCCCCGCCCGGGTGAAGAAACGGAGGTCCTCCCTTGCCACAGTCCCGTACGTCACCAGAGGGCATTACGCAGCAGCTCGCGAAGGCCCTTGCCCACCCCCTACGCGTTCGCATCCTCAGCTCCCTGCACAAAGGGATCTCGAGCCCGAACCAGCTCGCCCAAGAACTCGGCGAGCCCCTCGGCAACGTCAGCTACCACGTCAAAACCCTGCTCGAATACGACTGCGTCGAACTGGTGAAAACCGAGCCGCGTCGCGGCGCCGTCGAGCACTTCTACCGCGCCACCGACCGCGCCTTCCTCAGCGACTCGGACTGGGGCAAGATCCCCGCCTCGGCCCGCAAAGGCATCTCCGGCTCGATCCTCGAGTCGATCGGCCAGAGCGCGACCGAGGCGATGGCCGCGGGCACGATCGAGGGCCGCAAGGACTCTCACCTCTCCGACACGCCGCTCCTGCTCGACGAGCAGGGCTGGAAGGACCTCAACAAGGTCCTCGCCGACGCGGTGAAGAAGTCCAGCGAGATCCAGAAGGAAGCCGCCAAGCGCCTCGACAGCAAGGCCGACGGCATCTCGACCAAGCTCGCGATCATGCACTTCGAGGTCCCGGCCGCGAAGAAGGCCAAGGCAAAGAAGTAGGGCGTTACCGCGCCCCTGGTCGAGCGGCTCGGCCAGGGGCGTCTCTCAGATGTTCCGTCCCGCAGGACTCCGGTTGAGCTTCCTCCGCGTTTCCGCCTTCCTCTGCAGCCCAGGACTCGTAAAACATGGATGGCACCATGACGAGCAGAGCTACGTAGAAGAACCAGAACGGCGCATCGAATACTCCCAAGAGAAGTCCGACCACCAAAGTCGCGGGGCAGATCCGCAAAAGCCACCGCGCGGAGAGATGGGGCAGGTGTGATTTTCTGAAAGTCATTGTCTGCAAGCGTAGCGCATCAAATTCATCAAACGACTGGCGCGATGAGCACGATCAACACGCCGGCTACAAAGCCGACCGCCGTACCCCTTAAACCGCAGGCCTCGATGCCCCGCGCAGGTCTGCGCCAGATAACTGCCACGGTAATCCCCGCCGCACTGCCTACGGCGCTCGAGCTCACAACGATTCCCGCCAGCCTCAGAACAACATCGAAGATTTCGGCCTGCGCCATGACGCGATGTCCCGTCAACCGTCGATCAGGCGGTAGCCGATGCCCCAGCAGTTGACGACGAAGCGCTGGCCCTCGGGGTCGAGTTTGCGTCGCAGGCGCGATGCGTGCGAATCGAGGGTGCGGGTCTTGGAGGGACCGCGGTAGGCCCAGACCGCGTCCAGGAGCTCTTCCTTGGTGTGGACGCGTAGGGGGTCCGAGGCGAGGACGCGGAGGAGGGCGAACTCCTTCTTGGCGAGGTGGACCTCGCGGTCGCCGACCGTGACTCGCCGCCTCAACGGGTCGATCACGAGGTCGCCGACGCGGCTGGGCCCGTCGTTGGGTTCCGTGCGCCGCCGCAGGACGGCGCCGATCCGGGCGCGCAGCTCCGTGTAGACGAACGGCTTCGTCAGGTAGTCGTCGGCGCCGGAGTCGAGGCCGCGGACCTTGTCGGTGTCGCCGGCGCGGCCGGTGAGGACGATCACCGGCAGCCGCGGGTCGAAGCGGGAGTCGACGCCGTCGGCCTCGCGGATCTCGCGCAGGACGTCGAGGCCGGAGGCGTCCGGCAGCGAGAGGTCGAGCAGCAACAGATCCGGGTGGTTGTACCGGCACAACCGCAGCGCGTCGGAGGCGCTGGGCGCGGGCATGACGCCGAAGCGATCGGCGGCGAGGTGCTCGCAGAGCAGGTCGAGGGTGACGTGGTCGTCCTCGCAGACGACGAGGCTGGCTATCTCTTCTCGTTGGGGGAGCATGCGGACCTAAGGGCCGGGGGCGGCGAACTCTCCCCCTCCGGGTCCGCGGGAATCTCCAAAACTGCGGAAGATCCGCGTTGCCAGATGATCCGCCGCGGCGGCACGGCGCGCCTGACGGAGATCACCGCGCCCTCGGCGTCGAGGAAGTAGACGTCGAGGGCGAAGCGCATGCCGAAGGTGTGGACGCTGGCGCAGCGCCGGAGCAGCAGGCCCGGCCCGGCGTCCTCGCGGTCGCGAAAGGCGAGCCCCCGCAGCTTGGTTCGGAAATCCTTTGCAACGGGGATCCTGGGATGAAGATGGTCCACCTCCCTATAAGGCGCCTCGCCCGCGTTCTCTCCCCCGCCTAGGATCGGAAAGCGATGGCCGCCAAGCCCAGGGTCGCGATCTTCAGCCCCAACCCGATGATCTCGATCGCGATCGAGCGCTTCAGCGCCGACGGCGGCGACGATATCCACGTCCACCCGGCCGGCCAGGGGGTGTGGGTTGCGCGGATGGCGGCGGAGCTCGGCGCCGAGGTGGTGCTCTGCGGGTTCATCGGCGGCGAGGTGGGGACCGTGCTGCGCCCGCTGCTGGAGCAGATGCCGGTGGAGCTGCGGCTGGTCGAGACGTCGGGGGCGAGCGGCATCTACATCCACGACCGCCGCAGCGGCGAGCGCGAACCGATCTCCCAGAGCGCCGCGCTGCCCGCCTCCCGCCACGAGGTCGACGACCTCTTCTCGGTCACCGTCGCCGCCGCCCTCGACTGCGACCTGCTCGCGATCTGCGGCCCCTACCCCGAGAACACCGTGCCGCTGGAGATCTACGGCGGCCTCGTCGCCGACGTGAAGTCGAACGGCAAGCCGGCGATCGTCGACCTCTCCTCGCCCCGCCTCGACAGCGCCCTGGAGGGAAAGCCGGACCTGGTCAAGATCAACGACTGGCAGATCGCCGGCTTCGTCTCCGGTCCGGTCGACACCGAGGAGCGGATGCGGGCGGCGATGGAACGGGTGCGGGAGCAGGGCGCCGAGAGCGTGATCGTCACCCGCGCCGGCGAGCCGGCGCTGGCGCTGCGCGACGGCAGGTTCTGCGAGCTGACGCCGCCGAGGTTCGAGCGCGGCTCCCGCGAGGGCTGCGGCGACTCGATGATGGGCGCTCTGGCGGCGACGATCGCCGCCGGTCGCGAGTGGGACGACGTCCTCCGCCTCAGCGCCGCCGCCGGCGCCACCAACTTCCTCCGCGCCGGCCTCGGCACCGGCTCCCGCAAGGTGATCGAGGAGCTCGCGCCGCGGGTCCAGCTCCGCCCTCTCGACTGACCTAGGTCTGCGGCTCGAACGGGACCTCGACGGGGTCGCCGTTGACGATCGCGCTCGGGGCGGTCTCGGCGATCCACTCCACGTGCGGCGCCAGCAGCTCGACCTCGCGCAGGCGCTCGAGCGCGGGGGAGATCCGCACCGGGCGGCCGCCGAGGACGGTGTGGGCGTCGCTCGAGAGGACGTGGACGAGGCCCTTCTCGGCCATCGCCAGCATCCCGGCGGCCATCTGCTCGCGCAGGAAGAAGTCGGCGGTCGCCTGGATCAGCGCCCCCTCGGCGACCAGCGCCGCCATCCGCTCGAACATGTCGGCGCTGAGGTGGCGCTCGGGGTGGGCGACGATCGTCCGGTAGCCGCGCTCGGCCAGGTGGCCGACCCTCCGCAGCAGGCTGTCGCCGAGCGGTCCCGGCGCCGGCTCCAGCAGGATCCAGCGGCCGCTCCCCAGCGCGAGCAGCTCCAGCTCCTCCTCTCCCAGACCCTCCAGCGCCGTCTCCGCCACCTCGCCGCCGCGGAGGATCCGCACCGCCACCAGTTCCCGCTGCAGCCGCTCGTTCAGCCCCCGCACCCGCCCGGCCAGCTCTTCGATGCGGACGTCGTGGTCGTGGCGGATGTGCGGGGTGGCGCAGATCGCTTCGATCCCGTCTTCCTCGGCCTGTCGCGCCATCGCAACGCTGTCGTCTGCGTCGCGGGCTCCGTCGTCGATGGCGTCGAGGATGTGGCAGTGCAGGTCGATCACGGCGTCTCCGGTCCAGCTTCTACCCAATCGGGGTCTGAAGAAGTGCAATCTCGCCGTCACGGTGCAACCAGGCGTTCAGCTACCGGCCCGAACCGGCACGTCTCTACGATGATCGGCAAGATCATGGACCTGCTGACGCCGGGCTTGCGTCAGCGGACTGGCTTCAACTCATGGATAAGAAGACGACCCGCAGAGGGAATTACGAGTCCGGCTCCGACTACGTGCTGGAGTACGGCGAGCTTCGCTTCGCCTTCAACGAAGAGGACTTCGCGCAGCGCGTCGAGCAGGCGGCGGTGAAGCTCCGCTTCGTCGACCAGGGCCTCAGCGCCGAGGAGCTCGACGACCTCCTCGACCTCGCCGTCAGCGGCGAGATCGCCGAGCCCAGCTCCCGCCTCGGCGAGCACATCAACGAGAACTGGGAAGACCTCGTCGGTCCCTCCAACCGCAGCCTCGTCCACTGGCTGCGCCGGCTCGTCTTCCGCGGCGCCTGGCTCGACCAGCGGGTCAAGGAGGGTGAGCTCGACGTCGTCTTCGACGAGCGCACCCAGACCTTCGGCTACGTCCAGCCGGACCGCAGCGACGAGCTGATCGAGCTCTCCAAAGAGCCGTCTTGGCGGCGAATTGCCTACCGGCGCTAGAGCGCTAGTCGTCGTTCGGGCGCTCTAGGGCAGCAACCACGGTCAGCGAGCCGCCTCCGGCGGAGCCCTGCGCGCGGCCGGCGTCGAAGAACTCCTTGGCGGCCTCGGCGTCGCCGTAGGCCTCGCCGAGGCGGGTGAGGGAGTCGACGAGCAGGATCACGTCTTCGCCCCGGCCCGCGCGGGTCGCCGCCTGGGCCAGGGCGTCGCTGGCGTGGCGCGGCTGCCCGGCGGAGACGATCTCCGCCTGCGGGGCGTCGCGCTTCCAGTCGGCAAGCTCCTCGGGGCTGGGATCGATCAGCAGCGCCACCGGATCCGGGCCCTTGCTGTCGCCGGCGAGGTCGGCGGCGACGCTGCGCAGCAGCGCCGTGCAGCCCTCGCGGCTCTCGGCGAAGACGAGCGCCTGGCGGCCGGACTCGGGCGGCAGCAGCAGTCCCTGCAGGGTGACGCCCTGCTTGCCGCGGCGGCCGAAGCGTCGGCGGCGGCGGCGGCGGGGTCGCGCCGGCTCGGCAGCGGCGGGCTCGGCGCTGGCTGCGACCGGCTCGGGCGCGGGTTCGCGCTCAGGGGCCTTCTCGGGACGGTCGCGCCGCTCGCGCGGCTCCCGGGCCGGCTTCGCCTCGGGGTCTCCCCCCTTCTCGATCTCATCGGAGACAGCGGGCGAGCCGGTGCGGCTGCGGCGCCGCCGGCGCCGCGGTCGCTCGCCGCGCTCGTCCTCGCCGCCGCGCTCGTCCTCGCCGCCGCGCTCGCTCGGCTTGGCGGTCGCACCGCCGGCGGCCTGACTGCCGTTGCCCTCGGCGAGCCTCTCGACCAGCTCGCCCTTGCTCAACAGCCGGTATTTCTCGACCCCGGCCTCGGCAGCCAGCAGGTGCAGATCGGACAGGTGCTTTTTCTCCAGCTCGGCCTTGTTCATCGAGGCCGCAGACTATTCGACCGACGCGGCGGGCGACCGTCCCGGCGTCGCGGCGGGGTCGGTGCCCTCCTCGGCGGCGACCGCGAGCCAGGCCTCGGCCTCGCGCGAGCGCTGCCGCCGCCCCCAGCCCAGCTCCGCCCCGAGGGCGTCGGCGACCGGGCGCACCGCCTTCGCCGAGCGCAGCTGCGGCGCGGCGAGGATCCCCAGCCGGGTCCGGCGCAGGAGCACGTCGGCGACGCTGCGGGCCTGCTCGGAGCGCGCCGCCAGCACCACCTCGGCCAGCAGGTCGGGGCGGCCGGGGGCGATCGGTCGCGCCAGCTTCGGATCGGTGCGGGCGATCTCGAGCACGCGGCGGGCGGCGTGCCCGTAGCGGAAGGCCAGCTGCTCGACCGCCTCATCCCCCACCCCGGCCGGCGCCTCCAGGTCCTCCGGCCGCGCCGGCATCCCCAGCGGGATCTCGTGCGTGTGGCAGGGCGCCTCGCGCCCCTCGCGCTCGACCAGGCGGTCGACAGTCTGCTTCGCCATCCGCCGCCAGGTCGTCAGCTTGCCGCCGGTGATCGTCAGCATCCCCGAGGAGGTCTCGTAGAGCTCGGCTTTGCGGGAGATGTCGACCGACTTGCGCGGGTCGCCGGTGGAGATCAGCGGCCGCACCCCGGCGTAGGCGCCGACCAGGTCGGACTCGCCGATCGCCGTCCCGAAGAACTCGTTGACGGCGTCGAGCAGGTAGGCGACGTCGTCCTGCGCCGGGCGCGGATGGGCGATGTCGCCGTCGAAGTCGTTGTCGGTGGTGCCGACGAGGGTGCGCCCGTACCAGGGCAGGGAGAAGATCATCCGTCCCTCGCCGGCCGGGACGATGCACGCCGCCTTCCCCATCGGCAGCTGCTCGGAGTCGATCAGCAGGTGGGTGCCGCGGCTGGGCGCGATCCGCGGCACGTCCTCCTCGCCCAGCAGCTCCTCGGGCCGGACCCGGTCGGCGAAGACGCCGGTGGCGTTGACGACGTGGTCGGCGCTCACCTCCATCCGCTCGCCGGAGGACTCCTCGACGAAGGCGACGCCCGTCGCCTTGCCGTCCTTCGAGAGCACCTCGGTCACCTCGGCGCCGTTCAGCATCACCGCGCCGAAGCGCTCGGCCTCGCCGAGGACGGTGAGGACGAGGCGGACGTCGTCGGTCTGGCAGTCGTAGAAGAGGTAGGCGTCGTGCGGTTCGCGCGGGGCCAGCGCCGGCACCAGCTCCAGCACCTCCTCGGCGTCGATCGTGCGGTGGCGGTCCGGCGACCAGTAGTAGTCGTCCTCGAGCTCGCCCGAGTGGCGCTGGCGCCGTCTGCGGCCGGCGCGGCTGGTCGCCATCACGTCGTACATGTTCAGCCCGAGGCCGAGTTTGCGGTCGCGCCGCTCCTCCCCCAGCGCCGCGACCAGGAACGGCGTCGGGTAGACCAGGTGCGGGGCGAGGCGGACCATCAGCTGCCGCTCCAGCAGCGCCTCGCGGACCAGGCCGAGGTCGAAGTTCTGCAGGTAGCGGAGGCCGCCGTGGACCATCTTCGAGGAGCGGCTGGAGGTGCCGACTGCGTAGTCGCCGCGCTCCAGCAGGGCGACCGAGTAGCCGCGCGAGGCGGCGTCGAGGGCGACGCCGGCGCCGGTAATCCCGCCGCCGATCACGACCACCTCGAAGCGCTTGCCGGCGATCTCCTCGATGGCGCGGGCGCGGGAGAGCATCAGTCGAGGCAGGTGTTCGGGTTGACGGTCATTCAGTCGAGATAGGAGATCGTGCGGTCGGCGCCCGGACGCTCCGGCGGCGCCTTCTCCTGGCGCGGGTGGCCGAGGTGGAGGAGGCCGACGAAGCGCTCCCCCTCGGGCAGGCCGACGGCGGCGCGTCCCGCGGCGCCGCGGAGGATGCCGGGGGTGCGCCAGTAGCCGGCGAGCCCGCGGGCGTGGGCGGCGAGGAGGACGATGTAGGAGGAGGCGGCGGTCGCGTGCAGGTCCTCTTCATCTTCGACCGGGTCGCCGCTGAGGACGCAGGAGACGACAATCAGGGTCGGGGCGCGGTCGAGCTTCGCCGCCCCCTCCGGGCCGGCCACCTCCTTCAGCCGCCGCAGCGTCTCCGGCCCGATCACCCGGAAGCGCCAGGGGACGGTGAGGTTGTGGTTCGGCGCCCAGCTCGCCAGCTCGAGCAGCTCGTCGATCTGCTCGCGCGGCAGCGGCTCCGGCCCGAAGGCCTTATGGGTGCGGCGGGTGCGGATCGCGGTCTCGACGTCCATCCGTCGAGGGTATAGCGAGGCTCAGAGCCCGTAGCGCCAGCGCATCCAGCCGCGGCGACCGGCGAGACCGGCGCCGAAGAGGACGCAACCGGCGAGGAGGCCGAGGAGGACGGCGCCGGCGGTGCTGCTGCCCGAGTCGCTCCCGGTCGTCTCCGAAGCGGGTTCGCCGGAGGCCTGGGTGCCGGAGGCGTCCGGGACGCTCCCCAGGTCTCCCTCCGGGATCGCGCCGCCGGTCGCCGGGATTTCGGGCAGCCCGCCGGTGCCACCCGGGGCGGCGCCCTTGCCACCGCCGCCACCGCCGCCGCCTGCGCTGCCCAAGCCGCTTGCAGGAGGCTCGCCGGCGGAGCCTCCCTGGGAGTTCTCGAAGAACCGCTTCAGGTCCGACGCCGAGGGACCAGAACCCGGCGGGGGAGCGGTCAGGGACGGAGAGGCTCCCCCCGAGCCCGAGGAGCTCTCCGCCTTCTGCTTCGGCTCCGGCGCCCGCGGGGGCGGGGCGAGGGGGTAGAACTTGCCGGCGGCGGCGACCAGGACCTGGCCGGTGACCCAGACCGGCGTCTGGTTGGCGACCTCCGAGGCGGTCTGGTCGGGGTTGGCGTAGCGGTAGGAGCCGTCGGCGCGCTGGTTGTGCGCGAGATACTCCGGGGCGCTGGCGCCGCCTCGGCGGAACGAGCCGGGGTCGCCGCCGACGGCGAGGATCCCCTGGATCGCCCAGGCGGTGGACATCGTGTTGACGGTGCCGTTGCCGCCGAGCGGGAAGCCGCCGCCCTTTTGCTGGGCCTGGTGGCGCAGGTAGAAGAGCCCGTGGCCGGCGGCTTTGGAGTCCGGCGATAGCGCCTGCATGACGGCGCCGGTGCCGTCGGTGGTGCTGGGCGAGCCGGGGGTGTCGCCCCAGCCGCCGTCCTCGTTCTGGACCTTGCGCAGCCAGTCGAGGGACTTCTGCACCCCGTCGATCCCGGCGGCCCGCAGGGCGATCACGGCGAAGGCGGTCGAGTTCGGCCAGCCGTGGTAGGAGCCGTTGTCGCGCTGGCTCGCCAGCAGCTCCGCGACGAGGTTGTGGTCGGCGAAGTCGCGCGGGTCCACCCCCGCCCCCTCCAGCGCGAGGATCGTGCGAGCGAGGTCACCCGGGCTGCCGATCGAGCTGACTTCCCTGCGCAGGAAGTCGACCGGCGTCCGCCCTTTGGTCGAGGTGACGTCGAGCGGGTTGCGGCCGGTGGCCTCCAAGCCCAGCATCACCCAGCAGGTGGTCGCGGTCCCGGATTCGTCGCTGGCCGAGGGACCGAAGCCGCCGTCCCGGTTCTGCACCGACTCGAGCCAGTCGGCCGCGTGACTGACGGAGGAGGCGTGGGCCGGCGTCGCGGCCAGGGCGAGGAAGGCGACGAGGAGCAGCGCCGCGACCCCGCCGCTGCGGAGCGCTCCGCCCAGCGGTCCCTGGCACCGGGGCGGAGCGGCGGCGGGCGTCCCGCGCTCCCATTCGAAGCGACCGCGAAAGCGCGTCAGCATCCTCACCATCGCCGGCCCGGCGATCAGCGCGAGGACGACGTTGGCGACGACGTGGGCGATTTCGAACGGGATCGCCCGCACCTCGAGCGCGAGGAAGTAACGCCACGAAAGGTCCCCACCGAACGTCGCCATGGTCGAGAAGTTCAGCAGAGCGCCGTACAAAATGCCAGCAAAACCGCAGGTTGCCGCGAGGGCGTAGCGGCCGGCGTCGCGCGTCCGCAGGGCCAGAGCCGCCCCGAGCACGCCGCACAGACCCCATCCGACCATCTGCCACGGCGTCCACGGGCCCTGGCCGAAGAAGAAGTTGGAGACGAGGGCGGTGAGGGCGCCGACCGCGAAGCCCGGGGCGCCGCCGAGGGCGTAGCCGGAGAAGATGACGATGTCGGTCGTCGGCTTCATGTTGGGAAAGGCGGCGAAGGCGATGCGGCCGGCGATCGCCAGGGCGGCCAGGGCGGCGACCAGCGCCACCACCTGCGCCGGCGGGCGCGAGCGCTCGTACCAGGCGAAGCCGGCGAAGAGGACGAGGCCGACGCCGAGGAAGCTGGCGACCTCCCAGCTCACGGCGCCTCCCCCCGCAGCGCCGCGGCGCCCTGCTCGGGGGTGACGACCCCGGGCAGGTCGAGCACCCGCGCCACCTCGGTGGCGAAGTACCAGCCGCCGGAGAGGATCTCGGCCATCGGCCCGTCGGCGATGACGACGCCGTCGCCGAGCAGGACGACGCGCTCGGCGAACTCGGAGGCGAACTCGACGTCGTGGGTGGCGACGACGACCGCGGCGCCTGTCGCTTTTGTTGCTCCTGAGGTAACAAACTCGACACTGCCCGCCAGCGCTTCGATCAGGTTCACGAGCTCGCCTTTGCGCGCGTGGTCCATGCCGCGGGTCGGCTCGTCGAGGGCGACGAGGCCGGGCAGTTGCTCGCCCTCCATCTGCCCGGCCAGGGCAATCGCCAGCGCAAGGCGCTGGCGCTCGCCACCGGAGAGGTCGCGAGGGTCGGCGTCGACCTTCTCCTCCAGGCCGACGACACGAAGAGCCCTGAGCCCCTCCTCCCCGGGGAGCTCGTCGCCGACGCGCTCGCGGACCAGGTAGTCGCTCGGGTTCTGGGTCAGCAGCGCGATCGAGTCGACCGTGATCTTCCCCGCAACCGGCTGGTGCAGACCGGCGGCGGTCCGCAGCAGCGTGCTCTTCCCGGCGCCGTTGCGGCCCATCAGGGCGACCCGTTCGCCGCGGTTGATCGTCAGGTCGACGCCCTTGAGCACGTCGCGCGGGTCTTCTCCCCGATCCAACTCGACCCACAGATTGGCTGCCTGGAGAACTCCCTCCGAGAGACGGGGAACGGACCCCCTCCGAACGGCTTGTACTTCTCGGGCGACAGAATCTCGGACGACCGCCGACGCTCCACCCGAGCAAGTTGAGTGAGGAGGGGGTCCGGTCCCCGTCCCCCTCAACGTCTGCCTCGCCGCGCGGACGCCGATGGGAAGCGGGTCGATGCCGGCGAGGGAGAAGAGACGGGCGGCGGGGGTCTCCAGGGCCGGGTCCGCGTTTCGTGCCCAGGCGAGGAACTCCGCAGGAGGGCCGTCGAAGGCGAGGCGACCGCCTTCCATCGCGAGGACGCGGTCGGCGGCGGCGAGGCAGCGCTCCAAGCGGTGTTCGGCGAGAAGGACCGCCACCCCCCACTCCTCGTTGAGGCGACGCAGGAGCCAGATCAGCTCGTCGCCGGCGACCGGGTCGAGCTGGGAGGTGGGCTCGTCGAGGAGGATCAGGCGGGGTCGGGCGACGAGGGCGGCGGCGAGGGCGACGCGCTGGAGCTCGCCTCCGGAGAGGGTGTCGACGGCGCGGCCGAGGAGGTGGGGAATGGCGAGGGCGAGGGCTACCTCCTCGACTGCGCGGGCGCGGTCGGCGGGCTCGTCGCCGCGCATCTCCAGCGGCAGCTCGATCTCGGCGGCGACGGTGGTCGAGACGACCTGGGTCTCGGGGTCTTGGGCGAGGTAGCCGACCGCGGCTGCCAGCTCGCCCGGGCCGACGACGATCGCGTCGAGGTCGGCGACGCGGACCTCGCCCTCGATCTCGCCGCCGTGGAAGTGCGGGACGAGGCCGCAGCCGGCCTTGAGCAGGGTCGACTTGCCGGAGGCGGAGCGGCCGGCGAGGAGGACGAACTCGCCCGGCGCCACCTCGAAGGAGACGTCTTCGAGCGCCGGTTTCGCCGCCTGCGGGTAGGCGTAGCCCAAGCCCCGCACCGCGAGCGCCGGCGCCGCTCCGCGCCTGATCGCCAGCTCAGACACCGGCCATCTCCTCCCTCCCCCGCCGACGGGACGATTTCGGTCCATATAGGACCGTTTTCGTCCCGTCGGCCGCTGGATGGCGCTTCTTCGGCGTCCGCCTCAGCGGGGCGAGGCCGCTGAGGGCGACTAGGGCGCTGAGGGCGAGGGTCGCGCCACCGAGGCCGATCTCTACGGAGGGGTAGGTCTGGAAGTCGTCGGCGCCAAGGGCCTTGCAGGCGACCGCGGCGACGAGGACCACGGCGGCGACGGCGTAGAAGCGGCGGTCGTAGCGGGAGCGGGCGCGGCGGTTGCGGGGTCGCGGCGCGTCGAGGCTGTAGCCGCGCAGCTCGAGGGTGGCGGCGACGTCGACGGCGCGGTCGAGCGAGCCGGCGAGGAGGCGGCGGGCGAGCGGGGCCTTGCCGACTTCGGCGGCGCCGGGGCCGCGGAGGCGGGCGGCGTCGCTGAGGCGGGCGGCGTCGGCGGCGGCGACCGGGACGAGGCGGGAGACCAGGGTCGCGGTCAGGGCCGAGCGTCCGGCGAGCGGGCGCAGCGCCCGCAGCACCCGGTCGGGGTCGACGCAGGCCGAGTAGACGGCGGCGGCGACGATCGTCACCGCGGCACGCAGGCCGCCGGAGAGGCCGGCGACGAGCGCCTCGAGGGTGACGTCGATGCGCCCGAAGAGGGGCCACTCGCCGAGGCGCGCCAGCACGGTCTCGCCGCGATTGACGACCAGCGCGTTGACGACGACGATCAGCAGGCCCAAGCCGAGGCCCATCTTCAGAGCGAGCCGGACCGCGCGCCGGGCACCGGCGAGCAGGCCGGCAGAGACCGCCGCGATTCCGGCCGCGAGCAGGACCAGCGGGTTCGAGTAGAGGAAGGCGACGACGACGATCGCGCCGAGGTAGGCGACGGAAGCGCCCGGCGAGGCGAGCTGCAGCGGGCGCGGCCGCGGCTGGTAGGCGAAGGGGGATTTCACGGCTGCCCCAGCGGCAACGGCATCGTCTTCCCGTCCTCGATCGCCACCGCGTAATGGTCGCGCAGGTGCTCGCCGTCCAAAGCCTCGGCGGCATCCCGCACCGCCCCCGAGGTTGCGCCGGTGACGACCCAGACCGGCAGGCCGCCGTAGCGGCTGGTGGCGGCAAGGAGCCCGGCGTCCAGCCCAAGCTCCCTGGCCGGATCCCCCGCTTCGTCGAGTGCGACGAGTTGGTCGGAGGAGAAGTCGGCGAAGACGCCGCTTTCGGCCGGGCCCGACTCGATGGCCCGGGCGGCGGAGTCCTCCCGCACCCGCTCCCAGGGGCCGACCAGGATCCGGAGCGCCTCATCCGGCTCGCCGGCCGCGATCTTGACGCCTTCGTGCTCGAGCGCTTCCCGCGTCTCCTCGCAGGCGGCTCCCCCGCCCTCGCACTCCACCACCACCGGGTGCCGCTCCCCTTCGACCCCGTCGCTGAACGGAGCCGGCCAGGACCCGACCACCGCGGGCACGTGGTTGGTCGCCGCCCAGTCGCGGTAGTCCCACCAGATCCGCTCGCCTCCCTCGACGTCGGTCTCGGCGGCGCCGATCGGGGACTCGACGCCGTCCACGTAGAAGAACCAGTCGTACGGATCGCCCCCGTGCTGCCCCTCGGCGACGCCGTCGATCGAGTGGACGAAGCCGCCGCCGTAGCGGGTGGAGATCTCCGCCTCGCCTTCCAGCACCCGCATCACGGTGTCGGATTCGTCCGCCGCGACCACGCTGTGCAGGACCGGAGTCGCACCGTATTCGCGCGTCACCGTCAGCTGCACGTCGCCGACGCCGGCACCGGGGCCGAGGCCGCAGCCGGCGGTCGCGAGCGCCGCGCAGAGCAGCGCGCTCACGACCGCCGTGCCGCGGCGAGTGCTCACTTAGGGCACTTGCCCCCGATGCAGACCGCCTCGCGGGCCGAGGGGATCTCCCCCGTCGCGCGGGCGATCAGCTTCGCCGGCTTGCTCAGGGCCACCGTGGTGCGACCGTCGGCGCCGGTCGGCTGCGCCGCCCCGGAGACCTTCGCCCCGGCCTGCGGGCTCCTACGGCCTTTTTCGTCGTAGGACCAGACCCGCACCGTGAACGACTTCCCGGCCATCGCCTTGTCCGGGGCACTCAGCACCAGCTCGTCCGGATATTCGAAGTCGGGAGCTTCGGTCTTCGAGAGCGCCCACAGCACCTCGTCGCCGGCCTTGATCTTCGCCACCTCGCCGCCGATCTGCAGTGACTCGTGGTTGATCTTCAGGTACCAGGAGGAGCTGCCCTTGGCGACGCTCGACCCGATCCCGCAGAGCGCGAGGCCGAAGTCGAAGTGGTCACTGATCGAGAGCGGCCTGAGCGCCGGGATCGTCTTCGCGCCGCTGGCGAGCAGGCCCATCGCCGTGTTGCCCTGCAGCTGCACGGCGTCGCCGCTGCCGCCGGTTCCCTGCCCGAAGCAGGTCGCCTTGAGGCTGGTCTTGACCGAGACGTCGGCGCTCGCCACGGTCTTTTCGGCGAGCACCTTGCCGCCGGCGCCGACCACGCGCAGGTCGGCCCGCAGGCCCTTGGCCGCGGCGCCCGCGGCGAAGGCGAACGTGATGGACAGAGCCAGCGCGCAGACGGCCGCCAGCCGGAACGGGGTGATTCTTGGCATTTACGCCACCCTTTCCTCGAGGGTTGATTTGGCTGGGCCGGGGACAGGTCTCCTGGCTTCCGGGATCAGGGAGGACGCGCCTTCCCGGGGACGAGGTGTCGACCCCAGTGGCTGACGCGGTT
>Ga0307314_10000037_pt1 | contig 34909 bp, 39 predicted proteins | sample ER_DNA_204_FD_194493 | JGI IMG/M metagenome (GOLD analysis project Ga0307314, IMG submission 194493) | Bulk soil microbial communities from the East River watershed near Crested Butte, Colorado, United States - ER_DNA_204 | ecosystem: Environmental > Terrestrial > Soil > Floodplain | place...
CAACCTCGGCTGCGAGCTGCTCGAGGTCGCGATCGAGCCGATGATGGAGAGCTACGAACGGGCGTTGAGCGGCCACCTGCACGAGCCCGAGGCGGCGGTCCCGCGCGACCCGACCAAACCCTCCGAGCCCGACCTGACGGCGGAGAACGTGCAGGCGCGGATCCGCGGCAACATGATGATGGCGCTCTCCAACCGCCACGGCTGGCTCGTCCTGACGACGGGCAACAAGAGCGAGATGTCGGTCGGCTACGCGACCCTCTACGGGGACATGGCCGGCGGCTTCGCGGTGATCAAGGACGTGCCCAAGGGGCTCGTCTACGACCTCGTGCGCCGCCGCAACGAGCGGGCGGGACGCGAGCTGGTGCCGGCGAGCGTGATCGAGCGCGCGCCTTCGGCCGAGCTGCGGCCCGACCAGCGCGACGAGGACTCCTTGCCGCCCTACGACGTCCTCGACCGCATCCTCGAGGCCTACGTCGAGCGCGACGAGGGCCGCGAGGAAATCATCGCCGCCGGGGTGCCGGCGGAGACCGTCGACGAGGTGATCAGGCTGGTCGACCGCTCCGAGTACAAGCGCCGCCAGGCGGCGCCGGGGATCCGGATCACGCCGAAGGCCTTCGGCAAGGATCGGCGCCTGCCGATAACGAACCGGTTCGGCGGTTAGCTACGCGCCCGGTCGCGGCCGAACCGCGATGGTCATCTGTGCAAGCGCGCAGGTCTTGCCCTCGTCGTTGAGGACTTCGGCCTGCCAGAGCCAGGTGGTGCGGCCGCGGTGGCGGGCCTGGGCGCGCACCTCCACCCCGCCCTCGGTGACCGGGCGGACGAAGCTGACGTTGATCGACTGCCCCATCGCCGCCATCCCCTGGTCGTAGACGGCGCCGGCGGTGGCGCGCGAGCAGATGCTCTCGATCAGGGTCGACATCACGCCCCCGTGCATCAGCCCGAAGGGCTGGCGCAGCTCGTCGCGGATCCGCAGCCGCACCCGGGCGTCGTCGGGGTCGTCGCTGATCCACTCGGTCCCGACCAGCTCGTCGAAATGCGCAGGCTTAACCTGAGCCTCGTCGTTCACAGGCCGCACCCTAATAGGCTTCCGGTCCGGTGGCGCTGTCCGACGACCAGAAGGCGATCCTGCGCCTGCTCTCCCAGCGCGGCGAGCAGGGGTATGCGGACCTCTCGGCCCTGATGGGGGTCGACGCGGCCGAGGTGCACCGGCGGGCGCAAGCGGCGGCCGCAGAGCTGGAAGCCGAAGGAATACCGGCGCCGCCGATCCCAGAGCCTGGCGGGGGTGGGGGTTCCCCCTCCGTCGCAAAAGATGGGGAGGCTCCTGCGGGGGAACCCCCACCCCCGACGGTGCCGGCCGAGCCACAGGAGCCAGCGCCCGAGATCGTGCACGCCACGGAGGCGCCTCGTGCGCAGCCAAGCCCTCCGCGCCCCACGCTGCCCAAGGGGAAGCCGAAACCTCCTTTGGGGAAGGAGCTGAAGCTGCTGGAGAACCGGGGCCTGTGGGCGATCCTTGCTGGTGCTGCGGTGGTGATCTTGTTCGTCGTCTTCGTGCTGTCAGGGGGTGGCGACGACGGGGGCGACTCGACCACCACCGCGACCACTGCGGCAAGCGGCGGTGCCGTCGCCGCCCTCGAAGCCGCCGCCGAACAGGGGAACCGGAAAGTCACGAAGGCCTCGCTCAAACCCGTGGACGGCGGCGACGCGACCGGGGTGGCGGTCTTCGGGCGGGTTAAAAAAAGCCTCGCCCTGCAGGTCGCCGCCGAAGGGCTCGACCCGACCGGCAAGGGCGAGTCCTACACGATCTGGCTCGCCGCCTCTCCGGGCAAGATGCTGCCCCTGGCCTCGACCAACGAAGTCGGCGAGGACGGCAAGCTCGCCGCCCAGGTCGAAGCTCCGGTCGAAGTCCTCGCCTACCTCGCCAACGAAACCTTCGGCCAGATTGCGATCACCCGCACCGAGGACTCGCGCCTCGAAGCCACCCTGCGGGAAGCGACGAAAGAAAAACAGGCCCCGGCCTACACCGGCGAAGAAATCCTGCTCGGCGACGTCACCGGCCCGATCGTCGGCGCCGCCAAACGGATACAAGCGCAGGGCGGGAGCGGCTCCGAATAGGCGCCGCCCGGTTGCGCAAGAGTTTCTGCTTAACGTAAGCTTCCTGCTGCAATGAGCAGGATCTGGCACCTGAGGAGGTTGGGATCGAGGGGCTGCCTCGCGGGCGCCCTGGTCATCGCCGCGCTCGTCTCCGGATGCGGAGGCTCGGGCTCTACCGACGAAAGCCCAGCGACGGCGGAAGCGACCGAGGCGGCCGAAACGAGGCGGAAGGTCCACCCGGGCGAAACCGAAGCGCTCCTGGAACCCACCGGGGAGAGCTCCGCCCGGGGAACGGCCCGCTACCAGATCAGACCCAACAGCACGCCCGTGCTCCACGTTGAAGCAGCAGGGCTGAAACCGGTCTCCGGCAAGAGCCGGTACGCGATCTGGATCGTCGGCGATCGGCACGACATGGTCAACCTCGCCGGTTTCCAGGTGGGTGAAGACGGCCACCTCTCGCGGCAGCTCGAAACTCCCGAGTCCTACATCTTCGTCGAAGAAGGAAGCAAAACCGAGCTGCTGGTGACCAAGGTCGACGACATCAACCAGGTCAGTCGAGGCATCTCCGAAAGCGGCGACCCCTGGGACCCCCCGATCATCGGCGAACCCGTCCTCGAAGGGACCTTCGAAGGCCCCTTCGTCGGCTCCCCCGACGGCCAGTAGCCGTCGCAGGAAGAACCGATTCACAGTTGTTGTCACTGCGAAACGGGGAGCTGGCCAGTCTTAGGAGGAGGAAATTGCCCTATGTTTTCCTGAGCATGGGACGGGTGAACGGACGGGGCATCTGGATAGCCGGGGCGGCGCTGATGGCGTCGTTGGTCGTTGCGATCCTCGTCGGCGGCTGCGGATCTGACGCATCCAGCACCGCTGCGAACGGCGCTGGGTCTGCGCCCGCGGACAGCGAGACCGCCGAAGCAGTGCTCGAGCCGACCGAAAGCTCCAAGCTCTCCGCGAAGGCGACCTTCGAGCTCGCCAACGGGACTCTCCACTTCGCCGTGAAAGGCAAACACTTTCCGCGCACGGAGAAAAACCTCTACACCGCCTGGCTGACCGGCTCATCTGGCGACATGTTCCCCCTCGGCAGCTACCAGGTGGGACGCGATGAAGTTCTCGATTCTGAAATCGAAGTCTCCACCGATGCGCTTCCCTTCCTTGCCGACGGAGCGCACGATGAAGTGGCCGTCGCAACCACCAACGTCACGAAGCTGGAAGCGGAGACGGCCGAACTGAGCGAATTCGCTCATACCCCCTCCTACACCGGCAAGACGCTCATGCGCGGCCCCCTCAGCGGCAGCTTGACCGAAGCCGATTCCGACGACTAGTCCTCGAACGGCAGCAGCTTCCCGGGGTTCATGATCCCGGCGGGGTCGAGGCGCTCCTTCAGCGCCCGCAGCGCCGCGATCCCGGTCTCGCCGACCTCGGCCTCCATGTAGGGCGCATGGTCGCGGCCGACGGCGTGGTGGTGGGTGATCGTGCCGCCGTGGGCGACGATCGCCTCGCAGGCAGCGCGCTTGACCGCCGCCCACTGCTCCAGCTCGGCGCCGCGGCGGGCGCGGGAGATGAAGGTGAAGTAGAGCGAGGCGCCGTCGGGATAGGCGTGGGAGAGGTGGCAGAAGACGAGGCCGGGGGTCCCCTGGCCCTGCAAGGCATCGCGGATCGCGCCCCGGACGGCTGCGTGCAGCTCGCCGTAGCGGCTCCAGGCATGGGAGGTCTCCAGCGTCTCGACCATCGCTCCCATCCCCATCAACGTGTCGCGCAGGTAAGGGCCCTGGTAGCGGCCGTGCTCCCAGGCATCGCCGGCGGCCTGGCCGAGGAAGGCGGCGCCGCCGGCGCGCAGAGCGCGGACGGCGAGGGCGCGGCGGCGGGCGACCGTCTCCTCGTCGCCCTCGAAGCCGGCGATCACGAGGGCGCCGCCGCGGCGGCCGCGGACCCCGAGGTAGCGGTCGAAGAGCCGGCCCTTGAGCCCGCGCGGTCCCGACAGGGCCAGCGTCCCCTCGGTCTCCTCCTCGTCGGAGACGCGGATCACGGTTGGCAGTCCCGGCCCCTGTGCGAGGCCGCGGACGATCTCGGAACCCGCCTCGAAGCTCTCGGCGATCCAGGCCTCGTAGCGCCGGACCGCCGGTGCGGGGCGCACCCGCACGGTCACGTCCGGGATCACGCCGAGGACGCCCTCGGAGCCGATCGCCAGCTCCCGCAGGGCGGGCCCGGCGGCGGTGTGCGGCGTCTCCAGGGTGGAGATCTCGCCGACGGGCGTCAGCAGCCGCACCGAGCTGACCAGGGCGTCGAAGCGACCGTAGCCGCTGGAGGCCTGCCCGGCGGAGCGGGTGGCGGCGAAGCCGCCGATCGTCGCGTACTCGAAGGACTGCGGGAAATGGCCCAGCGTCAGGCCTTCCCGCCCCAGCTCCGCCTCCGCCTCCGGGCCGCGCAGGCCGGCGCCGAGGCGCGCGGTGAGCGAGCGGCGGTCGACCTCGACCTCCCGCAGGGCGCCGAGGTCGAGGCTGATCAGGCGCTCGTGCGTCCCGCGCAGCGGCTCGACCCCGCCGACGACGCTGGTGCCGCCGCCGAAGGGGACGATCGCGACTCCCTCGGTCGCGCAGACCTCGATCGCCCGCCACAGCGCCTTCGCGTCGGGCGGCATCGCCACCGCGTCGGGGGCGGCCGCCAGGGCCCCGTTCCGCAGCCGCGCCAGGTCGACATAGCCGCGGCCGGTCGCGTGGCGTAGGCGGTCCTCGGCGCCACCGAAGACGTTCTCCTCACCCACCGCCTCGACCAGCGCCCGCGGCAGCGGCTGCGCCGCGGGCAGCTCGATCTCCTCCAGCCGGCGCTCCAGCGCCCACGGCTCCAGCTCGCCGATCCGCTCCCGCAGGACCGCGAGCGCCTCGGCGTCGAGCGCCGGCTCGACTGCCGGATCGCCCCACCCCCACCACTTCGAGTCCCGCCGCGGGTTCACTGAAGCGCTCCCTCGATGCCGTCGAGAGCTTCGTCGAGGATCTCGCCGCGGGCGCGGCGCATCAGCGGCGAGCCGAGCTTCGACATCCCCTTCAGCGACTGCTCCTCGGTCAGGCTCACCTGCGTGCCGCCCTCGCGCTCGCGCAGAGCCACCTCCACCCGCAGCGCTTTCAGGTGCCGCTCGAACGGAGTCCCGGCCAGGTCCTGCTCCCAGGCGTAGCGCTCGCCCTCGGCCGAGCTGACGCAGCGGAAGTCGGCCCTGACGCTGCGACCCTCGCTCGTCTGCAGGACCTTGGTCCACTGGGTGCGCTTGCCGCCGGGCTTGGGGTCGACGTTCTCCACCCGCGCCGTCCGCGGCCACCAGCGCGGCAGCGCATAGGGATCGGCGACGAGCTTCCAGACCTCGCTCGGCGGCGCTTCGACGGTGCGCGTGCGGGTGACGCGGGCCACGGAGGGCAGGCTATTCGCCTGCGAGCCTGCGCAGGTCCCGCACGAGAAGAAGGTGCTTGAGGTGGGAGACGGTCGCCGCCAGGCTTTCCAGGCTTTCCAGCGCCTCTTTGCGGCGCTCCGGATTGCGCGAGCGAAGCGATGGGCCCAGCAGCGCTTCCAGCAGGTTGGCCTCGCGGTCGGCGGAGGAGCGGAAGACGCGCAGGTTGCGGGCGCCGACCCCGACCCGGGAGAGTTCGTTGGCGGCGCGGATGATCTCGCGGTCGGTCTCGTCGTAGACCGTCTTCCCCTCGCGTTTCTCCGGCTGCACGATCCCGAAGTTCTCGAGCTCGGAGACCAGCTCCTCCCGCGCCCCGGTCTCCTCGACGATCTCCTCCAGGGAGAGGTAGGCGCGCGAGGTGTCGACGAGGATCGCCCGCCGCACCGCCCCCGCCGCCGGCTTGCGCTCGCCGTCGCCGAGCACGAGGTCGCCGCCGGAGGCGAGCTCCTGGCGGATCACCCGCAGCGGCAGGAACTCGTCGCGCTGCAGGCGCAGGATCGTCCGCAGGCGTTCGACGTCGGACTGGCTGTAGAGGCGGTAGCCGCCGGAGGTCCGGCGCGGGTTCAGCAGCTTCTGGTCCTCGAGGTAGCGGATCTTCGAGATCGAGACGTCGTCGAATTCGCTCTGGAGGATTTTGCAGACGGCGCCGATCGTCAGCGCCTTGCGCGGCCTGCTGCCCGCCTCGGCGGCGCGGGTCGGCTGTCCGGAGGAGACCGTCATCAGCGCTCCAGGTAGCTCAACTTGTACTTGCCGACCTGGATCTCGTCGCCGTCGGCGAGCCGGTGGGACTCGATCCGGCGCCGGTTGACGTAGGTGCCGTTGAGCGAGCCGAGGTCGTCGATGTAGAGGCCGTCGCGGCGCCGGACCAGCAGCGCGTGGTTGCGGGAGACGGTGACGTCGTCGAGGAAGACGCCGGCGTCGGGGCTGCGGCCGATGCTGACCCGCTCCTCGGAGACGCTGAAGCTCTCCCCCGCGCGGCCGCCGCCGGCCCGGATCACCAGCGCGGCGCCGCTCTCGGAGACCACCTCGTCGATGTCGACCGGCGTCATCTCGCCGGTCTCGTCGACCCGGTAGGTCATCGTCGTCGGGTCGTCTCCGGCCTCTTTCGGACCGCCCAGGTAGGCGCCGCACTTCTGGCAGTAGTTGGCCCCCTCGGGATTCGCGAACCCGCACTCGGGACAGTGGACGGCCATGGCAGGTGCCGCTCAGGCGGCGGAGTCGTCCTCGGTCGGCGAGGGCGTCTCGCCCGCGAGGATCTTGGTCAGCTGCTCGACGTCGTCGCCGGAGATCATCGACTCGCCCGCCTCGCGTTTGTGACGCAGGCGGTTGACGAGCTCCGCGCGCAGGATGTCGATCTTGCCGTGCAGGACGCGGCGCTTGTAGGAGATCTCGTTCTCCTCGGCGGTCAGGTTGTCGATCATGTCCTTCAGCTCCTTGTCGCTGAGGGATCCGAGATCGGGAAAGGTCTCCTCCATCGTGCTCCTAACTCGAGGAGGCGTCGCCTCCGTTTGCGCGGACGCCGATCATAGCTGCCCCTTCAACCAAGGTTCAACCCTAGGTTGAAGGTTCGGGTGAACCTGGGCGTCAGCTTGCGGCCCGGGTCTCGCGAACCGCGCGGACGCCCGTCTGCGCGTAGAGGACGGTGGCGAGGATCGCCATCGCCAGGCCCCAGATCAGCAGCGCCGTCGCCACCCAGCCGGGCGCGAGCAGGGCGAGGAAGATCCCGCCCATGATCGGGAAGACGGAGATGCGGCCGGGCCAGTTGACAGCGATGTCGACGCCGTGGCGGAGCCCGTACTGGGCGAGGAGGAGCATCGACAGCTCCCGCAGCGCCAGCAGCGCCAGCGCCCAGCGCGGCAGCAGCTCGAAGCTCCAGCAGACGACGGCGCCGGCGAGGATCGTCAGGCGGTCGACGAGCGGGTCGAGCAGCGCCCCGAGGCGGCTGTACTGGCCGGTGACGCGGGCGAGGATGCCGTCGAGGTAGTCACCGGCGGCGATCGCCCAGAAGACCATCGCCGAGAGGAGCGAGGTGCCGTCCTCGGTGCTGTAAGCGAGGACGAGGAAGACCGGCAGCGCCGCCAGGCGCAGGTAGCCGACGGCGTTGGGGATCGTCCAGGGGTGAAGCGGCTCGCCCTTGCGGGTCGAAGGAGGCGGTGGCGCGCTGCGGTCCAGTCCGAAGAGGCGGCGCAGGCGGCCGCGGCCGAAGGGGTCGTGGCTAGCCATCGGAGCGACCGAGGCCGCCGAGCAGCTCCAGGGCACCGGCGGCGGCGCCCTCCACCGGCAGCTTGTGCTCGGTGCCGGAGGCGCGCTCGCTCGCCTCGACGACGCCTTCGGCGAGTCCACGGCGGCCGGCGACGATCCGCAGCGGGCAGCCGAGCAGCTCGGCGTCGGTCAGCTTCTCCCCCGGCCCTGCGTCGCGGTCGTCGTAGAGGACCTCGACACCGGCCGCCCGCAGCTCCTCGTAGATCTTGTCGGCGGTTTCGCGCTCGGTCTCCCCCGCCTTCGCCAGCGAGACCAGGTGGACCTGCCAGGGCGCCAGGGACGGCGGCCAGGCGATCCCGTTCTCGTCGGCGCGCTGCTCGATCGAGGCGGCGACGATCCGGGCCGGGCCGATCCCGTAGGAGCCCATCACGATCGGGTGTTCGGTGCCGTTCTCGTCCAGGTAGGTGGCGCCGAGCGGCTCCGAGTAGCGGGTGCCGAGCTTGAAGATGTTTCCGACCTCGATCGCGGTCTCGATCTCGATCGTGCCGCCGCCGGGGGCGGTGTCGCCGGCCTCGACCGTGCGCACGTCCATCGCGTAGGCCTCGAAGTCGCGCGAGGGGTCGACCCCCCTGAGGTGAGTGTCGGGCTTGTTGGCACCGGTGACGTAGGAGTTTCCGGTCAGCGCCGCGTCGACGATGATCGGCAGGCCGCTGCCGACCGGCCCGAGGTACCCGACCGGCCCGAGCTGCCCCTCGATCTCCTCGGCGCTCGCCTGGCGGAAGTCGGTCTTCATCCCGTTGCGCAGCTTGATCTCGTTGAGGCGATGGTCGCCGCGCAGGAGCACGAGGACCATGCCGCGCCCCTCGACGACGATCGGCAGCGTCTTGATGAAGGCGCCCTGCGGCAGGCCCAGGTGGCCGGCCACCTCCTCGACCTTGGTCAGGCCCGGCGTCGCGACCTCCTCGGGCGCGTCCAGCGGCGCCGGCAGCTCGACCGGCTGCGGCTCGGCGCTCGCCACCTCGACGTTGGCCGCGTACCCCGGCGCCAGCGCCACCTCGTTCTCGCCGGCCGGACAGGGCGCCATGTACTCGTCGGCGCCGGAGCCGCCCATCATCCCGACGTCGGACTCGACCCGGTACCAGCGCAGCCCGCAGCGGTCGAGGATCCGTTCGTAGGCGCCCGCCTGCAGGTCGTAGGACCGCGCCAGCCCCTCCTCGTCGCGGTCGAAGGAGTAGGCGTCCTTCATCGTGAACTCGCGCGTGCGCAGCACCCCGGCCCGCGGCCGCGGCTCGTCGCGCTCCTTCGTCTGCAGGTGGAAGACCATCAGCGGCAGGTCCCGGTAGGACCGCACCTCCCGCGCCACGTGGTAGGTGACCGCCTCCTCGTGGGTCATCGCCAGCACCAGCGGCGAGCCCTTGCGGTCCTCGAGCTTGAACAGCTCCTCGATCGCGTACCGGCCCGTCTTCTCCCAAGCTTCCGAGGGCTGCAGCACCGGCATCAGCATCTCCTGGCAGCCGATCCCCTCCATCTCCTCGCGGATGACCTCCTGGACCCTCCGCTGCACCCTCCAGCCCGCCGGCAGGTAGGTCCAGAGCCCCGCCCCCAGCTGCCGGATCAGCCCCGCCCGCACCATCAGCTTGTGCGAGATCGCCTCCGCGTCCGCGGGAGGGTCCTTGAGGGTCGGGAGGAAGGTCTGGGAAAGGCGGCTCACGCCGCGAAACCTACTCGCTAGGCCCGCGTGAACCTTCTGCCCGCCGTTGGCGAGGCCTCCTCGTCGAGGAGGACTTTGTCGGACTCGCCGCGCTGCACGGCTTCGGCCTCCATCGCGGCGATCTTCTCGGGGGTGAGGTCGCCGGCGTTTTCGCGCTCGATGTTGGCGACCCACTCCGCGCCCTCGCGGGACTCGGCCTCGTCGAACTCGACCTGGCCGCGCTGCAAGGACTTGTCGATCTCCTCGAAGAGGGTGTCGACGAGCTTCTCCTGCGGGACCTTCCGCAGCGGCTTGCCGCCGGCGAAGATCAGGCCCTCGTTCTTGGCGCCGGCGATGCCGAAGTCAGCGTGGCTGGCCTCGCCGATGCCGTTGACGGCGCAGCCGAGGACGGCGACCTCGACCGGCTCGGCGTAGCTTTCGAGGCGCTTCTCGATTTCCGCCACGACCGAGTCCATGTCGAACTGGAGGCGGCCGCAGGTCGGGCAGGCGATCAGGACCGGGCCTCGCTCGCGCAGCTGCAGCGCCTTGAGGATCTCCCAGGCGACCTTGACCTCCTCCTCGGCGTGGAAGGTGGAGAGGCTGATCCGGATCGTGTCGCCGATCCCGTCGGCGAGCAAGGTCCCGAGGCCGACCGCGCTTTTCAGCGAGCCGCCCCATTTCGTCCCCGCCTCGGTGACGCCGAGGTGCAGCGGGTAGGGGATCTTCTCCGAGAGCAGCCGGTTGGCGGCGATCGTGTAGGGGACGTTGGTCGACTTGATCGAGACCTTGAAGTTCTCGAAGTCGAGGCCCTCCATCAGCTCGACGAACTCGATCGCGGCGGCGACCAGCGCCTCGACCGGAGCTTCGCGCTCGAGCTCGTGCAGGTGCTTGGGCAGCGAGCCGGAGTTGACCCCGATCCGCATCGGCACCCCGGCGGCGTTGGCCTTCACGGCCACCTCGGCGACTTTGTCGCGGCCGCCGATGTTGCCCGGGTTGAGGCGGATGCAGTGAGCGCCGGCGTCGATCGCTTTCAGCGCCAGCGTGTGGTTGAAGTGGATGTCGGCGATCACCGGGATCGGCGATTCGGAGACGATCGTCTTCAGCGCCTCCGCGTCCTGCTCGCGAGGCACCGCGCAGCGGACCAGGTCCGCCCCGGCGTCGGCGACCTTGCGGATCTGCTCCATCGTCGCCGCCAGGTTCGCGGTCTCGGTCTTGGTCATCGTCTGCACCGCGACCGGAGCGCCGCCGCCGATCGGCACGTTGCCGACGAAGATTTGGCGTTTGGAAGCCATATCTGGAGTCTATTGAGCCCGATCGACGGGCTGGCGCCGGAGAGCGCCAGCGTCGCTACCGGACTTCGAAGCCTTCGCCGGTGATCCTGCCGATGTCGTTCGAGAGGCCGAGGAAGAAGAACATGAGGACGATCGCGATACCCACCATCGTCGCCCGCTCCATCACCCGCAGCGAGACCGGGCGGCCGCGCAGCTTCTCCACCACGGCCCAGAAGATGTGGCCGCCGTCGAGGGGCAGGATCGGCAGCAGGTTGACGAGGCCGAGCGAGAGGCTGACGAGGGCGAGCAGGAGCAGGGCCCGCTCGAGGCCTTTTTCGATCACCTGGTGACCGACGTCGCTGATCCCGACCACGCCGGAGACCTGCTTGCGCTCTTCGGCTTCGAAGAGGTGGGTGAAGACGTGGACGGTGCCGCTGGCGACTTCCCAGATCGCGTCGCCCGCATACGAGGCGGCGCCGGCAGCATCAAGATCCACCATCCGACTTCCATAGGAGATGCCGATCAGGTTCCGTTCGGCTTCCTTGTCATAGCGCGGAAAGATCGAGAAGACCCTGAGCTCACCGTCACGTTCGATCGTCACCCGTACCGGCGTGGTGGCGACGCATCCGTCGACCTGCTTGCCCTTGCATTCGTGAGAGGCAACGGTGGCGCCGAGCTTCGTCAGCCGGTCCTTCCCCGACAGGTTGGAGAAGCGCTTGCCGTCGAAGGCGAGGATCTTGTCTCCTGGCTTCAGCACTTTGGCCGCCGGCATCTTCGGTTTGACCGCACCCACGCGCTGGTCCACTTCCGGTCGCCCGTTGACGAGATAGACGCCGAAGAGGATCGCGAAGGCGAGGACGATGTTCACCGCCGGCCCCGCGGCGACGACGACGATCCGCTTCCAGACCGGCTTGCGGAAGTAGGCGTTGGCTTCGTGCTCCGGAGGGACGTCCTCCTCCGGGTTCATGCCGGTGATTTTCACGTAGCCGCCGAGCGGGATCGCTTTCACCCCGTACTCGGTCTCCCCCCGCTTGACCGACCAGATCGTCGGCCCGAAGAAGAGGAAGAAGCGCTCGACCCGCATCCCCGTCGCCTTCGCGGCGAAGAAGTGCCCCGCCTCGTGGAGGACGATCAGCAGGCAGAAGCCGACGAAGACCCAGAACCAGCTCATGCCGGCATCAACCCCCTGACCTGCTCCTCGCTGCGCTCGCGCGCCTCGGCGTCGACGGCGAAGAGGTCGTCGAAGTGGGTCACGGGCTGCGCCGGAATCTCCTCCAGCACCCGCTCGATCACCGCCGGGATGCCGGTGAACGGGATCCGCTCGGCGAGGAAGGCGGCGACCGCGACCTCGTCGGCGGCGTTGAGGACGCAGGGAGCGGTCCCCCCGGCGGCGCCTGCCTCCAGCGCCAGGCGAAGGCAGGCGAAGGTCTCCAGGTCGGGCTCCTCGAAGGTGAGGGAGCCGGCGGCGGCGAGATCGAGCCGCGGCACGTCGACGTCAGCGCGCTCGGGGTAGTTGAGGGCGTAGGAGATCGGCACCCGCATGTCGGGATAGCCGAGGTGGGCCAGCGAGGAGCCGTCGACGAGGTGGATCAGCGAGTGGACCAGCGACTGCGGGTGGACGACGACCTCGATCCGCTCATAGGGAACCGCGAAGAGGTGATGGGCCTCGATCGCCTCGAAGCCCTTGTTCATCAGCGTCGCCGAGTCGATCGTGATCCTCCCCCCCATCCGCCAGGTGGGATGAGCGAGGGCGTCGGCGACGCTGACCCCGGAGAGGTCGTCGCGGCCGCGGAAGGGGCCGCCGGAAGCGGTCAGGACCAGGCGCTCCACCGTACCCGGCGCCTCGCCCCCGATCAGCTGGAACAGCGCCGAGTGCTCGGAGTCGACCGGCAGCAGCCGCGCCCCCGTCGCCTCGGCCAGCGCCATCACCAGCTCGCCGCCCAGCACGAGGCTCTCCTTGTTGGCGAGGGCGACGTCGATCCCCTCGCTGAGGGCGACGATCGTCGAGCCGAGCCCGGCGGCGCCGACGATCGCGTTGAGAACCAGGTCCGGCTCGGTGGTGGCGATCAACTCCCGTACGCCCTCCTCGCCGGCAAGCACCCGCCCGCTCCAGGCGCCGCGCGCCCGCTCGGCCGCCTCGGGATCGCCGAGCGCGACCACCGGCACCCCGTGCTCGCGCGCCTGCGCGAGCGTCGCCTCCCAGCCCGAGCCGGCCGCCAGGCCGACCGCCTGCAGCTCCTGCGAGGCCCCGATCACCGCGAGCGCCTGCGTTCCGATGGACCCGGTCGACCCGAGTACGAGGACCTTCTTCATGCCTGACAGAGGATAGGGAGGAGGCTGGCCGGCTCGCGTTATCCGGCGAGGCCGCCGAGGAAACTGAAGGAACTTTGGAGTCGCTCCGCGTAGGCCTCGCGCCAGGTCCCCTCGACCGCGACCGAGCTTCCGGGAGGCACCTCGTCGCGGACACGCTCGGCCAGCTCCCTGGCGCTGTCTTCGTCGGCGGCGCCCAGGAGGACGTACTTCCAGCGGTGGACACTGCGCAGTCCCTCGGCGCTGAACCGCTCGACCAGGGCCTTCGCATCCTCGTGCGAGGGCAGGTCGATCCTCACCTCGTAGGCCGGATCGCCGCTTTCCGCCGACTCCCGACGTTCGCGGTCCACCCGCGCCGCATGCTCGGCGGCCCTGGTCGCAGGGTCCGCAGGCAGCGGCTCGTCGGCCTGCCGCCATTCCTCCGACTCGCGATGCCAGCGCGTGAAGCTGATTTCGACCTCCTCCCCCTCCTCCGCGGCGAGCGCTTCGACGAGCGCCTGCGCCTTCTCGCCTTGCTCTCGATCGCCGGCGTAGAGAAAGAGGGTCGATCCGCTTCGAGAGACAACGACCCGATCGTCGAACGCGCGACTGAGGTCGTGCTCGAGCTCGACCGCCTCCAGGCGGCCGCGCAGGACGTCGACGACCCCCTCGTCGCCGAAGTCGACCTGCACTCGCCAGTCCTCGTTCGCCATCAGTAGACGACCGCGACGGCGAGGTAGTAGCCGACGACGACGGTGAAGAAGACGGCGTCGAGGCGGTCGAGGAGGCCGCCGTGGGGGCCGAAGAGGGTGCCGGTGTCCTTGGTGCCGAGGTCGCGCTTCAGCATCGACTCGAAGAGGTCGCCGATCGGGGCGACCGCGGCGACCGCGGCGCCGATCATCAGGGCGTCCACGCCCGAGAGCCAGTCCTGGTAGAGGCCGGCGAACCAGAAGCCCATCGTGCCGATCAGGAAGCCGCCGACGAGGCCCTCGACGGTCTTGTTCGGCGAGAGGTTGGGAGCGATCTTGTGACTGCCGAACATGCGCCCGGTGGCGTAGGCGGCGGTGTCGGCGACGAAGGTGCCGACGAGGACGTCGATCAAGAGCGCGGCGCCGTGGTCGGGCAGCTCACGCAGGAGGACCGCGTGCGCGAGCGGGATCCCGATCCAGACCACCCCCAGCAGCGTCACCCCCATCGCGACGGTGGCGCCTTCGCCCCGCTGCGCCCTGGCAGCGAAGGCGAAGATCAGCACGAAGGCGGCGGCGAGGACGTAGAGGACGTTGAAGGCGGTGCCGAACTCGGCGGCGACGACAAGGGCCGCGACGCTGACGTAGGCCGGGACGACCAGCGGCCGGTAGCGGGCGGCCATCTGGGCGTACTCGCGCAGGGCGACGACGCCGATCGCGACCATCGCCGCGGCGAAGACGACCCCGCCGGCGACCGTGATCGCGATCGCGAAGACGATCCAGGGCAGCGCCACGAGGATCCGCTTCGCGGTCTCGCCGCTGCCGCCGGCGCGGCGGCGCTTCCGCTTCGGCTGGCGCGGCGGCCGCTCGCGCGGCGGCGACGGCTCGTCGTCGAACAGCTCGTCGTCGTCGAAGAGGTCGATTTTCACGCCCGGCTCCCGAAGCGGCGCTGCCGCGTCTCGTACTCGCGCAGGCAGTCCTCCAGCGCCGAGCGGTCGAAGTCCGGCCAGAGCTCGTCGCGGAAGACGAGCTCTGAGTAGGCGCACTGCCAGAGCAGGTAGTTGGAGAGCCGCTGCTCGCCGCTGGTCCGGATCAGGAGGTCGGGGTCGTGCATCTCCGGCGCGTAGAGCAGCCGGTGGAACTCCTCCTCGGTCTCGCCGTCGAAGTCCCGCGCCGCGTCGAGGATCTCGGCCCGGCCACCGTAGTTGAAGGCGACGTAGAGGACGATGCGTTCGTTCGCCGCGGTCTCCTCTTCCGACCACCGCATCCGCTCCACCAAGGCGGGATCGAGGCCGTCGCGACGGCCGATGTAGCGCATGCGGACTCCTTCGTCCTTCAGCTCCGGCGTTTCAGAGCCGATCCGCTCGCCCATCATCTCCAGGAGCCCCCGCACCTCCTCCTCGGGCCGGCTCCAGTTCTCGGTCGAGAACGAGTAGACGGTCAGCTCCTCTATCCCCAGCTCGGCCGCGTCGCGCAGCCTTGCCTTGAGGGTGTCGGCTCCGGCCCGGTGGCCGTCGACCGTCGGCAGCCCCCGCTGGCTCGCCCAGCGGCCGTTGCCGTCGGTGATGATCGCTACGTACTTGGCTGCGGTCACGCTGCGGCGGCCCGCCCTCAGACTTCGAGGATCTCTTCTTCCTTGCCTTTGAGCAAGCCGTCGATCTCGGCGATCGCCTCGTCGGTCTGTTTCTGCAGGGCGGCCTCGGCGCGGCGCTCGTCGTCCTCGCCCGCTTCGCCCTCCTTCTTCAGCTCGCGCAGGTCGCTCATGATGTCGCGGCGGACGTTGCGGATCGCCACCCGGCCTTCCTCGGCGACGCCGTGGACGACTTTCACCATCTCCCGCCGCCGCTCCTCGGTCATCTCCGGGATCTGCAGCCGGATCAGGTTGCCGTCGTTGCTCGGGGTGAGGCCGACGTCGGACTCCTGGATCGACTTCTCGATCGCCCCCAGCGCGCCCTTGTCGAACGGGGTCACCGTCAGCAGGCGGGCGTCGGAGGCGGCGACGTTGGCCAGCTGCTTCAGCGGCGTCGGGTTGCCGTAGTAGTCGACCATGATCCGGTCGAGCAGGTGGGGCGAAGCGCGGCCGGTGCGGACGGTGGCGAGCTCGCCGCGGCTGGATTCGACCGATTTGGCCATCCGCTCCCTGGCGTCCGCAAGCAGTTCGTCGATCAGCTCCACAGGTTCCCGTCCTCGTCACTCGGAGGGGGAGCTAGACACCAGCGTCCCCACTTTCTGGCCGCAAACGATCCTATCTATGTTGCCCTCGTCGCCCATGTTGAAGACGTAGATCGGCAAGTCGTTGTCCATGCAGAGGGAGAGCGCGGTCGAGTCCATCACCCGCAGGCCCTGCTCGATCGCCTCCCGGTGGGTGATCGCGGGGATGAACTTCGCCTCCGGGTTGGTCGCCGGGTCGGAGTCGAAGACGCCCTCCACCCCGTTCTTCGCCATCAGGATCGCCTCGGCGTGGATCTCCAGCGCCCGCAGCGCCGCCGCGGTGTCGGTGGTGAAGAACGGGTTGCCGGTGCCGGCGGCGAAGATCACGATCCGGTCCTTCTCCAAGTGGCGCATCGCCCGGCGGCGGATGTAAGGCTCGGCGACCTCCTGCACTTCGATCGCCGACATCACCCGCGTGTGCTGATCGAGGCGCTCCAGCGCGTCCTGCAGGGTGAGGGCGTTGAGGACCGTCGCCAGCATCCCCATGTAGTCGCCGGTGGCGCGGTCCATCCCGCTCGCCGCCCCGTCGAGGCCGCGGTAGATGTTGCCGGCACCGACCACGATCGCCACCTCCACCCCGCGCTCGCGGACCGCCGCCACCTGCTTGGCGATCCGGTCGACCTCGGCGGCGTCGGTGCCGAACTCCTGGCTGCCCATCAGGGCCTCGCCGGAGAGCTTCAGCAGGATGCGCCCGAAACGAGGTTCGGCGGGGTCGGTCACTGGAGGTGACTCTATTCGCCGACGCGGAAGTAGGAGAAGCGGGAGATCTGGATGTTCTCGCCGGTTTTCGCCGCCAGCTCCTGGCGCAGCTCCTCGATCGTCTTGCCCTCGTGCTTCTCGGCGTTGACGTGGGTCTGGTCGAGCAGGGCGACTTCGCTCGCCCACTTGTTCAGCTGCCCCTCGACGATTTTCTCGACGACGTTGTCGGGCTTGCCTTCTTCCCGCGCCTTCTCCTCGAAGACCTTCCGTTCGGCCTCGCGCTCGGACTCGTCGATTTCGTTCGTCGAGACGTACTGGGGCGCGGTCGCGGCCGCGTGCAGGGCGACCTGGTAAGCGAAGACCCGGAACTCCTCGTTACGGGCGACGAAGTCGGTCTCGCACTGGACTTCGACCATCGCCCCGACCTTGTCGTTGGCGTGGATGTAGGAGGCGACGACGCCCTCGTTGGTGCCGCGGCCTTCGCGCTTGGCGGCGGAGGCCTGGCCCTTGACGCGCAGCAGCTCGACCGCGCGCTCGACGTCGCCGTCGGCCTCGACCAGCGCCGATTTCGCGTCCATCATCGCCGCCCCGGTGCGGTCCCGGAGCGCCTTCACGTCAGCAGCAGTGATGCTCATTTCGACTCCTCGGCTTTCTCACCCTCGGTGCTCTCAGCGGCCTCGGCGCTCTCGGCAGGCGGGGCCGGCGGCTGCTCCTCCGACGCCTCCTCTTTTACCTTCGCGACGGATGCCTCGCCAGCGACGGCCGGCACCTCGGCTTTATCCGCTTCTGGCGCGGGTGGCGCGGGGGGGGCCTCTCCGCCCGCAGCTTGCGAGGACGGGGAGGTACCCCCGGCGACAGGACCCGCGCCCCCAGCGCCTTGTCCCTGAGCCGGTTTCCCCTGCACCTGCTGCGCTCTTTGCTGCGCAGCCGCAGTTGCCTGAGCGGCTTTCTGAGCTTCCTCCGCAGCTTTTTTCGCTTCCTCGGCTTCGACGCGGGCTTTCTCTTCCTCCTCGCGCTTTTTCCGCTCTTCCTCGTCCTTTTTGCGGCGCTCCATCTCCTCGGCGATCCGCTTCTCCTCCTGCACCCGCCAGGAGCTGGAACCGTCCTCGACCGCTTTGCCGATCGTGCCGATCACCAGCTGGCAGGAGCGGATCGCGTCGTCGTTGCCGGGGATCACGTAGTCGACCGGCGTCGGGTCGCAGTTGGTGTCGACGAGGCCGATGATCGGGATCCGCAGGCGGGCCGCCTCGTTGACCGCGATCTCCTCGGTTTTGAGGTCGGCGACGAAGACGGCGTCGGGCAGCCGGTCCATGTCGCGGACGCCGCCGAGGTTGAACTCGAGCTTGGCGAGTTCGGCCTCCATCCCCATCCGCTCCTTCGTCGGCAGGAGGTCGAGTTTGCCTTCCTCTTTCCAGTTCGTGAGCTCGTGGAGGCGGGCGATCCGGCCCGACATCGTGTTGAAGTTGGTCAGCAGGCCGCCGAGCCAGCGCTTGTTGACGTAGGGCATCTTGCAGCGATCGGCCCATTCCTGGACCGTGTCGCGAGCCTGCTTCTTGGTGCCGACGAAGAGGACGGTGCCGCCCCCCGTGGCGAGCTCGCCGGCGAATTTGCGGGCGTTCTCCAGCAGCGCCTCGGTCTGCAGCAGGTCGATGATGTGGATCCCGTCCAGCTCGCCGAAGATGAAGCGGCGCATGTTCGGGTTCCAGCGGCGCGTCTGGTGGCCGAAGTGGACTCCGGCCTCGAGCAGCTCTTTGAGTTCTGCCTCAGGCATTGGTTCTCCTTGTTTGGGCGAAGCTCCTCGTCCTGCTCCCCGGGGACCTGGTGGTGGCCAGGCAGGATCCGGTTTGCCGGCGGGCGAGGGTCGGATTTGAAGCGCCGATTGTAGAGCGGCGGGGCTACTCGGCGTGGGCCGCCTCCAACGCGTCCTCCAGGTCCTTCGGCAGCGGCGAGGCGAACGCCAGCCGCTCGCCGCTGCGGGGGTGCCGGAATGAGAGCCGGTGGGCGTGGAGGAACTGGCGCTCGAGGCGGTAGCGCGAGGCGCCGCCGTAGGTGGCATCGCCGGTCAGCGGGTGGCCGATCGCCGCGAAGTGGGCCCGGATCTGGTGGGTGCGGCCGGTCTCCAGCCGCGCCTCCAGGTAGGTCTCCCGCGACAGCAGCTCCAGCACCGTGAAGTGGGTCCGCGCCTGCCGGGAGGCGGCGCCGGAGACCGCCATCCGGTGGCGCTGGCGGGCAGCGCGGCCGATCGGGGCGTCGATCGTCCCGGTGCGCGAGGCGAGCCGGCCGCCGGCGAGCGCCAGGTAGATCCGCTCGACCTCGCGGTCGCGGACCTGTCGCTGCAGCGCCGCGTGGGCCTCGTCGTCCCGGGCGACGACGAGCAGGCCGCTGGTCCCCTTGTCGAGCCGGTGCACGATCCCCGGCCGCTCGGGGTCGGCGCCTCCCCCGAGGATCTCGGCCAGCTCGTCGACCAGGGTCGGACCCCGGTGCGAGGGAGCCGGGTGGACGACGAGGCCTGCGGGCTTCTCGACGACCGCCAGCGCCTCGTCGAGGTGAACCACCCGCAGCCGCGGCTCAGGCATCGCCCGCCTCGGCCTCGGCGTCGAGCAGGTAGAGCAGGACGAGGAGGAGGACGCCGGAGGTGATCGCCACGTCGGCGAGGTTGAACGGCGGCCAGGAGCCGATGTCGACGTAGTCGGTGACGGCGTCGGCGCGGATCCGGTCGACGAGGTTGCCGAGGGCCCCGCCGGCGAGCAGCCCCACCGCAACCCACATCCACGGGCGCTCGGGTTTGCGGCTGAAGAGGTAGCCGATCAGCGCCAGCGCCCCCAGCGTCGCCGCCACGAGCCCGATCCCGGCGCCGCCGGCGAGACCGAAGGCGACGCCGGTGTTGTGGGCGAGGGTCAGCTTCAGCGGCCCGAGGACGTCGACCACCTCGCCCGGGATCAGGTCCGCTTCGATCCTCGCCTTGGCCGCCTGGTCGCCGGCGACGATCACGGCGCAGAGGATGCCGGCGAGGCTCCAGGCGCGGGCGGTGGCGCTCACCCTGCGATCAGGTCGACGAGCACCCGCTGGGCGACGAAGAGCAGGAGCAGGCCGATCATCGGGCTGAGGTCGAGCGCGAAGCCGCCGCCGCCGAGCGGCGGGATGAAGCGGCGGAAGAAGTTGAGGTAGGGATCGGTGACCTCGAAGACGAAGTCGAGCACCGCCCGCAGGTAGGGGTTGTAGGGCATGCGGGGGACGAAGGAGACGACGATCCGGATGAAGATCAGGATCACGTAGACGACGATCAGGGCGCTGACGTAGTCGGCGAGGTCGCCGCGGGTGAGGGCCAGCGGCGCCGTCATTCCCGCATCCGCTCCAGCGAGGCCTCCACCGCGGCCGCGAAGGCGCGCCGGGCGCCCTCGCCCTCGAGCGCCTCCAGGCCCCGCTCGGTGCTGCCGCCGGGCGAGGCGACGGCCCGGCGCAGGGCGGCGGGATCGTGGCGGCGCAGCAGCTCGGCGGTGCCGACGGCGGTCTCGGTGACCAGCCGGCGCGCCAGCTCCGGATCGAGCCCGTCGGCGACGCCGGCCTCGGCGATCGCCTCGGCGGCCAGCGCCAGGTAGGCGGGAGAGCAGCCCATCACCGCGGTTGCCGCGTCGAAGTCGGCCTCGTCGATCTCGACGATCAGGCCCAGCACCGCCATCTTCATCCAGACCAGGTCGGTTGCCGTCCCGGCCGCGCAGAGGACGCCCTTGCGGACCTCCACGCCGACGTTCGGCATCACCCGCAGGATGTGATCGGCGCCCGGAAGAGCCGCCTGCAGCCGCTCCAGCGGGGTGACCGCGAGCACGGAGACGACCTCGCGTGCCTCGCGCAGCTCCGGCGCCACCTCCTCGAGCCGGTTCGGCTTCACCGCCAGGACGACGAGGTCGGCACGGCGCGCGATCTCCTCGTTGGCGACCGCCTCGCCCCCCATGATCGCGGCCCGCTCCTGCGCCCGCCCCGAGCCGGAGTCGGAGAAGAGCATCTCCTCGAACTCCCCGGCCCACCCACGAGCCATCGCCGCAGCCATGCTGCCCGAACCGACAAATCCAACGATCACGCCCGTGAGCCTAGCTGTGAGATCAGAGCGGGTGCGACCGGACCCCTAAGACTGGTTGAAGAACCCCTTGTCGATCAGCCGCGCCTTTTCCTCGGCGGAGACATCGACGTTGCGGGGCGTCAGCAGGAACATCTTCTCGGCGATCCGCTGCATGCCGCCGTCGAGCGCGTAGGTGAGGCCGGAGCAGAAGTCGATCATCCGCTTCGAGAGCTCGTGGTCGGCGGTCTGCAGGTTGAGGATCACCGGGACCGAGCGTTTGAACTGGTCGGCCACCTGCTGGGCGTCGTTGAAGTTGCGGGGGATGACCAGGTGGACCTGGACGTCGGCGCCGTTGCCGCCGTTGCTGACAGGGCGCAGCGTGCGGGTGCGGCTGGCGGCGATCGGCTCGTCGTCGGCGAAGATGTCGTCGATCTCGTCGCGGCGGGGCCGGCGCGAGGTCGGCAGGCGGCGGACCGAGGAGGAGCGGCCTTCGCCGCGTTCGCCACGGCCCCCTTCGAAGGCTTCTTCGGTCCCGGTCTCGGGCTCGAATTCTTCCTCGTATTCGGGCCCGTAGTCGTGATCCTCGGCCAAGCCGAAGTAGACCAGCGCTCTATGCCAAGTGTCCCGTAGGGCCATCTGTCGCGTTGTTTCGGCCTCGGAGGGCCGACTCCTTTACAGATTATTCCCAGTTTTCGCGCGAAATCACACGAACAGGGCGTGTCCGAGGCGAACGATCGTCGCTCCCTCCTCGACCGCGACCCGCCAATCCTGCGAGGTCCCCATCGAGAGATGGCGCAGGCCGAGCTCGCCGGTGAGCTCCGCGAGGCGGGCGAAGTAGGGCCGCGAGTGCTCGGGGTCGGGGCTGAAGGGAGGCATCGTCATCAGCCCGGCTACCGCGACGGGACAGCGCGAGACGAAGTCCGCCAGCGTCCCTGGCTCGACCCCGCCCTTTCCCTCCTCGCCGGAGAGGTTGACCTCGACCAGCACCTCGGTTCCGGGCTCGGCGTGCCTCTCGAGTTGGGCGAGGACCGAGTCGGTGGCCACCGAGTGGATCAGGCGGCACAGCGGCAGCACCTGCTTGACCTTGCGGCTCTGCAGGTTGCCGATGAAGTCCCAGGTGAAGGCATCCCCCCAGCGCTCGTGCTTGGCGGCGAGGTCCTGCTGGCGGTTCTCGCCGACCAGCTCCACCCCCGCCTCGGCCAGCTTCCCCATCTCCTCCAGCGGCACGTACTTGGTGGCGACGAGGATCTCGACCCTCTCGCCGGCGAACATCCTCGCCTCTTCCAGGTTGGCGCGGACCGTGGCGACGTCGATGTCGTGGATCAGCTCCGCCATCTCAGCCCTCGACCCAGGCGAGCCCGCCCTGGCGACCGGTGCGGCCTTGATCGCGGCGGTGGGAGAAGAAGAGCTCCTCCTCGCAGCTGGTGCAGAGGCCCGCAGGCTCGACCCGCTCCACCCCTGCTAGCGCCAGCTGCCGCCGCGCCACCTCCGGCAGGTCGAGCATCCGCCCGCTGGCGATCCCCTCGCCGAGGGAGGAGAACGCCTCCATGACCTCCTCGCCGACCTCGTAGCAGCAGGGCCCGATCCCGGGACCGATCGCGGCCGAGGTCGCCCCCACCGCTTCGGCGCCGGCGGCGAGGATCCCGCCGGCGAGACCGCGCCACCCCGCGTGGACCATCGCCACCCCCCTCGGCCCCGCCAGGGCGACCGGCAGGCAGTCGGCGACGAAGACCAGCGCCGCCGGCCCCGGCTCGCGGACGACGTGCCCGTCGCCCTCGCGAAGACCGCTTGGATGCTCGATCAGGTCCGTCCCGTGGACCTGGCGGGCGAAGACGACCTGGTCGGGAGCGAAGCCAAGCGCCGCGGCGAGGCGGCGGCGGTTCTCGATCACGTTCTCTTCGGCGTCGTCGGTGAGGAGGCCGAGGTTGAGGCGGTCGAACGGCGGTTCGCTGACGCCGCCGAGCCGGGTCGAGAACGCCGCGCAGGCGCCGTCGAGCTCCGCTCGCAGCCAGCGCACGCCACCGTCTTCGCGCCACTCCATGCCGGTAGGGAAGCAGAAGGGGGAGCCTTAGCCGGCCCGCGCCGCCTCCAGCGCCGCCTCCAGCTCGGCCTCCCGCCCCGCGATCTCCCCTTCGAGCTTGCGCCGCCTCGCCGACCGCAGGCCACGGCCGACGGCGGGACCCTGCGGGACACCGGCGGCGATCAGGTCGTCGCCGCCGATCTCCAGCTCGACCCGGCGCCAGGCGGTCAGGTACTGCTCGATCCAGTTCGCCCCCATCGCCCGGGCGAGGATCAGCTCGACCGGGTCGCGCCCCTCGGCGACCTCCACCCCCTCCCCCGGCCGCGGCGGCCACATCGAGGCCAGCAGCTCCTCGCCCCCGGGCGGGCCGAGGGCGGCGGCGAGCATCGCCTCCTCGCGCGGGACGAACTCGGCCCAGTGCTCGCGCCGCAGCAGGTCGTCGACTGCCCGCAGCAGCTCGAGCCCGTTCTCGCGCAGGTCGACCAGGCCCCACTGCTCGAGCCGCTCGAATCCCTGGCAGGCGCTGCCTTCGGCGGCGAGCCGCGACAGCTCGGCGCGCCGGCGCTCGGCCGAGACCGTCGTCAGGTCGGTCCCGGTCAGAAGCCCGGTGGTCTCGGGCTCGGGCTCGAAGTCGAAGCGGGCCGCGTAGCGGGCGGCGCGGAGCGCCCGGGTCGGGTCGTCCTCGAAGGAGCGCGGGTGCAGGACCCGCAGAACCCCCCGCTGCAGGTCCTCCCTGCCGCCGTGAGGATCGATCACCCGCGGCTCGCCGCCGAGCGGCACCGCCATCGCGTTGATCGTGAAGTCGCGGCGGCCGAGGTCGACCTCGATCCCCTCCGCCGGGGCGACGACGGGCAGCGCCCCCGGCTCGGGATAGGTCTCGGTGCGGGCGGAGGCGATGTCGATCTCGTGCCCCTCCACCTCGACCTTGACCGTGCCGAAACGGTCGTGCTCGGCGCTCGCGCCGCCGAGCCGGGCCGCCAGCGCCGCCGCGTCGCCCTCGACGACCAGGTCGACGTCGGCGCGCGGCCGTCCGAGGAGGAGGTCGCGGACCGCCCCGCCGACGAGGTAGACGGGCTCCCGGGCCTCGCTCCGGACCCGGTCCAGCTCCGGGTGGGCGTGGCGCAGCGCTGCCGCAAGGTCGGTCATGGAGCGCCTACGATGACCGCTCTCGCGGATGGCCGGCAACTACGGAGAGGGCGAAGGAGCGGAGCGCGCGCGGAGGCGGGCGGTCGAGCGCCGCCGCCTGCGCCGTCAGCGCCTGCTCGCCGCAGGCGCCCTAGTACTTGTGATCGCGGCGACCGCAGCGGCGGTGGTGGCGCTGCGGGGGGGCCACACAGTCGCAACCGCCTCCCATCCTCACCCCGAAGCCGCACCAGAGGCCCAGAGGGCGACCCGCTCCCACGCAGGTTGGCGCCCCTACACCGGTCCCGTCCCGATCCTCGAGTACCACGTCCTCGGCCGACCGCAGACCGAAGTGCCGTATCCCGACCTCTACATGCCGCGGGCGAGCTTCACGAAGCAGATGGATTGGCTGCAGGAGCAGGAATACGAAGCCGTCACCTTGGAAGAAGTCGAGGACGCCTGGTTCCGCGGCGGCGAGCTGCCGCCGCGACCGGTGGTGATCTCCTTCGACGACGGCTACCGGCCGCAGTACACGTTCGCCCTGCCCGAACTGCGCAAGCGCGGCTGGCCGGGAGTGATCAACCTGAAGGCGGAAGGTTCCGACCTCTACGAAAGCAACGTGCGGGCGATGCTCGCCGCCGGCTGGGAGCTCGCCTCCCACACGATCGACCACTCGGACCTGACCACCCTCGACCCCGAATCGCTGCAGCGCGAAGTCAGCGAATCCCGCCGCATCCTCCGACACGAATACGACGTCCCGGTCGCAAACTTCTGTTACCCGGCGGGGCGGTTCGACAGCGAAGTGATCGCAGCCGTCGAAGCTGCGGGTTACACCGGAGCAACCACCGAGATCCCCGGCTACGCGAACAGAGACCATCCGTATGAACTTGCGCGAATCGAGGTACTCGGCAGCTGGACTTTGGGCGATCTAGCGGCGTCCCTTCAAAGATGACCTACAACCTCACAGGGATTCCGTCGGCCGCCATCCGCTCCTTCGCCTCGCGGACGCGGTAGTGGCCGTAATGGAAGATCGAGGCGCAGAGGACGGCGTCGGCGTGGCCGGCGCTGACGGCCTCGCTGAGGTGGGAGAGCTCGCCGGCGCCGCCGGAGGCGATCACCGGCACGCTCACCGCGTCGGCCACCGCCCGCGTCAGCTCGAGGTCGTAGCCGTCGTTGGTGCCGTCGCGGTCCATGCTCGTCAGTAGGGCCTCCCCCGCCCCCCGCTCGACCGCCTCTTCGGCCCATGCCACCGCGTCCCGCCCCTCGACCCGCTTGCGGCCGCCGTTCACGTAGACGCCCCAGGTCGCGGGGGCGGCGCAGGGCGAGGAGGCGACCGGCGGCTCCCCCTCGCGTTTGGCGTCGATCGCTATCACCACGCACTGGGCGCCGAAGTGGTCGGAGAGCTCGGTCAGCAGCTCCGGCCGCGCCAGCGCCGCCGAGTTGACCGAGACCTTGTCGGCGCCGGCGTCCAGCACCGCCTGGGCGTCCTCGACGGAGCGGATGCCGCCGCCGATCGTGAACGGGATGAAGACGTTGTCGGCGGTGCGCCGCGCCAGCTCGACGATCGTCTCCCGCTGCTCGTGCGAGGCGGTGATGTCGAGGAAGACCAGCTCGTCGGCGCCCTCGGCGTCGTAGCGCTCGGCCAGCTCGACCGGATCGCCCGCGTCCCGCAGGCCGACGAAGTTGGTCCCCTTGACGACGCGCCCGGCGTTGACGTCGAGGCAGGGGATGACGCGCTTCAGTGCCATGGGCTCAGGTTAGGGCGGCGATCGCCTCGGCGACCGTGAACCTGCGCTCGTAGAGGGCCCGGCCGACGATCGCGCCCTCGATGTTGGGGGCGGCCTCGCGGGCGAGCTCCTCCAGGTGCGGGAGGTCGCCGACGCCGCCGGAGGCGATCACCTGGGCCGAGGTCGCGGCGGCGATCCCGTTCAGCTCACCGATCGCCGGCCCCTCCATCGTCCCGTCGACCTCGATCGCGGTGCAGAGGAAGCGCCCGACGCCGCGCCGGGTGAGTTCCGCGACGGCGCTCGGCGCCTCGAGCTCGCTGGTCTCCGTCCAGCCGGCGAGGGAGACCTTGCCGCCGCGGGTGTCGACGGAGACGACGACGCTCTCGCCGTGCTCGGCCACGACGGCGTCGAGGAACTGCGGGTCGCGCAGGGCCGCGGTCCCGATCACGACCCGCGCCGCCCCGGCGGCGAGCACGGCGGATACGGCCTCGGGACCGCGCAGGCCGCCGCCGACCTGAATCGGGCAGGGAACCGCGGCGGCGATCCGTCGCACCGCCTCGAGGTTGCGCGGCTCCCCCGCCTTGGCGCCGTCGAGGTCGACGACGTGGAGGAACTCCGCCCCTTCATCCGCCCAGCGCTTTGCGGCATCGACGGGATCGGAGTCGTAGGTCGTCTCGCGCTCGTAGTCGCCCTGCAGCAGGCGCACGGCCTGGCCGCCGCGGATGTCGATCGCCGGGTAGAGGATCACGCGTCTTTACGCAGCTGCAGGCGCTTTGGCGCAGATGCCGGCGAAGTTGGAGAGCAGCCGCAGGCCGGCGCTGCTCGACTTCTCGGGGTGGAACTGGACGCCGAAGACGTTCTCGCGCTCGGCCGCGCAGGCGAAGCGGTTGCCGTACTCGGCGGTCCCGAGCAGATCCTCGCCGCTCGGCCGCGGCGCGAAGGAGTGGACGAAGTAGAAGGGCGTCCCTGACGGCAGTCCCTCGGTCAGGCGCGACTCGCGCTCCCAGCTGACCGGCGACCAGCCGATGTGCGGGACCTTCAGGCCCTCGGCCTCCAGGGCCTCCACCGGTCCCTCCAGCAGCCCCAGCCCGCCGGAGCCGCCGAACTCGCTCGTCGACTCGAACAGCAGCTGCAGGCCGAGGCAAATGCCGAGGATCGGCACCCCCGCCTCGCGCCGCTCGGCGATCAGCTCGTCGAGCCCGTACTCGCGGATCCGCTCCATCGCCCGCGGCATCGCCCCGACGCCGGGGAGGATGACGCCGTCGGCGGCCTGGACCTCGACCGGGTCGCGGCTGATCTTCGCCGTGACGCCGACGTGCTCGAGCGCCTTCTCGGCCGAGCGCAGGTTGCCCATCCCGTAGTCGAGGATCGCGATCCGCGCGCTCATTCGTTCAGCGTCCCCTTGGTCGAGGGCACGCCGCTCTCCTCGGGGTCGATCGAGACGGCCACGCGCAGGGCGCGGGCGAAGGCCTTGAAGGAGGCCTCGATCATGTGGTGGGCGTTGGTTCCGGAGCGGACCCAGATGTGCAGGGTCAGCTTGGCGCTGTTGGCGACGGCGCGGAAGAACTCCTCGGCCAACTCGCTGTCGAAGCCGGCGATCGAGACCAGCGGCAGCTCGGCGGCGAAGTCGCAGTAGGGACGGCCGGAGATGTCGATCGCGCACTCGGCCAGGGACTCGTCCATCGGCACCAGGGCCGAGCCGTAGCGGCGGATCCCGGCGCGGTCGCCGAGCGCCTCGTCGAGCGCCTGCCCGAAGACGATGCCGACGTCCTCGACCGTGTGGTGGGCGCCCGTCTCCAGGTCGCCGTTCGCCTCCACCTCGAGCCCAAGCCGGCCGTGGCGCGCCAGCAGGTCGAGCATGTGGTCGAGGAAGCCGACGCCGGTCTCGGCGCTCGCCTCTCCCCCGTCGAGGTCGAGGGAAAGCCGGATCTGGGTCTCGGCGGTCTCCCGCTGCTTTTCGGCGCTGCGGCTCATGAGCTGCTCCTAATCATCGCTGACTCGCCGTGGACGGGGAAGCCCTCGGCGCGGGCAAGGGCGTGGACGTGCGGCGCCAGCTCGGCCGCGGCGCCGCCGATCTCGACATTGGAGATGCGGCGGCGGAAGGCGCCGGGGCCGAGCGGTCCGGCGTAGCGACCGGCGCCGCCGGTCGGCAGCACGTGGTTGGAGCCGGCGAGGTAGTCGCCGAAGGCGGTGGCGCCGTGGCGGCCGACGAAGACGCAGCCGGCGGTGGTGACCCGGTCGGCGAGCAGCGCCGCGTCGGTCTCCAGCAGCTCCAGGTGCTCGGGCGCGTAGGCGTTGGCGAGGGCGATCGCCGCCTCGGTCTCGGGGACCTGCACCAGCGCCAGCGGCGCTTCGGCGACGCTGGGACGCGTGGCCGCCGCGGCTTCGCTCGCCTCGGCGATCGCCTCCAGCACCCGATCCTCGACCGCGACCGCGACCAGCGGGCTTTCCGGCCCGTGCTCGGCCTGGGCGCAGAGGTCCAGCGCCGCCCACTCCGGGTCGGTGTCGTGGCCGGCGATCAGCATCAGCTCGGAGGGGCCGGCGAGGGAGTCGATCCCGACCTGGCCGTAGACGGCGCGCTTTGCCTCGCGCACCCAGGCGTTGCCCGGGCCGGCGATGACGTCGACCGGGACGATCGTCTCGGTCCCGTAGGCGAGGGCGAAGATCGCCTGCGCCCCGCCCATCGCGTAGACCTCCTCCACCCCGCAGAGCGCGGCGGCGGCGAGGACCAGCGGGTGGACGCGCCCGTCGGGACCCGGCGGCGAGGCGACGGCGATCCGCTCGACCCCCGCGACCTGGGCCGGGATCGCGCACATCAGAAGCGAAGAGGGATAGGCGGCGCGGCCGCCGGGGGCGTAGATCCCCGCCGCCCCGACCGGGACCTCGCGCAGCTTCACCTTCTGGCCGGCGGGAAGCTCGACGGTTCGCTCGGAGCCGATCTGCGCCTCGGCGACCGCTCTGATGTTCGCCGCCGCCGCCTCCATCGCCGCCCGCAGCTCCGGCTCGACTACGGCGAGCGCGGCCTCGGCGTCGGTGGGATCGACCCGAAGCCCCGTCAGGGCCGCCCCGGGGGCGTCGAAGCGGCTGGTCAGCCGCAGCACGGCCTCGTCGCCGCCGCCGCGGACCTCGGCCTCGATCGGGGCCACGTCGACCAGCGGAGCGGCCTCGGCCGCCCACTCGCGCAGCTCCTCGGCGGACTCGAAGGCGCCGCGCCACTCGAAGCTGCGGGTCCTCATCCCCGGCTCGCCTCGCGCAGCTTCGCGGTCAGCTCGTCGATCTCGGCGGCGCGCAGTTTGTGGGAGACGCGGTTGGCGACGAAGCGGGCGCTGCACTCGACGATCTCCTCGCGGACCTCGAGTTCGTTCTCCTCCAGGGTGCGCCCGGTGGCGACGAGGTCGACGATGCCGTCGCCGAGGCCGACCAGCGGCGCCAGCTCGACCGAGCCCTTGATCTCGACCAGCTCGATCTGGCGGCCGGTCGACTCGAAGTAGCGCTCGGCGATACGGGGGTAGCTCGTCGCGATCCGCATCACCCCCAGGCGGCGCTGCGCTTCTCCGAGGCGGTCGTCGCCGGCGCGGGCGGCCAACACCATGCGGCAGCGCCCGTACTCGAGGTCGAGGAGCTCGTAGACGACGCGATCGGATTTCTCCAACAGCACGTCCTTGCCGGTAATGCCGACGTCGACAGCGCCGGCCTCCACGTAGGTTGGGACGTCGGAGGGGCGCATAGTTACCAGCGTCAGCCCCTCGGTCTCGAAGACCAGCGCGCGCGAGCCAGCCCGCAGGGCGGAGGTGTCGACGCCGGCGGCGTCGAGGACGTCGAGCGTTTCGCCGAAGAGGCCGCCACGCGGCACCGCCAGCCTCAGCGGCCTGTCGCTGCGGCTCGGGTCGCTCATGACGCGCCCCCTCCCCTTCTCGACTCCCCCATCTGCGCGGTGTGGACGCGCTGCAGGTAGAGGCCGAAGCCGGCGGCGGAGAGGTCGAGGCCGAAGCGCTTCATCAGCCCGTCGTAGCGGCCGCCGCCGCCGAGGACGTAGCCGACGGCGGGGTCGTAGACCTCGAGAATCGCGCCGCTGTAGTAGCCGAGGTCGCGCAGCAGGCCGAGGTCGATCTGGACGCGGTCGGAGGCGCCGCGCCGCTCCAGCTCCTCGAAGGTCTCGCCGAGCCGGGCGATCGCCCGCCCGACGGCTTCGCCGCCGAGCCCGCGCGCCCGCTCGAGCACCTCCTTGCCGCCGCGCAGCTGGGTCAGCGCCACGCAGGTCTCGACCCGCTCGGCGCCGATCCCGGCCTCGGAGAGCTTCTCCTCCAGCCCGACGAGGTCGTGCGCGGCGAGGCTGGCGAGGACCGCGTCCCGCGCCTCCCCCTCGACCCCCAGCTCCTCCAGCAGCTGCCGGTAGAGGTCGGCGTCGCCGAGCCCGATCACCGCGCGGTCGAGGCCGGCGGCGTCGAGCGCCGCCTCGAGCACCTCGATCACCTCCACGGTCCCCTCGGCCGCCGGGGCCCCGATCAGCTCGACTCCTGCCTGCTCGAACTCGCGCAGCTGCCCGCTCTGCGGGCGCACGGCGCGGTAGGCGCTGGCCAGGTAGCAAAGGCGGTGCGGGGGCTCGCTGTCGGCGTAGCGGCCGGCGACGAGGCGGGCGATCGGCACGGTCATGTCGGATCGCAGCGCCAGCAGCTCGCCGCTCTCGTCGAAGAAGCGGTAGGAGGAGCGGGCGGTGCGGCCTTCGCCTCGGGCCATCACCTCGTCGTACTCGATCGCCGGCGTCGCCACCTCGCCGTAGCCGCGGCTCTCGAAGACCTCGAGCAGGGCCTGCTTGAGCTTGCGCAGCTCGCGCATCTCGTCGGGGAGCACGTCTCTCGTTCCCGGTGGGATCGGGTGGATCATCGGCCTGACCTTACGTGGGCGGTGGAGATTCCCCTGCTCGGAGCGACCCTAAGCAGGGACCTCTGCAGAGACGCGTTCGATCTGGGCGCCGAGACCGCGCAGCCGCTCGTCGATCTGCTCGTAGCCGCGGTCGATCTGGCGGATCTCGCCGATCTCCGAGGTTCCCTCCGCCGCGCAGGCGGCGATGAGCATCGCCATCCCGGCGCGGATGTCGGGGCTGGAGACGCGCTCGCCGTGAAGCCGGCTCGGACCGCTGACGATCGCCCTGTGGGGATCGCAAAGCGTGATCCGAGCGCCCATCGCGACGAGCTTGTCGACGAAGAAGAGACGGTTCTCGAACATCTTCTCGAAGATCAGGACCTCGCCTTCGGCCTGGGTGGCGAGGGCGAGGGCGATCGAGGTGAGGTCGGCGGGGAAAGCGGGCCAGGGGCCGTCCTCGATCTTCGGGATCGCGTCGCCGAGATCGGCTTCTACCTGCAGGTGCTGGCCGGCCGGGACGAGCATGTCGTCGCCCTCGATCTCCGAGCGCAGCCCGAGGCGCTTGAACTGGCGCCTGACCATCGTCAGGTCGGCCGGCTCGACGTCGCGGATCCGCAGCTCGCCGCCGGTCGCGGCGGCGAGCGCCATGAAGCTGCCGACCTCGATGTGGTCGGCGCAGATCGCGTGCTCGGCGCCGCCGAGGCTCTCGGCCCCGTGCACGGTCATCACGTTGGAGCCGATGCCCTCGACCTGTGCCCCCATCTTCGCCAGCAGGCGGGCCAGGTCCTGGACGTGCGGCTCGCAGGCGGCGTTGGAGATCTGGGTCGGGCCCGGGCAGAGCGCCGCGGCCATCAGGGCGTTCTCGGTCCCCATCACCGAGGGCTCGTCCATGAAGATCTCGCAGGCGCGCAGACCTGCGGGCGCCGAGAGCTCGATCCAGCGGCTGCCGTCGACGCGGGCGCCGAGGTCCTTGAAGGCGTCGAGGTGGGCGTCGAGGCGGCGGCGCCCGATGAAGTCGCCGCCGGGGGGCGGCATCCTCGCTTCGCCGAAGCGCGCCAGCAGCGGACCGGCGAGCAGGAAGGAGGCGCGGATCTGGCGCGAGAGCTCCTCGTCGACGGTGCCCCCGGCGACCCCGCGGGCGCAGAGCCGGACGCTGTTGTCGGCGACCCAGGCGACCTCGACCCCGAGGTTCTCCAGCAGCGCGATCTGCGCTTCGGTGTCGCGGATCCGCGGCACCCGGTGCAGCAGCACCTCCTCCTCGGTCAGCAGGCAGGCGGCGAGGATCGGCAGCGCCGCGTTCTTGTTGCCGGCGACGGTCAACTCCCCGGAGAGGGGAACGCCGCCCTGGATCACGAACTTCTCCATGTTCCGGCTAGGGTAACGGCCGGCCATGGGGAGACGGGTGAAGATCGGCATCGGCCTGCTCGTGGCGCTGCTCGCGCTGCTGGCCCTCAACGCCGTCTGGGTCGACGGGAAGACCGAGGAGGCGGAGGTGACCCTCCCCGGCGGCCGCATCCTCGACCTCCCCGACGGCGACCTGCAGGTGGCCGAACACGGCAGCCGCACCGGCGCTCCGATCGTCCTCCTGCACTGCTTCAGCTGCGCGATGGACTGGTGGGACGGGATGCTGCCGCTCCTCGAACGCAACCACCGGGTGATCACGATCGACCTGCTCGGCCACGGCGGCTCGGAAAAGCCGGACGGCGGCTACAACCCGCCGAACCAGGCGAAGGCGATCGCGGAGGCCCTGGAACGGCTAGGGGTGCGCGCTGCGACCGTCGTCGGCCACTCGCTCGGCGGCAGCGTCACCGTCGCCCTCAGCGAACAGAGCCCGGAGCTGGTCAAGCGCGCGGTGATCATCGACATGCCGCCCGACAACTCCTACGGCGACCTCGGCTTCATCGCCGGCCTCGCCTTCCAGCCCGTGCTGGGCGAGGCGCTGTGGGAGATCAAGCCCGACTTCTCCGTCCGCGACGGCCTCGAGGTCGCCTTCGCCCCCGGCTACGACGTGCCCGACGCCTTCGTCGAGGACGTCAAGCGGCTCACCTACACCGCCTATGACGACTCCCCCGGCGGCAACGACGACTACCTCGGCGAAGAGCCGCTCGACCAGCGGATGAAGGCGACCGGCAAGCCGCTGATGGTCCTGATGGGCGCCGAAGAGCAGATCGTCAACGACCCCCAGCGCGCGCTCGACCAGTACAAGGCCGCGGTGCCCGAGGCCGAGACTCATCTCGTCCCCGGCGCCGGCCACTCCCCCAACGTCGAGCGCCCCGCCCTGACGGCAAAACTCGTCCTCCGATTTGCAGAAGAACCCGAGATCGGGTTACGATCCCTCCAGTACCGCGCTTCTGGGGTTCGCAGCGCTACTGGTCGCCAGTAGCGCTGCCTTGCAGCAAACGCCGTATTCGGCTCTACAGAGCCCTCTCCAGCCGCATCGTGCAAGCCCACTTGCAGGAAGCGCATGGCGTCCGAGGGCCTACCTACAGTACGAACCCATGTTCGATTCGAAGACCAAAATCACCGGCCGGCTGACCGACGCCGCCGACCTCCTCATAGACTTCGCAACCCTCGGCGAGTACGGGCTGGAGCCCGTTGGGAGCACTCGCCAGGGTTGCGTAGACCTTGCTGCCGCATCCTGCCGCAGAGCTACCCGGGCACAGGCCCGCACTGCGCACTGCACTCTCATCGAGGAATCGGGTCTTTTCAGGACCCGCAAGCGCCCAGGTCAGCCCGTTTAGAGATCCCCTATTCCCGTAGTCCGCGCCTCAATTTGGCGCGGAAGCGAGGGCGCTCAGGAGCAAGCGATGGGGTCACCGCGAGGGGCGTGGCGTAGCAGCGCTACGCGAGCCCCTCGACGGGGCCGCAGCGCGCCGCTACTGAGAGCACGCAGCCCGCGCCAATTTGAGGCGCGGACTACAAGACAAACCGGCGGCGACCTACTCTCCCAGGGGGTTGCCCCCCAAGTACCATCGGCGCTGAGTGGCTTAACTGCTCTGTTCGGAATGGGAAGAGGTGTCTCCCACTCGCTATGCGCCACCGGAAATTTTGCGAGACCGCCCCGGTGGAGCTTGAAAACCGCACAAGACCAGGTGGATATAAAAAATATCCGTCAAGCCCTCGACCCATTAGTACCGGTCGGCTACGCACATTGCTGCGCTTCCACCGCCGGCCTATCAACCTGGTGGTCTACCAGGGGTCTTACTCCCTCAAGGGGATGGGAGAGCTTATCTCGAGGACGGCTTCCCGCTTAGATGCTTTCAGCGGTTATCCGTTCCGTGCGTAGCTAATCTGCGATGCCCTTGGCAGGACAACAGATACACCAGAGGCACGTTCATCCCGGTCCTCTCGTACTAGGGATGACTCCTCTCAACTCTCCAACGCCCACAGCAGATAGGGACCGAACTGTCTCACGACGTTCTGAACCCAGCTCGCGTACCGCTTTAATGGGCGAACAGCCCAACCCTTGGGACCTACTCCAGCCCCAGGATGCGACGAGCCGACATCGAGGTGCCAAACCGGTTCGTCGATGTGGACTCTTGGAACCGATAAGCCTGTTATCCCCGGAGTACCTTTTATCCGTTGAGCGACGGCGCTTCCACTTGCTACCGCCGGATCACTAAGCCCAACTTTCGTTCCTGCTCGACCCGTCGGTCTCGCAGTCAAGCTCCCTTGTTGCCTTTACACTCTACGCACGATTTCCAACCGTGCTGAGGGAACCTTTGGGCGCCTCCGTTACTCTTTAGGAGGCGACCGCCCCAGTCAAACTGCCCGCCTGACACTGTTCACCGCCCGGATCACGGCGCGGTGTTAGAAGCTCAGAGCACCAAGGGTGGTATCTCAAGGGTGACTCCCCAGCGGCCAAAGCCACTGGTTCACAGTCTCCCACCTATCCTGAGCGAGATACCCCAAACTCCAATATCAAGTTGCAGTAAAGGTTCACGGGGTCTTTCCGTCTAGCTGCGGGTACTCGGCATCTTCACCGAGACTTTAATTTCACCGAGCCTCTCGTTGAGACAGCGTCCAACTCGTTACGCCATTCGTGCAGGTCGGAACTTACCCGACAAGGAATTTCGCTACCTTAGGACCGTTATAGTTACGGCCGCCGTTTACCGGGGCTTAGCTTCATTGCTTCGCGCCGAAGCGCTAACAAGTCCGCGTAACCTTCCGGCACCGGGCAGGCGTCAGACCCTATACGTCGTCTTACGACTTAGCAGAGCCCTGTGTTTTTGGTAAACAGTCGGTTGGACCAATTCACTGCGGCCCCCTCAGGCTCCCTCCGTATGGAGTTCACCCTAACGGGGCGTCCCTTCTCCCGAAGTTACGGGACGATTTTGCCGAGTTCCTTAACGAGAGTTAGCTCGCTCACCTCAGTATGTTCTACTTGTCCACCTGTGTCGGTTATCGGTACGGGCACGCGAATCCTGCCTAGAGGCTTTTCTTGGAGGCATAGGATCGGAGACTCGCCGGCGGTAAGCCAGCTGGCATCGCACCTCGCGTCAAAACGCCGCTGCGGATTTTCCTACAGCGACTAGCTACGTGCTT
>Ga0307314_10000038_pt1 | contig 34793 bp, 26 predicted proteins | sample ER_DNA_204_FD_194493 | JGI IMG/M metagenome (GOLD analysis project Ga0307314, IMG submission 194493) | Bulk soil microbial communities from the East River watershed near Crested Butte, Colorado, United States - ER_DNA_204 | ecosystem: Environmental > Terrestrial > Soil > Floodplain | place...
CCACGTAGCGCCTGTAGGCCGCGGGCCTGATCCCGGGGAAGGACCGCGTCATCGCCACCGCCAGCCGCGGCTGCCCGGCCAGCTCCCGCAGGAGGGCCTCCAACCCCGCCCGCACCCGCTCCGGCCAGGGTTCGGCGCTGTCGCACTCGGCGCTCGCGCGAGCCAGAACCTGGTCTGTCAACCGGTCGTAGGCGGCGAACAGGCACGCGTCCTTGTCCTCGAACTCCTCCTCGAACTCCGCCTCGGAGACGCCGGACACCGCCCGCGCCCTCTCGGTCGAAGATTCCCCGTATCCCATCTCCACGAGCTCGTCCAGCATCGCCCGCAGCAACCTGTCCCTTTGTTGAGCATCCATTTTCAACCCTTCTCGGCGGCCACCCTTGCCGCCTTCTTCGCTTGGCGGAGCGCCTCCCTCTGGCCCACGAACGGGACCAGCGCTGCGTATACGAAGTCCGGCAGGAGCCGGGGCAGTTCCGGCGCGCGGCCAGCCGCGAGCTCCCGCCGCACCACCGCCTCGGCGCCCCCGAGCGCTGCCCTTGCGGCGGTGCCGTACTGCTCCGCCGCGCCCCCTGCGCGCTCCATCATCAGTGCCAGCACCCCTGCCGCCGACTCGTAGGAGTCGTGCATCCGGGCGGTCCCTCCCTGGCGGGCCTCGACGTAGCCGAGCCAGGCGAAGCTCGGCTGCGCCACCATCAGCTCGAGGATCTCGCGGACCTCGTACCTGCGCCGCTCGAATGCCTCCCCGGCCCGCGGGCGCGCCAGGGAGATCCGCGCCAGGGTCTCGGAGACGATCCGGTTGAGCGCCGCCAGCGCGCAGTCCTCCTTGCCGGCGAAATGGGCGGCGAAGCTCCCGGCCTCGACGCCCGCCCGTTCGATCACGGCGTCGACGGTGGTCCCGGCATAGCCGCGGTCGGCGCAGCACTCGGCCATGGCCTCCAGAATCCGGTCCCGGTCGGAAACCGCGAAAACATCGATCCCTGTGTCGACAACCCCCAAGGGCCTCGATGGTACCGCCTGGCTGGCACAGCAGTATTAAGAAAGACGAGCTACGGATTTTTTTGGGAAGGGTTATGGTTCCGCGCCTGCGAAAGCAGAGATTTCTCAAACGACGCGGGGGCGCAGCTTTTGGAACTCACCAGTTCCCAGGTACGACCATGCAGCTTTCCTGGACCGGCCGGGGGCGGCGGGGGTTTATCCTGCCGCTATGCCGGGAGGCGCCAAAGCGAGGCGAGACGTTCAGCCGGGCGGGCATCCGCTGCGGCCGGAGGTGGTTGCCTTCCACCAGCGGCAACGGATCCTCAAGGGGGCGGCCGAGGCCATCGGCCGCCGCGGCTACCGGCAGGTGGCCGTCTCCGACATCGTCAAGGCTTCCGCCATCGCCCGTGCCCGGTTCTACGAGAACTTCAGCTCCAAGGAGGACTGCTTCTTCGCCGTCTACGACGCGGCCGCGCAGGCGACCCTGGAGAAGGTCGCCGGGGCCTGCGAGGGGACGGCCGAGAGCTTCCCCGAGCGCGTCGGCGCCGGCATCTCGGCCCTGCTGGACGCCTTCGAAGCCGACCCCGACCTCGCCCGCGCCTGCATCGTCGAGGGCCCCGCGGTGGGGCCGGCGATCAACGGCCGCTTCGAGAAGCTGATCGGCGACTTCGCGGCGCTGCTGCGCTTGGGCCGGGGCGACGCCGGCTCCTCGGAGTTGCCGGACAGCGTCGAGGAGACGGTCGTCGGCGGGCTCTACTGGCTGCTCTACCACGCGCTGATCGAGCGCCGTCCGCGCAAGATCGCCCAGCTGCGCCCGCAGCTCGTCGAGTTCTCGCTGATCCCCTTTATCGGCACCGAGGCCGCAGCGGCCGCAGCCGGGTAGCCGCGGGCCGCGCCTTCGGGGGCCGGCGGTGACCGGCCCGGAGGCCTTCGCCGGTCGCTGGGATCGCCTCGAAGCCGCTTACTTCGACCGGATCGCCGAGGTGACGGCGCCGTTCGAGCGCTGGCGCGATCGCTTCCGTGCCGGTGCGCAGGAGACCGCCCGGCTGGTCGAGGCCCACCCCGCGGAGGCGTGCTTCCTCGCGGTCGATTCCCTTTCGGCAGGCGAGCTCGGGCAGGCCTGCCGCCGGCGCTTCGCCTCGCGCCTCACCGCCCGGCTCGACTCGGCCCGGGCAGAGCTCCCCGACCCCGAGCTGGTGCCCGAGGCGACCGGCGGCTGGATCGTCGCCTTCTTCTTCGCCCGCGTCCACCGCCGCTGCACACAGCCCGAGGGGCCCGACCTTCCCTCGCAGGTCCCGGAGCTGCTTTTCCTCGCGGTCAGCGCCTACTTCGGCACCGTGGCAGGGCTCGAAGAGCTGCTCTCGCCCCCCTAGCCGCGCGGCTTTCTAAGATGGTGGCCTCGTGTCCAGCAAAATCCCGGCGGGAGACCCGCACCTACCTGACGAGCTGGCGCAGCTTCCGCACGGCCGTCACGGCCTGCCGCCGGATTTCGTCGAGCGAAACCACCGCGAGAGGCTGATCGCCTCCTTCCTCGCGCTCGTCGACCAGGTCGGCTACAGCGGGGTGACCATCACCGGCATCGTCGAGGGGGCCTCGGTCTCCCTGCGCACCTTCTACAAGCACTTCGAGACGGTCGAAGGCATCTGCATCGCCGCCTTCGACCGCGGCATCGAGAACCTGCGGCCGGTGATCGTAGGGGCCTACCGCAGCGAGGAGGAGTGGCCGCTGCAGGTCCGCGCCGCTCTCGCCGCCGCGCTCGAGAGCCTCGCCGAATACCCCGCACTCGCCCGCCTGCTCACCGCCGAGCCCTTCGTCGCCGGCCCCGAACTCGCCCGCCGCCACCGCGCCGCGATCGAGGAGCTGGTCCGGTTCCTGCGCGCGGGGCGCAAGCAGCGGGCAGGCGGCGAGCCGCTGCCCGAGACCGCCGAGCGCGGCATCCTCGGAGCGGTCAACTCGATGGTCGGCAGGCAGCTGCTGGCCGGGAGGGGAGAGCAGCTCGAGGCCCTCCTCCCAGACCTGACCCAGTTCGTGCTGACTCCCTACCTCGGGGCCGCCGAGGCCCGCCGCGTCGCCGCTGGATGAAGTTTTTCCGGTAGCGGGACCGCCCCCCGTTGTGCCTCGACGACGCTGGGGCGAAGGTCTTCCACACGTTTCTCGAGACCGCCCCACGCACAAGGCGGCGACCGAGAGCCGGTGCCGTTCCTGCGGCAGGAACGCGAGCCCCGCGCGGGGAGGGGAGCTTGAAACCATCTTCCATCCTTGACAAGACTGCAACTCATTCGCTAGGGTACCGTTGCTTTTCCATAAGGGGTGGCGCGTAGCGCTGCCAGGCAGGGAGAAGCGGCTCGGGTAGCAGCTTCGCCACGACAGAGAAATGGGCCACAGGGGGCCCGGGACAGGAGAGTTACGTGAAGGCAAGGGACGTGTTGGCAGCCGTGTTCGCCCGCTCTGGTGGAGGCCTCGGCTCCCGCCGTGCGCCCGACGCCGGTCTTCCTGCCTCCCGCCTCGGGCGCCGGGGCCTCCTTATGGTCGCCGCAGCGGCGCTCCTCGCGCTCCTCGTCCTCGGCGTCGCCCTGGCCGGCGCCGCCGCGCCGGTCGTCTCGATCGAACCGGCTGGCAACGTCCAGTTCACCACCGCCCACGTCGAAGGGGAAGTCGACCCCGAAGACCACGGGACCTCGTTTCACTTCGAGTACGCGACCCAGGCCCAGTTCGAAGCCTCCGAATGGGGCGAAGCCTCCGCCGCCGGCTTCAGCGGCGTCGGCGCCGGAGAAGAACCCGTCAAGGCGATCGAAGACCTGAGCGGCCTCGCCCCGGGGACCACCTACCACCTCCGCCTCGTCGCCGAAAACGAAGAAGGCGAACGGCGCGAAGCCGTTGCGCCGACTTTCACGACCGAACCGGTCGCCAAGCCGAGCGTCACCATCGACCCGGTCTCCGGCTCCCCCTCGACCAGCGCAAGCTTCTCCGGCACGGTCGACGCCAACGCCCCGGCCTCGCTCACCCCCGCGGCCGAAGCCGCCTACCGCACCGAATGGCATTTCGAATGCGAACCGTCCTGCTCCGGCGACCTCTCCGGCGCGATCGAAGGCGAAGAAGCGCTCGACCCCGCCAACAACCCCCACACCGTCAGCGGCGAAGCCACTGGCCTCGAGCCGAACAAGACCTACACCGTCAAGCTGGTCGCGAGCAACGCGGGCGGCAGCGAAACCGCGAGCGAAGCCGCCGGCCAGCCGGTCACCTTCACCACGCCGGGCACGGGCCCCGACATCTCCCCCGAAACCCTCTGGGAACCGACCTCGGTCTCGATCCAGCTGAACGCCAACGTCAACGCCCACAACTCCCCCCTGACCGATTGCCACTTCGAATACGGCACCACCGTCGCCTACGGGCAAAGCGCTCCCTGCGAATCGCCGTTCGTCGACGGCACCTACGAAGCCCCGGTGGACAACTCCGACAACCTGGTATACGGTCGGAACCTGGTCTCAGCCCGGATTTCCGGCCTGCAGTCCTCGACCGAATACCACTTCCGCCTCGTCGCAACCAACGCCTTCGGCAAAGCAGAAGGCGCCGACCGCTCCGTCACCACCCTTGCGGCCCAAAGCGCTGAATCCTGTCCCAACCAGGCGATCCGCGAACAGCAGCACGCCACGGACCTCCCGGACTGCCGGGCCTATGAGATGGTGACCCCGCTCGAAAAGGGCCACGGCGACGTCGTCGCCGACGGCCTGACCACGATTTCCTCCAAGGAAGGCGGTGCGGTCGCCTACAGCTCCCGCACTCCGTTCGGCGACACGATCGGCTCCGGCGTCGCCGGCCAGACCCAGTACGTCGCCCGCCGTGAGGCCGGCGACTGGGCCACTCATGCGATCACCCCGCGTCCGCGACCGTACGCCCTTCAAACCCTTTTCGCCGGAACCCACATCGAAATCTACTCGGACGATCTCAGCCGAGCGATCCTTCAGGCCTACGACCTACCCGACGTGAACGGGGACACCCCGGACCGCGACAACATCTACGCGGAGGAAACCGCTACCCGCTCGTTCCAACCACTCACCACCCTGCAGGCCAACCCATTTTTCTTTTCCTACTTTGCCGAAGAAAGGATGTGGGGAGTCTCAGCCGACGCGCGTCATGTGGCGCTTGAAACGCCTACCGCACTTCTCCCCGATGCCGCGGCCAACGTGCCGAACGTCTATCAGTCCGACGACGGCGTCCTCAGCTTGGCTGGGATCCTGCCGAATGGAGAAGTGCCGGCCGCCGGCTCCCGAAGTCCCGAAAATTACCGCGGCGCGATGTCCGCGGACGGAAGCCGCCTCGCGTTCACCGCATCGGCCGGGGGGCCGGACCAGCTCTACCTGCGCATCGACGGCAACCGGACCGTGTGGATCTCCCAGCCGGAGGGCAGCGAAACGGCTGAACCCAGCAACGTCCATCTCGAGGCGATGACCCCTGACGGGCGAAACGTCCTCTTCGTCACCGACTCGCCCCTGCTCGACGAAGACACCAACAGCGGCCCCGACCTCTACCGTTACCGCGAAAGCGCCGACCCGGCGAGCGACCAGAACAACCTGACCCTGATCACTCATGCTGGTGACGTTCCTGCGGAAGTCAGCGGCAATTCGGTGGTGGGGGTCAGCGATGACGGCGAACGCATCTACATCAACACTGCCAGTGATCGACTCGAACTATGGAACCATGGTGTCTCAGCCCTGATCAGTCCGTTTGTGGCGCGGGAACCAGAACCTTCTCGTCAGCTGACTGTCACCTCGAAACAACCGGGCTACGGTCGCGTGACCTCGGATGGTTCCTATCTGGCATTCGTCAGCGAAAAAACGTGCTGTAAACAGGACCAAATACACGGGCTTACCGGACGACTTACTAGTGGACATTTCGCGATGTATCTGTTCGACATCCGAAATGACACTCTCCGCTGTGTCTCCTGCACAGACCAGCCGCCTACGAACAATGTCACGGTTACGGCGACTGCGACTGACGGATCCCCCACGATCAATGACCTCGGCAGCCGTCCCCGCTTCCTGAGCGAAGAAGGGAACGTGTTTTTTGCCACTGCCGAGGCCCTGGTTTCGCGGGACGTCAACGGCATCCGCGACACCTATGAGTACTCCGCTGAAGATGGAAGCATCAGGCTGCTGTCCTCCGGCGCGGGAAAATACCCGACCACCTTTGCCGATGCCAGCGCTTCCGGTCACGATGTCATCCTCGCCACTCGCCAGCCGCTGGCCTCTGGCGATAGCGACGAATTTGTCGATCTCTACGATGCGCGCCAGGGTGGCGGCTTTCCCGCTCCTCCTGTTGGGGGGCGGCAGCCGAGCTGTGGCGATGAAGCCTGCCAGGGGCCGAGCTCCTCGCCTCCTTCGGCGCCGGCAATCTCCTCTAGAGACGCTTCGCGCCAAAACATCAGGCCACCCTGTCCGCGAGGCAAGCGCCGTGCTGTTCACAAAGGCCGTTCGCGCTGCCAGCGCCGGCACAAGAAGCTCCGTCACCACCGAGCCAGCCACGACCGGAGGGTATCCCGATGAACGCGCTCGCAGCAGATCGTCGCCCTGAAGTGCAGCGTTATGGATCGCGCGTCGTCCTCCTTGCTCTCTGCGCGATCGCAGCCTGCCTCGGCCTCGGTGGAGCCGAAGCCGCAGCGGCTCCGGAGCACGCGGTTGAGGTATCGACCCTTACCCCCGATTACGTCATCCCCGGGAAGACGATGCTCATCATCGTTTCCGTACAGAACACGGGTACCCAAGCACTGGAAGGGACCCTTGCGGTCCGCTACCGCTTTCCCGACGGCGTCGAACCTGCGGCTGCGGAAAACCTAACTCCCAGCGCTCTTTCTTGTCAGGCCGCGGGACAGGTCGAGGAATGCCTCGTTGACGCCTCGGGCACCCCGTCGGGCAGCCAGATCCGGCTGAAAACGATCGCCACGGTGGAAGCCGGCGCTGCCGGGTCTCTGCCGGGAGGCGAAATCCGGGTCTCGGGGGGCGGGGTGCCGGGCACCTTTTCCGAAGCGTTCTCACTCGCCGCAGAAACGAACCGCCCATTTGCGATCCGCGGCTTCGAGGTCGGTTCGACCGACGGCCCTACCTTCCCGGCCAACGACGCCGGTGGCCACCCCGCGTCTCTCTACACCAATCTGTCTTTACTCTCGGAGGCGCAGACGAACTTCGATGTCCCCCGTTTCGTTACGGATGCACCCAACGAGAGCATTCGCAACGTCGTCGTCCATGTGCCACCGGGCCTGATCGGTAACCCGAACGCCACCCCGGTGCAGTGCACGGCTCCTCAACTCGAGACCCGCTTTCCCCACACCGTGATGCCTCAATGCCCTCTCGAGAGCCAGGTCGGGGTCGTTCAGATCGACGCCCAGGACATCGTCGGGCTCTTTAGCGTCGAGCCGCCTCCGGGGTATCCGGCGGAGTTCGGGTTCACCTATCAGACCGTCGTCGTCAAGCTTTTGGCCCGTATCCGCCCGGCCGACAACGGCATCGACATAATCAGCCAGCAGACTCCCAGCTCGATTCCGCTGCCGCGGACGAAGGTCACGTTCTGGGGGGTCCCCGCCGACCCGTCCCACGACCACCTTCGCGGACTCTGCCTCAACGGGGGCTTCGGATACAACGCCGAAGAGTCCTGTGCGTTTTCAAGTCCACGGGTGCCGTTCCTTCGCAATCCGACGTCGTGCCCGGGCACGCCACTGCCATGGCGGATCGAAATGGACACCTACCAGCACCCGGGGACCTACGTCGGCAAGGACACGGCCTCGCCGCCGATGGAAGGTTGCGAGAACCTCCCCTTCGACCCCAGCCTCGCTGCGTCGCCTGGGGGCCGGGCCGCGCGATCGCCTCAAAGCTTTAACGTCAGCCTGACTCTGCCCCAGGAATCTGGGCCGGATGGCCTTGCCGAGGCAGATCTCCGCACGGCTGACGTCACCCTCCCGCAGGGAGTCACCATCAATCCGGCCTCGGCCGACGGTCTCCTCGCCTGCAGCGATGCGCAGCTACGGCTGGGCCTTGAAGGCCCTTCGGAATGCCCCGACGCCTCCGAGCTAGGCTCGATCGAACTGCAGACGCCCCTGCTCGACCACCCGATCGAGGGGTCTGTCTTCCTGCGCTCGCAGGCCTCCAGCGACCCGGCCTCCGGTGACCTCTTCCGGCTCGCGATCGAATTGCGCTCCGATCGCGACGGGATTGCGATCAAGCTGCCAGGGTCGCTGGTCGTCAACCCCGAGACCGGGCAGATGACGACGAGGTTCGCCGAACTGCCCCAGCTGCCGTTCGAATCGATGCAGCTGCACTTCAAGGAAGGGCCGCGGGCGCCGCTGTCGACCCCCTCGACCTGCGGCACCTACACGACCCACGCCGTGTTCACCAGCTGGTCGGGCAAGACCGTGCCCTACGACTCGGCTTTCTCGATCGACCAGGGCTGCGACGGGGCCGCCTTCAAGCCCGGCTTCGAAGCCGGGGTCGCGAACTCGACTGCCGGCGATTTCTCCCCCTTCCTGCTCCGGGTCACGCGGGATGCAGGCCAGCCGAACCTCTCGCGCATCGACGCCACCCTGCCCGAGGGCGAGGTGGCGAAGCTGGCGGGAGTGCCGGTCTGCTCCGGTGCTCAGGCAGCCGGTGGCACCTGCCCCGGCGGGAGCCGCATCGGCCAGGTGGTCACCGGCATCGGCGAGGGCAGCAGCCCCCTATACCTCCCGCAGCCCGGCAAGTCGCCGACCTCCGTCTACCTCGCCGGTCCCTACAAAGGGGCCCCCTACAGCGTCCTCGCCGAAGTCCCGGCGCAGGCGGGACCGTTCGACCTCGGCAGGGTCCTGGTCCGCTCGGCGCTGGCGATCGATCCTGAATCCGTGCAGGTCTCGGTCAAGTCCGACCCGTTGCCGCAGATCTTCGCCGGCATCCCGGTCTCCTACCGGGACGTCCGGGTCGAGATCGACCGCCCGGAATTCACCCTCAACCCCACCGACTGCGAACCGCAGTCGGTCAGGGGGACGATCGGTTCGATCGCAGGCTCGAGCGCCGCAGTCTCCGATCGCTTTCAGGTTGGGGACTGCGCAAGCCTCGGGTTCAAGCCGCGGCTCTCGATCACGCTCGAGGGCAAGGCTCGCCGCGCGGGGCACCCCGCGCTGACCGCGGTGCTGAGGATGCCGAAGGGCGGGGCAAACATTGCGAGGACCTCGGTGGCGCTGCCGCGTTCCGAGCTCCTCGCCCAGGAACACCTCGACACCTCCTGCACCCGCGTCCAGTACAGCGCCGGGGCCGGCGGGGGCGAGGGCTGCCCGAAGGGCTCGGTGTACGGCCACGCCCGCGCCTTCAGCCCGCTGCTCGACCGACCCCTCGAAGGCCCGGTCTACCTCCGCTCGAACGGCGGAGACCGCGCACTGCCGGACCTGGTCGCCTCCCTGGGGGGGCAGATCCACGTCGACCTGGTCGGCTACATCGACACCGACAAGAGGACGCGCGGCCTGCGGACCACCTTCGCGAAGGTTCCCGACGCGCCGGTCTCCAAGTTCGTGCTGAAGCTGCCGGGCGGCAAGAAAAGCCTGCTGGCAAACACCACCGACATCTGCCAGGGCAAGCATCGCGCGGTGGTGAAGATGGGCGCGCAGAACGGGAAGGTCCAGAACTTCCGGCCGCTCGTCACCGTCAAGTGCGGCAAGGGAGCGCACGCGAGCTGATCGACGCCACAGCCGACCATCGCCGCCGACTGACCGCGGCGATGGTCGGGGCGCGTCGAGTCGAGGTTACGGCGGACTAGTCCCATTCCGCTGCACCCACCGCGCTCGTCTCCCTGATCCCATCCGGCAGGCGAGGGAGACGACCGTCAGCGACCACCGACAGCGACAGCTCGACGCGAGCGGGTGCGGGGATGCACATGGGTGAGGCTGCCGCCGACCACCGACAGCGGCTGTGCGCCGCGATGGTCGAGACGGCGGCCCAACACGGTTACAGCGGCGCCACCGTGGCGCGGGTCGTCGGGCGCGCCGGCGTTTCCCGGGCGACGTTCTACGAGCACTTCGCCGATCGCGACGACTGCTTCCTCGCTGCCTATCGGGACAAGGCTGCCGTTGGCAAGAGGAGAGTGAGCCTGGCCGCCGACAGGGCTCCCGCCGCCGGTCGCCCGGAAGCCGTGCTCGATGCCCTGCTGGGCGAGCTCGCGGCTGACCGGGCCGCGGCCCGGCTGCTGTTGATCGAGGCCCTGGCAGCCCCCTCGCCGGTCCGGGACGAGCACGAGGGCCTGATCACCGGCATCGATGCCGCGGTGGCGGAGTTCCTCGACCAGCAGGCGCCCTGTGCGGCGATCCAGATACCCGCCACCGCATTGACAGCCGGCGTCGTCGATGTCCTCGCACGGCGGGCACTTGGAGATGGGGGGATCGACCTGTCGCAGCTGCGCTCCGACCTACTGCGATGGATCGCGGCCTATCGCCTTCCAGGCGGCGTAGGGGCGCTGCCCCAGCGCCGCTGGGCGGAGCTCGGCCGGTTCGCGAAGCTGGTCGAACCGAGACGGCCCGAAGCCCCCGCCCTGCTGCCGCGGGGACGCAGTGCGCTGCCGGAGGAAGAGGCTGCCGCAGATCGCCGCCGCCGCCTTCTCGATGCCACCGCGCGGCTGACCGCCGAAGACGGCTACTCCGCGCTCACGGTGGCGGAGATAGCCGCCGCGGCACGCGTGCCCCGGGCCGCCTTCTACTCCCACTTCGAAAGCAAGCAGGACGCGCTGATGGCAGCGCAGACACATGGCCTGCAGGGGGCGATGGCGGTCGCGGCGGCCGAGTACTCGCCGCCCGCCCCGTGGCCGGAGCGGGCACGGAAGGCGATGCGGGCCTTCCTCGTCTACCTGGCTGAGATGTCCGACTACGCCCGGCTCGACTTCGTCGAGTCATACGCGGCCGGGCCGGCGGCGGTCCGGCATCGCCACCAGAACCAGATGGTCTTCGCTCTCTTCCTCGAGGACGGCTACCGCCAGAACCCCGACGCCGCCCGGTTGCCGCGGGCCTGCTCGGAAGCGATCGCCGGGTCGATCCTCGGCCTGGTACGCACGTTGATCGTCGAAGGGAAGACCGACCGGATGCTCTCGCTGCTGCCGGCCGCCGTCTACACCGTCCTGGCGCCGTTCATCGGGCCGCAGGAGGCTGCGTTGCAGGTGCAGGATCGGGCACGAGGGGCTGGCTGAGGGCGGCGAAGAGGTCGCACGCCCTCGCCGCAGCCTCGGCGTCCAGGTGGAAGCGCCGGGCCGGGCGCCCGGGGGTGAAGCCGTCGCATTGCCCCGGTTCCTCCCGGATCACCCCGAAGGCTTCCAGAGCTTCGAGGTGGCGCCGCACGGTGGGGCCGCTGCTGTGGCAGCGCTGGCCCAGCTCGGCGACCGTCGCCGATCTCAACTCGCAGAGGCCGCGCAGGATCGCCAGCCGCACCGGGTCGGTGAGGATCGCCGTCCAGCTCCAGTGAAGGGTGGTGTCTGCCGCTTCGTCCCGCGCCATCGTCTCGAACGAGCGTCTCGGCACCCGTCCCGCGAAACCTAAGCGATCATTCGAGTTATCGCTGAACATCGGCGTACTGCCTGTCCCCTGCGCCCGCACCGTCCCCGTCGGTTTTTCGGCGCTGGGGCGCGCTTTCAGCGCGTCGTCCTTTTGCACTCCTCCTTCAATAAATGTTGTACGTCCTGTCCAGAAGCTCGACGCTGGGCCGGTCGTACCAAACTCAAAAGGAGAAGAGATTGAACCGTCTCACCAGAACTACCAGGATTCTATTGGCGGTGGCTGTGGCCGCATTGGCGCTAAGCGCGTCGATCGCGTCGTCAGCCTCCGCCAGCGTGGTGCCGGCAAAATTCAGCACCGCCAATTTCAAAATGACCACGTCGAGCATCACCCTGAAGCGAAACGGGCTCGAACCGAAGACCTGCACCCTCAACGGGACGCTGGTCGGAGCGGGAGAAAGCGGCTCCTATTTTGCCTCGAATCAAGCCGATGGTTCGACCCGGTACTTTTGCTCCGGCGGCGGCCAGTTCACCGGAGTCTTCATGGGCTCGGCGAGCTATGACACGGTCACGGGCCGGTACTACCTGACCTACAACGGTTACGGAGGCATGTCGTTCTTCAGCCCATACGGAGAATCGTATTATGCGGAAACGCGGGGCCTTTCGAGCGGAACCTGGGTCAACGGCTCCGGCTCAACCCCCTCGAAGGTAACCTTTACCGACCAGACGGTCGGCTACACCACCGCCGGTAAGCGTCTCTCGATGGACGCTGTGTTCACCGTCACGACGGAAGCGGGCGGCCTGATCACGCTGAGTCACTGACCGAAGGGACAGTAGCCGGCCTGCCTCGACGAGGCAGGCCGGCCGCGGTCCGGCCGCGTTTTTAGGCCAGGCCTCGCTGCGCAGGCAGGAGGGGTCACCAAGGGCGAGCCTGGAGCAATGGTCCAGCAGCGGCCTCCGGGCGGGGAACCCGGAGACCGCGCTTGGAAACGGCTGCCTCGCAGGGTGTACGAGAAGCCGCGGGGTATGTGCAGCCGCCAAACCCGGAGCGGTAGGGAGTCCCCTCCATGGCTGCTCTTCGGGAGGCCTCCCGTCGGACGCAGAACCCTCCCGGGTGGCTGCCCTGCAACTGTATTGAAGGAAAATGGTGCTGTCAAGGAAGGCTTATGGTTTTCAAACTCGATTCTCGGAAGCCCGCTGCCCTGCCAGCGTCCTTCTCGCCGCTTGCGTGAGGCGGAGGGCTTCTCGCTGGCCCAGGAACGGAACCGTCGCCGTGTAAACCAGGGCAGGCAGTGCCTCCGGCAGTCGCTTCCCCCGCCCCCAGGCGAGCTCTTGCCGCACGAGAGCCTCGCCGCCGCCGATGGCGGCCCGGGAGGCCCCGGGCGGGATTGAGATATCGCTGCCCTCCCGGAGGCGGTCGAGCATGGCGGTGAGGATGCCGATCCCGGACTCGTAGCGTTGCAGGGCGACTGCATCCATTCCCTGGCGGGACTCGATGAGGGCCAGCCGTGCAAACGGCGGCCGGGCAGCGAAGAGCTCGAGCAGGGCCGAGAGGGCGGAGAGCACGCTTTCCCATTCGGAGCGGTCGGGCGCCCAGGCCTTTCCCACCCCCGCCAGGCTCTCGGAGAGGATCCACTCGACCGCCGCCAGGGCGCACTCGTCCTTGCTCGCGAAATAACGCGAAAAGTCCTGCAGCGAACAGCCTGCCGCCGCCGCGATCTCCGTGGGTGTCGTCGCCTCGTACCCCCGCTCCGCACAGCTCTGCGCCATCGCCTCGAGCAGTGCAGTGCGCAGCGAGCCAGAAGGCCCTTCCCCCGTTGGTGGGTTCGTCATCCACCCAGAACCGTAAGGCAAGGCAGGCGCCCGGGCCGACGCCGGTCATAGGACCATGAATCGAAATCGCAACATCCTCAGCCCCGTCACAGCGGTCAAGCGCCTACGAGGCCCCGGGGAGCCGTCGAGCGGCAGCCGCTGAGGAGGCTCGAAGGGCCGAGCGCCCGGACAGCGCCTCGGAGATCTCGCCAACGGGCCGGCAGGTGATCCCCCACGCCCGCTACGGGGACATGCCGGTCTGGGCGCCGGCGGTCGCCGGGGGCGGCAGGTAGGGCAGGGTCGCCAGGGTCGCGAGTTCCCCGCCGAGGTCCTCGAGGCCGTGCGACGCCCCTTCGCGCAGGCGGTCGGCGATGAGCGTGAGCACGGCGAAGGCGACCAGTTCCTCTGTCAGCGGCGGCGGGTCGGCGCCGAATCCCCGCCCCGGCCGCAGGACGTCGGCGAGGGCCTGCACGAGAGCCTCGTCGAAGCTCCCCCGGTCGGGTCCGACCGCGTGGCTGTGGAGGAGGTAGAGGCTCGCGAGGTACGGCTCGGCTGCGGCCCGCCGCAGGAGCGCGTCGATGACGGTCGCGACATGCTCGCGCCAGGCCTCCCGCCCGGACGGGCGGCCGACCGCAAGGAGCAGGTCTTCCCTGGCCCGTTTCCAGCTGAAGGCGAAGGCATCCTCCGCGTTTTCGAACCGCCCGTAGAAGGCCGTCCTCGAGAGCCCGGTCCGCTCCAGGATCATCACCACCGTCAACCGGTACGGCCCCACCTCGTGCACCGCTTCGGCAACCGCCAGGGGCACCCGGTCCAGCTTGGCTCGCGTCGTCGTCGAAACCATGAAGTAGCCTTGGAGAAACCATTGTATGACTGAGCGGCGATCGAAAGGAGGAAGGGAGGTTCCCAACGTCTGCGCCGGGCCTTTCGGCGCCGTCTACGACTTCTACATCGAGCGCCCTCGGCTGATGCAGGTAGTGGGAAGGGCGCTTTGGGGGATCGACGCGAGCATCCTCTACGCCCAGATGAAGCCGATCGGGGAGGCGGGGGCGGGAGCGGTGATCGCCGACGTCCCGTGCGGCGGGGGGGTTGCGTTCCGGGCGCTCGCGCCCGAGCAGGAGGTTCGGTACCTGGCCGGGGACCTGAGCCCGAAGATGCTGCGGCGGGCGCAGCGGCGGGCAGAGAGGAGAGGCCTGGCCCAGGTCGAGGTGGGGGAGGCGGACATGACCAGCCTGCCCTACGGCAACGCCGAAGTCGATCTCTTCCTCTCCTTCAGCGGCCTGCACATGATCCCCGAGCCCGGGAAGGCAGTAGGGGAGATCGCCCGCTGCCTGAAACCGGGAGGCAGGCTGGTAGGGACGACCTTCCTCGACGGTGGATCCCTGCGCGCACGGACGGCGTTCAAGCTCGGCGGCTTCCAGGGCCACGCGGTGCCGCCGGCCCGGGAGCAGCTCGCCGCTCTTCTGGCCGAGTCGGGTTTGACGGAGGTCCGGCTCGGAACCGAGCGCGGGTTCACCTCGTTCACCGCGCTGAAGCCCCTAACGTCGGGAACCGGGAGCTAGAGGTTCGTACTGGACTGCAGGAGCTGGCTTCAGCTCGGCTGCGCGAACCCGACGAACGGCCCTCTCGCAAAGGCGGCGAGCTCGGGGCTCAACTCCTCGATCGACACCGCTTCGTCGCGGGCGAGCCTTGCCGCGACCACCGAGAGAATGCCGTACGCGGTGAGCTCCTCGGTGCGCGTCCCGGGAAGCGCGCTCCTCGTTTGGCTGCGTATCGGCCGGAGCACTCCCGCGAGGTTGTCGACGAGAGCCGGGTCGAACGGCGCGGGCACGCCTGTGGCCCCGGGAGCGTGAACCAGGCAGAGCTCGGCCAGGTGAGGCTCGGCTGCGACGGTCTCGAGCAGGGCCCGCGCCGCGCGTTCGCGCCTGAAGCCCTCAACAAACTCATGGGAAAGCGATGGCCGTCGTGTCGAGGGTGGGCGAGAGATGGCCTGCGAACCATAGTCCTTCCTAGAAAGAACCAGTCGCAAGGAACAGCAGCGGGCTGGAATGCCCGGTCTTGCCTTAAATTTTCCCTCTCGGTTTTTCGAGCAGCTTGCCCTGTGAACGGAAGGCAGATGTGAACGACGCTGCGGCTGGTCCCGCGAGGGAGGCGGCTGTGAAATACGTGGCGGCATGCGAGGAGGTTCTTGCCGCGGCCAACGCGTGCCTCGAGGCCGCAAACCCGGCGGTCGCCGCCAGGCGCCAGGTCGCCGAGTGCCAGAACGGCCCCCAGGGTCCCGGGACCCCGATCGCGATCCGCAACTTCACCCGGATGGCCGAGGAAAAAGAGGAGGAGTTCGCTCCGCTCTACGCCGGCTTCGAGGAGTCGCGTGGGAGGGCGCGCGAGGTGGCCGCTCAGCTGCTCGCTGCGAAGGGCCAGGACGACGCCGAGAGGGTCCTCATGCTCAACTTCGAGGAAGGCGTCCTCGACAACGTGGCTACGGCCAAGGCGATCCTGCGCGCAGCCTACGGGCCAACGCCCGCCCGTTTCATCCAGGGCGTGAAGGAAACGAACGAGCTGTTGGAGGACTTCGGCCCCGAGGCCGGGAACATCTACACGCCTGCGCCCCTGACCGAGCGCACCTGCCCCTGGTGCGCCGAGACGATCAAAGCAGCGGCGGTCCTGTGTCGGTTCTGCGGCCGGGACGTCGAGCCTCTATCGAACGCTGGGCAGCCGAGTTGACGCAGCTTGCGCAGGGTCGGCGATGAGGCGGGCTGTTGACCGGCTGGCGACGGTCTTGGTCGCCCTGCGCTTTTTCCGGCGCCGCCCGTGACCGGTTTCGCTCTCGGTGTTTCGGCCGGCGTCGCGGCAGCTGCGGTCGTGAGCCTGCTCATCGGAGGTCGGCGCCTTTGGTACCGCTTTGCGCTTCGTCGCCTGGCCCGACGCCGCCAGCATCGGGTGCGGTCTGTTCTCGCTCGCAATTTCGGTCCCCCCGACAGGCCCCGCCGCCGTTGGCTCAACCGGCATCGCCGCAACCTCCTCGCCAACTCCTTCCGGGTGCGGCTCGGTGCCCGTTATCCGCGATCCGATGACGCGGAAGAGGCTCGCGGAGCCGACGAACTGCTGCGGCACATCGCACGCCACGGCAGTCGCGTGTATTTGGTCAATGCCGAGTCGGGCTTCGGCAAGACGACCTTGGGCATGACTCTCTCCCTGCTTCCACCGTGCGAGGGGTTGACGCCGCTGTACGTGGACCTCGCGGACGCCGACCGCGAGGATCCCCTTGCCGAGATCGAGGCGATCCTCGAACGGCTGTGGACCAGGGAGGAGGGGCGTCCCAGCGGCCGGCCCCTCTTCGTCATCGACGCGATGAACGAGACGGTCGACCCATTCCGCTTCTGCGAACGGCTCGCTTTGAAGGGCGCCGATCTCGACAGGGCCGACGCCAAGCTCCTCTTTCTGTTCAGCTTTCGACACCGGTCCTACCCCGCTCGCGTTCGAAGGGCGCTGCTGGCCCACGAGCTGGGACCGATCGAGGAGATAGAGCTCCTCTTCGACCTGGGCACAGATTCTGATCTCGCGTTCTTCCCTGAACTCCTGCCGCGATCGGGTCGCCTGGTGGACGCGAAGCGACTTCGGCACGAGCTGCGGGCGTACTGCGAACGGTTCACGACGGGCGCGCTGTCTCGTGAGGATCTCGCGGCGTATGTGCGCTGGCGAGGCCCGCGTAAAGTGGCCGACCCGAGGCGCGCTCCCTCCCCCGGATCCTTGAGGTTTGAGGCGATCGTCGGGGCCGGACTGATCCCCGGGCCGGCACTGGACAAAATGTGCGACCTGGCCTTCGCCCTCCTCAGCGAGGAGGTAACGGCGAGCAGCTACGCCGAGATCACGAGCACGGGCTATGCCAAGAGGGATGTACGCGCCTGGGTAGAGCAGAGTGGTCTCGACGGATTCGTGCGCTGCGACGAGCAGTACGTTCGGTTCCAAGGCGAGACGACCGTCAGGGTGCTCTCGGCACTTTCGGTCGCTCGCCGACTCAGCGTGGGCTCCAGCCCGCTGGACCTGCGCGGACGCACTTCCTACGATGTGTGCGCTCCTTACCTGCAGCCGGCGACTCAGTGGACTACCGGCGATGGTGAAGATGACCCGGGGGGAGCGTTGGTCTCTATCGCTGATGCCATCTCGGAAGCGCTGCGGGGCCGGGACGCTCCGTACTCGTTCTATGCGACGGCCTTCTGCAGCGACCGGCAGGGCGTGTTCGGCGATTGCCGCCGGGATCTCGACACCGCGCTCTTCAGGCAGATGATCGTCGCGATTGACGAGGATCGCGGCCAAACCTGCAAGGAGTCCCTCGAAACCGCCGGCCGAAGCAGGGGTGAGCCCACCCTGGATCCCGTCCTCGACCAGCTCTTCGAAGTAATGGCTGCCTATTCGCGGCGGGCGGTGACTCTGCTCCTCGAGACGATGACGGAGTCCCCTGCGCCGCTGGTCAAGAGCCAGGCGGCGTACCTGCTCCTCGACTGGGTCGAGAACGTTCCTGTGCCCCTTCGAGAGCGGGATCAGCGGGCGCTTGAAACAATCCCGGGCCGCCTCCCCGAGGATGAGGGAAACCTCCATTTCCGCTTCCATGAGGTCGAGATCTTGGAGAAGCTCGTCGAGCGGTTTTCCGATCTGCCGGAGCTGAATGCGGCGGTGCTGGCCAAAGCTGAGAAGATCGCCGGCAGCCAGCCCGACCGGGTGGCCGCGCCTGAGGTCGGCGGGATCTATGAGAATTGCCAAAGGCTGGTCACCAAGCGCGCGGAGTATCTGCTGCACCCCGATCCTCGCGAGCAGGTGAGGTCGGACATGGTGGAATCGACCTGGGGCTGCATGGCCGATATCGAAGGCGACCCCAGCTTCCGAGAGCTCGGCCGCGCCGGCGCCGACGAGCTTCGGCTGGAGTGCTGGGAGGTGACGCTCAGCCTCGCGGCCTGGCTATGCCCGCGAACCCATCGGACCCTCGAGATCACCTCCTTTGTCGAGACCGCCCTCGAGCACCCGTTCTGGATAGTTCGGTGGTGGGCGTTCGACGGCTTGCTGAAGATCTCCCGAGCCGCTCGCCGGGCCGAGCGGAAGGTACTCGCCGAAAAGTGTCTCCGTCGCGCCACGGAGCAGCTCTGCGCTAGCGTCGAGCCGATGGGCGTCAAGCACCGGCAGTGCGCCCTCACCAAACGCCTGCTGGACGACGGGGACGTGGAGGCGTCACAGGCGGCACGGCGGGCGCTTCGAGAAGCGTTCGACAGGCACCTTTCGGGCCATCGGAAGCATGTGTTCACGGAGGGCTACTACGAAGTGATGGGCACCTCCCCGGACGGCTATCTGTCGGAGTTCTTCCGGCGTATGGCCGAGCTGGTACCGACTGCGTCGCGATGAGCGAGGTCGCAAGCATCCTGCCGGGCGTGCTCGCGTTCGCGGTCTCGGTTTACGCGCTGCACGTGTCCCGGGCAGAGGCGCGAAAGGCGAGAGACGAAGAGACGATTCGAAGCTCTTACGACGAGTTTGAGCAGCTGGGGCGGCTAAGGATGGAGCACTGGAGCGCTTCGCACCTCCTGGAGACGCCTGATAACTACGCACTGGTCAAGCACCATCTCGGTGTCGCGCTGGCGCCGCTGACCGACGCTGCACGCAGTCGCCTGCTGCTGTCCGAGCGTGCCGTCGCGATCGTCATCTTCGACCTGTTCGAGGAGACGTGCTATCGGCACGAGCGCGCCACGAAGCAGGGCGACCGCGATCGGGTCGACTTCCTGAAGACCGTTCTCGACTACTTCACCGGGCGCCTGCTCGCGAATCCCCGGCTGCGCTGGCTCTGGAGCGCTCACGGCGGCAACATGCGCGCTTTCTTCGAGCCGCAGACCATCGAGTTGTATGAGGCGACGCTCGGAGACGGCAACCGCCTCGAGGCCGGCGACGGGGAGAACCAGATCGACCCCAGCGGCCCCTATCTCGCTGCCACGGAGGCCATCACGAAATGAAGTGGCCGATACCCGGGGGGTCTGCGAAATCCTTGGCCGAGCGCCGGGGCTACTGGGAGTCGATCCACGGCGACGAAGGCTACGAGAACGTGATCAGCCTGACCGACGACCCCGCCGTTTGCGAGCGCATCGAGCGAGCGCTTGAGGAGAGTCGGGCCAAACGCATCCTCGTGCCGGGCTGCGGCTCCCGGACGGGGCTTCAGGAATGGCTGGTCGGGCGGCTTCCGCAGATCGAGGCGCTTGTATGCACCGACTTTCCAGCCGTCGTCGCGCTCGGCCGGGAACGGTTTTCGCACCCGTCTGTGGAGTTCCAGGCCGCGGACTCCGGCGACCTGCCCTGGCGAGAGGCGTTCGATGCGGCCGTAGTTGTCAACTCGATCTTGTCCGAATCGGATCGCGAAAACCGGCGGGTGCTGAGCGCGATCCGCAGGGCGCTCCGCCCCGACGGCGTCCTGGTGGGCTTCTTCCCCACCGTGTTCGCGACGCTCGACATCGCGACGATCTCGCACGATCCACGTCGGCACGCGGATCTCGATCTCGAGCGATCGATGAAGTACGAGCCGGCGCAGGAGGCGTTCCAGATCTTCTATACGCCGCTCCGCCTGCGATTGATCCTGCGCGAAGCCGGGTTCGATGTCTCCTCGATGGAGATCTATTTCCTCGACTCCGACCACATCCGCTCCCAGCCGGGGGAGTGGAACGACTTCTCGGTCGAAGATGAGGATCTAGTGATCTACGAGCTGTATGTGGTCGCGCGAGCGAAGAGCTAGCTCGGTCCTCGTAAGGGCCCAAGGCCGACCGCGAGGGGCTTCCGGCCATCGAGAAGGGTGGCTCGGCAGCGGCCAGTAGCCGTCGATCCGGTCGTTTCCCTTCGCCAGAGGACATCGGGGAGGGGCCGGAGAGCGCGCAGGTCTAACGGCGAAGCTCTCGGCTATAAGACCTCTGGCAAGCAGGTTCGGATTCGTCTACAAGGCCCAGGAAGTCGTCGGTCGACTCCTTCTTCGGCCTATGGAAGGCAGGAGACGGGGCAGTTGGAAAGCAGCGGCGATATCCAGTGGGGCCAATTGGCCGAGGACGCACGACAGGCGATGCGCTGGGCGGCGGCGATGGAGGTTGCAGACATCGGCACCCGCACCCTTCTTGCCGGGATGATCCGAGCCGAAGGGGACGAAAGCCCCCCGCAGCTGCTGCTGGACGCTTTCGATTGCCCTGTCGAGCGCCTATACACGCTGCTGCAGGACATGGCCCCCCGGCCGCGGATCGATCCCTACGTAAACCAGCCGGCGGAGCTCTTCGGGATGCCGCAGTTGAGCCCGAACGCCGCACTCATCCGGGAAGGAGCCTTTGGCCTGCGGGACCGCTACAACCCCCGCTCGCCGGTGGGTGCGCCGCACCTGTTCGCGGCCATCCTGGACAACGAGCGCTGCACCGCATACCGGGCGCTGGCGGCGATCCTGCGAGACAAGGTCGAGTTCGCGGCGGTGCGCAAGCTGTTTCACGAACAGCTCGTGCCGGGCAGAGCTTCAGGGTTCCACTCGAGGTTACGCAAGCTGCTTCCGAAGGGGCCTCCCGCTACCTCGCCTGCCGCCTTCTCTCGGCGGGAGCTCTCGGGGCACGCCGGTCCCGTTCGCGCCCTGTCCTTCGCGCCCGATGACAGCTCTCTCGCCAGTGCCGCCGAGGACGGAATGGTCCGGATATGGGATTTGGAAAGAGAATCCGCCCCGCTCGTGCTCGACCGGCACGAGTCTGTCGCCCAAACCACGCTGGCCTACGCGCCTGACGGCCTGCGCCTGGCAAGCGGTGACGCCGACGGTGCTGCCGCGGTCTGGAGCCTCGACGGCGACTCCCCCGGCAGGCCGTACATATTGACCGGGAGCAATACGGCGATCGCGGCATTTGCCTTCTCCCGGGACGGGACGGTGGCGATCGGCGACCGCTCCGGCCGGATTACGATCTGGTCGCCTGGACTCTCTCAGGCGGGGGACAGCTTCGAACACGGCGACCCCGGCATCCGCGACCTGACGGCGCTCGCCTTCGCGCCCGGGGGCGAACGTCTGGTCAGCGGCGGCGCCGAGGGCCTCGCCCTGTGGATACCGAGGACGATGGAGATGTTGGAGGCGGGGATCGAGGGGCCCTTGGAGCCGCTTGCGCTCGCCTTTCCCTCCGAAGACGTGATTCTCGCCCACGATCGCGCGGGCCGGACTTGGCGGTGGGACCTCAGCAGCGACGAGGAACCCCAGATGACGCGCCGCGGGGCAAAATCGGCCGCTGCCGCTTTCGCCGCTGACGGCACCCGCCTTGCCACCGCCGACGCCGACGGCACCGTGAAGGTCGGGCCCGCCGACCGAGATGAGGGCTGGCGGACTCTGGGTTTCGCCGGGAGCGTACGCTCCCTGGCGCTCGCCGCCGGCGGCGAGACCGTCGCCGCCGGCGGCGAGGACGGCGAGATCAGGATCTGGGAGCCGGGCGACGAGACCTCTCGCACCAGCAGTGGCGCCGAGTGGTTGTCGGACCGTCCCACCCGTGCCGACAGCTTCGGGCGCAGGGGCCTGGCGCAGGCGCTCGCGAGGCGCCTGCAGCGGATTGGCGCAGACTCCGACGACGGCTCCTTTCTGCTGCACGTCGACGGCCCCTGGGGGGCGGGGAAGAGCTCGCTGTTCAGCCTGCTGGAAGAAGAGCTCGAGGGCGGAGAGCGGGGGAACTGGCTCGTGGTCCACTTCGATGCCTGGCGGCAGTCTCGGGTCGGGCCTCCGTGGTGGGCCCTGCTGACCAGTCTCCGGGAGGATCTCGGCCAGAGCCGATCCTTCTTCGGCCGGCTGGGGCTGCGAGGGGGCGAACTGCTGAAACTCCTGTGGGGGTACCTACTCTCGTCGCTGCTGAGCCTGGCGGTCATGACCGTCGCTGCCGTCCTCTTCCTCCTGTTCGATCCCGGCAAGAGCGATGTCGCCGGCTTCACGCAGACGATCTCGGCCGTGATCGCCGTTGCGACGGCGACTTGGGTGCTCGCCTGCGGCGCCGCCCGAGCGCTCATGTGGGAGTCGGCGAGCGGGGCGAAGCTGTACGAGCAGGCCGACCAGGATCCGATGCGCGGGCTCGCCGACCACTTCGCCTGGCTGATCGCTCGAGCAGGGGAGAAGCGGGTGATCTTCTTCGTCGACGATCTAGACCGCTGCGACGAGGGCTACGTGGTCGACCTGCTGGAGTCGATTCAGACGCTGGTCAGGGACGCGCCGGCGCGGGCGCGCAAGGGCGCGGGCCACGGCGGCCGGCCGCCGTTCTTCATCGTCGCCGCCGATGGCCGCTGGATACGCCGCAGCTACGAGCGCGCCTACGAAATTTTCCAGGACGCTGTGCACGAGCCGGGGCGGCGGCTCGGTTACCTGTTCCTCGACAAGATCTTCCAGCTGACGCTGCGGATACCGGAGATCGGCGAGGAGCAGCGAGCGCGCTACCTCGACGAGCTGTTGCAACTGCCCCCGCCGTCGCCAGGCGGCTCGGCCGCGGAGCGCGAGGGAGCAGCCGAGGGGGAGACGAGGATCCGGCAGAGCCGAAGCCAGAAGGAGATCCTGCAGGTGGTCGGGGAAGCGCGGCCAGAGGCACGCCGGCAGCTCGAGGAGGCGGCGGTTGAGCGGCTCAACGACGACGTGGTCGAACGCGCGACCGAACACGAGCTGCAGAAGTTCGCGTCGCTGCTCGAGCCGAACCCGCGCTCGATGAAGCGGTTCGTCAATGCCTACAGCATCTCCCTCTCGACCCAGCTGCTGGCAAACCGGGTTCCCGAGCCCGACGCGCTGGCCCTGTGGACGATTCTGCGGATGCGCTGGCCTGAGCTCGCCGACTGCCTCGCGGGCTCGCCGCACCTGGCGAGCGATCTCACCGGTGAGGGCGATCCGCCCGCAGGGCTGCCGGAGGCTCTTGCACCGCTCTGCGACGACGCCGCGCTCGCGGCAGTGCTCGCCTTCGGGAATGGCGCCCTCAGCAAGAAAGCGATCGAATCGTTGTGTTGAGCCGAGGGCTAGTGCGATACGTGCTTGGGGCAAGAAATGGGGCAAGAAGCCCCACAGATTCCAGCCGATCCCCACGTAGCTCGATCTCGCGAAAACCGCTTGAAACCGTGCCCCACGTAGTCAATCGGGCCTCTGGCGCGGGCTCATAACCCGAAGGTCGCGGGTTCGAATCCCGCCCCCGCTATTTCCTAAAAGGCCCGCATATGCTGGGCCTTTTAGTTTTGTTGTCTTACAGACAACAGGGTGCAAAATCGGCCGTGGGGCAAGCTCTGGGGCAAGGTGAGGTCTGAGAGAGGGCGCGGCTGAGGGTTATCTAGTAGCGATGTCCGCTGAGGTGGAACTCATGCTTGGAATTCGCGGTTCCGTCTTTAAACGTTTGCTTCTGAGGTAGTCCCGAGAGCCTCCGTCTCAGCGCGCGCTTTGGCCGGTCGAGAGCGTCCTCTCCGGGGGATACCTTCAGAGATCCTCATGGCTGATCGAGAGAGTCCAGGAAGGCCCTCGTCGTCGGCGGTTCGGCGACCAGCGGTGCCACATCACCGCGGCCGTCCTGTTCGGCCACCTCGGCACTCGGACTCCCCCGATCCCTCCGACTTGGCGGCGGTGCGACGCTGGGTGCAGGCTCGCCGTCGTCCCACCGCAATCGACCTCTTCGCCGGGGCGGGTGGGCTTTCGCTGGGACTGGGCCACGCCGGCTTCGATGTCTTGGTGGGTGCCGATTCAGACCCCTGGGCAATGGAGACCCATGCCGCCAACATGCCCGGTCTCACTTGGACCGGTGACCTCGCCGACCCCTCGCACTTCCTGCAGGCGCTTGAGGTCTGGGGGATCGAGCGCGTGGATCTTGTTGCCGGCGGAGTTCCGTGCCAGCCTTTCAGCCGCGCCGGCCGCTCGAGGATCGCAAGGCTCGTCCAGGATGGGCAGCGCGTCGCCCACGACGAGCGGGCCGACCTCTGGCAGAGCTTCATCGCGGTCGTCGAGCGGCTACAGCCGGAAGCGGTCCTGGTCGAGAACGTGCCGGACCTGCCCCGTTGGAACGACGGTTCCGTCCTGATTGGCTTCCAGCAGTCCCTCGCGGATCTTGGCTACGCGGTCGAGGCGCGGATTCTCGACGGCTTCCGATTCGGCGTCCCGCAGCACCGCCAGCGTCTGATCCTCATCGGGGTCGCCGGCAACCGACAGCACATCTGGCCCGAGCCGACCGGCAGGCCGGTGGTGCTTGAGGACGCGATCCGCGATCTCCCCGTCATCCCCCGCGCTCAACGGGCGGAGGAGCTTCCTTACGATCCCGGCCGGATCAGCTCGCCGTTCCAGCGCCGGATGCGCGCGGGCATGAAGGGGGAGGCGGCCGCGGTCATCCATGACCACATATCCCGCGACGTCCGTCCTGATGACCTCGAAGCCTTCGACCTGCTCGAAGAGGGGCAGACCTACGTCGACCTTCCAGAGCACCTGCGCCGCTACCGCTCCGACGTCTTCACCGACAAGTACAAGCGGCTTTCCTGGAGAGAGCTCTGCCGCTCAATCACCGCCCACATCGCCAAGGACGGCTACTGGTACATCCACCCTGATCAGCACCGGACGCTTTCGGTGCGCGAGGCGGCTCGTGTGCAGACCTTCCCCGACGACTTCCGCTTCGCCGGTACGCAAACGCACCGCTACCGGCAGATCGGCAATGCCGTCCCGCCCGCGCTCGGTCGCGTCGTCGGCCAGGCCCTGCGGGAAACCCTCGCCGGCCCGCGGCGCTCGACCCGGGAACGGGACCGTTTCCGCCGCAGCCTGCTGGCCTGGCACGGAGAGCGGCCGGTGCGACGACCTTGGCGGACGGCGGCCGACCCCTGGCACGTGCTGATCGGGGAGCTGGCCCTGCGCCGTGCTCCGGAGGCGGAAGTCGCGGCGATGTTCCGGCGGCTGCGCCAGGCGGCAAGGACGCCGCGGCGGGTCGTCGCCGATGAAGTCGGGGTCGCCGGCTTGCTCCACTCGATTGGTTTGCGCTCCGCCGTCGAGTCGCTGCTGAAGGTGGCGCGGCACCTGGTTGAGCACCACGACGGGCGCGTGCCGGACGACTCGCTCGAGTTGCGGGCAATTCCGGGCGTTGGGGACTACCTGGCCGAGGCGGTCCTCTGTTTCGGGTTTGGGCGCCGCTCCGTGCTCGTTGACACCAACACCACCCGTATCTGCACGCGGGTCAGTGGCCGGGACGTTCGCAAGCGGTTCCAGCTTCGCCTCGACCTGCACCACCTCGCAGGCACTCCCGGACCCGATGGGGAGTTCAACCGGGCGCTGCTCGACCTAGGCGAACTGCTTTGCCGCCCGACCGATCCCATCTGCGACGAATGTCCGGTGCGGGATCTCTGTTCCTACGGGCGCGACCAAAAGGAAGGGCGTGTCGAGCCGCGTCCGGAGAAGGTGGAGGCGCTGGCGGCATGAGCCGTTTCGTCACCGTTCTTCCCTCCGCCCGGAAGCTGATGGACTCGCTGCGGGACATCGGCTACGACTTTCCCTCGGCGGTCGCCGACCTGGTTGACAACTCGATTGACGCGGGTGCCGAGAACGTCGACGTCACCTTCGGTGGCGAGGGCGCCGGGGCCTGGGTTCGCATCACCGACGATGGGATGGGTATGAGCCCGAGTGAACTCGACGAGGCGATGCGCTATGGCAGCGAACGTACCTACTCCTCCAGCGCCCTTGGCCACTTCGGCCTCGGCCTCAAGACTGGCTCGCTCTCGCAGTGCCGGCGCTTGACCGTTGCTACCCGGCGGCGGCTGAAGGGGCGGATCGCGGTCCGTCGTTGGGACTTGGACGTAGTCGCCGAACGGGACTCCTGGGACCTGGAAAGCCCGCCGCAGGCGGAGCTGCCACGGCACCTGCTCGAGCCCTTGCAGGAGTCAACGGGGACTGTGGTTCTGTGGGAGCACCTCGACCGCATCCTCGCCTTCCGCAACCCCGATGGCGCCGCCTCCCGGCGTGCGCTGGAGTCCATGGCGGCCGAGGTGGCGGCCCACCTCGGCATGGTTTTCCACCGTTTCATCACCGGCGAGTGGACTGGTGGTGAGGCCTTTGTCAACGTCGGTGTCAATGGAGCGCCGGTCACTGCCTGGGACCCTTTCGCCAGGGAGGAGCGGCGCACGAAGGTGCTGCGACGGCAGACGATCGAGCTGCCTCTCGAGGGCGGCGAACGGGCGAAACTCCGTGTCAGCCCGTTCGTATTGCCGGCGCAGAACGAATTTTCCTCGCCGGAGGCGCACCAGCTTGCCGCCGGGCCCAATCGCTGGAACCGCCAGCAGGGCTTCTACGTGTACCGCCGCGACCGCCTCATCCAGTCCGGCGGCTGGAACCGCATCCGCACCCTCGACGAGCACGCCAAGCTCGCCCGCATCGCGATCGACCTTCCAGTCGGACACGAGGACCTGTTCGGGATCAACGTCGCGAAGATGTCTATCGTGATCCCCGAAGCGGCGCGGCCGCCCCTTCGGACGATCGCCTCGTCGGTTGTCCAGGAGGCCCAACGGAAATACCGTGACCAGCTCGACGTCGTCCTTCCCAGGGCCGGGGCCGCCAGCGGAGGCACCCCGACCGCCTCGGACAGCGATTTGGGCGGAGCCCCCTCGATCAGCGGCGACTGGCCCCTGATCCTGAAGACTGTGAACGAGGCGCTGCGGGATGATCCCCCGCGCCGAGACGCCCTCTTGGTGCGCCTCGCGAACGCCTTCGACTGAACGCTAAGGGAACGATAGGGTGCCTCCCGTGGCAGTGGGGCAACCGACACCGTCGAGCCGGCAGGTGAGCGAGCAGATGTCGCGGGTCGCTACCCGCGACACGCAGCCGGAGATGGAGCTGCGACGGGAGTTGCACCGGCGTGGCCTCCGCTATCGAGTGGACGTCACCCCCGCCGCCGCCGTGAGGGGACGGGCGGACCTCGTCTTCGGCCCTCCGCGGGTCGCCGTCTACGTCGACGGCTGCTTCTGGCACAGCTGCGGTGAGCACGGGGTGCTGCCGAAAAGCAACCGCGAGTGGTGGCGGGCGAAGCTGAAGCGGACCGTCGAGCGGGACCGGGAAACGGAGCGGGCGCTGCGCGCCCTCGGCTGGGAGGTCGTCCGGGTCTGGGAGCACGAGGACCCGGCCGAGGCGGCCGACCGGGTCGAGGCGACGGTTGCCGCGCGCACGGCACCGCGCCGGAGGAGCGCCTGATGGAGGTCACGGCGGCGGTCGCCGACAAGGACGTCGACGCGATGATCGCCGAGGACCCCTTCGTCCGTGCGATCATCAACACCCACCGCAGCGGCACCGGCTGCTCGCTGAGTGCCGCCGTCGACCACGTCAAGGAGCTGGCGCTCGGCAACGAGGAGCAGCTGACCCGGATCGACGAGGCGGCCGAGAAGATCCGCGAGCTCACCCTGCGCACGAAGCGACTCACCCATCCCCGCGGCCTGACTGCCGCCGGCCGTCCCTCCTGGTATCCGGGGCCTCGCGAGAACGACCGCCACTGGCCGAGCCTGAAGAAGCTGATCGAGGCCGAGAAATGGCACGAGCAGTCGCTGCGGGACCTCGACGACGCCTCGACCAAGGTCGTCGCCCACATCGCCGACCCCCATGAAGAGGTCTTCCAGCGGCGCGGCCTCGTGCTCGGCTACGTGCAGAGCGGCAAGACGACGAACTTCACGGCGGTGATCGCCAAGGCGGCCGACGCGGGCTATTCGTTCTTCATCGTCCTCTCGGGAATCCACAACGGCCTTCGCCAGCAGACCCAGGACCGGCTCAACGGCCAGCTCTGGAGCCCCTCCCGGGAGGAATGGCACCTGCTGACCGCGGACGAGGACTTCCGCCCCACCCATTCGGTCGACGCCATGGTGAGCCCAGGCGAAAAGAAGGTCCTCGTTGTTGTCAAGAAGAACGCGACGCGGCTGCGGGCCCTGAAGAAGTGGCTGGAGGAAGCGCACCCGGAGACCCTGGCCCGCTGCCCGTTCCTGGTCATCGACGACGAGGCCGACCAGGCCTCGGTCAATACCGCTAAGGACGACAGCTCGCCGAGTGCGATCAACCAGCTGATCAGGGAGATCCTGGAAACGCTGCCGCGGGCGAGCTACGTCGGCTACACGGCCACCCCGTTCGCAAACGTGCTGATCGACCCGGCGGTGCCGGAGGATCTCTACCCGCGTGACTTCATCATCGACCTGCCGCGCCCCCTCGAGTACGTCGGACCGGAGACGCTTTTCGGTCGGGAGCCACTCGAGCTGGACCCCGACGGCTACCAGCCTGACGAAGGGCACGACCTGATCCGCGAGGTGCCGGATGACGAGCTGGGCGACCTGAAGCCGTCGAAGCCCTCCGAGCGGGAGGACTTCACGCCGGCGGTGCCGCCCAGCCTGGAAAGGGCGATCCGCTACTTCCTGCTCTCGACGGCGGCGCGCCGGGCGCGCGGGGAAGGCAACCGGCACGCGACGATGCTCGTCCACACCTCGCAGTACACGCTGGTCCACCACCTGCTGCGGTACGCCATCGCGGGGACCGTGAAGCGTCTCGACGAGCGGTTCAGGGAGGGGGATGAGGACCTCCTGCGGAGCCTGGCGGAGTTCTGGGAGGAGGAGTGTGGACGTGTCCCCGCCGCGGACTTCGGGCTCGAGCCGGTCTCCTGGGAGCAGGTGCGGGCCGAGCTGCCCGCGGTGCTGACCGCGATCCGGGTGATCGAAGACAACTCCCGCAGCGAAGACCGGCTTGACTACGGCGAGGCCGACCAGGTGGTGATCGCGGTCGGCGGCAACACGCTCTCGCGGGGGCTGACCCTGGAGGGGCTGAGCGTCTCCTACTTCGTCCGCTCGGCGAGCGCCTACGACACCCTCCTGCAGATGGGGCGCTGGTTCGGCTACCGCAAGGGCTACGCCGACCTGACCAGGATCTGGATGACCGACGAAATGCGGGAGTGGTTTCGCCACCTCGCCACCGTCGAGCAGGAGATCCGATACGAGATCGAGCGCTACGAGGCCGAGCGCAAGACGCCGGAGGACCTCGGGGTGCGGATCAAAACCCACCCGAAGCTGGCGATCACCGCCGCCGCGAAGATGCAGAAGGCGGTGCCGGCGCAGGTCTCATATTCGGGCCGGCGCCTGCAGACGATCCTCTTCGAACACACCGACAGGGAGTGGTTGAAGGCGAACCTCGAAGCCGGGCGGCAGATTGTCGGCACCGCGGCCGCGGTCGCGGCCGAACGCTCGGAAGCGCGCCCGGGCACGGTCGTCTTCAGGGGCGTGGACAGCCAGGCGGTGCTCGAGTTCCTCGACGCCTACCGCTTCCACGAGAACGCCCGCGACCTCAACTCGAAGGCGATCCGCTCCTACATCGAGCGGCGCCTTGAGGAAGGGGAGCTGACCCGCTTTTCCGTCGCGGTGCAGGCGCTGCCGAAGGAGGACCCCGAGCTGGGGAGCGTCGACCTCGGGCTGGGGGCGCCTACCCCCTGCATCAACCGTGCCCGTCTATCGCACCTGAACCGGGAGTACGCTGACATCAAGGCGCTGATGTCGCTCAGCGACCGCTTCCTCGACCTCGAGGTCAGCGCCGCCGAAGTGGAGACGATGAGCCGCGAGGAAGTCGAGCGCGGACGCGACGCCGCCCCGGGGGGGCGCGGCGACGGCTCCGGCCTGCTCGTCCTTTATCCGATCTCCAAGGACAGCCGGCCGCTGCGTGGCGGGAACCGGCGCAGGCTGGAAGCCGTCGAGCACGTCCTCGGCGTCGGCATCGTCTTCCCGACCTCGGAGGCGGAGGCGGTCGGCGTCGAATACAGGACGGCCAACCTCGCCTCCGAACCGCGCGAAGAGCCGGGCGAGGAGGACGAAGTCGACGAGAGCGAGGAGGCTCTCGCAGAGTGAGCGCCGAGCTGGTCGACCGGATCCGGCTCGGATGGGTGGTGCTGGCGGAGTCGGGGGCGCTGGCGGAGGGCGACGTCACGACCCATCCGCTGCAGGAGGACGCCCTGCTCGGCCTCACCGCCGCCCGTGAGCCCTGCCTGCTGATCCCCGTGGCGGAGGCCGGTCCCGAGGAACGCGAGGGCGGCGTCGCCGTCTTCCACCGAGAGCTCGACACCGACGAGGGGCGTCGCACCTTCGTCGTCGTCAGCTGTGGTGAGCCCCCGCTCCGCGACGTCTTCGACCACTTCCTCGCCGCGCTCGTCGAAGCCTGGGAGAGGGCTCCGGAACGGCACCCGGCCGCCACCGCGCTGGTCGTCCTCGCCCGTTGGCGGGCGCTCTTCCGCCCGTCTCGCGACATCCTCGGCCCCGGCGAGCTCGCCTCGCTGCTGGCCGAGCTGATGGTCCTCGCGGAGATCCTCGAGCGGGACCCGGCGCGCTCGGTCGGGGTCTGGGTGGGCCCGACCGGCGCCCGCCACGACTTCAGGCGAGGGGCGGAGGCGATCGAGGTGAAGTCGACCCTCTCCCACACCGCGCGGGAAGCGGGCATCAACGGGATCGACCAGCTCGAGGAGCCGGCGGGCGGTTCGCTTACCCTCGCCTGGTACCGGCTCGAGCGGGCCGAGGACGGCCCCCTCTCGGTCTTCGGCCTCGTCGACCGGCTGCTCGCCGCCGGGGCGCCGGCGGGCGAGCTCTACGCGCTGCTGGAGCAGGCGGGGAGCCCACCGGCCCTGCGCGAGGCCCACGACGCCGTCCGCTTCGATCTGCGCGAGTGCCGCTTCTTCGCCGTGGAGGAGGACTTCCCCCGGATCGTGCCGCAGAGCTTCCCCGCCGGCGTGCCCGAGGGGGTCGACGACCTCAGGTACCGGATCGCCCTGCCGGCGCCGGGCTCCGACCTGCCGGCCGACGAGATCGAGGCCCTGTTCGAGAGGATGGCCGGAACTGCATGAGCCGGCTGCAGTGCTTCTCCGAGCCCTACCAGGCCACCGGCAGTCTCGCCGCGATCGGCGTTCTCAACCAGCTCGGGCGTCCTGACACCGAGCCGCTCGAGGTGCTGGTGCGGGAGGCGGTGCAGAACTGTTGGGACGCTGGGCGGGAGGACGTCGAGACCGTCGAGGTCGAGATCGGTGGCCGCACCCTCGATGCTGCCGCGCTGGCCGTGCTGCGAGAGCGGATCCTGCCGGATCCGCCGGAGCAACTGCCGCTCGGGGAGTGCCTCGGTGGCGACGTCCAGCTCCTCCACTTCGCCGACTTCGGCACCCGCGGCCTTGGCGGCCCGACCAGGGCCGATATCGCGGCGCCGGGGGTGACGGACTTCATCGACTTCGTCCGCAACATCGGCCAGCCGCCCGACAAGGAGCTCGGCGCCGGCTCGTTCGGCTACGGCAAGGCCGCCTTCTACATCGCCAGCCGGGCGCGGACGATCATCGTCGACACCTATTGCCAGCCGGAGGGCGAGCGCCGGCTGATCGCCTACGGCCTCGGCGAGCAGTTCCGCGCGGGTGGGAGGCCCTATACCGGCCGGCACTGGTGGGGCGTGGTCAGAGATGACGTCCCAGAGCCCCTGCTTGGCGAGGCCGCCGCCGAGCTGGCCGCCGAGCTGGGCCTGCCGGAGCGGGGGCCGGGCGATTACGGGACTACGGTCGCGATCGTCGCTCCCCGCCTGTGGACGACCGCCGGCGAAGAGGATCTCGACCTGGGCGCGGCGATGGAGTTCATCTCCGAATGCCTGCTCTGGAACTTCTGGCCGAAGCTCATCCACGTGCCGGGAGAGGCGCCGGCGATGTCGTTCCGACTCTCCGTCGAGGGCGAGGAGAGCCCCCTCCCGGACCCCCGCGCGCACCCGCAGCTGGCGCCGTTCACCGAGGCGATGGACCTTCTCCGCGATCCCGCTGGCGCCGCCCCGGGCGACCCATTCTGCATCCGCAAGGACCTCGAATGCCGGAACCCGAAAAAGGTCGTCGGCACCCTCGCCCTGCGCAAAACGGTAACCACGCCGGCTCCGGGAACGGAGGGTCCCTGCACCGGCGGCGCCCAGGAGACCGCGGCGGGGCTGCACCACGTCGCCCTGATGCGGAATGCCGAGCTCGTCGTCCGCTACCGGCCGGGCCCGGTCCTGCCGGTGCCGAAATGGGGCTACGCCGGCGTCTTCCGCTGCACCGAAGAGCTCGACGATGTGTTCCGGGACAGCGAGCCGCCGACCCACGACGCCTGGAACTCGAAGACTCTCTCCGATCCGCGGGAGCGGAAATACGTCAACGCCAGCTCGAACCGGATGGAAGAGGTGCTGCGGGGGCTGGCGGGGCCCAGCTCCGCCGGCACCCCGGAGGGAGCGGGGATACCGGTGGGACGTTTCGCCGATCAGCTCGCGGGCCTGATGGTGGGGATCGACGGACCGGGCGCGAGGCGCTCACCCTCGCCGCGGCCCGGAGGTGGGGGTTCGGGCGGCGGAAGCGGAGCGGGGGATGGAGCCGGGGCGGGTGGAACCGGAGGCGGAGGTGCCGGCGTGGCCGGTCCGCAGATCGTTCAGATCAATGCGCCGGAGCTGCGGGTCGACGGCGGCGGGACGGCGATCATGACGCCCTTCATGCTCGACACCGACGGGGTGAGGGCGTGGCTGCGGGCGCGCGTCGAGGTTCTGACGATGGACGGGGGCCAGGTGGAGAGCGAGCCGCCGATCGGCGCCGCGTCCCCCGCGGTGGTGCGCTGGATCACGCCGGGCGGCGAGACCCGGAGTGGGGAGGAGGCACTTGCCGACCCAGCCGCCGACGGGCGCTGGGAGGTCTGGGTTGAGCACCACCCGGACCTGATGGTGAGGGTCGCGATCGACGCCGAGGCGGTTGAGTCGTGAAGCGAACGGCGCCAGTGGCGCCGTTTCTGCGGGCCGCTCCGGAGAGCGTCGTTGCGGACCCCTGGAGGCTGGCCGGCGGCGTCGAGCTGGACGGGCCTGTCGAACACTGGGATCCCGACTTGGTGCTCCGCCTCGAGCGCCGGGTCAGCGTCGACGTTGATCTCCTCCTCTCCTCCACCGGGACCGGGAGCGCCGCGGAGCTCGCCGTCGCCGCCGTCTGGCGTTCTGACCGCACCCGCCTGAAAGGTCCCGGGATGTCGGTGCCCCTGCCGGATGGCGCCGGCGAGGGGGTCGTCACCCTAGGGGTCGACGTGCCCGGTGCCAGAGCGGGGGGAAGGCTGGAACTGCAGACGCTCGTGATGCGGTCCCGGGAGGGCCCGAGGCGCAACCCGATTGCCGCCCACCGGCCCGGCTCGATCCTCTGGGGCGACCGGGTGGCGGTGGCGCTCGAGGGCGAGGCGGCTCGGTTCCCGGTCACCGTCGTCGACTTCGGCGGGATCGTTGGCGTCGACGCGGACGCGCCGTGGACGCTCGAGTGGTACCCGCGGGACCTCGACCAGCCCGTGCTGGGGTCGATGCAGTTGTTCGTTAATTCCCGCAACGCGGCGGCGGTGGACGCCGTCGGAGAGGGAGAGCGGCCCGAGAGCGGCGCGGTGGCCTCGATGATCCGGTTCGACGTGACCCGGAGCTTGGTGCATGGGGCGCTGACCAACGAGGAATTCGTCGCCCGCCCGGCGGAGTTCGAGGCGGACACGGTAGGGCGGATGCTCTCCGACCTGCTCGACCGCCTCTGGCCGGGCACCGATTCGGCCGCCCTCGCGGCCCGGCTCGGGGACGCTCCGCACAGGCTCGAATCCGAACTCCAGATCAGAACGGAGCTGCTCGCCCCGTGAGCGTGCTGATGCCACGGGCCTCGCGGCTGGAGGTCGATGAGCTGCTCGACGAGCTGATCCCGCTGGGTCCAGCGGAGATCGCAGCGAGGATGCCTGCCACCGGCCTGACCATCACCTACGCCCCGACCGGCGGCGTCCGCGCCCAGCAGGGGCTGTTGCCGCGGATCCGCACGGCTATCCTCGAGCGCGCCACCGCTGCCGGCTACCCGGAGCGGCGCGAGCAGAGCGCCCTGCAGGAGTTCGAGAGCGCCTGCGCGAGGATGCTCCACGAGGAGCTGCGGATGACTCCCCATGAGGCCGGGCATCGCGAGGTTTGGGCCTGTATTACCGCAGCCCATCTGCTCGACGTCGCCGCTTGGCGCTGGGGCGGCATCAGCGATCGCAACCGCGCCAACGGAGACGTCAATCGCGACACCTTCCGTCGCCTATGGTGGCGCTACGAGATCCTCCGAGACCCGGCGCTGCCTTCGGACGGGTTTGGCGACTTGGGCGAGGACGAGGTCGTCGCGATCATGGAGCGGCCGGGCGTAACCGGCAATCCGGAGGTTGCGCGGGCAATCGTACGCGGCTTCCGTGCCAGGCTCGAGGCAGAGCCTGACTTGGTGCCGATGCGGATGGGGTTGATGCGCGACGCGATGAAGCGGTTGACCCGCCTGACGCCATTCATCGCGCTCGATCTGCTCGGCCGTTCCGAGTTGGACGCGGTCATTGAAGAGATGATGTCGGAGGCCGCCATCGCTGTTCGGAGAGCAGCCCACGGTTAAAGCGGGCATCGGAGATGGTGGCTGGATCTGGGGCAAGAAATGGGGCAAGGTGCCCGACAGATTTCAGCCGATCTACACGTAGTTCGATTTAGGGAATTCGGCTTGAAACCTAGCTCC
>Ga0307314_10000039_pt1 | contig 33450 bp, 28 predicted proteins | sample ER_DNA_204_FD_194493 | JGI IMG/M metagenome (GOLD analysis project Ga0307314, IMG submission 194493) | Bulk soil microbial communities from the East River watershed near Crested Butte, Colorado, United States - ER_DNA_204 | ecosystem: Environmental > Terrestrial > Soil > Floodplain | place...
CAAACGAAAGCGCTACCGAATCCGCATGAAGCTTCTGAGGGTGCGGGTGACCCTCCCACAGAGGCTCCTGAGACCACAGTGGCGCCCAGCAGGCCGCCCCAGCTGCGCGACGGTCTCTGGGGGAGGGTCACCCGCACCCTCCCCCGCTCCTAGGACTGCAGGCCCTAAGGCCCGGGCGTCCTCTCCACCGCGGCCTCAGCCGTCGCCGCCTCCGCCTCGCGCGTCGCCGCCCCTTCCAGGGCGTTAGACAAAGCACGGACGTAGGCGCGCGCGGAGGCCTCGAGGATGTCCGTAGCCACCCCCTGGCCCGTAGCCAGGCGTCCGGCCGCCCGCAGCTGGACGGTCACTTCGCCGAGGGCGTCCTCTCCCCCGGTCACCGCCTCGACCTTGTACTCGACCAGCTCGCACTCGGTCCCGACCGCGTCCTGGATCGCGTGGAAGATCGCGTCGACGGGGCCGTCGCCGCTCGCTTCGCCGACCGGCTCCTCGCCGGAGGGCTTGGTCACCGCCACCTTCGCCACCGGCGGCTTGCGGGTTCCGGCCTCGACCTCGAACCAGGCCAGCTCGTGGGCGTCGGAGCGCTCGCGCATCTCGTCGGAGACGATCGCCTCCAGGTCCAGCGCGGTCACCTGCTTCTTGCGGTCGGCGATCGCCTTGAAGGCCTTGAAGGCGTTGTTCAGCGCCTGCCCCTCGACGACGAAGCCCAGCTGCTCCAGCGCGTCGCGCAGGGCGTGCCGGCCGGAGTGCTTGCCCAGGACGATCGAGTTCGACTCCAAGCCGACCTCGGTCGCGTCCATGATCTCGTAGGTGCTGCGCTCCTTCAGCACTCCGTCCTGGTGGATCCCGGACTCATGGGCGAAGGCGTTGCGGCCGACGATCGCCTTGTTCGGCTGCACCGGGTAGCCGGTGAGGCGGCTGACCATGCGGCTGGTGCGGGCGATCTCCCGCGTGTTGATCCCCGTGTGGAGGCCGTGGACGTCCTCGCGGACGCCGATCAGCATCGCGATCTCCTCCAGCGAGCAGTTGCCGGCTCGCTCGCCGATCCCGTTGACCGCGCACTCGACCTGCCGCGCCCCCGCCCGCACGCCCGCATAGGAGTTGGCGACGGCCATCCCCAGGTCGTCGTGGCAGTGGACCGACATCTCCACCTCCCGCAGCGCCGGCACCAGCTCGTACAGGCGCCGGAAGTAGTCGGCGTACTCCTCGGGGGTCGTGTAGCCGACGGTGTCGGGGATGTTGACCACGGTCGCGCCCTCCTCGACGGCGATCGCGCAGACTTCGGCGGTGAACTCGATGTCGGCGCGGGTCGCGTCCATCGGCGAGAACTCGACGTCCTCGCAATAGCTCTTCGCCAGCGCCACCGCCGCCCGGGCCTGGCCCTTGACGTCCTCGCGATCGGTCTGCAGCTGGTGCTCGATGTGGATGTCGGAGGTCGAGATGAAGGTGTGGATGCGCGGGCGCGCAGCCTCCTTGATCGCCCCCCAGGCCGCGTCGATGTCGGCCTTGTGGGTGCGGGCCAGGCCGCAGATCGTCGGGCCCTCGACCCGGCGGGAGATCTCCTGGACGGCCTCGAAGTCCCCGGGCGAGGTGATCGGGAAGCCGGCCTCGATCACGTCGACCCCCAGGCGGGCGAGCTGCTGGGCGATCTCGACCTTCTCGGCGGTGTTCAGCGAGATCCCGGGCGACTGCTCGCCGTCTCGCAGCGTGGTGTCGAAGATGTGGACGCGATTCGCGTCGGATTTGTTGTCACTCTGGGGTCCGGAACTCATGGGACCTCTCCTTCTCTCTTTGAATCGAATGGCCTTTGTCTCTCGCGGCTATCGCGCCGCCCAGCGCTATTCCCCCCGAGGGGGGAGGAGAAGGAGTAGCGCGAGGCTGTCGAGCCGGAAGCTCATTCGGCTCCGAACCTTAGCGTAGGCTGCGCGAATCTCAACCCCGGCGCCCACCAGCACCGCCGCTCAACGCACCAACTGGCTCGCCCTCTTCGCGATGGGAATGGCCGTCGTCGTCATCGCCAATGACTTCACCGCGGTCAACGTCGCCCTGCCGACGATGGAGGCCGACTTCGACACCAACATCAACACGATCCAGTGGGTGATCAACGCCTACGCGCTGACCTTCGGGGTGATGATCGTGACCGGCGGCCGCCTCGCCGACCTGTTCGGCCGCCGCAACGCCTTCTTCGTCGGCGCCGCGATATTCGCCTCGATGTCGGCCCTCGGCGGCGCCGCCCAGACGGAGACCTGGCTGATCGCGGCGCGGGTGCTGATGGGGATCGGCGGGGCGCTGATGTGGCCGGCGATCCTCGGCATGACCTACGAGCTGCTGCCGGAGGAGAAGGCCGGCCTCGCGGGCGGGATCATCATCGGCGCCGCCGGCCTCGGCAACGCCGTCGGGCCGCTGCTGGGCGGCTTCCTCACCGACGAGTTGAGCTGGCGCTGGATCTTCTTCCTCAACGTCCCCATCGCCCTCTTCGCGGTCGGGGTCACCTACCTGCTGGTGCACGTGAAGGAGCCGGAGAGCGGCGAGCGGCGGATCGACTATCCGGGCATCGCGACGCTCTCGGTTGGGATCGTCTCCCTGCTCGTCGCCCTCGACCAGGTCGACGACTGGGGCTGGGGCGACCCGAAGGTGATCGGCCTGCTGGCGCTGGCCGTGATCCTCATCGTCTCCTTCGTGCGGCTGGAGCGGCGGGTGGGAACCCACGCGCTGGTCCCGCGCGAGGTGATGCGGAACGAGAGCTTCACCGCCTCCTGCATCGCCATCCTCTTCATGGCCGGGACCTTCTTCGCCGCCCTCCTCTACCTGCCTCAGTTCATGGAGAAGCAGCTCGGCTACTCGGCGCTGGAATCGGGACTGGGGATGCTCCCCTTCCTCGCCGTCTTCGCCCTCGCCTCCTTCGCCGCCGGCCCCCTCTACAACCGCCTCGGCGCGAAGCCGCTGGCGGTGGTCGGCGCCGCCCTGATCGCGCTCGGGCCGCTGCTGCTCTCGTTCGTCGACGAGGGCTCGGGCTACGGCGCCCTGGTCCCGGGGATGATCGTGCTCGGGATCGGCGCCGGCAGCTTCATCCCCACGGCAACCACCGCCGGGGTCACCTCGGTCGACGAGTCTCAGACCAGTCTCGCCGGCGGGATCATCTACATGTTCCAGATCGCCGGCGGCTCGATCGGGCTCGGCCTCACCACCACCGTCTTCTCCGCCGCGATCCCGCCCTTCGTAGACGGGATTCAGGCCGGCTTCCGGCTCGACGCGGCGCTCTCGCTGATCGGCCTGCTGGTCGCGGTCGCCTTCGTCGGCGGCCGGATCACGGGATCAGCTGGTTCCGCCCCGGCCCACCGTTGAGCTTGTCCTTGTCGGGGCCGCCGCGCAGCTGATCGTTGCCCGGGCCGCCGCTGAGGCGGTCGCGGCCCGGCCCGCCGAGGATCCAGTCGTCCCCGCGCCTGCCGAACAGCCTGTCGTCGTCGGGACCGCCGATGATCTTGTCCGCCGCTCCCCCGCCGAAGAGGCTGTCGCGGCCCGCTCCGCCGCGGATCGTCACCGGGACCGGGATGTCGCTGGTGAAGAAGACCGAGTCGGCCCCCCCGCCGGAGTTGACTTCGAAGCCGGCGATATCGGGCGCGGTGCAGAGAAGTTCGGTCGGGATTTCCTCGGGGTGCTCGCAGAGGTTGCCGCCGACTTCCAGCGGCACCGTGGAGAGGATCACGTAGTCGCGCCCGTCGGCGCTGAGGGCGATGTGGAAGCCGTTGTTTTCCTTGCCGCCGCTGATCAGCAGGTTGACCGGTTCGGAGCCACGGGCGAGCGGCACGGGCACCGCCGCGAGGAGCGTCAACGCAATGAGGATCGCCTTCTTCATCGTTCCCTGAGATTGGGGTCCGGGGACCCATCCACGAAACAACTCTTTCGCGCCAACGATGCGGCGCGCAACCCCGGAGTTTGGCTAGAGGTCTACCGAGCGTCCGTTCGAGAAGCCCTCGAGGCCGAGGATCTTCTCGATCGCCTCGGAGCGCACGGGGGCGTCGGTGGTCAGCGCCATCACCGCCCGCTCCCCCCCGCTTTCGGCGCCAACCGCGGCGGAGACGATGTTGACCCCCTCTTCGCCGAAGAGCGTGCCGACGCGGCCGATCATCCCCGGCTGGTCGGCGTAGCGGAAGACGGCGATGTGCTCGTCGAAGGGCAGGTAGAAGCTCTCCCCCCAGACCGAGACCAGGTAGGGCTCGTTGCGGGGGCCGACGCTGGTGCCGGCGACCTCGACCTCGCCCGCGGCGGTGTGGACGCGGACGCGGACCAGCTCGGTGAAGTCCTCGGCGCTGGCGTCGGTGGTCTCGGAGAGGTCGATCCCCCTCTCCTCGGCCATCTGCGGCGCGTTGACGAGGTTGACCGGCTCCTCGGTGTGGCCGGAGAGGATCCCGGCCATCACCGCGATCCCGAGCAGGCGGGTGTCGTGGGAGGCGATGCGGCCGCGGAATTCGGCGCTGACCTTCTCGACCGAGCCGTCGCCGAGGCCCTGGGCGAGGCGGCCGAGCTTTTCGCAGAGCGGTACGAAAGGCGCCAGCGCCTCCATCGCCTCCGGGCGCACGGCGGCGATGTTGACCGCGTTGGTGACGACGCCGCCGGTCAGCGCCGCGGTCACCTGCTCGGCGGTGACGACGCCGGCGCGGTCCTGCGCCTCGGCGGTGGAGGCGCCGAGATGCGGGGTGACGACGACGTCGGGACGGGAGAAGATCGGGTGCTCGGTGAACGGCTCGGAGGGGAAGACGTCGAGGGCGGCGCCGCCGAGCTTGCCGGACTCGAGGCCGGCCAACAGCGCGTCGAGGTCGACCAGCTCGCCGCGGGCGCAGTTGACGAGGCGGGCGCCGTCCTTCATCGCCGCGATCGTCTCGGCGTTGATCATCCCGATCGTCTCCGGCGTCTTCGGCGTGTGCAGGGTGACGAGGTCGGCCCGGCCCAGCGCCTCCTCGACCGAGTCGCAGCCTTCGACGCCGAGGTCTTTGAAGCGCTCGGCGGAGACGAACTTGTCGAAGGCGACGACGTCCATCTCGAAGCTCTGGGCGCGTTTGGCGACGAGCTGGCCGATACGGCCGAAGCCGATCACGCCGAGGGTCTTGCCGTAGAGCTCGGCGCCCTTGAACTTGGCCCGGTCCCAGCGGCCGGCGACAAGCGATTCGTGCGCCTGCGGGACGTTGCGGAAGAGGGCGAGCGCCAGCGCCAGGGTGTGCTCGGCGGCGGCGACCGAGTTCGATTCCGGCGCATTGGCGACGATGATCCCGCGGCGGGTCGCGGCCGGGATGTCGACGTTGTCGACGCCGGTGCCGGCGCGGCCGATCACCTTCAGGTTGTCGGCCAGCTCGATCAGCTCCGGCGTCATCTTCGTCGCCGAGCGGATCAGGATCGCGTCGTACCGGGAGATCTGCTCGCGCAGCTCCTCGTCGGACATCTCCAGCCCGAGGTCGACGTCGAACTGGGAGCGCAGCAGGTCGACGCCGGTGTCGGCGATCTTCTCCTTGACCAGGACCTTCACGAGGCGATCCCCTCGACGTTGGCGACGACCCAGTCGATGCAGGCGGTGAGCGCCTCGACGTCGGCCGGGTCGACCGCCGGGAACATCCCGATCCGCAGCTGGTTGCGGCCCAGCTTGCGGTAGGGCTCGACGTCGACGATCCCGTTCGCGCGCAGCGCCCTGGCCAGCGCGGCGGCGTCGACCGACTCGTCGAAGTCGATCGTGCCGACCACCAGCGAGCGCTTGGCCGGGTCGGCGACGAAGGGGCTGGCGAACTCGCTGCGGTCGGCCCAGCCGTAGAGGCGGCCGGAGGAGTCGGAGGTGCGCTCGACGCAGCCGGCGAGGCCGCCGAGGCCGAGCATCCACTGAACCTGGTCGTTCAACAGCAGCAGGGTCGCCAGCGCGGGCGTGTTGTAGGTCTGCTCCTTGCGCGAGTTGTCGAGCGCGGTCTGCAGCGAGAGGAAGGCGGGCTGCCAGCGGTCCCCGGCGCCGTCGAGCTCCTCGATGCGGGCGATCGCGGCCGGGCTGAGGGCGGCGAGCCAGAGGCCGCCGTCGGAGGCGAAGCCCTTCTGCGGTGCGAAGTAGTAGGCGTCGGCCTGGATCGCGTCGAGCGGCAGGCCGCCGGCGCCGGAGGTGGCGTCGACCAGGACCAGCGACTCGGCCGCGCCTTCGGGGCGATTGACGTCGACCATGACCCCGGTCGAGGTCTCGTTGTGGGCCCAGGCGATCACGTCGGCGGCGGGGTCGGCGGTCGGCTCCGGCGCGTCGCCCGGGTCGGCCTCGACGACGATCGGGTCCTGCAGGAACGGCGCCGCCGCGGTCGACTTGGCGAACTTCGAGGAGAACTCGCCGTAGGTGAGGTGGAGCGCCCGCTCGCGCACGAGCCAGGCCGTCGCCGCCTCCCAGAAGGCGGTGGTGCCGCCGTTGCCGAGGGCGATCTCGTAGCCGTCGGGCAGCGAGAACAGCTCCGCGAGTCCGGTCCGCACCTGGCGCACGAGGTCGCGCACCGGCGCCTGGCGGTGCGAGGTCCCCATCAGGTCGGAGCGCTCGGCCAGCGCCGCCAGCGCCTCCGGGCGCACCTTCGAGGGCCCGCAGCCGAAGCGGCCGTCGGCGGGCTTGATCTCACTCGGAATCTGCGTAGTCGTCTGCGCCTCCATCGGGCTCGACAGGTTATTGACCAAAGCCGGCGCGCGACCGCCGGGGCCAGAGTAGGCTCGCGACCTCATCCGCAGACACTTCCAGAAGGAGCGAAGACGATGGAGCCCTCAGTGACCAAAGGCGACGGCTACGCGGTTGCCAGCCTCGACGACCTCGGCGAGGGCTGGGGCTTCCGCAAGGTCCGCAAGGAGCTGGGAGTGACCGCCTTCGGCGTCAACGCGATCGTGATGCCGCCCGGCTACGAGTCCGGCAAGCATTACCACGAGGAGCAGGAGGAGCTCTACTTCGTCCACCAGGGACGGATGGAGATCGACCTCGGCGGCACCAAGCACGAGCTCGACGCCGGCGCCTTTGCCTGGGTCGACGCCCAAGTCGTCCGCAGCCTCAAGAACCTCAGCGAGGACGAAGACGCGATCTACCTCTGCGTAGGGGGCAAAGACGGCTACGTCGGCCGCGACGGCCGGCTGCCCGAGGGCGAGACCGACCCGCGAGGGCCGATCAAGAACTAAGCAGGGTTCGGGCTATTTGGTGTCTTTGAAGCCCTGGTCTATCCAGGGCATCATGTTGCGCAGGTCGCCGCCGATGTCCTCGATTTCGTGCCCGGCAGCCTCGCTGCGCATGCGGTCGAAGTTCTCGTTGCCGGCGCGGTTCTCGGCGATGAACTCCTTGGCGAAGTCGCCGGACTGGATCTCGGAGAGGATCTCCTTCATCGCCGCCCGGGACTCCTCGCCGATCACCCGTTTACCGCGGGTCATGTCGCCGTACTCGGCGGTGTTGGAGATCGAGTAGCGCATGCCCTGAATGCCCTTTTCGTACATCAGGTCGGCGATCAGCTTCAGCTCGTGCAGGCACTCGAAGTAGGCGAGGCGGGGGTCGTAGCCGGCCTCGACCAGGGTCTCGTAGCCGGCGCGGACCAGCTCCGAGGCACCCCCGCAGAGGACGGCCTGCTCGCCGAAGAGGTCGGTCTCGCACTCGTCTTTGAAAGTGGTCTCGATCACCGCGGCGCGGCCGCCGCCGATCCCGGAGGCGTAGGCGAGGACGAGGTCGTGGGCTTCGCCGGAGGCGTCCTGGTGGACGGCCATCAGGCAGGGAACGCCGCTGCCTTCCTCGTACTGGCGGCGGACCAGGTGGCCCGGGCCCTTCGGCGCGACCATGCCGACGTCGACGCCGCGGGGCGGCTCGATCTCGCCGAAGTGGATCGCGAAGCCGTGGGCGAAGAGCAGGAGGTTGCCGGGGGCGATCCCGTCGGAGATCTCCTCGCGCCAGACCTCGGCCTGCTTCTCGTCCGGGAGCAGGATCATCACCAAGTCGCCGCGGCTGGCGGCTTCGGCGACGTCGAGCACCTCGAGCCCGGCCGCTTCGGCCTTGGCGCGACTGGAGGAGTCGGGGCGGAGGCCGACGACCACCTCGACGCCGGAGTCCGTGAGGTTGAGCGCGTGGGCGTGGCCCTGGGAGCCGTAGCCGAGGATGGCGACGGTCTTGCCGTCGAGCTTGCCCAGGTCAGCGTCTTTGTCGGTGAAGATGTCGTCGGTTCGCATGAGGCGGCAGGCTAGCGGAGCGCCCTGCGCATCAGCTTGCCCGAAGGCGTGCGCGGCAGGGCCGAGGCCAGCTCCACCCGCTTCGGGACTTTGAACCCGGCCAGCGATTCGGCGCAGTGGCGGCGCAGCTCGTCCGGGCTCACCTCGGCCTCGCTCGCGAGCACGACGACCGCGGTCACCGCCTGCTGCCACTCGGGGTCCTCGCGGCCGATCACCGCCGCCTCGGCCACCTGCGGGTGGCGCAGCAGCACCTCCTCGACCTCGGCCGGGATCACGTTCTCGCCGCCGCTGACGATCATGTCGTCGATCCGGTCGCGGACGTAGAGGAAGCCTTCCTCGTCGATGTGGCCGAGATCGCCGGTGTGGAGCCAGCCGTCGGGGTCGGCGCTGCCGGGGGCCACGGTCGGCCCCTGGACGAGGATCTCCCCTTCCCGGATCCGCAGGTGCGTGGTCAGCAGCGGCCGCCCGGCGGAGCCGAGCTTGCGCTTGGCGTCGGCGGGCGCCAGGGTCGTCACCTGCGAGCAGGTCTCGGTCAGGCCGTAGGTCTGGACCACGGTGGCGCCCTTGGCGAGCGCCTCTTCCAGCGGTTCGGCCGGGACCGGTCCGCCGCCGACGAGGATCGCCCGCGGTCCGGAGAGGTCGACGCCGGCGTCGAGCAGCCGGGTCAGCATCGTCGCCACCAGGCTGACCTGGGTGATCCCGTCGCGCTCCAGCGCCTCGGCCACCCGCTCGACGTCGAAGCCGTCGTGGACGACCGCGCCGGTGCCGTAGACGACCGCTTTCATGACGATCCCGAGGCCGGCGATGTGGCTCAAGGGGACGCAGCAGAGCCAGCGGTCCTCGGGCTGGACGCCGATGTTGAAGGCGGAGCCGACCGCGTTCCAGAGGAAGTTGCCGTAGCTGATCGGGATCGGGCGCGGCTGCCCGGTGCTGCCGCTGGTGAGGACGCGGCAGCAGATGTCGTCCATGTCGTGCTCGCCGAGCAGCGGCAGGTCGGCCTCGGTCTGGGTCAGCTGGCCGGGGTCGTCGAGGTCGATGATCGGCTCCTCGGCGCCGACGATCGCGGCCCGCTCGGCCGCGGTCAGGCGCGGTCCGAGGGGCAGCAGCGCCGCGCCGAGCTTCATCAGCGCGTGCAGGAGGACGACCTGCTCGCGGCGCGGGTGCATGGTCAGCGCCGCGGTCGAGCCGCGGCGGACTCCGTGGGCGGCGAGCCGGCGGGCGACCCAGGTCGCTTCCGCCTCCAGCTCGGCGTAGGTCATCTCCGCCCCGTCGGCGACGAGCGCCGTCCGGTCGGGACAGCTCTGCGATCTCTGGGAGAGCCAGTCGTCGAGCTTCATCGGGATATCGTCCCCATCATGCCCAAACGCCACAAAGGAGCTCCGCCCGAGGAGCAGCTCTACGCGCCGATCGAGTGGACCGCGGGTCCCGGCAGCTACGAAGACATCCGCTACGAGACCGGCGGCGGGATCGCCAAGGTGACGATCGACCGCCCCGACGTGCTGAACGCCTTCCGGCCGCAGACGCTGATCGAGGTCTCGAAGGCGATGGAGCTGGCGCGCGAGGACAGCGAGGTCGGCGTGATCGTCTTCACCGCCGCCGGCGAGCGCGCCTTCTGCAGCGGCGGCGACCAGACCGTTCGCGGCGACACCGGCTACATGCCCGAGGGCGCCTCGGTGGGCCGCTTCCACGTCACCGACCTGCAGGTGCAGATGCGGCGGCTGCCGAAGCCGATCGTGGCGATGGTCGCCGGCTACGCGATCGGCGGCGGCCACATCCTCCACCTCTGCTGCGACCTGACGATCGCCGCCGACAACGCCGTCTTCGGCCAGACCGGGCCGCGGGTCGGCTCCTGGGACGGCGGCTACGGCGCCTCGCTGCTGCGCGACCTGGTCGGGACGAAGAGGGCGAAGGAGTTTTGGATGCTCTGCCGCCAGTACGGCGCCGAGGAGGCGCTCGAGATGGGGCTGATCAACGCGGTCGTGCCGCTGGCCGAGCTGGAGCGGGAGACCGTCGCCTGGTGCCGCGAGATGCTCGCCCTCTCCCCCTTCGCCCTGCGCCTGGTCAAGGCCAGCTTCAACGCCCACGAGGACGGCTACGCCGGGATCCAGCAGCTCGCCCATGACGCCAACCTCCTCTTCTACGGGAGCGAGGAGGCGGCCGAGGGACGTGAGGCGTTCAAGCAGAAGCGCTCCCCCGAGTTCTCCAAGTTCCCCCGCCGCCCATGAGGATCTGGCTGATGGCGGCGCGGCCGCGGACGCTGCCGGCGGCGATCGCGCCGGTCCTGGTCGGGACCGCGGCAGCGGTGCAGTGGGCCGGGGAGCTGCCGCGCTGGGGCGCCTTCCTCGCCGCCCTGGTCGGCTCGATCTTCATCCAGATCGGGACCAACCTCGCCAACGACTACTCCGATGCCAAGCGCGGCGCCGATACCGCCGACCGGCTCGGGCCGGTGCGGGTCACGGCCAGCGGGATGGTGACGCCGCAGCGGGTGATGACCGCGACCTGGATCGCCTTCGCGGTCGCGGTCGCCTGCGGTGTCTACCTGACCGCGGTGGCGGGCTGGGTGATCCTCCTGATCGGCGTCCTCTCGATCGCCGCCGGCGTCCTCTACACCGGCGGCCCGCGTCCCTACGGCTACGCCGGCTTCGGCGAGGTCTTCGTCTTCCTCTTCTTCGGCCTGGTCGCAGTCAACGGCTCCTACTACGTGCAGCTGGAGGAACTCGACTCGCTCTCCCTCGGGCTCTCGATCTCGATCGGGTTCCTGGCGACGGCGATCATCGTCGTCAACAACGTCCGCGACGTCGAGACCGACCGCCGCGCCGGCAAGAACACGCTGGCGGTGCGGATCGGCCGCGAGGCCGCGGTGCGGCTCTACGTGATGCTGGTGGCGGGCGGCTTCCTGGTCCTGCCGCTCGCGCTCTGGGCCGGCGAGGCAAGCGCGCTGCCGATGATCGGCTGGCTGGCGGCGCCCCTGGCGGTGAAACCGGCGCGGACGTTGGCGGAGCGGCGAGACGGCCCAGCGCTGAACGCGGTCCTGGCGGCGACCGGGGCGCTGCTCGGCGTCTTCAGCCTCCTCGTCACCGCCGGCCTCCTGATCTCCGCCTGAGAGACTCGGGGCGTGCGCCTCAGCTCGGTCGAGGTCATCCCCTATTCGCTGCCGTTCAAGCGTCCCTACGTGACCGCGCGGGGGGTGCTCGAGCGGCGGGAGATGGTGCTGCTGCGGATAAGGGACGCGGACGGGGTCGTGGGGCTGGGGGAAGCGGTGCCGCTGACGCTGCGGGGCGGGACCACTTTGGAACAAGTCGTACGGGAACTCGAAGAGCGGGCGGAGGATCAGACGCTTGAGATAGAGGGACTGTCCGCGCCGGCTCGCTGTGCGGTGGCGGTGGCGCGGATGGATTTGCTGGGTAGGAGGGTGGCGGATCAGGGCCCCGGGAATGACGAAGCCGTTCTTTGCAATGCGACGTTGGTGGCGGGCGAGCCGGAGGCGGTCGCGGCTGACGCTGAGGCGTGGGCGGCGGACGGGTTTGGGACGTTCAAGCTGAAGCTTGGGGGCGAGTCCGCGCGGGACCGCGCTATAGGCGGTCTGACGCGGACTCGCGAGAGCCCGGACGTGGAGATGGTGCGTGCGGTGCGGGAGGCGCTGGGGACGGAGGTGCGGATTCGAGTCGACGCGAACCAGGCTTGGGACCTCGAATCGGCCAAGGCGACGCTGACCGCGTTGGAGCCATTTGGGATCGAGCTGGCGGAGCAGCCGGTCGGCACGCTCGCCGAAATGGCGGAGCTCGCCGAGGCGACTTCAATTCCGCTCGCGGCCGACGAGAGCGTGGCGTCTCTCGAGGAGGCCGAGGAGGCCGCGGCGCTTGGCGCCTGCTCCTACACCGGGATCAAGCTCTCCAAGGTTGGGGGGCCCGAGGAAGCGCTGAGGATCGCCGACGTCCTCCCCGCTTACATCACCAGCGCCCTCGACGGGCCGGTCGGGATCGCGGCGGCGGCGCAGACCGCCCTTAGCCTCGCCGAGACCGGGCGCCCGGAACGGCTGCACCTCGCCCACGGCCTTGCCACCCAGCGCCTCTTCGCCGAGACGATCGCCGCGGTCGAGTGTGAGCTGCGGAACGGGATGCTTCACCTGCCTCCGGGGCCAGGCCTCGGGGTCGAGATAGACGAGGATGCCCTGCAGGCACATCGCCTCTAGTCCATGGACCCGACCAACGCCAACACCGCCCTCGCCTCGGCCTTCGCCGAGGAGCTGGCGCGCGGGGGGCTGCGGCTGGCGGTGGTCTCCCCCGGTTCGCGCTCGACGCCGCTGGCTGTGGCGCTGTGGCGGCAGCCGGAGATCGAGGTGAAGGTGATCGTCGACGAGCGCTCGGCCGGGTTCTTCGCCCTCGGGGCGGCGCAGGCGCGGCGCGAGCCGGTGGTGCTGCTCTGCACCTCGGGCACGGCGCTGGTCAACTACCACCCGGCGGTGGTCGAGGCGGACGAATCAGGGATCCCGCTCGTCGTCTTGAGCGCCGACCGCCCGCCGGAGCTGCGTGGAATCGGCGCCGGCCAGACGATCGACCAGATCAAGAGCTTCGGCTCCTCGGTGCGCTGGTTCTGCGAAGTCGGGACGCACGAGGCCGACGACTCCGGCCTCCTCCACTACCGCTCGGTCGCCTGCCGGGCGCTGGCCGCAGCGTGGGGAGAGGCGCGGCCGGGGCCGGTGCACCTGAACCTGCCATGGCGCGAGCCGCTGGCGCCGGTCCCGGTCGAGGGCGCGGTGACCGCGGCCGACCCGCTCGCGCTAGACGGCCGCGACGGGCGCCCACTGACTGCGGTGACCCGCTTGGACCTCGAGCCCTCGGCCTTCCTCCTCGACGAGGTCGCCGGCCACATCGGCAACGCGATCTCCGGCGTCATCGTCGCCGGCCGCCAGCTCGACCCCGAGCTGCGCGAGCCGGTCGCCCACCTCGCCCGCGTCGCCGGCTTCCCGATCCTCGCCGACCCGACCTCCCAGCTTCGCTGCGGCCCCCACGACCGCTCCCACGTCATCGCCGCCTACGACCTGCTGCTGCGCGAGGAGCACTTCGCCCGCTCCGTCCTCCCCGACCTGATCCTCCGCTTCGGCGAGATGCCGACCAGCAAGCCGCTGCGCGCCTGGATCGAGGCCAGCGGCGCTAACGAGATCGTGATCGACCCCTACGGCGGCTGGAACGAGCCGACCAACCGCGCGGCGGCGATCCTCCGCGCCGACCCGACCGAGCTCGCGTCCGGGTGGGCGGCGCGGGTCGAAGGCCTGGAGGGGCGGGAACGACCACTGCCGGAGCGGTGGCTGGAGGCGGAGCGAGCGGCGCAGGCGGCGCTGAACGGGACGCTCACCGGCGCCGAGATCTCCGAGCCGGCGCTCCACCGCGCCCTCGGCGCCGCCCACCGCGACGGCGACCTCGTCTACACCAGCTCGAGCATGCCGATCCGCGACCAAGAGGCCTTCCTCGCTGCCGGTGAGACAGACGTCCTCTTCCTCTCCAACCGCGGCGCCAACGGAATCGACGGCCTCGTCTCCTCCGGCATCGGCGCCGCCCAGGCGAGCGGCCGCCCGACCACGATCGTCAGCGGCGACCTCGGCCTCCTCCACGACATCGGCGGCCTCGCCGCCCTGCGCGGCGTCGAAACGCCGGTGCGGATCGTCGTCATCGACAACGACGGCGGCGGCATCTTCCACTTCCTCCCGCAGGAGTCGGCGCTGGACACCGCCGAGTTCGAGGCGCTGCTCGGCACCCCGCGCGGCGTTGACGTCGCCAAGGCCGCCCAGCTGTTCGACCTCCCCCACCGCCGCCTCGAATCGCTCTCCGAGCTACCGACCGCCCTCGCCGCCGGCACCGCGCTGATCGAGGTCAGCACCGACCGCCGCGCCAACGTCGAAGCGCATCGCGAGCTCACCCGCTGCGTCCACGACGCGCTCCCGCGCTAGCAGGCGATCGGCCCAGCCTCGCGGCCGGGACCCGGCTGCCAGGTGGCGCCAAAGAGGCTCACCTTCGGTACCGAAAGCACTTTCGTCCTGCAACTGCCGTCAGCGTTGATCTCCATGATCGAATCCCCCGCCCCGAGGAGAGCGTCTTCGCCAAGCGCCGCGGTGATCAAGGTGTAGGCGATCCGTTGCCCCGACGGGTCCCAGCTCGGCAGCAGCTCCAGGTTCCGCGTGCGGGTCAGCTTGGTCAGCCCCGAGCCATCGGCGGCGGCGACGGCAAGCTCGGTCGGCGAGAACGTCAGCCATTCGCCCCCTCGCTCGATCGTTCTCGGTTTTGCGAGCGTGATCAAGGCCAGCCGCGTTCCATCCGGGGAATAGACCGGCTCGCCGGCGTTCTGCGCCAGCACGGTTTCTCCCGAGCCGTCGAGCCGGATCGCCACCGCGGAACGGCGATCCCGCCGTTCACGGGAGATCGCCAGCGTCGAGCCGTCGGGGCTGAACGAGGAAGGGAACATGAAGAGCTGGTTCCGCCAAGGAGTCAGTTGCCGCACCGTTCCGCGACCGATATCCAGGATCCAAATCGAGACGCTGCGGAAGACGGTGACTTCTCCCCTGCGAGGCCTCCGCGCCTCTCGCTCGCGTTCCCGGGTGAAGGCGAGCATCCGCCCGTCCGGTGAAAACACGGCGCCGACAGCGTCCCGCGTCCCGGGCAGCTTGGTGATCTCGGCGCCGTCGGCAGCGGCGGTGTAAAGGTCGAGGCGGGCCTTCCTCCCAGCTTGTTCGAATCCCGTGAAGGCGACGCGCGTCCCATCTGCCGACCAGCTCGGCGGGCTGAAAGGGAGAGGAAGCAACCGGCTTTCGAACTTGCCGCCGACGATCACCCGCCGGTCGCCGCCGCCGGGATCGGTGCTGATCAACCTGAAGCCGGCGTCCCCCGCCTCCATGAAGGTCAGCCGCGGCCCGGTCGGGACCTCAGCCGCGGCGCTGCCGGCGCCGAGCGCCATGCAGCCGCACGCGAGGAGCACCGCTGCCAGGCGTCGGATCACGCAGGGGATTCTGCCTTACTCGGCAAGCAGCGGCAGCAGGGCCCCCAGCTTCACCTCGGTCTCGGCCAGCTCGGCCGCCGGGTCGGAACCGGCGACGACGCCGACGCCGGCGAAGAGGTGGGCCTTGCGGTCGCGGAGGAGGGCGCTGCGGAGGGCGACGCAGAATTCGCCGTCCTCGGTGGCGTCCATCCAACCGACCGGGGCGGCGTACCAGCCGCGGTCCATGCCCTCGAGCTCGGCGATCGCCCTCGCGGCCGCGGGCCAGGGCTCGCCGCCGACGGCGGGGGTCGGGTGCAGGAGGCCGGCCAGCTCGAGCGCCGAGTGCGGCTCGGCCAGCTGGGCGATCACCGGCGTCGCCAGGTGCTGGATGTTCGCCACCCTGACGATCTCCGGCTCGGCCGCGGCCTCGACCCAGACCGCGTGCGGGCGCAGGGCGCGGACGATCCGCTCGGCGACGATCCGCTGCTCGCGGCGGTCCTTGTCGCTGCGCAGCAGCTGCTCGCCGAGGTGGTCGTCGACGGCGGGGTCGGAGCTGCGGCGGGTTGAGCCGGCGAGGGCGACCGTGGAGACGCTGGCGCCGGAGCGGCGGACCAGCAGCTCCGGGCTGGCGCCGACGAAGGCGGCCTCGGGCGTGCCGCAGCAGAAGCAGAAGCAGGCCGGGAACTGCTCGCGCATGGCGCCGAAGACGGCGGCCGGGTCGTGCGCGGCGGCGGCGCTGACGATCACCTCGCGGGCGAGCACGACCTTACTCATCCCCCCTTCGGCGATGCGAGTTGTGGCGCCCTCGACCGCGGCTTCGAACTCACGCGGCGGCCGGGCGCTGCGGATGCTCGGAGAGGCGGTCGGGTGCGGGTCGAGCAGCGGCAGCGGCGCATCGGTGCGGAGCGAGGCGAAGCGGGACCGCAGCCTCTCCCCCAGCCGCTCGACGTCCTCGCCCGGCTGCACGACCGCGTTGACGGTGAGGAAGGCGCGACCGCCGCTGCGGCAGAGCGAGACCTCGGGCAGCACCAGCGAGGCCGGCGCCAGCGAGGACCAGGTCGGGGTCGAACCGCCGTTGGGGTCGAAGGCGAAGCCGCCGAGCCAGACCGGGCCGGCGCCCGCCGGCAGACCCCGCGGCTCGTCGAACACGGCGCCGCCGCCGATCCGCAGGCACTCCTCGGCGACGTCGTCGAACCGCCCCTCCCCCCGAGAGCTCGCCTCGTGCGCAACGCCGAGCCCGGCCAGAGCGAACTCGCGGTCGGGCTGCTCCCAGCAGAACCAGCGGTCCGAGGCCAGGCGCGAAGCGAAGACGGCCGCGCAGGGATCGCCCACCTCGACCTCGCGGGTGACGCTTACGAGGGTGCGCCGTCCCCGTTCGGCGCCCTTGGCCAGGGCGCCGAGGAGATCGTTAGTCGTGACCGCGTCCAATGGCTATCTCGCCGGTCCTGACCATTTCGACGAGCCCGTGCGGGCGGACCATCCGCTCGAAGGCCTCGATCTTCTCGGCGGAGCCGGTCACCTCGATCGTCATCGTCCGCCGCGCCACGTCGACGATCTTCGCCCGGAAGATCTCGGCGAACTGGATGATCTCGGCCCGGTTCTCGACCGCCGAGGAGACCTTGAAGAGGGCCATCTCGCGGGCGACCGTCTCCTCCGGCTCCATGTCGCGGATCTTCAGCACGTTGACGAGCTTGTGCAGCTGCTTGGTCACCTGGTCGATCGGGTGGACGGCGCCGTCCAGGGTCAGGGTGACGCGGGAGATGCTGGGGTCGTCGGTCGGGCCGACGGCGAGGGTGTCGATGTTGAAGCCGCGACGGGAGAAGAGCCCGGCGACGCGCGCCAGCACCCCCGGCTTGTTCTCGACCTGGATCGAGAGGATGTGCTTGCGGCCGCTGAGCTGGCCGGCCACGTGCAGGTCCTCCAATTTGACGACCTGGGGAGTCCCGGCCTCCATCAGCTCACCACCCCGCGCGGGGCCTCGACCATGTCGCGGGCGGCGTTGCCCGGCGGGATCATCGGATAGCAGTTCTCTTCGCGGGCGACGCGGACGTCCATCAGGACCGGGCCGTCGTGCTCCAGCGCCGCCACCATCTGCTCCTCGAGGTCGGCGGAGCTCTCGCAGCGCATCCCTTTGGCGCCGAAGGCCTCGGCGAGCTTCACCCAGTCGGGGCTCGAGCCCATGTCGACGGAGCTGTAGCGGCGGTCCCAGAACAGCTCCTGCCACTGGCGGACCATGCCCATGTAGCCGTTGTTCATCAGGAAGACCTTGACCGGGATCTGCTCGGTCACGCAGGTGGCGAGCTCCTGCACGTTCATGATCAGGCTGCCGTCGCCGGCGACGCAGACGACCTCCTCGTCCGGGCAGGCGACCTTGGCGCCGATCGCGCTCGGCAGGCCGAAGCCCATCGTCCCCAGGCCGCCGGAGTTGATCCAGCGGCGGGGCTTGTCGAAGCCGTAGTACTGCGCGGTCCACATCTGGTGCTGGCCGACGTCCGAGGTGACGATCGCGTCGCCCTGGCTGGCCCGGTGCAGCGCCTCGATCATGAACTGCGGCTTGATCTCGCCGTCCTTGCCGGCGTCGTAGTAGAGCGGGTGCGCCTCTTTCCAGCCGTTGAGGGTGTTCCACCACTCGTCGAGCCGGCTGGAGTCGGTCTGCAGCGCCCGGTACTCGCGGGTCAGCTTCGGCAGCACCTGCTTGACGTCGCCGACGATCGGGATGTGCGCCCCGACGTTCTTCGAGATCTCGGCCGGGTCGATGTCGATGTGGATGACCTTGGCGTGCGGCGCGAACTCCTCGAGCTTGCCGGTGATGCGGTCGTCGAAGCGGGCGCCGATGGCGACGATCAGGTCGGCCCTGTCCATCGCCCAGTTGGCGGCGACGGTGCCGTGCATGCCGAGCATCCCGAGGAAGCGGTCGCTCGAGGCCGGGAAGCAGCCTAGGCCCATCAGGGTCGAGGTGACCGGGAAGCGGTCGGAGCCGGCGAGCTCGCGCAGCTCCTCGGAGGCGTTGGCGTTGATGACGCCGCCGCCGGTGTAGAAGATCGGGCGCCGCGCGCTCGCCAGCGCTTTGGCGGCGATGCGGATCTGCTTGATGTTGCCCCCGGTCGAGGGCTTGTAGCCGGGCAGCTCGACCGGCTCGGTCCGCGGCAGGTAGTCGATGTCGGCGCGCGAGAGGTCCTGCGGGATGTCCAGCAGGACCGGCCCGGGGCGCCCGGTCGAGGCGACGTGGAAGGCCTCGTGGACGTACTCGGGGATCTGCCGCGGGTCGGTGACCGCGAAGGAGTGCTTGACGAAGGGCATCGTCGCGCCGAGGATGTCGGCCTCCTGGAAGCCGTCGGTGCCGATCAGCTCGGTGCGGACCTGGCCGGTGATGAAGACCGTCGGGGTCGAGTCCATCATCGCGTCGGCGATCGCGGTGACGAGGTTGGTGGCGCCGGGGCCGGAGGTGGCGAAGGCGACCCCGACCCGGCCGGAGGCTTTCGCGTACCCCTCGGCGGCGTGGCCGCCGCCCTGCTCGTGGCGCACCTGGACATGGCGGAAGTCCGCGTCGTAGAGCGCGTCGTAGGTCGGCAGGTTGGCCCCGCCGGGGATCCCGAAGACGTCCTTGACGCCCTCGGCCTTGAGGGATTCCATCAACGTGTCAGCAGCCCGCATAGGAACTGGCGATGGTAGCAGCGGGCCTAAGCCTGGCCTGCAGGCGATTTGGCGGGGTTCCAGCGGGTCTGCGGGTCGATCGCGGTCTCGATCACGCGCCCTTTGTGGCGCTCGATAGCGTGGATGATCGACTCGACCAGCTCCTCGCCGAGGAGGGTCGGCTGCAGGCCGAGGTCGAGCAGCTTGGTGTGGATCGCGTTGTAGTAGTGCTCTTCCTTCTCGACCCGCGGGTTCTCGTAGTGCTGGATCTCGACGCTGTAGCCGAGGTGCTCGCCGGCCTCTTTGACCAGCCCGGCCAGCTCGAGCACTGAAAACTGCTCGGTGAATTGGTTGAAGACGCGGAACTCGCCGGGGTCGGCCGGGTTCAGCGCCGCCAGTTCGACGCAGGCGAGGGTGTCGCGGATGTTGAGGAAGCCGCGGGTCTGGCGACCGGCGCCGTAGACGGTCAGCGGGTGGCCGATCACGGCCTGGACGCAGAAGCGGTTGAGCACGGTGCCGAAGAGCTCGTCGTAGTCGAAGCGGGTGACGAGGCGCTCGTCGCGGGCCGTCTCCTCGGTCTCGACGCCGTAGACGACGCCCTGGTTGAGGTCGGTAGCGCGCAGGCCCCAGGTGCGGCAGGCGAAGTGGATGTTGGTCGAGTCGTGGACCTTCGAGCAGTGGTAGAGCGAGCCCGGCAGCTTCGGGTAGGGCAGGGTGTCCCGGCGGCCCTTGTGCTCGATCTCGATGTAGCCCTCCTCGATGTCGATGTCGGGCTGGCCGTACTCGCCCATCGTCCCCAGCTTGACCAGGTGCGCGTCGGGGACGTGGTCGCGCATCGCGAAGAGCAGGTTGAGGTTGCCGATCACGTTCGCGTGCTGGGTTTCGACCGCGCGCTCGCGCGAGAGCATCGAGAACGGCGCCGAGGCCTGCTGGCCGTAGTGGACGACGACCTCGGGCCTGGTCTCGGCGACGACCTCGTCGAGGAACTCGCCGTCCTCGACGGCGCCGACGTAGCTGCGGATCTGCTCGCCGGAGACCTCGCGCCAGGCGGCGATCCGCTCGTCGAGCTCCCCGATCGGGGTCAGTGAGGCGGTGCCGTGTTCGGTGTGCCAGCGGCGGCGGGAGAAGTTGTCGACGACGGAGACTTCGTGGCCGCGGGCCGAGAAGCGGAGCGCGGTGGGCCAGCCCAGGTAGCCGTCGCCCCCGAGGATGAGGATTCGCATGAGGGCGGCACTTTAGACGCTCGGGCGGCGCGCGGGACCGATGGTCCTAGTTGAATCCGGGCGATGGAAAGTGGACTGGCGGCGCGTAACGGCGGCCGGATCGGACTCGCGGCTCTGGTCGTGGTCCTGCTGCTGGGGCTGGGCCTGCGGGTCGGCGAAGCCTGGGACGGGCGGGCACCGGTCTACGACGGCCGGGCCTACGCGGCGATCGCCAAGAACCTGAGCGAGGGCGAGGGATTCACGGTCGGGCCGGGGGCGACGCAGCCGTCGAGCAACTACTCCCCCGGGCTGCCGCTGTTCGTGGCGGGGCTGTACGAGGCGACGGGCGGCGCGCACGAACGCCTGGCGCGCGTGGTGCTGGCGGTGATCGGGGCCCTGGGCGTGCTGTTCGCGTACTTGATCGGACGGAGGCTGGGGCGGGCACTCCAGCGACCCGAAGCAAGTGAGGTCGCTGGAGTGCCCGCCCAGGACTCCCGTTCGCTGAGAAACAGGCGCTATGGCGCCCAAAACTCAGCGAACGCTTGGGCGGCGATTGCGGGGGCGCTGGTCGTAGCGGTGTATCCGGCGCTGCTGGAGTACCAGGGGATGTTGATGAGCGAGCCGCTGGCGGCGACGCTGCTGTCGGGGGGCGTGCTGGCGGTGCTTTGGGCTTGGGACGGGGACTGGGTGCGGTGGATGCTGCCGGGGGCGCTTTTCGGGGCGCTGGCGCTGACGCGGCCGGAGTACCTCGGGATCGCTGTGTTGGTGGCGCTCGTGATCGCGGTTCGCGCTCTGCCGCGCGGTTGGCGCCCCTCCCTCTTACCTGCTGCTGTTTTTCTCCTCGCCGCCCTCGTCGTCATCGCCCCCTGGACGATCCGCAACGCGTCGGCCCTCGACCGCTTCGTGCCGATCTCCACCGGCGGCGGCCAGGTGCTGTTCGCCGGCACCTACCTGCTCTCCGACGGCGACCCGGAAAAGGTCGGGGCGGAGGTGGTCGCCGAACATCCCGACCTCTTCTCGCAGCAGGACGCGCAGCGGTTGCGCCTCGAGCAGATCCTCGCCCGGCTTGCGGCGCAGCAACACCCCGGGATGGAAACCGACCAGGCGCTCTCGAAGATGGGCAAGGAACAGCTCTGGGACGACATCGGCGACGAGCCACTGGAATACGCCGGCTTCGTCGCCACCAAGGTCGGCCGCATCTGGTCGCACGGGCCGCGCGACGTGATGCGCGAGCCGATCTGGGAGGCCGTGCACTGGGCGTTCGTCGCCCTTGGTCTGCTCGGGCTCGGGCTGCTCGCCTGGCGGCGCCGCTGGGAGGCCCTCCTGCTCGGCACCATCTTCCTCGCGATCACCGCGATCAGCGCCCTGCTGGTCGCCTCCCCGCGGCGCGTCCTGGTCCTGGTCCCCTTATTGGCCCCGCTGATGAGCTTCACCCTCGCCTGGCTGTCGGCCCAAACTCAGCGCTCGCTGAATTCGGGTCCCTATCGCGGCCACAATTCAGCGGACGCTGAGTTTGGCGACGGGGATAGCCTGGGCGCCTCTTGACCGCCCTGGCCGACTGGATCCGCGCGCTGCCGCAGCGCTATGGCAAGCGGACGCTGATCGCGCTGGCGGCGATCGCGCTGCTGGGGCTGGCGGTGCGCGCGTACGTGGTCGTCAACCCCGTCGAACATCCCGGCGACGACTCGCGGGCCTACTACGCACTCTCGAAGGCGCTCTACACCGAACAGAGCTTCGGCGGCCCGGGATTCGAAGACTCCAGCGACTGGTCGCCCGGCGCCCCCTTCCTCTACGCGGCCTCGTTCTACGCGACCGGCGGCGCCCGGGAAGGGACCGCGCGGATAGTCGAGGCACTGCTGGGAGTGGCGACGATCCTCATCGTCTTCGCCCTCGGCTGGCGGCTCGGCGGTCGCGCCCACGGCCGCTTCGCCGGCCTCTTCGCCGCCTTCGCGGTCGCCGTCTACCCCCCGTTCCTCCACACGACGGGCGAGCTGATGAGCGAGCCGCCGGCGATGCTGACCCTCCCGGCCGCGATCCTCGCCTTCCTCTGGGCCTGTGATCGGGAAGCGGACGCAGTTGTTCCCGGTATGCGGGAACAACTGCGCTCTCTTTGGCCATGGCTCGTGCCCGGCCTGCTCTTCGGCCTGACCGCGATGTTCCGGCCCGAGTACCTGCTCGTCGGCGCCGCCTTCGTCGTCCTCGCGGCGGTCCGCCAGTGGCGCCAGCGCGAATGGCGACTCGGCCTCGCCGGAGCGGCCGTCCTCCTGATCGCCCTGGTCCTGCCGATCATCCCCTGGACGATCCGCAACGTCGTCGTCCTCGACCGAGTCGTGCCGATCTCCACCGGCGGCGGCAAGGCGCTCTACGTCGGCACCTACCTCCCCGCCGACGGCGAATACCAGCGGGTGAAGGCGGACCTCGCCGAGCGCTACATGAGCCCGGGCCTTTCCAAGTTCACCCCCCTCGACGTCGATGCCATCGACCCCACCCCGCTCTTCGACCGGGTCGCGGAAGAAGTGCAGAAAAAGCACCCCGGGCTGACCCGCGACGAAGCGCTCGGCAAGGCGGGCAAGGAAAACTTCAGCAAGTACTTCGGCGAAGACCCGGGCGGCTACCTGGCGATGACCGCCCGCAAGGTCGGGCGGATGTGGAGCAGCGGCGTCGGCGAAGCGATGAGCACCACCGCCGGCCGCGCCGTCCAGATCGCCCTCGTCCTCCTCGGTCTCGCCGGCTTCGTCCTCCTCGCGCTGCGCCGGCGCTGGTGGGAGCTGGTCGTGCTGGCGACCCCGATCGCCCTCGTCACCGCGGTCGGCGCGGTCTCCCTGGCGGCGCCGCGCCGCAACGAGGTGCTGATGACGCTGGTCTTTCCACTTGCCGGCCTGGCGCTGTCATCCGCGCTCGCGGCCATATCCTCCGGGCGCGAATGGTCCCCAGAGCAGGCATCTTCCCAGCCGAACTGACGGCGCTCCGCAGCGTCGGGCTGCTGATGGCGATCTTCCTCGTCGCCTACGCCGTCGTCCGCCGCCGCACCCTGCGCAACGCCGACGTGCTGATCCTGATCGCGTCCGGGCTCGGCCTCGCGCTCGTCTCCGGGACCGAAATCGTCAACGGCCTCCTCTCCGCCTTCTCCTTCGAGAAGGGCAACGGCGGCCGCATCCTCGGCCTCGCCGTCTTCGCGATCTTCGTCCTCTTCGGGCTGACCCTGCGAGCGCTCTCGCAGTCGGCGCGGAACAACCGCCAGCTGGCGGCGGCGCTCGAGGGCCTGGCCTGGGAGGAGTTCCGCCAGGCGGGGATGCCGGAGCGCTTCCGCGACAAGATCGCGATCCTGATCCCCGCCTACAACGAGGCTGACAACATCGCCACCGTCCTCGACCAGATCCCGCCCGCGGTCTGCGGCGTCCGCACCGAGGTCCTCGTCGTCGACGACGGCTCCCGCGACGGCACCGGCGACCTCGCCGCCGGGCACGGGGCCGCGGTTGCCCGCCACGTCACCAACCGCGGCGGCGGCGCGGCCCTGCGGACCGGCTACCGGCTGATGGTCGAATCGGGGGCTGAGATCGTCGTCACCCTCGACGCCGACGGCCAGCACCGCCCCGACGAGATGGAGCGCCTGGTCAAGCCGATCCTCGACGGCGAGGTCGACATGGCCCACGGCTCCCGCGTCCTCGGCCACGCCGACCGCAACCACTTCGCGCGGGAGCTCGGGATCGTCTTCTTCAACCGCCTCGTCTCCGCCATCACCCGCACCCACGTCACCGACTGCTCCAACGGCTACCGCGCCGTCCGCACCGCCGTCCTCCCCCAGCTCGTCCTCCGCCAGGAGCAGTTCCACACCTCCGAGTTCATGATCGAGGCGATCAAGCGCGGCATCCCCGCCACCGAGGTCCCGATCACGGTCGAACAGCGTCTCCACGGCCACTCGAAGAAGCCCGCCGCCCTCCGCTACGGCGCCGGCTTCGCCAACGCGATCGTCAGGACCTGGCTGCGCTGAGTTACGGGCGCTATGGCGCCCAGAACTCAGCGAACGCCAGGGTGCCGCACGGCAGCCGGATCCGGCAGATACAGGTCCGTCCCGCAGCGGGGGCAGACCTGGACGTAGAGCTTCAGCACCTTGTGGCAGTTGGGGCACTGCCGTTCGGGTTCGTCCTTGTCGAAGCGGTAGAGGATCACGGCGACGAGGCCGAGCAGGGGCAGAACCAGGCCGACGAGGAACCAGATGAAGAACGAGCTGCCCTTGCCCCTGCCGACGAAGCCGGTGGCGAGGCCGAAGAAGAAGGCGATGACGAGGTACTCCACGTACCCATTCTTGCGGTTCGGGGACTGGACCTAACGTCCAGAGGGCGGCGGAATGCTTCAAGCGGCGCCGGGAGCTGCCGAAAAGGCAGTGAGGCCCCACAGGGGCCTATGCGTGCATGGCGATCCCGCAGCAGAAACCAGTCGACGCGAGGCCGCAGCAGCGGCGGCGTAAGCGACGCCGCGTCTGGAAGGACAAGCACTACCGCTGGGTCCCCGACGGGCAGGGCGACTGGCGCGTCCAGTCCTACCTCTTCCGCCACCACCACAAGCCCAAGCGCGGTCACTTCCGCGGCCCCGGCCCGAAACCGGCGCGACAGGCCGGCGCCCCCGCGGGTCCGCCCCCCGCGCCGCCCGCTCTCGACCCCCGCCCGCCCGACGCCTACCAGGGCGGCTTCGGCGAGGCCGAGGCGACGCGGCTGCTCCAGCGCGCCGGCTTCGGCCCGGCCCCCGGCCAGGCGGCGCAGCTCGCCTCGCTCGGGCTCGTCGCCGCCGTCCAGTCGCTGACCAGGCCGAGCGGCTCCGCCGTCCTCAGCGGCCCGCCGCCGCGCGACGACGACGGCAACCCCCTCGCCCCCGCCGACGCCTGGGGCCACGACCACCTCTGGTGGCTCGACCGCATGGTCCGCACCAACCAGCCGCTGGTCGAGCGGATGGCGCTGGTCTTCCACGACTGGTTCGCGACCTCGCAGGCGAACGTCTCGACGGCGCAGCAGATGATCGACCAGTCGAACCTCTTCCGTAGCCGCTGCTTCGGCTCCTTCCTCGACCTCTTCCGGGCGGTGACGATCGACCCGGCGATGCTGCAGTGGCTGAACGGCAACGAAAACTACGAGTGGGCCCCGAACGAGAACTACGGCCGCGAGATGATGGAGCTGTTCTCGCTCGGGGCCGACCGCGGCGCCTACAGCGAGGACGACATCCGCGAACAGGCGCGGGCGCTGACCGGATGGCGGAACGACTGGGGCGACGCCGGCGCCTACAACTTCCGCTTCGACCCGAAGTGGCACGACACCGGCACGAAGACGGTCTTCGGCCGCAGCGGCAACTGGGGCTGGGAAGACGCCTGCCGGCTCTGCGTCGAGCACCCTCTCCACCCCTCCTTCTTCGTCGAGAAGCTGTGGAGCTACTTCATCCCGGTGCCCCCCGCGACCGGCGTGCGGGAAGCGCTGGAGGCGACCTACACCGGCTCCGGCTGGCAGATCCGCCCCGTCCTCGAGCAGATCCTGCTGCGGCCGGAGCTCTACGAAGGGCCGCCGATGGTGAAGCCGCCGGTCGTGCAGCTGGCGACGATGCTGCGCCGGCTCGGCCGCCCGATCGACACCGAGGCCTGGGTCTGGCTCTGCGAAGAGGCCGGGCAGCGGCTCTTCTGGCCGCCCAACGTCTCCGGCTGGGACGACAACCGCTGGCTCGACACCTCGCGGATGCGGGCGCGCTGGAACATGGTCACCTACGCGCTGGAGGGGATCTCAATCGACCCCTGGAGCGAGGACTACGACGAAGAGGAGACCCCCGAAGAAGCGCTCGCCCGCGCCCTCGCCTCCTGGAGCTCGCCGGCGCTGCGCCCCGAACACCGCGAAGAGCTGCTGGAGATGGCGCGCCGCAGCGAGAACCTGATCCTCGCCAACTGGCAGAAGGGCCCCTACCGGGCGCTGCGCCAGAACGCCCTCCTGCAACTGATCGGCGCCAGCCCGGACCTGATCCTGCAATGAGCGCGCCCCGCAACCACTCCTGCTGCAGCGGCTACACCCGCTCGCAACTGCTGCGCTCGGCCGCCGCCGAAGCCGGCAAGGGCCTGCCGGCGATCGAGCCGGGGATGCCGGAGCCGGCGGGCACCGGCCTCTCGCGCCGCAAGTTCCTCGCCCGCGGCGCCGGCCTGGCGCTGGCGGTCTACGGCGCCTCGAAGATCCCGCTCTCGGCCTTCGAGACCGGGATCGCCCAGGCCGCCCAGGGGGACAAGATCCTCGTCTCGATCTTCTTCGACGGCGGCATCGACGCTCTCAGCGTGCTGGCGCCGGTCGGCGACTCCCGCTACACCCAGCTGCGCCCCAACCTGGCGCTGCCAGAGGGGGCGGGCGCCAGCTTCGCCGAGGACCCCAACCTCCAGTGGCACCCGGCGGCGGCGGCCCTCGCCACCCTCCACGGCGAGGGCAGGGTCAGCGCCTTCCCGGCGATCGGGTACGACCACCCAGACCAGTCGCACTTCACCTCCCGCCACTTCTACGAGATCGGCGAGCTGCAGGTCGGCTACCGGACGGGCTGGCTGGGCCGCTACCTCGATGCCGTCGGCGACGACGAAAATCCGCTGCAGGGGCTCTCGCTCGACGGCTCGCTCTCGCCGATGATCGCGACCGCGGAAAAGCCGGTGGCGGCGATCGACAGCGTCGACGGCTACGACCTCTGGTCGCGGGTCGACGATCCGATCGAGGCCGAGATGTTCCGCAGCTTCGCCCGCTTCGGCTCGATGCCCTCGGACTCGCCGGGGCTATCGCAGGTGCGCCGCGCCGCCTCCCAGACCGACAAGCTGCGCCAGGACCTCGCCGGGGTCGGGGACTTCAGCAGCCCGGTCGCCTATCCCGACAACTGGTTCTCCCACAAGCTCGCCGGTCTCGCCGCCTACATCGCCGTCGGGCTGCCGATGCGGGTGGTGACGGTCCGCGCACCCGGCGGCTACGACACCCACGCCGACCAGGCCGCCGACCTCGAAAGCAACCTGCGCGAAACCTGCGAGGGGATCCTCGCCTTCCAGCGCGACCTCGAAGCGCGCGGCCTGGCCGACCGGGTGATGGTCGAGATGTGGAGCGAGTTCGGGCGGCGGCCTGAAGAGAACGGCTCGCTCGGCACCGACCACGGCGCCGCCGGCTGCGCCTTCGTGATCGGCTCCAAAGCCAAGGGCGAGATGGTCGGCGAGTTCCCCGGCCTCTCCAGCCTCGACGCCGACGACAACCTGCGGGTGACCAGCGACTTCCGCGGCATGTACTGCTCGCTGCTCGAGCAGTGGCTGGGATTCGACGCCGAAGCGATCATCCCCGGCGCCGCCGGCTTCGCCCGCCCCGCGCTGGTCAAGCCGTGAGGCTGGGGCGGGTGGCGGGCGGGAGGCCCCCCCCCAGGTGTGGGGGGGACGACCGCGACTTCGGAGGCGGCTTCAGGGACGGCCGGTGGGGGCGAATGCACGTGGACGAAGCATTCGAAGCGGGTGGTGAAGCGGGTGCGGCGACATGGCAAGGTGCGGCGGGTGGTGCGTGTCCGGCACTGGTGGACCTGCGCGCCCCAGGCCGAGGCACCGCCAATCGCGCCGCCCTCCCTGGCGCCCCCGCCTCCGGCGCCGGAAGCCGAACCGGAACCGGAAGCGAACCGGCTCGCGGTCAAAAGCAGCGAGTACTACTTCGTCCTCTCCCGCCTCAGCGTCAAAGCCGGGGACCTGACGATCGAACTCAACAACCGGGGCGAAGACCCCCACAACCTCAACCTCCAGCTCGAAGGCGACGCCGGCGCGCCGCTGGAGATCCCCGAAACCGACTCCGAGCAGCGCAGCGTCGCCAGCTTCGATCTTCCCGCCGGCAGATACCGCCTCTGGTGCTCCCTCCCCGAACACGAGGAAAAAGGGATGCACACCACGCTGACGGTCGAATGACCGCGAGGCCGCATAAGACCGCCATATAGGCGGTTTGGTGCGGACTCGCGCTAGAGGAGCGGCTTCGGGTGGCCGATCGAGCCGACCTCGGAGATGTCGCGGCGGAACGGCAGGCCGGCGGTCCAGTCGAGGACGGCGCGGAACTTGCGGGCCGAGCCCGGGATCTGGCTCATGTGGTAGGTCCGGGCCAGCCACCAGGCGGGAAAGCCGCGGAAGGTGCGGTCGCCGATCTTGCCGACCGCCTTGTAGCGGCCGAGGTTGACGAAGGCCGCTTCGGAGCGGTACTCGTAGGGTTTGGGGCTGCCGATCCCCAGCTCGGCGGCGATGTTGCGGGCGGCGACGGGACCCTGCCGAACCGCGGTCTGCGCCGTCGGCGGCGAGGTGCCGCCGGCCGGGTCCGGGACCGCGGCGCAGTCGCCGATCGCCCAGACCGAGTCCATCCCCTGCACCCGCAGGTGGGAGTCGACCGGGACGCGGCCGCGCTCGTCCAGCGGCAGGTTCAGCTCTTTGAGGATCGGCTGCGGGGCGACGCCGGCGGTCCAGACGACGGTTTTCGTCGGCAGCACCTCGCCGGTGGAGAGCCGCGCCGTATCCGGCCCGACCTCCTCCAGCGTCGTCTCCATGCGGATGTCGATGCCGCGGCCGCGCAGCTCCCGCAGCGCGTACTCGCCGAGATCGGCGTCGATCTCGGGCAGCACCCGGTTCGTCGCCTCGACCAGGACCCAGCGCATGCCGTGCAGGCGGGCCCGCGGGTAGTTGTCCATAGCGTCGGCGGCGAAGTCCTGCAGCTCGGCCAGCGCCTCGAGCCCGGCGTAGCCGCCGCCGACGAAGACGTAGGTGAGCAGCTCTTCGCGCCGCGCCGGATCCTCGGTCGCATTCGCTTCCTCAAGCGTCTCAATCACGTGGTTGCGCAGGTAGATCGCGTCGGCGAGGCTCTTGAACCCGACCGCGTGCTGGGCCAGCCCCGGCACCGGCAGCACCCGGGAGACCGAGCCCAGCGCCAGCAGCAGCTGGTCGTAGGGGATCTGCTCGGTTTCGCCGTACTTGGCCCGCAGCGTCACCGTCTTTGCCTCCGGGTCGTGGCCGACGATCGCGCCCAGCCGCAGGTAGGTCCGCTTGAGGATCTCGCGCAAAGGCGTCACCACATGCCGCGGCTCCAGGGTTCCGGCGGCCGCCTCCGGCAGGAACGGCGTGTAGAGAGCGAAGTTCGTCTCGTTGACCAGCGTCAGCCGCGCCGACTGCTTCGGCATCGTCCGCTCCAGCTCCCGCGCCGCCGCAGCGCCGCCGAAGCCACCACCCGCGATTACGACGTTCCAAGCCATGACCTCAACCTACCACTTTGTAACACCTTGTTACAAAGTGCTGGTTGTAACGTGGAACGGCTAGCCTTCCCCTTCTTCAGCGGGCACTAATTCCATGCTGTCCAGGATGTCGTGCTTGTAGTCGTTGCAGAGATTGTCGATGTCTTCTGCTTCGGTTTCAGTTATCCCGCGCCAGGCCAGGGCGCAGGCGACGGCTAGCGCAGTAGCCGTTTTAACCTGCCACGTCCATCCAGGGCCGGCCAAGACCGCTCCGACTACGCCCCCCGCTAGTAGCACCGCGACACCTAGAAAGCCCCTCTTCCACGGGTTTCCCTTACCCAAGCGTCGAAGTCGTTTGTGATGCGATTCAAGCTCGCCTATGGGAATGTCCTCGGCAGGTACGACATGACGAGGGTTCCGTCTTGCCCTTAGCGGTCTGGACGGAGCATAAGAGGAGCCGCGACTTCCTCTTGCGGCCCGGTTCGGCGGTCCGTTCACTGGTCAGGAAAATGGAGTTGAGCCGGAATGCGAGGCTCGTTCATCTCGGCAACACCTGGAACAACTTGCATCGTGTTCGCGCAGTAGGCACAAGTGACATGGAAGGAACGAAACCCTTGTGGCCCTCGGCCTATTGCTGAGACGCTCCATTCGACGTTCTGGCACACCGGGCAAGGAAACTCATCCCCCCACCTTTCCAACAGCCAGCGCTGAGCCGCAATGAACGGGGCCCTAGCCTTTGCGTGCTCGGCAACGGACTCGTACTGACCGGCATCGTCGCCCAAGAAGTCTTCGAGGTCTTCGCGGACACGCTCGATGTACCCGCCGAAGTTGCCTAGGTACTCGGAGGGTGACGAAATCTTGTCCTCTGGCACTTCGGTCACTCCTAAGAGGATATTCGGAATTGCCGCTCCCGGACCGTGGAGCGGTCGAAGCAACCTCCGTGTTCTTAGCCGAAAAGATCGGAGTCGCGGGTTAGAGCTTCTCCTGGATCAGGCGGTTGACCTCGCCGCCGTCGGCGCGGCCTTTGGTCTCTCGCATCACGGCGCCGACGATGGCGCCGATCGCCTTGTTGTTGCCTTCGCGGATCTTCTCCACGGCGTCGGCGTTGTCGGCCATCGCCTTCTCGACGATCGCCTCGAGCTCGCCGGAGTCCGACATCTGGGCGAGGCCCCCGCGCTCGACGATCGCCTCCGGGTCCCCTCCCTCCAGCACCATCGCGGCGAGGACGGTCTTGGCGCTGCCGTGGGAGATCTTCTTCTCCGCGACCATGCGGGCGAGGGAGGCCATCGCTTCGGGGGAGACGCGCGAGTCGGCGGCGCCGCCGTCGACCTCGGCCTGGCGCAGCGCCGCCGCCAGCTCGCCGGTCACCCAGTTGGCGAGGACCCGCGGCTCGATCCCGTCCGCCGCCTCGACGACGTTCTCGAAGTAGCCGGCGGTACGGGGGTCGGTGGCCAGGGTCAGTGATACCTCGCTGGGGACGCCGATCCCCTCGTAGCGCTCGATCCGGGCCGCCGGCAGCTCCGGCAGCGACTCGCGGGCCTCGCGCAGCATCTCCTCGGTCGGGACGAGCGGCACCAGGTCGGGCTCGGGGAAGTAGCGGTAGTCGTGGGCTTCCTCCTTCGAGCGCAGCGAGGTGAGGCTGCCGCTAGCCGGGTCGAAGTGGAGGGTCTCCTGCTCGACCGTCCCGCCTGCCTCGACCAGCTTGCGCTGGCGGGCCAGCTCGGCTTCGACGCCGCGCTGGAGGAAGCGGAAGCTGTTCATGTTCTTCAGCTCGGTCTTCGTCCCCAGCTCCTCGCTGCCCGCGGGCCGGACCGAGACGTTGGCGTCGACGCGGAGGCTCCCCTCCTCCATGTTGACGTCGGAGACGCCGAGCTGGCGCACGGTCTCGCGCAGGAGGCGCGCCCACTCGGCCGCTTCGGCGGCGCTGCGCAGGTCGGGCTCGGTGACGATCTCGACCAGCGGCGTGCCGCCGCGGTTGAAGTCGACCAGGGAGGCGTCGGAGCCGTGGATCCGGCCCGAGGAGCCGACGTGGATCGTCTTCGCCGCGTCCTCCTCGAGGTGGGCGCGGTGGATGCGGATGTCGCCGAGTCGGCCGGGGCCGCAGATCGGAATGTCGTACTGGCTGATCTGGTAGGCCTTCGGGTTGTCGGGATAGAAGTAGTTCTTGCGGTGGAAGATCGAGCGCGGGGCGATCTCGCAGCCGAGCGCAAGACCGATCTGCAGCGCGTAGCGGATCGCCTGCTCGTTCGGAACCGGCAGCACGCCGGGGTGGGCGAGGCAGACCGGGCAGGTGTGGACGTTCGGCTCGTCGCCAAACGACAGCTCACATCCACAGAACATCTTGGTTTTGGTCGCCAGCTGGACGTGGATCTCCAGCCCGATCACGGCCTCCAGGTCAGCCATCGGCGGCGCCTCCCGGGCGGGCCTCGAAGCCGATCCCCTGTTCGAGCGCGTAGGCGGCGTCGAGCAGCTTCTGCTCGCTGAAGGCGGGGCTGGCGATCTGGAAGCCGACCGGCAGCCGAGGGCCGCCGCCTTCGGGCTCGGCGAGCCCGGCGGGAATCGAGATCGCCGGGATCCCGGCGAGGCTCATCGGCACCGTGAAGAAGTCGTTCAGGTACATCGCCAGCGGGTCGTCGGTCTTCTCCCCCAGCTTGAAGGCGACCGAGGGCGCGGTCGGGGTGACGACGAAGTCGACGCTGCCGAAGGCGCCGCTGAAGTCTTCGGCGATCCGGGTGCGCACCTTCTGCGCCTGGCCGTAGTAGGCCTCGTAGTAGCCGGAGGAGAGCGCGTAGGTGCCGAGCATGATCCGCCGCTTCACCTCCGCGCCGAAGCCCTCCGAGCGGGTCGTCTCGTACATCTCGATCAGGTCGCCCTCGCCGCCGGCCCGCATCCCGTAGCGGACGCCGTCGTAGCGGGCGAGGTTGGAGGAGGCCTCGGCGGGGGCGATCACGTAGTAGGCGGAGATCCCGTGCTCGGAGCTCGGCAGGGAGACCTCGGCGATCTCGCCGCCGAGGTCCTCGATCTTTCGCAGGGTCCCCTCGAAGACGGAACGCACGCCGCTGTCGTAGTCGTCGCCGCGCAGCTCGGCGGGGACGCCGAAGCGCAGGCCGGAGAGGTCCTCGCGGCCGGGCAGGGCGATGCCGCCGTCGATGCCGACCGAGGTCGAGTCGCAGGGGTCCTTCCCCTGGAGGATCCCCAGCAGCAGGGCGGCGTCGGAGACCGTCCGGGTGAGCGGCCCGCACTGGTCGAGCGAGGAGGCGAAGGCGATCATCCCGTAGCGGGAGATCGCGCCGTAGGTCGGCTTGAGGCCGACGATCCCGCAGAAGGCGGCGGGCTGGCGGATTGAGCCGCCGGTGTCGGTGCCGATCGCCCAGGGGGCGAGGCCGCCGGCGACGACAGCGGCCGAGCCGCCGGAGGAGCCGCCGGGGACGCGCTCGCGGTCCCACGGGTTGAGGACGGGCCCGTAGGCCGAGTTCTCGTTCGAGGAGCCCATCGCGAACTCGTCCATGTTGGTCTTGCCGAGCACCGGCGCCCCCGCCTCGAGCAGCTTGCGGACGGCCGTGGAGGTGTAGGGCGGGCGGTAGCCCTCGAGGATCCGCGAGCCGGCGGTGGTCGGCACGCCCTCGGTGGTGAAGATGTCCTTGACCGCGATCGGGGCGACGCAGTCGCGCTTCACCGCGATCGCGGCGGCCTCTTCACCGCCCTCGTCGCGCCAGAGGTAGGCGTTCAGCTCGTCGCCGGCGGCGGCCTCGCGCCAAGCGGCCGTGTACTCCTCGGCGCCGAGGTCGCCGGCGACCATCGCTTCGTGCGCCTCGAGGGCGGTCAGCTCGAGCAGATCGCGCATCTATTCCGCCTGCGGCGAGGGGGCGCGGAAGGCACCGTCCTGCGGGTCGGGCGCCGAGGCGAGGGCAACGTCGCGGGGCAGGCTCGGCCGCGGCTCGTCGGGCCGCAGCACGTTCTCCAGCGCCACCACGTGCGAGGTCGGCTCCACCCCCTCCAGATCCAGGTTCCCGATCCGGTCGACGTGCTCGAGGATCCCCGAAAGCTCCCCCACCATCCTCTCCACTTCCTCGTCCGAAAGACGAAGACGAGCCAACTTCGCGACGTGCAAGACCTGGGCGCGCTCAATCATGGCTGCGGATTCTAGGTCGTTAGCCGAAACCAATCCTCGCGGCGGGTGGCACGGATTTGGGGGACCATCCCGAGCAGCTACTGCAGCGCAGGG
>Ga0307314_10000040_pt1 | contig 33112 bp, 30 predicted proteins | sample ER_DNA_204_FD_194493 | JGI IMG/M metagenome (GOLD analysis project Ga0307314, IMG submission 194493) | Bulk soil microbial communities from the East River watershed near Crested Butte, Colorado, United States - ER_DNA_204 | ecosystem: Environmental > Terrestrial > Soil > Floodplain | place...
CACCCCTCCTGCGACAGTTAGAGGAGATCCCGCAGAGCAGCGTCTAAATCGGGATAGCTGAACTGGTAGCCGAGTTCCTGGGTGCGCTTTGGAATGACTCTTTGGCCGCCACGGAGGACGTGGCCGAACTCTTTGCCGAATTTGAGGTCGAGGACGAGGCCGGGGACCGGCATCACCGCGGGGCGGTTGAGGGCCTGGCCGAGGGCCTTGGAGAAGTCCTTGTTGGTGGCGGGGTTGGGCGAGGAGGCGTTGACGGTGCCGTCGACGTCCGGATTGTCGAGCGCCCAGAGCAGGATCCCGATCTCGTCCCCGAGGTGGATCCAGGAGAGGTACTGCTCGCCGCCGGCGAGCGGTCCGCCGACGCCGAGCTTGAACGGCGTCAGCATCTCCTTCAGCATCCCGCCCCGCTTCGTCAGCACCTGCCCGGTGCGGACGACGACGAGGCGGACCTCACTCGAGTCGAGCTCGTGGGCGGCGGCCTCCCAGGCGACCACGACTTCGGAGTCGAAGCTGGACCCCGGCCCGTCGCCCTCGTCGACCTCCTCGGCGCCGCGGTCGCCGTAGTAGCCGACGGCCGACTGGCTGACCAGGACCTTCGGGGGGGTCTCGAGCGCGGCGATCGTCTGCACCAGGTTGTGGGTGCCCTGGCGGCGGCTCTCCATGATCCGCTGCTTCGCCTCCGGGGTCCATTTCTGGTCGATTCGCTCGCCCAGCAGGTGGACGACGCCGTCGACGTCCTCGAAGGCGGCCGGGTCGGGCCGTTCCAGGGCCGGCTCCCACTTGCGCCACTCGACGCGCGGGTTGCCTTCGCGGGCGCGGCCGGGTTCGCGGGTCAGCCCGACGACGTTGTCGCCGCGGGCGAACAGCGCGTCACACAGTGCCTGGCCGATCGTGCCGGTGGCGCCGGTGACGAGGACCTTCAAGAGCTAGCTCGCCTCCACCGCGGCGAAGGTCCCGGTCTCCTCGTTGAGCCGCGCGATGCCGTCCCGCTTTGCCTCCTCGACCACGGCCTCGGCGACCTTCGGCGCCACCTCGCGGTTGAAGACGCTGGGGATGATGTAGTCCTCGGCGAGGTCCTCCTCGGAGACCGCCATCGCGATCCCCTGGGCGGCGGCCAGCTTCATCTCCTCGGTGATCGAGGGGGCGCCGGCGTCGAGGGCGCCGCGGAAGATGCCGGGGAAGGCGAGCACGTTGTTGATCTGGTTCGGGAAGTCGGAGCGCCCGGTGGCCATGATCCGCACGTAGGGGGCCGCCTCCTCGGGCATCACCTCGGGGGTCGGGTTCGCCATCGCGAAGACGATCGCGTCGTCGTTCATCTTGCCCAGGGACTCGGGCTGGATGATCCCGGGGCCGGAGAGACCGACGAAGATGTCCATGCCCTCGATTACGTCGTCGGGCTGGCCCTGGATCACGTCCGGGTTCGTCGTCTCGGCGTACCAGCGCTTGGCCTCGTTCATCTCGCCGGATTCGTAGTCCTCGCGCTTGGTCGAGACCGCGCCCTTGCGGTCGCAGCCGACGATCTGGGTGATCCCGGAGGCGAGCATCATCTTCGTCACCGCCACCCCGGCGGCGCCGAGCCCGACCACCAGCACCCGCAGCTGCTCGATCGGTTTGCCGGTGATCTTCAGCGCGTTGAAGAGCGCCGCCATCGTCACCACCGCGGTGCCGTGCTGGTCGTCGTGGAAGACCGGGATGTCGATCGACTCCTTCAGCCGGTCCTCGATCTCGAAGCAGCGCGGGGCGGAGATGTCCTCGAGGTTGATGCCGCCGAAGGTGGGGGCCATCAGCTCGACCGCGCGGACGATCTCGTCGGCGTCCTGGGTATCGAGGCAGATCGGGAAGGCGTCGACCCCGGCGAACTCTTTGAAGAGCATGCACTTGCCCTCCATCACCGGCATCGCCGCCTCGGGGCCGATGTTGCCGAGGCCGAGAACGGCGCTGCCGTCGGAGACGACCGCGACCGTGTTCTTCTTGATCGTGTACTCGAAGGCTTTGCTGCGGTCGGCGTGGATGTCCATGCAGACGCGGGCGACGCCGGGCGTGTAGGCCATCGAGAGGTCGTCGCGCGTTTTCACCGGGTACTTGTTGCGCATGTCGATCTTGCCGCCGCGATGCATCTGCATCGTCCGGTCGACGTAGTCGAGCACCCGCGCCCCCCGGGTCGACCCGATCGCCCTCAGGATCTTCTCCCAGTGGTCGCGGTCGGCGGCGTCGATCGTGAACTCGCGGACCCGCTTCCCCTCCGGCCCGGCGCCGGGCACCAAGTCGACGCCCTGCAGCGCCCCGCCCGCCTCGGCGATCGCCGCGGTCAGCCGCCCCAGCGGCTCCTGCCGGGCGTCGAGCTCGACGCGGATCGTGACGCTGTACTGGGCGCTGACGGCCATGGCGGCTATCGAATCAGATTCGCTTCCCGGGCCAGCGCCTTCCTCGCATAGGATCGCCGAATGGCGGGAACGAGGTGGACCAAATTTGCCGCGCTGGTCGTCACCGCGGTGGTCCTGTCGGCGTGGTTCGCGGCTGCTGCATGCGCCGCAGGCGAAGGGGACACGGCCCGGGCCAGGTTCTTCGGCTACTCGGCCGGCTTCAGCTTGCAGGGAACGAATGGCTACTCGGTCGGCATCTACGGCTTCTCCGAACGCAAAGACGGAAGGGGGGAGGTCTTCGTCGGCGTCACCCGCAAAGGCAGGTACCGGAGCGGCGCCTCCTACGGGGTCCCCGGGATCGTCTCCGAAGACTTCGTCAAAGCGGATCTCGGCCCCTTCGGGAGAGTCGATCTCGCGGTTCATCCTTCGGGGCAGACGAAGAAGATCGACATCAAGTGCAGCAAGGAGACCTATCCCTTCGAAACCGGTGAATACGAAGGCGTCGTCGAATTCGAAGGCGAGCAGGGCTACACCCGCGTAGAGGCCACGCGCATCCCGTTCCAGCCCGTCACCTCCTTCTGCGGCGGCGGCAGCGGCAAAGGGGAATCTCGTGGCCCGGGCATACCCGGCGCCCGGCTCAGTGGCACTTCCTTTGCCCACGGTCGCCGCCTCACCTTCCAGGTCAACAAGAACCACCCCCGGAAGGGGCGGGTTCCTTTCAGCGTCGAACTCAGGGAGCGGCACGACGGTGTCCGGATCTACCGCGCGGTCGAAGGTTTCGCCGGCGCCCGCAGCTTCCGCTTCGACCCCGACCTGCGCAGCGCCTCCCTGAGCCTGCCGTCCCCGTTTTCCGGCACTGCCACCTTGAGCCGCCGTCCCAACTCTGTCACCCCCCGATGGACGGGCGACCTCGCAGTCGATCTCCTCGGCCACCCCAACGTCCGCCTCGCCGGCCCCGGCGTCTTCGTCAGCCTCGTCCACGCCTGTTTCGTCTACAGCGGGGATAACTCCACCGCATTCTCGTGCTGAGGTCCCACCTGGCCGTTTCTTCCCTGCGTCTGTCCTTGCTCTGCTTCGCCGCCCTGCTCTTAGCGGCCCCAGCGACCGCCAGCGGCGCAGGTGCGCCGGGGTTCGACCCGTCGAATCCGATCTCCTCGCCCAGCGCCTTCTCTGTTGAGGGGACGCACGGCTACACGATCTCCGTCTTCGCCGAGCCGAACCGTGAATCGAAACCTGCGCACGTCCTCGTCACTGCCCTTGGGCCTCACGGTCGCGTTTCGGTTCTCGCCGCCGCCGACCTCAGCGGGGAAGGGATCAAGGCCGACCTAGGGCGGTTCGGCCGGCTCGACATGGCATGGGTCCCCAGCGGTCAGGCGGAAATGGGGGAGAGGCGGTGCCGAGCCTCCCCCTCGTATTCGGTCTGGTTCGCCGGCGGTGAATACGTCGGCAGCTTCAGCTTCCACGGCGAGGAAGGCTTCACCGAGGTGGAAGCGACCGCGGTTGACGGTGAGAGCGGTTGGTGGCGTTACCTGCAGTGCGAAGTCTGGACCAGCGAAGGCTATCCCGGTCCCGGCTTCCTCCTCGACGCCTACCGCGATCCCCCCGATGTCCCCGGCAACTACCGCTACCTCTCGGTGGTGCAGAACCGCCCGCGCGGCAGGATCAGCTACGGCGCCGGGATCGGCGAGCGCCACGGAGCCCTTCGCGTCGAACGGACCGCCTGGGCGGAAGGTGGTCGAGGGACCCTGAAGGGACTATCGAGCGCCGTCCTCCGTCCGCCACGCCCCTTCGCCGGCTCCGCCGTCTTTAAGCGCAGCGCCAAAAGGGGCCCCGGCACCTGGCGCGGCTCCCTCACCGCCGACTTCCCCGGCCGCCCCGACGTCTCCCTCGCCGGCCGCACCTGGACGGCGACCCTGATGCACGGCTTCCGCGAAATCGAACCTGGCCGCCTCGCCCGTCTCTCGGCGGCCTCGCTCCCGCCCAAGTAGCGCAAAAAGCAGCGGGGTAGGGGGGCGAAAGGTGGGCCCTGTCGACTTTGTATGGCTATGCCTTACAAAAGCGACACCGCCGATGCTGAGGTGGCAAGAATCGCGGCGGGGCAGCATGGGGTGGTGAGCACGAAGCAGCTTCAAGCCGCAGGTTTGGGACGGATGGCGGTGTCCGAACGTTCGCGGAAGGGTCGATTGCATCGGGTTCACCACGGCGTCTACGCCGTCGGCCACCGCGCTCTTAGCCATCGGGGGCGCTTCATGGCCGCCGTGCTTGCCTGTGGCGAGGGAGCGGTGGTGAGCCACTCTTCCGCTGCAGTGCTTTGGGAGTTGCTGCGTCCCCTCGAAGGACCGATCCACATCTCGATCCCCTCCACCTCCGGCCGCCGCTCTCGCCGCGGCATCCACGTCCACCGCTGTCCCTCCCTCCATACGCCCCAAGAGCCGTCCTCCTCGCCCTCCTACCTGAATCAAGAAGGAGGGCGAGGAGGACGGCTCACCACAGCCCCTCTCACTACTTACCGCCACCGGATCCCCGTCACCACCGTCCAACGCACGGTCGAGGACCTCCGCGCAACCCAGTTTCTTCCACCGCACCTCCTCCGCCGCGCCACCCGCCAGGCCGAGCTCAAGGGCTACCGCCTCGACGGGGTCGAGAGCGACGGCACCCGCTCAGACCTCGAGTCTCTCTTCCTCGCCCTCATCCACCCCCACCGCAACCACATCCCGCCGCCCGAGGTCAACGTCAAGCTCGGCCGCTGGACCGTCGACTTCCTCTGGCGCCAACAGCGCGTCGTCGTCGAGACCGACTACTGGACCTATCACCGCGGCTCGGTGGCATGGCAGGACGACCACGCCCGCGACCTCGACCTCCGCAGCGCCGGCTACACCGTCCTTCGCTTCACCGACCTGCAGCTGGAAAAGGAGCCCGGGCGCGTCGTTGGCGACGTCGCCCGGGCTCTCGAACAGGAGGACTGGTACTCGAGGCGCTAGTGGCGGGCGAAGGGGTCGACGTAGAGGTCGTCGACCTGCCAGTTGCCGTTGCCGACCGGGGTGATCCGGACCTGGATCGCGCTCGGGATCAGGGTGCCGACGATGGTGGAGAGGGTCAGCACGGTCGACATCTGCTGGGCGGGCGCCCAGCTCGGTCCGGACTTGACCGTGCTCAGGGTCTTGGTCCGGATCAGGCCCAGCAGCGGGTAGGTCGCTTCCACCTTCAGGTAGGAGGCGGGGTCGCCGCTGTTGCGCGCCAGCAGGCGGAAGGACGGGGTGTCGATCGACATGCAGATCGGCGGGCTCACTGCCGAGCTGCCGGCCGGCAGCGCCAGCGACTTCGTGTCGGCCGAGTCGTTGAGGAAGAAGGACTCGTTGCCGTCGCCGACCCTTGCACCCCCACCGAGGTACCAGCCGAGGCCGCCGGCCTCGAAGCCGCCGTTGGGGGCGAGGACGTAATTGCTCTGGTCGCCCCAGGGCTGGAACACCTGTTCCGCCCCGCTGTAGGAGCAGGCCTGGGCGCTGCCGGCGGAGAAGGCGACGGCGACGAGCGCCGCCACCGCGCCGAGGATGAGCTTGCGCAACGAGTTGGACTTCACTTGGGTAAACCTCCTGGTCGCAGGCGAAAAAGCCTGGTCTTGACAACCAAGCTGGCGGCCGAGCCATCTCCCAGGAGGGAGACCTCTGACTTTGCGTCCCTGCCTCGCGACAGGTTTGCCCTTATTCAGCTCACATCTGCACTTATGTGGGCCGAACATCGGTGCCGAGGAGGGCGAACTAAACCCTGCTGGACCACCTGTCTAGTTGATTTTGGGCAGCGCGTCCGCGAAAAAGTGGAAAACCGGCTTATTTCTAAGGCGTGAATGCCGATGAAGGCTGAGGAGAAATCCCCTGGAAGCTCCTCCGCCAATGGAAACCGCCAACCCAGCAACCACGCCTGAGCAGCTCTTCGCCCGTGGCCGTACGCGCGCTCGTAGCGCCGCCGAGGGCCGCGAGCGCCTGGTCGAGCAAGTGGCCGGCATCGGCTTCCTCCTCGCCGCCGTGGGGATGGCGTTGTTCATGGATTCCCCGCGGCCGCTGGAAGCGGCGCCCCTGATCGCGCTGGTCGCCGCCTACGTGATCGCCTGCCGGGCAAAGTTCGATATCGCCGACGGCTACACGGTGCCCACCGAGCTGGTGCTGGTGCCGATGCTCTTCCTGCTGCCGACTCCGGCGGTGCCGCTGGTCGTCAGCCTCAGCTGGGCGCTCGGCCGCCTGCTCGACTACGCCAGCGGCAGCACCAGCGTCTCCCGCGCCTTCCACGTCTTCGGCGACTGCTGGCACGCGGTCGGACCGGCGCTGGTGCTCGTGGTCGCCGGCGCCCAGACGTTCTCCTGGAACGACTGGCCCGTCTACCTGCTCGCCCTTCTCGCCCAGTTCGGCTTCGACTTCGCCGCGACGGCGATCCGCGCCCGCCTGATCGACGGCGCCCGGCCGGTGGAGGTGCTGCGGATGATCATCCCGGTCTACGGCCTCGACGCCGCTCTGGCGCCGATCGGTCTGTTGGCGGCCGTGGCGGCGCTGCAGGTCGGGCCGGCGATCTGCCTGGCGGTGATCCCACTCGGGCTCGTCCTCGCCGTCCTCTCCCGCGAGCGGCAGACGCGAATCGACCAGGCCCTGACCCTGAGCGAGGCCTACCAGGGAACCGCGCTCCTCCTCGGCGACGTGGTCGAGGCCGACGACGCCTACACCGGCAGCCACAGCCGCGGCGTCGTCGATCTCTCCCTCGCGGTCAGCGACCGCCTCGGCCTCGGGTTCGAGCAGCGGCGCAACGTCGAGTTCGCAGCCCTCCTCCACGACGTCGGCAAGATCGCCGTCCCCGACGAGATCATCAACAAGGAAGGCCCCCTCGACGACGCCGAGTGGGAGGTGATGCGGCAGCACACGATCGAGGGCGAGCGGATGCTGAAGCGGATCGGCGGCGTCCTCGCCGAGGTCGGGACGATCGTCCGCGCCTCGCACGAGGATTTCGACGGCTCCGGCTACCCCGACGGCCTCGCCGGCGAGGAGATCCCGGTCGAGGCCCGCATCGTCACCTGCTGCGACGCTTTCAGCGCGATGACCACCACCCGCTCCTACCGCAAGGCGATGGGCACCGAAGCGGCGATCGCCGAGTTGCGCCGCTGCGCCGGCACCCAGTTCGACCCCGCGGTCGTGGGAGTGCTGGTCGAGCTGGTGGAGTCCGGTCAGGTCTGAGCCATAAAGTGGCGGCCGATGGCGGACGCCCCACAGCTCTTCCTGATCGATGGCAACAGCCTCGCCTACCGCGCCTTCTTCGCCCTTCCCGAGTCGATCGGGACCAGCGACGGGCGGCCGACGAATGCCATTTACGGCCTTGCTTCGATGCTCGTGAAAATCATCGACGAACACCATCCGCAGGGGGTGGTGGTCGCCTGGGACGCTGGCTGGAGCGGCCGCGAGAAGACCTATGACCTCTACAAGGCCCAGCGCAAACCGCGTCCCGACCTGCTGCGGGAGCAGTGGCCCCACCTGATGCCGCTGGTCGAGGCCTTCGGCTACACCAACGTCAAGGTCGACGGCTACGAGGCCGACGACGTGATCGCCTCCTTGGTCAAGCAGGCGCGCGAGCAGGGGATCGAGGTGATGGTCGTGACCGGCGACCGCGACGCCTACCAGCTGGTTGACGAGGGGGTGCGGGTGATGAGCACCTCGCGCGGGATCACCGAGACCAAGATCTACGACCGGGCCGCGGTCGAAGAGCGCTACGGGGTGCCGCCGGAGCTGATCACCGACCTGATGGGACTGCGCGGCGACACCTCCGACAACATCCCCGGCGTCCCCGGGATCGGCGAGAAAACGGCGACCCAGCTGCTGCAGCAGTTCGGCTCCCTGGAAGCGGTGCTGGAAAGCGTCGAGGAGATCTCGGGGAAGAAACGCAAGGAGAACCTCGTCAACCACGCCGAGGACGCGCGCCTCTCCAAAGAGCTGGCGACGCTCCAGTACGACATCGAGACCGGTGTCGACCTCGAGGAAGCGATGTCGAGCGAGCCCGACCGCGGCGCCCTGCGCGAGTTCATGCGCGAGTTCGAGCTGCGGGCGGTGATGGAGCGGCTGGAAGAAGCGCTCCCCGAGGGGGCCGCGGTGCCGGGACGCAAGGTGGAGACCGAGATCGAGGTCGAGGCGGTCGCGGCCAAGCCGGAGGACCTGGGGGAGGGGCCGGTGGCGCTGGCGATCGAGGGCGACCGCTGGGCCGCCGCCGAAGGCGATCGCGTCCTCGCTGGCGCCAACAGCCACGACGAGCTCGCGGTGGCGCTGGGGGCGAAGCCGTTCGCCGCCCACGACGCCAAGTCGCTCGGCGGCGGCCGCCACGGCCTCCTCGCCGCCGCCGCCCGCGAGGGGATCGAGCCCAACCTCGACCACGACACGATGATCGCCGCCTACCTACTGGAGCCGCAGCGCCGCACCTACGACCTGGTCGAGCTGTCGGCCGACGCCGGCATCGGACTCGCCGAGGGCGCCGCGGCGGAGAAGCAGGAGGAGGACGACGGGCAGATGGCGCTGGGCGAGGACCTGGAGCCGGGCCTCGAGCCCGCCGAGGAAGCGCAGCTGGTCGCCGCCCTCGCCGCCGTGCAGCGGCCGCGGATCGAGGAGCTGGGGCTCGAGCAGCTGCTGCGCGAGGTCGAGCTGCCGCTGGTCGCGGTGCTGGCGGCGATGGAGCGCGAGGGGCTGAAGCTCGACGCCGAGCGGCTGGCCGAGGTCGGAGCCGGCTTCGGCGAGCGGATCGCGACCCTGGAGAAGGAGATCTTCGAGCTCGCCGAGGAGGAGTTCACGATCGGCTCGCCGCAGCAGGTCGGCCGCATCCTCTTCGAAAAGCTCGGCCTGACGAAGAAGCGCCGCGGCAAAACGGGCTTCTCGACCGACGCCCGGGTTCTCGCCCAGATCCGCGACGAGCACCCGATCGTCGAGAAGATCGAGCAGTGGCGGGAGTTGAGCAAGCTGAAGAGCACCTACCTCGACACGCTGCCGGAGCTGATCGACCCCGCGACCGGCCGCGTCCACACCACCTTCAACCAGGCCTCGACCACCACCGGCCGCCTCTCCAGCACCAACCCGAACCTGCAGAACATCCCGATCCGGACCGAGATCGGCCGCCCCGTCCGCGCCTGCTTCGTCGCCGAGGAGGGCGCACAGCTTCTCTCCGCCGACTACAGCCAGGTCGAGCTCCGCGTCCTCGCTCACGTCGCCGACGAGGTCGTCCTCAAAGACGTCTTCCACAAAGGCGAAGACGTCCACGCGGCGACCGCCGCCGAGGTCTTCGAGATCGAGCGCGACGAGGTCGACGTCGGCCAGCGCTCGAAGGCGAAGATGGTCAACTTCGGGATCGTCTACGGGCTGACCGGGTTCGGCCTCGCCGACCGCCTCAACATCCCCCGCAAGGAGGGCGAGGAATTCGTCTCGCGCTACCTCGAGCGCTTCCCCGCCGTGCGCGCCTTCCGCGAGCAGGTGATCGAGCGCGCCCAGGAGGAGGGTTACGTGAAGACGCTGATGGGGCGCCGCCGCCCGATCCCGGAGCTGCGCTCAGGCAACCCCAACACCCGCCGCCTCGGCGAGCGCCTCGCGGTCAACACCGTGATCCAGGGCACCGCCGCCGACATCATCAAGGTGGCGATGGTCCGCTGCCAGCAGGCGCTGCGGGAGGCCGGGGGAGATACCCGCCTCGTCCTCCAGATCCACGACGAGCTCCTCTTCGAGGGCCCGCCGGAGGAGATGGAAGCGGCGGCGGAGCTGGTGGAGCGCGAGATGTGCGCTGCCTACCAGCTCGATCCGCCGCTCGAGGTCGACGTCGGCATCGGCCAGGACTGGCTCAACGCCAAGTAAGTCGACGTCCCTCTGCAGGCCGAAGGCCTGCGCTTCTAGACCTCTTTCCCCGAGAGCTCGACCTCGTGGAAGACCGCCTGGCCGTTTTCGACCTTCAGCTCGGCCTCCTCGACGACTGCGCCGGGAACCAGCTCCGCGGTGGTGCAGAGGCGATCGCCGCGATCGTCGTCGCCGTCGTGGCCGGGGCCGGAGTTGTCGCCGCCGTTGTCGTCGCCGGCCTCTTCGCCGTGCCCGCCGTTGTCGTCGCCGGGCTCGACCTCGCCTTCGCCGCCGTTGTCGTCGCCGGGCTCGGACTCGCCGCGGCCGGAGCCCTCGCTGCTCGTCGTCGCGCTGGCGCCGTCGTCCTCGCACTTGATCTCGGTTGCGTCGGTGACCAGGCCGGCGACCGTGTCGGTGCCGAAGAGGTCGATCACGAGGCGGCCGGTGCCGGCGTCGAACGAGGCGATCGTCCCGGCCTGCTCGCTGCCGTCGACGACGCCGTCGTCGTCGCTGTCGCGGTCGCGCGGGTTGTCGCCGGCGAGGAACTCCGCCCGGTTGCGCAGGTGGTCTCCATCCTGGTCCCGCCGCGCCTGGTTGACGTTCAGGGACAGCTTGTGGCGCTTCTCCCAGCGGTCCGGGATGCGGTCGTGGTTGCCGTCCTTGGCGGCGGCCAGCCCGGGCATGGCCAGGAGCGCAAGCGCTCCCAGCGCCAGCGCGAACCAGGTCATGCCGAGGCGGGATCGCCGTGCTTTCTTCGGGGTCATGCCGTTCCTCCTAGGTTCGAATTAACAGGTGGTTGGAGCTGAAACCCGAGCGCGACGCGAAGATCACGCCGGTTTCGGTCAACCGTCCAAGCTGCCGGTCTCGCCGCCGCTGAGGCCGTCGTCGCCGGAGCCGGAGCTGCCCGAGCCCGAACCGCTGCCGCCGCTGCCGCCGTCCTCGATCACCGGTTCGGGAGAAGGTTCGGGTGCGGGCTCGATCTCACCGGAGCCCGAGCCGGAACTGTCGCTGCCGCTCTCGAGGCTGCCGCCGTCGCCGGAGCCGCCCGAGGTGCCGCCGTGGTCGTCGAAGCCGCCGTCGTCCGAGCCCGAGCCGGAGGAACCGCCGTGATCGTCGCCCGCGCTGTCGTCGCTGCCGTGTCCGCCGGAGATCGAACCGGGGCCGGAGTTGGGGCTGGAGCCGCCGTGGCGGTCATCGTCGCCGGAGCCACCGGAGCCACCGGAGCCGCTGCCCGAGTGCCCCGAGACGTCGTCCGAGCCGCTGCGGTCGCCGTCGTCGATGCCGCTGCCGCTTCCGTGGCCGCTGCGCTCCTCCCGGCCGTTGTCGTCGCCGGAGCCCTCGCCGCCGTGCCGGCTCTCGGGCCCGCGGCGGTCGGTGCCCGAACCGCTGTCCCCGGCCGCGGAGCCGGCGCCATCCTCGCCGCTCCGCGGCAGCGTCGCCGCCTCGGCCGCTTCCGGGCCGGGACGGTCGCCGCGGTGGTGGTCGATCGCCACCCCCGCTCCGACCGTCCCGGCGACCAGGACCGCCGCCATTCCCGCTTTCAAAGCTCCGGCGCCGATTCCGCCCAGGGCCGCGCCGCCCGCCGAGGAGGCCCCGGCGCCGGCGAGCGCGCCGCCCGCCCGGGCGGCGTCGTCGCCGTGGGCGGCCAGCGCCCGCACGATCGGCAGCGGCAGCAGCAGGCCGAGGCCATCGCGCAGCGCCGAGCGGGCGCGGAAGATCGCCTGCCGGGCGGCGCCGCCGCTGACGCCGAGGGCGGCGGCGATCTCCTCGTGGCTCAACCCTTCCAGCTCGCGCATCACCAGCGCCGCCCGCTGCGGCTCCGGCAGCGCCCCCAGGCGCTCCATCAGGTCGCGCAGCTCCTCGCGCGCCTCGACCACCGCGGCGGCGCTGAGTCCGCCGGGCAGCGTCTCCGCCAGCTCCTCGGCGATCGGCCCGCGGTCGCGCAGGTCGTTGAGGGCCGTGTTGCGGACGATCCGGTAGAGCCAGGGCCGCAGCTCGATCTCCGCCTCGGAGCCGCGCAGGGCCAGCAGTGCCTTCGAGAAGGCGTCCTGGGTGACGTCCTCGGAGCGGCCGCCGACGATCGCCGCCGCGAAGCGGTCGAGCGGGCGCCGGTAGCGCCGCACGATCTCCTCGAAGGCGGCGTCGTAGCCGTCGCGGACGAGGTCGACGAGGCGCCGGTCGGGCTGCGCCCGCAGGGTCGGGCCGAGGAAGACACGGGCGGCAAACTGCTCTGCGGGCGGTGGGGTCATCGGATCGCTTCTCCCTGCGTCGACTGGTCGGCTGCACTGCGTTACTGATAAGAGAGCGGGAAGGTTCAAACCCCGCACTAATCGACCAACACATGTCCAAGGCAAAGATCACGCGAGGCGGCGAAATCCATGGATAGGGGCGTGGCGGTCCTGCTCACCGCCCTTGCCGGCGGACTGATCGCCGCCCAGGCGCCGATCAACGCCGGGCTCGGCAAAGCCACCGGCAGCATGGCCGCGGCGCTCGTCTCCTTCTCGGTCGGGACCCTCGCCCTCGCGACCGTCGTCGTCCTCAGCGGCAAGGCGGGCGGCCTGACCAGCACTTTCGACGTCAGCTGGTACTACCTGCTGGGCGGCTTCCTCGGCGCCCTCTACGTCCTCAACGCGCTCGTCGCCGTCTCCGCGATCGGCGCCGGCGGGGTCGCCGCGGCCACCGTCTTCGGCCAGCTAACCGCCTCGGTCGTGATCGACCGGCTAGGCCTGTTCGGCCTGGACGAGGTCGCGCTCTCGCCCCAGCGCGTCCTCGGCGTCGCCCTGCTGCTGGCCGGCACCGTTCTGGTCGTGCGCTGAACCGCCCGGGCGGCCCTCCCCCGCGTACTCCGGTGGCGCGATCCGCAGGTAGTGGTTGAAGGACCAGTCGACGAAGCGCTTGGCGCCCAGCAGCCGGATCAGCGGCCAGAGAATCCGCGGCGGCACCCGCGGGACCAGCTTCTGCACCCGCAGCATCCACTTGAACTTCCACTCGTGGGAGTCGTGGAAGGCGGCGTAGGCCGTGGCCGCCTCCTCGCGGCTCTGCCGGCCCTGAACGACGCCGCGCAGCTCCCGTCCCAGGGCGATCCCGAAGTACAGCGCGGTGCGGATCCCCTCGGCGCTGAGGGGCAGGCAGTGGCCGGCGGAGTCGCCGACGAAGAAGACGCCGCCCTCGGTGCCGCGGCGGATCTTGTGCGGGATCCAGTTCCCTTGGTACTCGTTCGGCTCCTTGCCGAGGTCCTCGGTCAGCATCATGGTGGTGTCCTTGACGTGGAAGCGGGGGTCGAAGGAGCCGATCCCGATCCGCAACTCGTCGCGGGCCGGGAAGGACCAGCCGTAGCCGGCGGGGACGTACCTGCGGTCGATCCAGATCTCGAGGTCGTCGGACTCGCCGGCGGGATGGACCTCGAGCCCGCGCGAGAGCGGCGCGTCGGGCGGCTGGTAGCCGTCGCCCGCGGCCAGCATCCGCCGCCAGCCGAGCGCGTCGACGACGAGCGGGGCGGAGATCGTGCCGCGATCGGTGTCGATCGAGATCAGACCGTCGCGGTTGACGGCGCTGTCAGCAACGCCGCCTCCGGCGGCAACCCTCCCATTCACCTTGGCGGTCTCAAACGTGGCGTCGCAGTCGCGCCAGAGCAGCTGGCAGAGCTCGCGGTAGTCGAAGGTGGAGAAGGTCCAGGGGAGGCGGTAGCGGGCGGTTCCGTGGGGGAGGTTCATGACCAGCGTGTCGAAGCGCTGGCGCTCGGCGTCCATCAGCCCCAGCCGCCGCAGCCACTCGGTCGGGATCCCGCAGGCGGAGGTCTGGCGCTCGCCGATCTCGTAGCGATCGAGGAGCAAGACGTCGGCTCCGGAACCGCTCAACTCCCGTGCGACCGCGAGCCCGGCGAAGCTGGCGCCGCAGATGAGGACGTCGCGCTCGCCGGCCAGCGGCGTGCGTTCGTCGCCGCGCTTGGTGGCTCGGACCGGCATCGGCTCGGATTCTGCCATCATTCGCCGCCGTGTCCGCGACCGAGACCATGACGCCTGCGCCCAGCGCCACCCCCGTCGAGGGTTCGGGGGGCCTCCTCCTCGAGATCGACGGCCAGATCGTCCCCAACTACGCGGCGACGATGGTCTCCTTCGAGGAGGGCGACGTCGTCAAGGGCAAGGTCGTCCGGATCGACAAAGACGAGGTCCTCGTCGACATCGGCTACAAGGCCGAGGGCGTCATTCCGTCCAACGAGCTTTCGATTCGCAAGTCGGTCGACCCGCACGAAGAGGTCGAGCTGGAAGAGGAGGTCGACGCCCTCGTCCTCACCAAGGAGGACGCTGAGGGCCGCCTGATCCTCTCCAAGAAGCGCGCCCGCTTCGAGAAGGCCTGGCGCCGGATCGAGGTCGCCGCCGACTCGGGCGAACCGGTCGAAGGCAGCGTCATCGAGGTCGTCAAGGGCGGCCTCATCCTCGACCTCGGCGTCCGCGGCTTCCTGCCCGCCTCGCTGGTCGACATCCGCCGCGTCCACAACCTCGACGAGTTCATGGGCCAGACGCTCGAGTGCAAAGTGATCGAGCTCAACCGCAGCCGCAACAACGTGGTGCTCTCGCGGCGCGCCGTGCTCGAGGAGGAGCGCAAAGAGGTCCGCGAGCAGATCCTCGGCCGCCTCGAGCCGGGCCAGGTCGTCGAAGGCAAGATCTCCAACATCGTCGACTTCGGCGCCTTCGTCGACCTCGACGGGATCGACGGCCTGATCCACATCTCCGAGCTTTCCTGGAGCCACGTCAACCATCCCTCCGAAGTCGTCGCGATCGGCGACACGGTGCGGATCAAAGTCCTCGACATCGACCGCGACCGCCAGCGGATCTCCCTCGGCCTCAAGCAGACCCAGGAGGACCCGTGGCAGCGGGTGATCAACACCCACCGCGGCGGCGACGTGCTCGAGGGCACGGTGACCAAGGTCGTCGCCTTCGGCGCCTTCGTCGAAATCCTGCCGGGGGTCGAGGGCCTCGTCCACATCTCCGAGCTCGCCGACCACCACGTCGAGAACCCGAGCGAAGTCGTCGAGCCCGGCTCCAAGCTGAACGTGAAGATCCTCGAGATCGACGAAGAGCGCCGCCGCCTCTCCCTCAGCATCAAGCGGGTCGAGGGGCAGAACATGGCGATGGCCGGCCTCGGCGAGCAGATCGCCCAGGCCGAAGGCGGCGGTCAGCAGAGCGCCGAGGCCGAGGAGCAGGCGCCGCCGCCCACCGGTCAGATGGCCGATGCCTTCGCAGCGGCTGCCCCTGCAGCGGAAGAGACTCCCGCGGAGGAGGCTCTGGCCGAGGACGCCGCTGTCGAGGAGCAGCCCGCCGAGACGGAGGCTCCCAGCGAAGAGGCTCCCGGCAAGCTGCCCGCCGAGGTAGAGGCTTCCGAGGAGGCCGACCCGGCTCCCGTGGCCGAGGCCAACGGCACCACCGAGGAGGACCCCGGCGAGCATCAGGAGGGGGAATCGGTGCAGGAGCGCCCGGATTCTCCCGATGACGTCGACGAGGCGGCCGGCGAGGGCTCCTCGGGCGACGACGCGCAGACGGGCGAGTCGGACCAGGACTAGCGGCGCCGATGGCGCCACTGAAGATCGGCCTCACCGGCGGCATCGCCGCCGGCAAGTCCGAGGCGTTGAAGGCGTTCGCGCGCCTCGGCGCGGCGACCCTCTCCAGCGACGCGGTCGTCCACGAACTGCTGGAAAGCGAGGAGCTGCGCGCTCGCCTGGTCGAGCGCTGGGGGCCGGAGGTCGCCCCCGAGGGGAAGATCGAGCGGGGGAAGATCGGCGAGGTCGTCTTCGCCGACCCCGAGCAGCTGACCTGGCTGGAGGCGCAGATCCACCCGCTGGTGCAGCGGCGGACCGCCGAGTGGCTGCTGTCCTTGCCCGAGGACACCGAGGTAGCCGTGGTCGAGGTGCCGCTGCTGTTCGAGGCCGGCGGCGACAAGGCCTTCGACACGACGGTCGCGATCGTCACCGCCGACGAGGTCCGGCGCGAGCGCGCCGCCGCCCGCGGCCACGCCCTGGTCGACGAGCGCGAGGCGCGGCAGCTGACCCAGACGGAGAAGGCCGAGCGGGCCGAGCACGCGATCCCCAACGACGGCACCGTGGAGGATCTCGAGCGGAGGCTGTCCGCGCTGCTCGAAAAGCTGCGGCGATGAAGCGCCGCAACGCGCTCCGCCGACGCCGGTTCCTCGCCCTCGGCACGGTCGCCGCGCTGATCGGGGTCTTCGTCGCGGCCGTGATCGTCAGCGGCCTCTTCGACCAGGCGCTGAAGGAGCTGACGCTGCCGCTGCGGCACGAGGACGTGATCCGCCAGCAGGCCGAGGAGAAGGGAGTCGACGCGGCCCTGATCGCCGCCGTGATCTACTCAGAGTCCAAGTTCAGCGACCAGACCTCGAGCGCGGGGGCGCGCGGCCTGATGCAGATCACTCCCGAAGCAGCCGAATACATCGAGAAGCAGAGCGGCGGCACCACCTTCCGCCTCTCCGACCTCTCCGACCCCGAACTGAACATCCGCTACGGGACCTTCCTCCTGCGCGAACTGCTCGACCGCTACGACGGCGACGTGGCGGCCGCCCTCGCCGCCTACAACGCCGGCCCCGGCAACGCCGACAAGTGGGGCGGGGCGAACCTGACGGTCGAGGAGATTCCCTTCCCGGAAACCCGCGCCTACGTCGAAGAGGTGCTGGAGAAGCGCGATGAGTATCGCCGCAAATACGCAACCGAGCTGGGCTATGGCGGAATCCCGTAGGCCGCGCGTGGCGGCGCTGGCGCTGGCGGTCGGCCTCGTCCTCGCCGACTCCTCGATCGTCGTCCTCGCCCTGCCGGAGATCTACCGCGAGCTGGACACGAGCGTCTCCGGGGTCACCTGGGTGCTCGTGTCCTTCAACCTCGTGATCGCGCTCGCCGCGGTCCCGGCGGCCCTGGTCGCGCGGCGGGTCGGGCCGGCGCGGACGGCGGCGGTCGGGCTGGCGGTCTTCGCGGGGGCCGGCCTCGCCTGCGGGCTCGCGGACGAGCTCTCGACCCTGATCGTCGCCCGCTGCGTGCAGGCGCTCGGCGGCGCCGCGGCGGTGACGGCATCGCTGGAGCTGCTGCCGGCGACGGTCGGCTCCGAGCGGCGGGCGGCGACCGTCTGGGCGGCGGCGGGGGCGACCGGGGCGGCGCTGGGGCCGGCGGTCGGCGGCCTGCTCACCGAGCTCGTCTCCTGGCAGTCGATCTTCCTGCTCCAGGTGCCGCTGGCGCTCGCCGCCGCCGTGCCGATCCTCGCGGTGGCCAGGCACGAGGCGGCGACGCGGGTGATCGAAGAGGAGGTGCGCAGCACCGGCCGTCCGCACCTCTGGGCGAACCTGGCCCTGGCGATGGTCTCGGCGGCGATCGCCGCGGCGCTCTTCCTCCTGGTCCTGCTGCTGATCGAAGGCTGGCGCCTGAGCCCGATCGAAGCCGCCGCCGTGGTCTCGGCGATGCCGCTGGCGGCGATCCTCGGCAGCCGCCTGACCGAGCGGGCCGGCGACGCGCGCTCGCGGGCGGCGGCGGGGGCGATCCTCGTCTCCGGCGGCCTCGCCGGCCTCGCCTTCCTGCCGAAGGCGACGATCGCGCTGACGCTGCCGCCGCAGATCCTGGTCGGGGTCGGCCTCGCGCTGGTCCTCTCGGCCCTGACCGAGACGGCGCTGGGGGGCAGGGCGCCGCAGGCGATCCACGGCGGCTGGACGATTTCCTCCCGGCACGCCGGCGTCGTCGTCGGCCTGCTGCTGCTGACGCCGATCTTCACCGCTGACATCGAACAGCAGCGCCACGACGCGATCGACGCCGGCACCGCGGTGGTTCTGGACTCCCCGGTCAACCCGCTGCTGAAGATCGACCTGGCGGAGAAGGTGAGCGAACGGCTCGACGAAGAGCGGGGGAAGGTGCCGACGATCGGTTCCGCCTTCGAGCCGAAGCCGAGCGACCCGACCCAGCGGGCCGAAGTCGAGCAGCTGCAGGGCGAACTCCAGGACCAGCTCGACCGCGGCGCCACCCACGCCTTCAGCACCTCCTTCCTGCTCGCGGCGCTGCTCGGCCTGATCGCGCTCTTCCCGATCGCCCTCTCGCGGAGGGTCGAGCTGTGAGCGGGCGGGCCGGGAGCCTCGGCGGCAAGGCGCTGGTCCTCGGATCGATCCTCGCCGCCCTCGTCCTCGTCGGCGCCTACCTCGCCGCCGGGGGCTCAAGCTACGAGCCGAAGCAGGTGCAGGACCCCTGCCAGCCGCGCCCCTGGAGCGACCCGCAGTCGCTGGGCCAGATCGCCAACCAGTTCACGATCTCCGCCCTCGACGGCGCCGCCTGCCAGCTCGGGGTGACGCGGGAGACGCTGGCGCTGGCGCTGACCACGCCGGAGCGGCGGGACGCGTTCGAAAAGAGCTACGGCATCGACGACGAAAAGCTTGCGAAGGCGATACGCGCCGGCCTCCTCCGCGCCGTCGACGACGCCGAAGAAGCGGGGGCGTTGAGCCCGCTGATCGCGGTCCCGCTGCGCCAGACCCTGCAGCGGATCCCGCTCGAACAGGCGATCGAAATCATCAACGACGCCCAGGGCTTCCTCAGCGACGCCGAAGGCTTCCTCGGTCCCGCTCAAGGCGTGCTCGAACAGCTCCTGCCCGGAGGGCTGGAAGGACTGGGTCTGCCCTGAGCGCAGCGAAGGGCGCTTTAACTGGGGTCGGCGATCCGGAACTCGCGTGCCTGCGGGTTCCAGGCGATGCCGGAGCAGAGGGCTTCCGGGGTGGTGCCGAGGGCGGTGGCGAGCTTGACCATCGTCCCCAGCCGCGGTTCGCGGCCGCCGCGCTCCAGCAGCGAGACCTCGGTGCGATGGATTTCGCAGCGTTCTGCCAGCTCTTCCTGCGAGATGCCGGCGTCCTGCCGGGCCCGGCGCAGGTTCACGGAGAAGCGGTCGCGGTGGTCCATTTCCTCAACTCTGTCACGAATTGTATTCAGCCGCGGGTCGCGCGCCAGACCCAGGCCATCGCCAGCGGCTGCAGCGGCAGCCGCGCCCAGAGCGCCCAGCGAGGGAACCTGCGCATGTCGAGTCCGCGGATCTGCTCCGGGTTGACCGCCATGTGGACGTTGGCGGGGAAGACGGCAAGCAGCAGCCCCAGCAGCCACCAGCGGCCCAGCCGGCGGGTGGCGGGGGCGAAGACGAGGGCGGCGCCGGCGATCTCGGCCGCGCCGCTGATCGCCACCACCTCTCGCTTCTGAGCCTCGATCGCCGGCGGCACGATCGCTTCGAAGAAGCGCGGCCGCAGGAAGTGCATCGCCCCGGTGAAGGTGAAGAAAGCCGACAGCAGCGAGCGCGAGAGCCTCATCGATGGCCCAGCATATGCGCCAGCTATGTTCTGACCCGTGCCGAAGTTCGAGCTCAACCCCGCCTACTCTCCGACGGCGGACCAACCGAAGGCGATCGCCGGGCTGGCCGAAGGGCTGGCCGAGGGCGAACGCTTCCAGACCCTGCTCGGCGCCACCGGCACCGGCAAGACCTTCACGATGGCGGCGACGATCGCCGAGGTGCAGCGGCCGAGCCTCGTGATCGCTCACAACAAGACGCTCGCCGCGCAGCTCTGCAACGAGTTCCGGGAGTTCTTCCCCGACAACTCGGTCGAGTACTTCGTCTCCTACTACGACTACTACCAGCCGGAGGCCTACGTCCCGGCCCAGGATCTCTACATCGAGAAGGACTCCTCGATCAACGACGAGATCGATCGCCTCCGCCACGCCGCCACCGCCGCCCTGTTCGCCCGCCGCGACGTGATCATCGTCGCCTCGGTCTCCTGCATCTACGGGATCGGCTCGCCCCAGGTCTACAACGAAAAAATGCAGCTGTTCCAGGTCGGCAAGGAGATCGACCGCGACGACGTCCTCCGCAAGCTGGTGAAGATGCAGTACCAGCGCAACGACCAGGTACTGGGGCGCGGCGCCTTCCGGGTCCGCGGCGAGGTGCTGGAGATCATGCCCTCCTACGCCGAGTCGGCCTACCGGATCCAGCTCTTCGGCGACGAGATCGAGGGGATCCAGCACTTCGACCCGCTGACCGGCGAGGTGCTCGACGTGATCGACCACGTCTCCGTCTGGCCGGCTTCGCACTACGTGACCAAAGACGAGACCGTCGACCGCGCCGTCGACGAGATCCGCGCCGAACTGGAAGCTCGCACTCAGGAGCTGGAAGCCGAAGGCAAACAGCTGGAGGCGCACCGGCTACGGCAGCGGACGATGTACGACCTGGAGATGATCAAGGAGCTCGGCTTCACCTCGGGGATCGAGAACTACTCGCGGATTCTCGACGGCCGCCCCCCGGGCAGCCCCCCGCACACCCTGATCGACTACTTCCCCGACGACTTCGTCTGCTTCGTCGACGAGTCCCACCAGACGATCCCGCAGATCGGCGGCATGTACGAGGGCGATCAGTCCCGGAAGCGGTCGTTGGTCGACTTCGGCTTCCGGCTGCCGTCGGCGATGGACAACCGGCCGCTGAAGTTCGACGAGTTCCTGCAGCGGGTGAACCAGCTGGTGATGGTCTCGGCGACGCCCGGGCCCTTCGAGCGGGCCGAAGCGAGCCGCACGGTCGAGCAGATCGTCCGCCCGACCGGGATCGTCGACCCCGAGATCGAGCTGCGGGAGACGCGCAACCAGATCGACGACCTGATGAATGAGGTGAAGCGGGTCGCCGAGAAGAAAGAGCGGACCCTGGTCACCACGCTGACGAAGAAAATGGCGGAGGACCTGACCGCCTACCTGCTCGAGTACGGGGTCAAGGTCCGCTACCTGCACTCCGAGGTCGACACCCTGGAACGGATCCAGATCATCCGCGACCTGCGGCTGGGGGAGTACGACGTCCTCGTCGGCGTCAACCTCCTGCGCGAGGGGCTCGACCTGCCCGAGGTCTCGCTGGTGGCGATCCTCGACGCCGACAAGGAGGGCTTCCTGCGCGGCGAGACGAGCCTGGTGCAGACGATCGGGCGGGCGGCGCGGAACGTCAACGGCCGGGTGGTGATGTACGCCGACAAGGAGACCGACGCGATGCGGGCGGCGATGCGCGAGACCGACCGCCGCCGCGAGATCCAGCTCGCTTACAACGAGGAGCACGGGATCACGCCCGAGACCGTGCGCAAAGGCATCTCCGAGATGAGCGAGTTCCTGGCGATGGAGGACCGAGCCCCGCGCAAGCGCCGGCGCAAGCGGGCCGAGGACTTCGCCGGCCCCGAGGAGCTAGAGAAGACGATCGTGGCCCTGGAGGAGGAGATGCTGGCGGCGGCCGACGACCTCCGCTTCGAGGAGGCGGGCCGGATCCGCGACGAGCTGCGGGAACTGCGGCGCGATCTAGATGGGATGACTGCTGGTACCTAAGCGCAGAAGTTGTCACCCGCACAGCGTCGCCTGGCCTTGGCTGGCGAGCCAGCGCGATTAAGCTCGAAAAATGGCCCTACCAGTCAGCGAAGAGACCTTCGAGGCGGAGGTACTGCAACGTTCGCGGCAGCTGCCGGTCGTGGTCGACTTCTGGGCGGACTGGTGCGGGCCGTGCAAGGCCCTGAGCCCGGCGCTGGAGAAGGCCGAGGCCGCCCGCGCGGGCAAGGTGGTGCTCGCCAAGGTCGACGTCGACGCCAACCCGCAGCTGTCGTCGATCTTCAAGGTCCAGGGGATCCCGGCCGTCAAGGCCTTCCGCGACGGCGGCGTCGTCGACGAGTTCGTCGGCGCCCTGCCGCCCGCCCGGGTCGAGGCCTTCTTCGACTCCCTCGTTCCCTCGCGGGCCGACGAGCTGCTGGCGGCTGGCGACGAGCTCTCCCTGCGCGAAGCGGCCGAGCTGGAGCCAGGGCGCGCCGACCTCGCCGTCGCCCTCGCGCAGGCGCGCCTCCAGCGCGGGGCCGAAGACGAGGCCCTGGAGGCAGTCGAAGGCCATGACGGCGACTTCGCTGCCGCCGGCATCGCCGCCCGCATCCGCCTCGCCAAGGCAGGGGTCGCCCGCGATGCCTTCGCCGCCCTCGACCGCGGCGAGCGCGAGGCGGCCCTCGACGCCCTGCTCGAAGAGCTCGGACGGCCGGTAGAAGGCAATGGCGCAGGCGATCTCCCGCCCGACGACCGCCGCGACCTTCTCCGCCGCGCCATCGTCGGCGCCCTGGCCGGCCTCGACCCCAGCGACCCCGCCGCCCGCGCCTACCGCCGCAGGCTCTCGGCCGCCCTCGGCTGACCGGCGCAGTTATTCCCGGTATGCGGGAACAACTGCGTCCGGTTAGGGGTTGCGGCGTCGACGCTCGAGGAGAACGCGGATGTTTTGTGCGACTTGGCGCGGTTCCGTTTCGATTCGGCGTGCCGAGATTGAAATGCAATCGATACCGGCAAGCTTCATCTCCTCCTGGCGGAGGCGATCGTTCTCGAATGCCTCTCGGCTGCCGTGGGTCTCCCAGCCGTCTACTTCGACCGCGAAACGCTCGGCTGGCCAATAAGCGTCGATCTCCCACTTTCCCTCCCAGCAGTTGAGCACCGGTGACGAGACCCCCTCCTGCTCAAGTGCATCCAGGAAGAGCAGCTCAGAGCGAGCGCGGTCGTAGACCGGCTTCCGGTAGAGGGTCAGCGCCTCACGCAGCACCTTGGCTTGGGGCGTGCCTCCCCGTCGGGCGAGCATCTCGTCGAGTTCACCCAGGTTGAGCCGGCCGGTTCGCCTTGCCCGATCTATCGCTCGCGCGCGATCGCGCGTCGACACCGCTCCGGCCAAGTCGAAGAGGGTGCGGCCGGCCGAGGTGACGGGAATTCCCTCCAGCGTCGTGCAGTCGCGATCTGGCATGCCTGCAGTTCGATAGACCCGGATGGTGCGGCGGCGATGGCCTCTGCTCGGCACGGTCACCTCCGGCTCGGAAGGAAACCGGGTGAGAAAGCCCCAGAGCCAGGCGGCCGACCGGTGGCTCAGAACGGCGCCGCTTCCACAGGCGAGGACCGCCGCCAAGGATTGCGCGCGCCGGGAAAGGCTCTTGTGGCCGACGGCGTAGACCCCGCGATGGACCCGCCGAAGGCGACTTGCTTTGCTCGCCCGGTGAATATGACCGTTGGATAGCCCCATCTCCCGCATCTGGCGATAAGTGACGATCCCGTACTGCTGCTCCGCCAAGTTGGACAGAGAGGCAAGCGACCGCATTTCTTCCCGCATACCGGGAATAAGGGCTCAGGTGACCCAAATTCCCCCCCGGGAACATCTGTTCGCCTGTCTAGAATCGGTGTGAGTGGCTGCCTCTGAGCGAATCGTCATCTCCGGCGCCCGGGAGCACAACCTCAAGGACGTCGACGTCGAGCTGCCCCGGGACGCGCTGATCGTGATCACCGGCCTTTCGGGGTCCGGCAAGTCGAGCCTCGCCTTCGACACGATCTACGCCGAGGGGCAGCGCCGCTACGTCGAGTCGCTCTCGGCCTACGCGCGGCAGTTCCTCGGGCTGATGGAGAAGCCGGACGTCGACTCGATCGAGGGCCTCTCGCCGGCGATCTCGATCGACCAGAAGACGACCTCGCGCAACCCGCGCTCGACGGTCGGCACCGTGACCGAGATCTACGACTACCTGCGCCTGCTCTGGGCGCGGATCGGCACCCCCTACTGCCCCGAGTGCGGCGAGGAGATCACCGGCCAGACCCAGGAGCAGATCGTCGACCGGCTGATGACGCTGGATGACGGGACCAAATTCATGGTGATGGCGCCGGTCGTCCGCGGCCGCAAGGGCGAGTACGGGAAATTGCTCGACCAGATGCGGCTCGAGGGGTACTCGCGGGCAAAGATCGACGGCGAGCTGGTCCGCCTCGACGAGAAGATCGAGCTCGACAAGAAGTACAAACACGACGTCTCGATCGTCGTCGACCGGCTGGTGATGAAGACCGACCTGCGGCGCCGCCTCTCGGAGTCGGTCGAAGCGGCGGCCGGGCTCGCCGCCGGCCTGGTCGAAGTCGAGATCCTCGAGGGCAAGGGCGCGGCCGGCAGCAAGGACGCCGAGTACCCCGGCGGGACGATGCTCTTCTCCGAGCAGTTCGCCTGCCTCAACTGCGGCACCTCGATCCCGGAGCTGGAGCCGCGGATCTTCTCCTTCAACTCGCCCCACGGCGCCTGCGACCGCTGCCACGGGCTCGGCTTCCAGCGGGTGATCGACCCCGAGCTGGTCGTCCCCGACCCGACGCTCTCGCTCGCCGAGGGCGCCCTGCAGCCCTGGAACCGCGGCATCAGCGCCTACTGGAAGCGGCTGATCGCCTCCGTCGCCGAGGCCTACGACGTCGACGTCGACAAGCCCTGGTCCAAGCTGAAGCCCGACGAGCGGGAGATCTTCCTCTACGGCACCGGCGACGAGCGCCACCACGTCAGCTACACCAACCGCTTCGGCCGCCGCCGCTCCTACAAGGTCCGCTTCGAGGGGATCGTCAACAACCTGCAGCGGCGTTACGAGGAGACCGACTCGGAGTCCAACCGCGAGCGGATCGAGGGCTACATGGCCGAGCAGCCATGCCCGGCCTGCCACGGCGCCCGGCTGCGGCCGGAGAGCCTCGCGGTCAAGGTCGGCGGCCTCAGCATCTCCGAGTACACCGACCTCTCCGCCCGCGCCGCCTCGGCCTGGATCCGCGAGCTGGAGATGACCGAGACCGAGCGGGCGATCGCGCGGCTGATCGTGCGCGAGATCACCGAGCGCCTCTCCTTCCTCGAGAACGTCGGCATCGGCTACCTCTCGCTCGCCCGCTCGGCCCGCACCCTCTCCGGCGGCGAGGCGCAGCGGATCCGGCTCGCGACCCAGATCGGCTCCCACCTGGTCGGGGTGATGTACGTGCTCGACGAGCCCTCGATCGGCCTCCACCAGCGCGACAACGAGAAGCTGATCGCGACCCTCGACCGCCTCCGCGACCTCGGCAACACGGTGATCGTCGTCGAGCACGACGAGGGGACGATGATGGCTGCCGACCACCTCGTCGACCTCGGCCCCGGCGCCGGCGAGCACGGCGGCCACGTGATCGCCGCCGGGACCCCGAAGGAAGTCTCGAAGAACGCCTCCTCGCTGACCGGCCAGTACCTCTCCGGGAAGAAAAAGATCGAGGTGCCGGAGGAGCGGCGCCGGCCGACCGGCAGCCTGCTGGTCCGCGGCGCCCGCGAACACAACCTCAAGGACGTCGACGTCGAGATCCCGCTCGGGGTCTTCTGCTGCGTCACCGGCGTCTCCGGCTCGGGCAAGTCGACCCTGGTCAACGAGACCCTGCACCACGCGGTCGCCAACCGCCTCCACCAGGCGAAGCTGCGGCCGGGATCCCACGACGGCATCGACGGCCTCGACCAGATCGACAAGATCATCAACATCGACCAGTCGCCGATCGGCCGCACCCCGCGCTCCAACCCGGCCACCTACACCGGCCTCTTCGACCACATCCGCCAGATCTTCACCCAGACCCAGGAGGCGCGGGCGCGGGGCTACAAGCCCGGCCGCTTTTCCTTCAACGTCAAGGGCGGTCGCTGCGAGGTCTGCAAAGGCGACGGCCAGATCAAGATCGAGATGCACTTCCTGCCCGACGTCTACGTCCCCTGCGAGCAGTGCCACGGCAAGCGCTACAACCGCGAGACGCTCGAGGTCCGCTTCAAGGGGAAGAACATCGCCGACGTGCTCGAGATGTCGGTCGAGGAAGGGGTCGAGTTCTTCGAGAACGTGCCGAAGATCGCCCGCCGCCTGCGCACCCTCAACGACGTCGGCCTCGGCTACATCCGGCTCGGGCAGCCGGCGACGACCCTCTCCGGCGGCGAGGCGCAGCGGGTCAAGCTCGCCACCGAGCTCTCCAAAGTCGCCACCGGCGACACCCTCTACATCCTCGACGAGCCGACCACCGGCCTCCACTTCGCCGACGTCCAGCGCCTGCTCGACGTCCTCGGCCGCCTCGTCGACGCCGGCAACACCGTGGTCGTGATCGAGCACAACCTCGACGTGGTCAAGACCGCCGACTGGCTCGTCGACCTCGGCCCCGAGGGCGGGGAAGAGGGGGGCGAGATCGTCGCCACCGGCACCCCCGAGCAGGTCGCCGCGGTCGCCGGCTCCTACACCGGCAGCTTCCTCGCCGAGCTGGTGCAGCCGGCGAAGCCGAAGCGCCGCAGGCGTGAACCTGTGGCCGCTTAGGCCAACGGTTCAGCATTCCTTACTGCTGCTTGGCCAGGATTTTCTTCCCTCCCGGATCGGGTGAATGAAACGTCTGCACCGGGGTAGTGGTCGGGTGCCAATCCCTGAGGAGGAGGGTCATGTCCAGACCAGCGTTGTTGCGACCGCTCGTGGTAGTCGGATGCGCGCTGTTCGCTCTCGGCCTGTTCGTCGCCGGCTGCGGTAGCAGCGACGACACGACCGGTGGCGGCGGCGGTGGGGGAGGTGGCGGCGGCGGCAGCGCGACGATCGCCCTCCTGCTCCCGGAAAACGAAACGCCCCGCTACGAAACCAACGACAAGCCCGACTTCGAAAAATCAGTCGAAGAAAAGTGTTCTGACTGCGAAGTCATCTACTTCAACGCCGGCGGCGATGCCGAAAAGCAGCAATCCCAGGGCGAAGCGGCGCTGACCAAAGGCGCGGAAGTCCTCGTCCTCGACCCGATGGACTCCAAATCGGCGGCGGCGATCGCCGAACGGGCCAACGCTCAGGGTGTGCCGGTGGTCAGCTACGACCGCTTGATCGAAAACAGCGAAGTCGCCGCCTACGTCTCCTTCGACAACGAACGGGTCGGCGAACTGCAGGCCGAAACGCTGGCGAAGAAACTGAAAGAAGACGGGAAAGCGAGCGGCCCGATCATCAAGATCAACGGCGACCCCGCCGACCCCAACGCGGCGCTCTTCAAGGCCGGCTCGAACAAGGGCTTCGAAAAAGCGGGGGTGACGGTCGCGAAGGAATACGACACCCCCGGCTGGACCGCGGAAAACGCCCAGCGTGAGGCGCAGCAGGCGATCACCGCCCTCGGCAAGACCGGGTTCGCCGGCATCTACGCCGCCAACGACGACACCGGCGGCGGCGCGATCGCGGCCCTCAAAGGCGCCGGCCTCAACCCCGAAGAAATCCCCGTCACCGGTCAGGACTCGACCGTCGCCGGCCTGCAGCGGATCCTCGCCGGCCAGCAGTTCATGACGATCTACAAGGCGATCCCGCCGCAGGCCGAAATCGCGGCCGAATTCGCGATCGCCCTCGGCAACGGCGAAGAACTGCCGCAGGACAAAGTCAGCGAAGAAGTCAACAACGGCAAGACCGACGTTCCCGCGGCGATCCTCGAACCGGTCGCGGTGACCAAGGACAACATCAAGGACACGGTGATCAAAGACGGATTCGTCAGCGCCGCCGAACTCTGCACCGGCCCCTACGCGGCCGGCTGCAAAGAAGCGGGAATCTCCGGTTGAGATGGCAGAGCGCACTCCACTCCTGGAGCTGGAGGGAGTAAGCAAGCGATTCGGCCCGGTCCAGGCTCTGGACCGGGTCGACTTCGCCGTCCACGCCGGTGAGGTGATCGGTCTCGTCGGCGACAACGGCGCCGGCAAGTCGACCCTGGTCAAGGCGATCGCCGGCATCCACTCCCCCGACGAGGGGACGATCCGCTTCGAGGGCGAGGAAGTCCGGATCAAAGGGCCGCAGGACGCGACCGAACTGGGGATCGCGACCGTCTACCAGGACCTCGCGCTCTGCGACAACCTCGACGTTGTCGCCAACCTCTTCCTCGGGCGCGAGCAGGTCTCGGCGGGGCCGGGCCAGGTCTCGCGCCAGCTCGACGAGGTGAAGATGGAGCACGAGACCGCCGACCTGCTCTCGAACCTGGCGGTGACGATCCCCAGCCTGCGCAGCGAGGTCGGGACCCTCTCCGGCGGTCAGCGCCAGCAGGTCGCGGTCGCCCGCTCGCTGCTCGGCGAACCCAAGGTCGTCCTCCTCGACGAGCCGACCGCGGCGCTCGGCGTGCCGCAGACCAAGCAGGTGCTGGAGCTGATCCGGCGCCTGCGCGAGCGCGACCTCGGGGTCGTCGTCATCAGCCACAACCTGGCCGACGTCTTCCAGGTCGCCGACCGCGTCTTCGTCCTCCGCCTCGGCCGCGCCGCCGGCGAGTTCAAGGCCGAAGAGACGACCGAGGAGCACGTCGTCGGTGCGATCACCGGGCTGGGCAACGGCGGCGAGCGCAGCCAGCACGCGGAGGAGGGGGAGAAACCGTGAACGCAGCCGAGGCGGCAACCGCAGAGAAGACGGGCGAGCGCCGGCCCACCACCGGGGAAACCGTGCGCCGGATCGTCCAGGGCGATCTCTCCTCGGTCCGCGTGGTGCTCGGGCTGGTCGTGATCGCGGTCATCTTCCAAGTCCAGGAAGACCGCTTCCTCTCGGCCGAGAACCTGACCAACCTGATGCTGCAGATCACGACGATCGGGCTGATCTCGGTCGGCGTCGTCTACGTCCTCCTGCTCGGCGAGATCGACCTCTCGGTCGGCGCGGTCAGCGGCCTCTCCGCCGCGGTGATGGCGGTGTTGAGCGTCAACCACGGCTGGAATGCCTATCTGGCGATCGGCGCCGGCATCGCGACCGGCGCCGCGATCGGGTGCCTGCAGGGAACGCTCTTCAGCCGCTTCGTCGTCCCCTCCTTCGTCGTCACCCTGGCCGGCTTGCTGGCCTGGGAAGGGGCGCTCCTGCAGGTGCTGGGGAAGACGGGCTCGCTCAACATCAACGACCCGAAGATCACCGGCCTCGCCAACATCTTCTACTCCGACACGGTCGGGTGGATCTTCGCCGCGGTGATCATCGGCGCCTACGGTGCCGCGCTCGCGGTCGGCTACCGCCGCCGGGTCGCCGCCGGCCTGGGGGACACCAACGCGATCTCGCAGGTCGTCCGTTTCGTCCTGCTGGCCGCGATCGTGATCGCCGCCGTCGCCATCCTCAACTCCGACCGCGGGGTGCCGCTGGCGGTGATGATCCTGCTCGCCTTCGTGGTCGGGATGGAGTACGTCGCCAAGCAGACCACCTTCGGCCGCCACGTCTTCGCGGTCGGCGGCAACGCCGAGGCGGCGCGGCGCGCCGGCATCCACGTCAACCGGGTCCGGATCGCGGTCTTCACGATCGCCGGCACGATGGCCGCGATCGGCGGCGTCATGGCCGCCTCGCGCCTGTTCGCGGTCAACCAGAACTCCGGCGGCAACGAACTCCTGCTGCTGGCGATCGCCGGCCCCGTGATCGCGGGGACCAGCCTCTTCGGCGGCCGCGGATCCGTCTGGACCGCGCTGCTGGGCGCCCTGGTGATCGGCTCGATCTCCAACGGGATGGACCTGCTCTCGCTCTCCTCGGCGGTGAAACTGATGGTCACCGGCGGCGTCCTCCTGCTCGCCGTCCTGGTCGACGCGGTCGCCCGCCAGCAGCGCCAGACCTCAGGCCGCGTCTAGGACCGTCTCCACGTTCTCGCGGTGGACGCGCTCGTAGGGCTCGAAGTAGCGGAGGTCGCCGGCTGCCAGCTGCGGCTCGAGCAGCTCGCGCAGCGGTAGCTCCCGCAGCTCCGGCTCGGCCGGCATCCGCTGCAGGAGGCGGATGTAGTCCTGGGTCGCGGCGATCAGGCCGCTGTCGTAGCCGCCGCCGTCGATCGCCTCCGGATCGCCGTGGCTGGGCAGGATCCGCTCCGGCTCCAGCGCCAGCAGGCGGCCGAGATCGCGCAGGTGCGCGTCGAAGCTCTCGGGCTCCTCGACGTAGGTGACCGTGTCCTCGACCGTGTCGCCGGCCAGCAGCAGCCGCGCCTCCGGGTCCCAGAGAACGGCGGCGTCGTCGCTGTGGATGTTCACCGGGATCGCTTCCAGCCTGCGCTCGCCGACCCGCAGCTCGGTCCTGCCCTCGAAAGTGCGGGTGGGGAGGAGCAGCGGGCAGACGCCGGGGGGCCCCTCGTGCGCTCCCGCTTCGATCGCCTCGCGGTGCTCGCGCAGCAGCTCGGCGGTCCGGGCGGTGGCGAGGATCTCGCAGTCGGCGAAGGCGCTGTTGCCGGCGACGTGGTCGAGGTGCCAGTGGCTGAGAAGGACCGTGAAGCCGCTGACGCCCTCCGATTCGAGCGCCGCCCGCACCTCGCGCCCGTGTTCGGGGGTGGTGTGGGTGTCGTAGACGAGCGCCTCGGTGCCCTCGACGATCGCGAAGCTGGCGGTTCCGAGCGCCAGCGCCCCCTCGTCGATCCAGTTCGGCGGCGGTGCGAACCGGTAGCCGGAAAAACGGCCGTCGTAGAAGGCGAGGACGCCGGGGGCGGGGCGGAGGGTCCGCAGCCGCGTCGCCGTCGACCCGTTCGGGTGCGCGGGCATGCCTCTAGCGGGAGACGAGCAGGGAGGCGCCGATCGCGCCGCCGAGATCGCCGAGCGAGGCGACCCGGACCGCCGGGGGCCGCTCGTCGACGAAGAGGTGCTTGGACATCTCCTCGCAGAGGGGGTCCATCAGGCGCTCGCCGAAGCGGACGCCGAGGCCGCCGCCGAGGATCACCGCTTCGGGGTCGACGAGGTTGACGGCGGAGGCGATCCCCGTCCCCAGCGCCTCGACCGCGCGCTCGATCAGCTTCTCGGCCAGGTGGTCGCCGTGGTCGAGCGAGCGCTCCCAGATGCCGCTGGTCAGCCGCGGTTTGTCGTGCTTCTCCATCAGGTGGAAGAGGTCGGTCTTCTGGCCCTCTTCGTGCTGGCGCCGAGCCTCGGCTTCCATCGCCGAGCGGCCGGCGTAGGCCTCCAAGCAGCCCTTGCGCCCGCAGGGGCACTTGGCGCCGCCCCGCTTGACGACCATGTGGCCGATCTCGCCGGCGGCGCCGCGACCCAGCCACGGCTTGCCGTCGAGGACGAGGCCGCCGCCGACGCCGGTCCCCCAGAAGACGCCGAGCAGGCTCTGGAACTCCCGGCCGGCGCCGAGGTGGAACTCGGCTTCGGTCGCGACCTGGACGTCGTTGCCGACCTTGACCTCCGTCCCCAGGGCCTCCTTCAGCTTTTCGGCGAGCGGGAAGCTGCCTTCCCAGCCGGGCAGGTTCCTGGCCGAGGAGACGACACCGGTCTTCTCGTCGGCGTCGCCGGGCGAGCCGACGCCGATCCCGGCGAGCTCGCTGCTCTCGACCCCGGCTTCCTTCGCGGCCTCGCGCAGCGCCTCGGCCATCGCCGCCGCCACGTCCTCGGGCCCGCCGCTGGTCGGCGTCGGCCGCCGCGCCTGGCCGGTGACGTCGCCGCGGCCGTCGACGACCGCGGTCTGGATCTTGGTGCCGCCGAGGTCGATGCCGCCGCGCAGGTCCGTCACGCCTGCGAGTCTACGACCCCATGGCGGGCTGGAAGCTCTGGTGGCAGAAGCGGCGCTGGTACGAGCGCAACCGGCGCCTGCTGCGGCGCTGGCGGATCAACCGGCACGCGGCGCGGGGCGGCTTCTTCGTCCGCCACCCGGTCGAGGGGGAGATCCTCGAGGCGCTCGACGAGGGGCGGCTGACGATCGGCGCGGGGACGCTGCTCGAGCCGGGCTGCTGGCTGACCCTGGCGCCGGGGGCGCGGATCGAGATCGGCGAGGGCTGCTTCCTTAATCGCAACGTGATGATCGCGGCCCACGAGAGCGTCGCGATCGGGGACCACACCATGTTCGCCAACGGCTGCTTCGTCGGCGATGCCGAGCACCGCTACGACGATCCCGGACAGCCGATCACCTGGCAGGGCTTCACCAGCAAGGGGCCGGTGCAGATCGGCGCCAACTGCTGGTTCGGAGTCAACTGCGCGGTCACCAGCGGCGTCAGCGTCGGCGACCGTTGCGTCGTCGGCGCCAACTCGGTCGTCAACCGCGACGTCGAGGGCGGCACGATCGCGGCCGGGGCGCCGGCGAAGCCGATCCGCAGGATCGACTTCGCCGCTCCCGGGGGGTGACTACTGGAGGAAGCCGGTCGCTTCGACCGCCTTCAGCACCTGGGCGGCCGTTTTCGGTTTGTCGAAGGCGCCGTTGGGCGACTGGTTCGCCACGGTCGGCTTCAAGAGCAGGCCGGCCACGGACGCGTGCCGCGCCTCAACCGTCAAGATCGAAGCCGCCGCCGCCACGTAGGCAGGGGTGGTGATGTTCAGCACCTGTCCGGAGTAGGCGCCGACGCCGGTGTTCTCCAAAGCCACCGCCGTCTTGAGGAAGGCTGCCTCGCTCGCGGTCGTCGCACCGAAGTCGACCTTCGGAGCCGCGACCGCTTTGCTGCCCAGTGCCTTCTTGAGGAAGGCGACGTGGGCGTTCTCGTCGGCGGTCACCCGCTTCAGGAAAGCCTGCTTCTCGGCCCCCTTGAGGAAGGTCTTCCTCTTGTTGTTGGCGGTCGCCTCGTTGTAGAAGGCGGCCTCGAGGTACTCGAGGGTGAGGGCGTAGTTGAGGATCCCGATGTCGCCCTTGCCGAATTTAGCCGGCGGCCTCCCCTTGCCGGCCGCCATCGCCGCAGCGGGGGTGAGGGCGCTCAAGAGGGCGCCGCCGCCGACCAGGCCGCCGCCGGCCAGCCCGGCCTTCTTGAGGAATCCGAGTCGGGTATCGCCTTCCAGCGCCTCGGTCGCTTCGTGCGCCGCCTCCTGCACCACTGCTTCGATCTTCGAGCTCATTTGCTGCCTCCAGGGATGGGTGGTTTCCCCAACCTGCGCAGGCCGCGGCCCGCCGGATCATTGGACGGGAAATCTTTTCGGTACGAGATCGTCAAGAAGGCGCCGAAGTACCCCTATAATTTCCCGCGTTGGCCGTGACCCCCTGGGCATGGACCTATGAACTCCAATCTCCTCGCCGATAACCCTCGTCCCACCGTGGCCGCTCCCGCTCTGCGCACGAAGGCCGAGCTCCGCGCTGCGCTGGAGCCGGCGCGCCGCCGGGGACTGACGGTCGGGCTGGTGCCGACGATGGGATACCTGCACGAGGGGCACCTCTCGCTGATCCGCGCCGCCCGGGCCGAGTGCGACCTGGTGGTGATGA
>Ga0307314_10000044_pt1 | contig 31796 bp, 33 predicted proteins | sample ER_DNA_204_FD_194493 | JGI IMG/M metagenome (GOLD analysis project Ga0307314, IMG submission 194493) | Bulk soil microbial communities from the East River watershed near Crested Butte, Colorado, United States - ER_DNA_204 | ecosystem: Environmental > Terrestrial > Soil > Floodplain | place...
GAATACCGGATGGGCTTCGCCTTCCCCGCTCGCGTCGGACTCAGGGACGTCGAGCCGGAACGTTTCGTTTGCCACGGTGTCGCGCAGATAGAGGGCGGGACGTTCCAGGCTGACGGTCAAGGTATCCGGCGAGGCCCAGAACACCCGCGACCCGTCCTCCGACACCGCGTTTTGCACCGAGATCGTCCCCGATCCGGGCTGTGCGCTGACCACTTCCCCGCCTTCGTCCGCGGGAAGTTCGCTCACCGGCTCCAGGGCTCCGTCGTGCCACAGGTAGATGCTCCGTTTCTGGGCCCCTTCGACCAGAGGCGCTTTCGAGGAGAGGACGATGTCCGTCAGCGAGCTGTTCGCCGCGCTTACCGACACCGGGTTGCGCTCTCCGTTGGCTTCGCCGCCGAAGACCGTGCCGGCCGGGACGTTCGCGAACCCTTCCTTCGAGGTGACCAGGGGCCGGAAGCCCGGCGGGTTCGTGTTGGTCCGCAGGTAGGGCGCCCGTTCTGAGGCTTCCGGCGAGAGCGGGGTGTCGTCGCGCGGCTCGAACACCGCCTGTTCGAGCTCGCTGCTGAACAGTTTGAATTCCGGCCCATAGCCGAGGCCCCCGGCTACGGTGTGGGTGGGGACGAGGTCGTCGACGCTCCACGCGGACGCTGAACGCCGGGCGAGCACCGCCGAGGTTTCAAGCGCCCGGTTGCCTTCCGGGTCTTCGACGATCGACCCTCGGGTCTGGAAGGTGATGCCGGCGCCGTCCACGGCTGCCTGGATGAGTTCGGAGTTGGTGATCGACCCGCCGAACTTGTTGCCCGGGGTCGCCTGCTCCCACACCCGGCCGTCGGCGAGACCGCTCCCGAATTGCGCTTTTTGGGTGATGAACGATCGGGTGGGGCTTTCGGTCGCTCCTTCGCTGTTTTCCGCGACGACGCGGTAGAAGTATTTGGCCCCCGGCTGCAGACCGTTGATCGCGGCGGAGACCGGGACGGGTTCGTGCCCTGAGCCTATCGAGGCGCCGCTTGCCGGGACTTTGGTGCATTCGCCGGGTGCGACGGCGCAGTCGACCTGGCCGTATTCGAACCAGTAGGTGGTGTCGAAGGTGTTCGGGTTGATCCGTGCGCGTAGCGTGGCTGACTGGGAGGTGATGTCGCTGACGCTCGTGGAGAGCGTGGGCGGACCCTCGGGGAACGAGAATGATTCGAACATCTCGACCTGCTGCGGTCCTTCCAATTGTTCAACCCTGTCTGCCACATAGACTCGTTTGTCGCTCGCCAGGACCGCAACGCCTACCGGCGCTTCAGCCAAATCGCCCGGCTGCCCGGGACCGCCGAGCGTGCCGATGAATTGGCCAATTGCAGAATAAACCGCTATACGGGAGACTCCAGCTGCTTCCTGACCGATGTATACGTAGTTGGTGGACGGGTCAACGGCGACGGTGTAAGCCGTCATCGAGTCCACTTCCGTTCCACGGCTGAAGGTCGTAGTCGAGGTGATCGGAAACTGCGATGGTTCAAAGCGGAATACGGAGCCACTGCGTCTAACGGCATAGATCGTCCCCGAGGGCGACACGCTTAGATTGGCCGGCTGAATAGTTACCAACGATCCGGCTCGTTCCGGCGTGAATTCGGTTTTCAGGTCCCCCGTCGGGGAATATATGCGGATTTTCTCGTTGAATTCTTCGCCGTCGCTCGCGTAGATGTCTCCAACTTTGTCAGTTGCTACTCCCAGAAGTTCGTGGGCGCCCGGAATTTCACTGGTGCCTGCCCCAGGACCTTCGGTGAAGATGTGGGGTTCGCCATTCGCCTCGAAAGCGCGTATCTGATTGTTGCTCGTGACATAGACCACGTGCGTTTCGGAATCGACTGCCACCTGGCTGCCACCATTCGAGGAGTTGAAGCTCAGTCCAGTGATTTCGTTGCCCGACAAGTAGCCAGCGGTACCTTCGAATGCGAGGGGGCTGCCGGATGAATCAAACTTGTAGAGGACTTGTTTCTGCCGATCGATGAGGTAGACGGCGCCGCTTTCTTGATCCACGGCCACGGCTCCGGGGGCTTCGAATTCGGTGTTGGCCGTTCCGTCGGGCCCGAACGAGCCCAGGTATTCGCCGCCGGCCGCTCCCGTCGTAGCAGGGAAGAGCGCCAATAACAGCCCGATGCAGACAAGTCCCGCAACTGCTCCCTGCCGAAGTGCTCGGTCGACTCGGCCGCGTTGAGCTGACGCCATGTGCTCTCCCCCTCCTATAACCCCCGTTGGTGTTCTCCCAGAGGCAGCTGATCAGCGGACGGCTGCCGAATGAAGTTTTCTAGCACCGATTATTGCCGCCTGCATCCTTTGATCGTTATCTAAGAACGAACGAGGAAATCGGCGACGGGAATTAAGCAACGTCCCTGCATATATCGACCAACATCTTTTCGCGCGTGCGGAATAGCGCCCTCTGGTTCTCGGTGCCAAAAGGATCTCGGCTCCCCTCACTGCACCAAAAAGGCGCGAGGCCAACAAGTGGCCTCGCGCCTTCCGCTACAACTGAATGCAGGTGCTTATGTGCAGTTCAGTTTGGATGCGTTGGTCGTAGTGTTCGTTGCGTTACCGACCAGCGCAGCTGTCACAGGAGTGCTTGAGCCTGTTTGAGCGGTGAGGTCGTAGATTTTGCCTGTGTAACTCAGGTGATTCTGTACGCCTTCTTTGACCCCGAACGACAGTTTGACTTCTTTGCTGCTGGAGCCACATGCGGGCGAGGTGATTGTCCCAATCACATTGCCGCTCGTCGTGATGGTGCTGATGCCCGCACAAACGATTTTGACCGGGTTCGTTGTAAGCAGGACCCCGGGGACACCTGACGAGATTGTGATCAGATGGAAGGTGCCACCGGTGGCGATTGTGCCGGAGGTTGCGGCGCCTTCGGATTTACAAGAGGCTGTGAACCCGAACACGGCCGTATGACAGCCGGTGAAGTCGAGGGTCGAGCTACCTGTTGTCGTGCTGCCGGCATCGTAGCTGCCGCTTCCACTGGTGCTGGTGCATGTGATCGTCGGCTCGCCCGAGGCCTGCAATTCACCGCCAGGGCCTGAGGTGGTGAAACTCTGGGCCGGTTCGAGGTGGATTTCCTGGGCGGACGCCATCGCGGGCAGGGCGAAGAACGCCGCGCTGACGACCGCGAGAGCGAGCACCATAAACTTCTTGCTCATGTTTAACCTTTCGTTGGTTCATTCAGGGGTCGGCGGGCACCTTTGCTCGCCGACCCCCAACTTGCGCTCGTAGAAATACCCGAGGATCCTCTGACTAGTCAAGGAGATTGAGGGAAATTTGTCATAGTCGGCAGCACGGGAGCGCAGAGGGCCCAGATCTGCCTGCAAATCCCGACCGCTATGAGAATGCATTCACAGACCTGCGCGTTTTTGCCGACCGCAGGAAGATGCCAAGTGGCGGGTCGCTACTCGTAGCGTGACTCGATAGCCGGGTAAAAGTCCGGGTCGTGCCCCGGAGTTATCACCGCGTCGGGAAACTGGGAGCGGAAGAGGCGGAGCTCCTGCAGGGAGCGGCGGAGGTTGTGGGTGTCCTGGGGGCGCGGCGGCCCAGGCTCGGAGCCGTCGAGCTGGCCCATGACGTAGAAGCAGTCGCCGCCAATCACGAAGTCGCGTTTCTCCAGGCGACAGATGACCGACATGTGGCCGGCGCTGTGACCCGGGGTGTAGGCGAGGCGGAGGGAGCCGTCGCCGAAGAGGTCGAAGGTGCGGCCGAAGCTGGCGTAGGAGTCGACGTTGCCGCGGTGGAAGTCGACGGTGCGGTAGTCGAAGGCGTAGTCGAAGTGGGAGCGGCGGTAGCCCTCGAGCATCGGGCTCGAGCCGTGGGTTGCCGCCTGCCACTCGGCCTCGGAGACGACGAAGGTGGAGTTGGGGAACTCGGAGATCGCCGAGGTGTGGTCGATGTGGAGGTGGGTCATCACCACGATCGGTACCTCGCCCGGCTCCAGCCCGCGCTTGCGCAGCTGCGAGGGGGCGTCTTCGCCGGCGGCGAGGGTGAGATTGCCGAAGCGGGCCCCCAGGGAGCCGAAGTTCTCTTTCGGGTCGGTGGCTACGGAGGGATGGAGGCCGGTGTCGACGAGAATCGCTCCGGCGTTCGGGTGGCGGACGAGGAAGACGGGACAGGGGACCTTTACCGCGTCCTTGCCGGTGAGGATCGCCCGCAGCAGCTTCGCGCCCAACATCCGCCCCCCAGGGCTGACCATCATCGCCCGCGGCCATTCGGCATGGCCGGCAACCAAGGGCTCAACGGCGACGGTGGCGCCGGGGGTGCCGCCCGCGAGCGGCTCGTGCAGAGGGTGAGGTTCGACGCTGACGCCCATGACAGAGGCAATCTACGCGGCGTGGGTGCCGATAGGCTGCGCCGTCGATGGCTGAAAGTGACCGTTCGCGGATCTTCAGGGACGGGCTGCTCGAGGGCCGGGTCTGCGCGGTCTCCGGCGCCGGCAGCGGGCTCGGGCGCGAGACGGCGCTGGAGCTGGCTCGCCTCGGCGCCACCGTCGTCGCCTGCGGCCGCCGCGAGGAGCCGCTGGCGGAGACCGCGGGGCTGGCGGCGGAGCTGCCCGGCAGCTTCGAGCACGAATGCCTCGACATCCGCGAGGAGGAGCCGGTCGGGCGCTTCTTCGACGGCCTGCTGGAGCGCCACGGCCGCCTCGACGTCCTCGTCAACAACGCCGGCGGCCAGTTCCTCAGCCCTGCCGAGGCGATCTCGCCCAAAGGGTTCAAGACGGTGATCGACCTCAACGTCCTCGGCACCTGGCTGATGACCCACGCCGCCGCGACCAAGGCCTTCATACCCCAGGGCGAGGGCAAGGTCCTCAGCGTCACCCTCTCCCCTCACAACGGGATGCCGGGGATGGTCCACTCCGGCGCCGCCCGCGCCGCGGTCGAGAACATGATGCGGACGCTGGCGGTCGAGTGGGCGCGGTTCGGGATCAAGACCGTCGCCCTCGCCGCCGGCCAGTTCGCGACCGAGACGCTGCTGACCAAGTATCCGCAGGTGGTCGTCGACAACCTCAAGCGCTCGATCCCGGTCGGCCGCGCCGGCCGGCCCGAGGAGATGGCGTGGCTCGTCGCCTACCTCGCCTCCCCCGCCGGCGACTTCTACTCGGGGACGACGATCACGCTTGATGGCGCCCGCGACAACTGGGCGGGGCCATGGCCGCCGGAGGCTATCGCCACCGAGTCCGGCGACCCGGTCGCCGAGGAGCGCCGGGAGAAGTAGCGGCAAGAAAGGCGCGAGGCCAAGAGCGGCCCCGCGCCTACTTATCGAACTGAACGCTTAAGTGTTTATGTGCAGTTCAGTTTGCCTGCGGTGCTCTGGGTGTTGGTTGCGCTACCCACTAGTGCCGATGTCACTAATTCCGTACCTGTACTCGAGAACAAATCGTATTTGGTGCCTGTGTAGCTCAGGTGATTCTGGGTGCTTCCCGTGGCGGTGAACGAAAGCGTCACCACTTTGCTGCTTTCTCCACATTTCGGAGAGGTGATTGTGCCGATTACATTGCCGGTGATCCTGATGTTGCTGGAGCCGGCGCAGATGATCGTGGTGGGGCTCGTTGTGAGCAGGACCCCGGAGACACCGGATGAGATTGTGATCAGATGGAAGGTGCCGGAGCTGGCCATTGTGCCGCTGGCCGCGCCTGAGGTATTACACGAAGCTGTGAACCCGAAAACAGCTGTATGGCACCCGGTGAAGTCAAGAGTCGCGGTGCCTGTTGTCGTGCTGCCGGCGTTGTAGCTGCCGCTGCCGCTAGTGCCAGTGCATGTAATGGTCGGCTCGCCCGAAGCCCTGAATTCACCACCGGAGCCTGCAATGGTGAAATTTTCGGCCGGTTCGAGATGGATTTCCTGGGCAGATGCCATTGCGGGCAGGGCGAAGAACGCTGCGCTGCTGACCGCAAGAGTGAGCACCATGATCTTCTTGCTCATGCTTACCTTTCGTTGGTCCCGATTAGAAACGACACTGAGGGTCTTTCGAACCGGATCTTTGGCCAGAGGGCTCTAGGCGGTCAAGGTTTCCGCGTTTCAGAAGAGTCGTACGGCTCCTCGGGCGCGAAATGTGCCTGCAAACGCTCGGCGCCATCAGGTTGCATGCGCAAACCTGAGGCAACGGCGACCCGTCGCCGAGGGCGCCGGGCGAAGTAGCGCCGCCGCTACCGCGGCTCGAGGACGACGAGCGGGATCTCACGCCCGGCGCGGGCGCGGTAGTCCTCGTAGGGGCGGTAGATCTTCACCGCCATGTCCCAAAGGCGCCCCCGCTCCTCCGGCCTCGCCTCCCGCGCGTGCACGGCCCAGTGCTCGGAGCCGATCTGGACGGTGGTGTCGGGGTCCGCCATCAGGTTGTAGAACCAGGCGGGGTTCTTCGAGTAGCCGCCCTTGGAGGCGATGACGACGACGTCCCTGCCGTCCTCGATGTACTGCAGCGGCGAGGTGCGGTGGACGCCGCTCTTGGCGCCGACGTGGTCGAGCAGGAGCATGCGGCCGCGCAGGCCGGGGATCTTGTGGCCGAGGCGCCCACCCGTCCTCCGGTAGAGGAACGTGTGGGCGCCCATCGCGCGGCGCAGGACCGGCCAGGTCCTGTCCGCCAGCTCGAGGTAGCACGGCGGACGCCGCGCCCCCGGGTCGCTCAGGTGTACATCCCGCCGAACATGCCGCCGGTGACGTTCAGCACCTGGCCGTGCACGTAGTTGGCGAGCGGCGAGGAGAGGAAGAGGACCGGGCCGGAGGCCTCCTCCGGGGTCGCCGGGCGGCCCATCGGGATGATCGCCGAGGCCATCGCCCGCATCTGCTCGGGGATTCCGAGCTCGACCTTCTCGCCGGTCGGGGTGGTCATCTCCTCGCCCTGCTCCTTGGCCTGGGTGAGGCGGGTTTCGACGAAGCCGAAGGCGACCGCGTTGACGTTGATCTTGAACTGGCCCCACTCCTTGGCCAGCGTTTTCGTCAGCCCGACGACGCCCATCTTCGCGGCCGAGTAGTTGACCTGGCCGGCGTTGCCCATCATCCCCGAGGTCGAGGAGACGTTGACGATCTTGCGGAAGACCTCTTTGCCCTCGTTGCGCTCGGCCTTGGCCGCCTCGCGCCAGGCCGGGGCCAGCGCCCGGGCGACCCGGAAGGGGACGATCGTGTGGATGTCCAGCATCGCCTGGAACTGCTCGTCGCTCATCTTGTGGGCGACGCCGTCCCAGGTGTAGCCGGCGTTGTTGATCGCGATGTCGACCGTGCCGAAGGCGTCGGTCGCGGCCTTGACCAGCTCGTCGGCGGCGCCCTCCTTGGTCAGGTCGCCGGCGTAGACCGCGGTCTCGCCGTCGATCTCGCTCGCGGTCTGCTGGGCGACGTCGGGGTCGAGGTCGTTGATCAGCACCTTCGCGCCCTCGCTGACGAACAGCTCGGCCGTGGCGCGCCCGATGCCGCGGGCCGAGCCCGTGACGATCGCGGCTTTTCCATCCAGAAGTCCCATTTCCCGTCTCTCCTTCGCTTGCTGAAAAGTCGGGCCGGGAGGCTATCGGGATCGGATGATCCTGGTTGACCGGCCAGTCAGCTGAGGAGGGTGCCGCCGTCCTCGGTGATCGTCCAGTGCGGGTTGTGGGCGATCTCCCAGGGGTGGCCGTCGGGGTCGAGGAAGACGCCGCTGTAGCCGCCCCAGAAGGTCTCGGCCGGCTCGCGGCCGATCGTGGCACCGGCGGAGCGGGCCTCCTCGATCGCCTCGTCGACCTCGGCGGGTGAGCCGAAGTTGAGCGCGAGGGTCGTTCCGCCCCAGCCGCCGCCGTCCTCGACGCAGCTGTCCTCGGCGAGGCGGGCGCGGTCCCAGAGGGCGACGATCATCTCGCCGCACTGGAAGAAGACGACGTCGTCGCCGGGCTCGGCGCCGGAGGTCCAGCCGAGGGCTTCGTAGAAGCTGCGGGCGCGCCCGAGGTCGCGGACGCCGATGGTGATCAGGCTGACGCGCTGCCTCACGAGGAGACCGTATCGCTTGTGTGGCCAATTCCCGATGACACTCTGTCCAGAAAGCGGCAGAATCGATGTAGATGACAGTCCTCGTCGCCTACTCCTCCAAACGCGGCTCGACCGCCGAGATCGCCGAAACCCTGGCTGCGACGCTGCGCCGTGAAGGGCTCGGCGTCTGCCTGGAGCGGGCGGAGGACGTTCGGAGCCTGGAGGCCTACGAGGCGGTCGTACTTGGAAGCGCCGTCTACATGAAGCGCTGGCACGGCGAAGCCAAGCACTTCCTCAAGAAGCACCGCAAGGCGCTGCGACAGAAGCCCTTCTGGGTCTTCAGCTCCGGCCCGGTCGGCGACCCGGCCAGGGAGAACCCGGACTGGATGGAGCCGCCGAAGCTGGCGGAGAAGGTCGAGGAGCTGGGGGGCCGGGACCACGCCGTGTTCGGCGGCCGCGTGCCGACCGAACCGCGCGGGCTGATGGAGAAGGCGATGGCCGAGGCCGTCCCCGAGCAGTTCCGCGACCGCCGCGACTGGGACGCGATCCGCGCCTGGGCCGCGGAGATTGCGCACGAATTGACGCCAATTCGCTCTTAGCGTCAAGTCTCGGCTTTGTTAGCCGATACACATGTTTAAGATGCCGCGGATGCTTGCCACCCCTGGCCGCAAGCTCGTGGTCGGCCTGCTCGCGGTGATCGCACTCGTAGCCCTCGCGATCCCCAACGCCGCCGCGCCTGCTCGCAAGATCGTCATCTACGGAGCCGATTCCGGCTCCAAGCTGACCCTGTCCAAGCGGCACCACAAGATCCTCGTCAAGGGCAACATGGCGCGCCACCACCCGCGCGGCTGCCACTTCACCCGCGGCCACCGGCGCGCCCTCTGCTCGACCGGCCACGTCGATCGGATCGAAATCCAGATGGGCCGCAGCGGCGACTTCGTGCGGATCAAGCGGAAGATGCCCGTCCCGGTCGTCGTCTACCTCGGGCCCGGCCGCGACAAGTTCATCGGCAACGGCGAGCGGGACTTCTGCTTCCCCGGCGGCGCCCGCCGCAACCGCTGCGTCGGCGGCGCCAACAACGACGTCTGCATCACCGGCAACCGCAACAGCGACTGCGTCGGGGGGCCGGGCAACGACTACTGTCGCCACGGCCGCGGCTCCGACGGCTGCTGGGGCGGCCGCGGCAACGACATCTGCGTCATGGGCCCGGGCGAAGACGGCTGCCACGGCGGGCCGGGACGGGACCGCCTCTTCGGCGGCCGCGGGGCCGACCAGCTCTACGGCGGCCCCGGATTCGACTACTGCAACGGTCAGAGCGGCCGGGGGAAGTCCCACCGCTGCAACATGGGCCCGCGTCGCTGACGCGGCCGGTTCCTTAGCCCGGCAGCGCGGCCCGCAGGTCGAGGACCCGCCGGGCGGACTCTTCGAACTGCCGGATGTCCAGTGACCCTGCGCGCAGCTGGCGCACCAGCGCCCTGCGGGCCGCCTCGGCCGGGCCGGGTTCGGTGAAGAGGAGGAGGTCGCAGCCGGCGCGGGCGGCCGCCGGGCCGGTCTCGGCGGGATCTCCGAAGGCGGCGACCGAGACGGTGTCGAGGGCATCGGTCATGACGATGCCTCGGTAGCCGAGGCGGCGGCGGAGCTCACCGCTGACCAGCGGGCGCGAGAAGGCCGCCGGACGAGCGGAGAAGGCGGGGTAGGTGGCGGCGGCGACCATCACCAGGTCCCCGCCCGCGGCGGCGTAGCGGCGATAGGGCGCCTCGTCGACCGCGCGCAGGCGCGCCTTGGAGAGGCCGATCCGGCTGACCTCGACGTCGGAGTCGTCCTTGGCCGCGCCGAAGCCCGGGAAGTGCTTGGCCGTCGCCGCCACACCGCCGCCCTGCAGCCCTTCGGCGAAGGCGACCCCGATCGCGGAGACGGCCGCGGCGGAGGTGCCGTAGCCGCGGTGGGTTTCGGCGATCGGCGAACTCGGGCGAGGGACGTCGAGGACGGGGGCGATGTCGACATTGACGCCGACGCTGCGCAGGTTGCGGGCGGTGCGGCTGCCTTCGCGGCGGGCGAAGGCGGGTCCGCGCCGGCCGATTTCTTCGGCGGAGTGAAAGGGGGCGCCGTCGATCCGCTTGACCAGCCCCCCCTCCTGGTCGACCAGGATCAGCAGCGGATCGCCCATCGCCGGCGGGCGCGGGATCGCCTGAAGACCGGCGATCAGCCGCCGGGCGCTGGCTCGGGTCGGCAGGTTTTCGGCATAGAGGACGACGCCGGCGACGTGTCCCGCCCGGATCCCCTCCCGCAGCGCCGCCGGGGGCGCGGTGCCGTTGAAGCCGGCGACGATCCGAGCGCCGGCCAGCTCCCCGGGCGTCAGCGAGGAGGCGTCTTCTCGCGGGGCGACGGCCGCGATGGTCCCGGTTGCGTCCTGACCGTCGGCGGCGGCGCCGCATCCGGCTCCCGCGCCCAGCGCCAGCAGCGGCACGAGGAGCAGCGCACAGAGAGTCGCGGCCAGCCCCCGCCATCGCCTCGCAACGCCGCTCATCGCGCCGATACTAGGCGTCCGGGGCGATTCCTAGGGTGCGTCCCGATGCCGCCGCTGATCACCGCCGAGGAGGCCCTTGCCTACGGTCGCCTCACCGAGCACGCCGAGATCGAAGCCCTCGTCGAACGCGCCTGGGAGGTGCGGGTCGAGAACTTCGGCGACTCGACCGACATGTGCTCGCTGGTCAACGCCAAGTCCGGCGGCTGCGCCGAGGACTGCGGCTTCTGCGCCCAGTCGCGCTACGCCGAGGCCGACACGCCGATGCACGCGATGATGGAGCCGGAGCAGATCCTCGAGCACGCGAAGGCGGCCGAGGCGGCCGGTGCCCACCGCTTCTGCATGGTCACCCAGGGCCAGGGGCTCTCCAAGCGGGACTTCCAGAAGATCGTCGAGGGGGCGAAGCTCGTCGCCGAGCAGACCAACCTCAAGCGCTGCGCCTCGATCGGCCACATGTCGAGCGAGCGGGCGAAGGCGCTGAAGGAGGCCGGCGTCCAGCGCGTCCACCACAACGTCGAGTCGGCCCGCTCCTACTACCCCGAGGTCTCGACCACGGTCCGCTACGAGGGCCGGCTGCGGACGATCCAGGCGGTCAAGGAGGCCGGGCTCGAGACCTGCGTCGGCGGCATCCTCAACCTCGGCGAGAGCGAGGAGCAGCGGGTGGAGATGGCCTTCGAGCTGACCGAGATCAACCCGACCTCGGTCCCGATCAACCTCCTGATCCCGAAGGAGGGGACGAAATTCGGCGAGCGCGAGGTGATGGACCCGTGGGAGGTCGTGAAGTGGATCGCGATCTTCCGCCTGATCATCCCCGGCGCCCTCTTCCGCCTCTGCGGCGGGCGGGTCGAGAACCTCGGCTCGATGCACAAGCTCGCGGTCAAGGCCGGTCTCAACGGGGTGATGATGGGGAACTTCCTGACCACGCTCGGGGCCGAGCCGGCCGAGGACCGGGCGATGTTCGAAGAGCTCGGCCTCAACGTCGCCCGCCAGCCCGACAACGGCGCCAACCCGCGGCCCGACAACCGCTCCGGCTGGCTCGAGGGCTCCTCGCCGGCGACGCCGATCGACGAGCTGGTCGACAGCCAGGAAGAGGCGAACTTCTGGGACCCCTCGACCCAGCTGCGGGTCGTGAAGAAGTCGAAGAAGCCGCCGTCCTACCCGCGGGCGGCGTGACTGACGTAACCGAGCGGCTCGAGGAGCTCCGCGAGCGGGGGCTCCACCGGCGGTTGCGGCTGATCGAGGGAGCGCAGGGCCCCACCGTCACCCTCGACGGGTGTCCGGTCCTCCTCCTCTGCTCCAACAACTACCTCGGGCTCGCCGACCGCGCCGAGGTGCGGGAGGCGGCGGCCGAGGCGGCGCTGCGCTGGGGCGCCGGCGCGGGGGCTTCGCGCCTGATCTCGGGGACGATGGAGCCGCACCGGGAGCTCGAGACGCGCCTGGCGGACTTCAAGGGCAGCGAGGCGGCACTGCTGTTCGGCTCCGGCTACCTCGCCAACACCGGGGTGATCGCGGCGCTGGCCGGCCGCGGCGAGGTCGTCCTCTCCGACGAGCTGAACCACGCCAGCATCGTCGACGGCTGCCGGCTCTCGCGAGCGGAGACGGTCGTCTACCGCCACAGGGACGTGGAGCATCTGGCCTGGTGCCTGGACAAGACAGGCGACCGCGCATCCCTCATCGTCACCGACGGCGTCTTCTCGATGGACGGCGACGTCGCGCCGCTGCCGCAGCTGCTCGAGCTGGCACGGCGCCACGGGGCGCGGCTGATGGTCGACGAGGCGCACGCGACCGGGGCGATCGGCCCCGGGGGGCGCGGCTCGGTCGCCGCCGCCGGCCTCAGCGGCGAGGTCGACGTCGTGGTCGGGACCCTCGGCAAGGCGCTCGGCTCCTACGGCGCCTACGCCTGCGCCAGCGCCGAGACGGTCGAGTACCTCGTCAACTCGGCGCGACCGTTCATCTTCTCGACGGCGCCGCCGCCCTCGGCCCTCGGCGCTGCGCTCGCGGCGCTGGAGATCCTCGAAGCCGAGCCGGAGCTGGTCGAGCGGCTGCAGGCAAACGCGGAGACGCTCCGCGGCGCGCTTGCCGTCCACGGACTCGACGTCGGCAGCTCGACCACGCAGGTGGTTCCGCTCACCGTCGGCGGGGCAGACACCACGATGGAACTCTGCGAGAGAGCGCTGCTGCGCGGCGTCTTCGCGCAGGGGATCCGGCCGCCAACCGTGCCCGAAGGCTGCTCGCGGCTGCGTTTCACGGTGATGGCGACGCACCGGCGGGAGGAGCTGATCCAGGCGGCGGCCAAAGTCGCCGCGGCAGCCCAGGCGGTGGGCCTGCTCCGGTCGCAGGCGCTGGCCGCGTAGCGGGGCGTCGTGACGGACGGGCTCTTCGTCACCGGCACCGGCACCGAGGTCGGCAAGACCGTGGTCGCCGCGGTCATCGCCCGCACCCTCGCGGCCGAAGGCAAGCGCGTCGCCGTCTTCAAGCCGGCGGTCACCGGTCTCGACGAAGGGGTCGAGACCGACCACGCGCTGCTACGCCGTGCCTCGGGATCGGGCCAGAGCGACGAGGAGATCGCCCCCTACCGGTACGGCCCCCCGGCATCCCCCCACCTCGCCGCCGAGCTGGCCGGCGAGGAGATCGACCCCGAGCGGCTGCGCCAGGCGGCCCGCGCGGCTGCCGAGGGAGCCGACGCGATCGTCTGCGAGGGCGTCGGCGGCCTCCTCGTCCCTCTCTCCCCCAGCTACCTCGTCCGCGACCTCGCCGCCGACCTTGGCTATCCCCTCGTCGTCGTCGCCAGCCCCGGCCTGGGGACGATCAACCACACCCTGCTGACGCTCGAGGCGGCGCGCGCCGCGGGGCTGGAAGTCACAGCCGTCGTCCTCACCCCCTACCCCGGGCAGCCAACGGAGATCGAGGCCTCCAACCGCCAGACGATCGCCAGGCTCGGCGACGTCGAGGTGCTCACCCTCCCCCAGCTGGACCTCGCCGATCCCGAGCGCTGGCCGGCGCTGCGCCTCTAGACGATCGCGTCGAGGCTGCCGTCGGCGAGCTCGACGGTGAAGCCGCCCGCTCGCGCGATCGCTGCGGCGCCCTCGGGATCCTTCGGCGCCTTCTTCGCCTGCAGCAGCGCCCGGGCGAGGTCGCCCCGCACCGCCTTCGCCATGTGCGAGACGGCCTTGCGCTCGCCGTCTTGCTCGGTGAAGGCCCGCACCGCCGGCAGTGTCGCCCGCTTCGGCTTCCAGAAGGAGGTGTAGGCGCCGGAGCGCATGTCGACGATCAGCTCGCCCTCGCGGTCGGGCATCGCCTCGGCCAAGGCCGGCCGCCAGTAGGCGGCCGGCGCCCCGATCCCCTTCAGCTTCGTCTTCGGCGGAAACTTGTAATGGGGGATCCGGTCATCCGGCCTCACGAACCCCCAGAGCGCGCTGGCGATCAGCACCCGCCCGCGCGCCCTCTTCCCCAGCTTCGGCAGCTCCAGCCGCCCGAAGAGGACGCCGGTGTAGACCTCGGCCGCGGGCGCCGCGGGCGCTTTCAAGAGGCTCGGATCGAAGGCCCGGATCAACTTCTCCCGCTGCTCGCCCAGCTCCTCGGCGAAGGCGAGCGAGTCTAGATCCACCGCCGCGCCCGCCCCAGGCTCTGTCTTCCCTTCCGAGGGCGGCAGCAGGATCAGCATCGGGCGGCAGCCTACGCCGGCTGCGGCGCCTCCCGCTCCTCGGCCGCAATCGCCTCGCCGCCGGGATTCGCCTCGGCCGTGGCCGCCTCGACCGTCGTGTGACCTTTGGACTTCGCCCGGATCGCGGTCGCCCCGATCACCGCTCCCAGCAGCGCCACGAACCCGGAGACGGTCATCGCGTGGCTCAACGCGTAGACGAAGGCTTCGTTGCCCGCTGCGGTGATCTCTTTCACCTGCCCCGCGCCGAGGCCCTGCACGTGCGGGACCGTGCCCCCGCCGAGCTGGTCGGAGATCGATTGCCGCTGGGCCTCGGTGATCCCGGTCCCGCCGAGCAGCGAGTCCAGCTTCGAGCTGACCAGGCCCTGGAAGATCGCGCCGGTGACGGCGATGCCGAGGCTGCCGCCGACCATCCGGAACATCGAGAGCACCCCGGAGGCGATGCCGGCTTTCTGCACCGGCACCGCGTTCATCGCTGCGCTGGTCATCGGCGACATCGTCATCGCGATGCCGATGCCGAGCAGCATGAACCCGGGCAGCAGGTCGAGGTAGGTGGAGTCGACCGCGATGCGGCTGAAGCTGAACAGCGAGGCGGCGACGATCGTCAGGCCGATCGCGATCAGCCAGCGCGGCCCGTAGCGGTCGGAGAGCCGCCCCGCGACCGGCGCCACGCCGACGATCATCAGGGTTGAGGGCAGGAACCGGATGCCCGCCTCCAGCGGCGAGTAGCCGAGGATGTCCTGCATGTAGAGGGCGAGGAAGAAGAAGACGCCCAGCATCCCGAAGCTGATGATCATCGCCACGCAGACCGCGGCGAGGAAGTTGCGGTCGCTGAGCAGGTCGAACTGGACCATCGGCGCCTTGACCCGGTTCTCGACGAAGACGAAGGCGGGCAGCGCCAGCGCGGCGAGGATCAGCAGGCCGACGACTTCGGTCGAGCCCCAGCCCCAGCTGTTGCCCTCGACCAGGGCGAGGACGAGCGCGGTCAGGCCGACGGTCAGCACCGCGACGCCCCCGTAGTCGACCTCGCGGCCGACCGAGGTGTCGCGGGACTCGCGCACCGCGAACAGGGTCGCGATCACGGCACCGATCGCGACCGGGATGTTGACGTAGAAGATCGCCCGCCAGCTGACGTGCTCGGTGAGGAAGCCGCCCAGCACCGGCCCGACGGCCAGCGCCAGGGCCGAGACGCCGGCCCAGGTGCCCATCGCCTTGCCGCGCTCGTGGGCGGGGAAGGCGTCGGTGATGATCGAGAGCGTCCCCGGCATCATCAGGGCGGCGCCGACGCCCTGGACGACGCGGCTGAGGACCAGCGCGGTCTCGTTCGGGGCGAAGCCGGCGGTCGCCGAGGAGAGGGCGAAGATGACCACGCCGATGAGGAACATCAGCCGCCGGCCGAAGATGTCGCCGAGCCGGCCGCCGGTCGCCAGCAGCACCGCGAAGGAGAGCGTGTAGCCGTTGATCGTCCACTCGAGGCCGCTGATCGAGGCGCCGAGATCCTGCTGGATCGACGGCAGGGCGACGTTGACGATCGTATTGTCGAGCATGATCATGAACAGCGCGAAGCACATCGCTCCGAGCGTCCACCACTTGCGGTTGTCGTCGGTGATCAGGTGGCGGTAACGGGTCAAGCGCGCTCACTTCCCTTCAGGTGCTGGTAGGTCTGGGCGAGGTCCTCGCGGTCCAGCAGCGACTCGACGGCGGCGTCGAGCTTGCGCCGCTGGGCGGCGCTGAGAGTGCCCACGAAAGATTCGATGCCGGTCATGCGGACGGTGACGATCGTCGCGACGAGGCTCTTGCCCTTGGCGGTGATCTTCACCCGGCGGACCCGGCGGTCGTCCGGGTCCTCGACCCGGGTCGCCAGCTTCGCCTTGACGAGGGCGTCGACCGCGCGGCTCATCGACGGGACCGAGACGCCGAACAGCTCGGCGAGGTCGGAGACCTGCCAGACCTGCGCCTCGTGGCCGAGGCCGCCGAGCTCGAGCAGGACCTTGCACTGGGTCATCGAAAGGCCGGTCTCCTCGATCACCCGCAGCTGGTTGCCGCGGTCGTAGAGGAAGACGTGGTGCATCAGCGCGGTCAGCCGCGCCGCGGTGTCCTTCTCCGCCGGACCGACCTCCTTGCGAGTGGCCTCCTCGATCGCTTTCACGTCCGTCGCATGCATCTGCACAATAGTTGCACATGCGCAACCTTTTCAGAAGGACAATAGTTGTCGTGTGATGAATATCACGCCTCTCCTTTATCTGCGAAGCGAATGAGGGCGAGCGGTGGCGCCCTAAACGCACAGGTTTGTGAATCCAATCTGCTGGCGGCGCAATGGAGTCACCCTTTAAGCGATACCCCGTTTTTGCAGGCAAAGGGGAGGTCTCTTAGGCAGCCTGCCAGAGCACCAAAGGCATTTTTCGCACCAACCACGTTGATTGGTGCGAGCAAAGCAGCTAGAGCTACCCCGTGTGCCGAGGCCGACGGCCCTCCAAGTCCGCCAGCCCCGATCGATGACAAACGGGACCGGCTAAGTGGTCGCTCCTGCTGAGGACAAGGAAAGAAAACATGATCAAGAGATTGATACCTCTCGCCCTCCTAGCTGTCAGTGTTGCGATGTGTGCGGTGCCGGCACTCGCGTCGGCCCAGGAAATCCACCTCGAACCGGCCGAAGCATTCAACATTGCGGGTTCCGGTGGTGAATTGAGGGGTGAAGGCGAGCCGACCATCACATGCACCACCACCAGCGGCACCGGCAGTTTCAACGCTGGTAGCACGACAACAGGCACCTCGACCCTTGACTTCACCGGGTGCCATACGTCCGTTTTCGGGTTCACAGCTTCATGCAATACCTCAGGCGCAGCCTCCGGCACAGTCACTAGCAGTGGCGCGTGGCATATGGCCACACTATTCCCGGGAATACCGATCACATTGTGGACACTAAACCCCACAACGATCATCTGTGCCGGCATCTCCAACATCACTGTCTCCGGTAATTTGATCGGCACAATCACGTCGCCGAAATGTGGCGAAAGCAGCAAAACGCTTACCGAGTCCTTCACGGGCACGGGAACCGTCCAGAATCACCTGAGCTACACAGGCACCAAATACGACCTCGTGTCGAAAACAGGCAGCGAAGGCGCACTGAGGACAGCTGCGTGGGTCGGTACCTTGACGAACACGCAGTCCAGCGCAGGAAAACTGAACTGCACATAGGCGAGAGCCCGAGGCCAAGTCAATCGGGGCGCAAGGCCAAAGCCTTGCGCCCTATTTATTCGGGGTGAGCTTCAGCCTCGCCGTCGAAGTAGGCGACGCGGCTCTCGCGGCGGACGATCACGTCGGCCTCGGGATCGCCGGTCCAGATCCCGACCTTGTCGCTGTCGGGGTAGACGGTGGCGGTGGGAACGACGACGGTGGAGAACATCAGGACCCGGACCGCCTCCTCGGTCTCGTTGCGGATGCCGTGGACGCCCGCTGGGCCTTTCTCGAAGAAGACGACGTCCCAGGGGGCGAGCCGGTCGGAACCCTCCGCGTGGCGCAGGGTCGGCTCTCCCTCCAGCACCAGGAGCCACTCCTCCTCCCCCACCTCGTAGTGGTAGGGGCAGATCGCCTGGCCCGGCGGCAGCTCGTAGACGGTGATCCCCGACTCCTCGGCGCCGCCGAGCAGCTTGCCGAGGCGGGACATGCCGCTGCGGAAGCCCGCCGGGTCCTCCTCGTCGTAGGTGAACTGCGGCGCCGCGATGTTGATCCGCTTCATGCGCCGAAGCTAGCAGCGCAAACAGCGCCTTCGGGAGGGCCGGCTGCCGCCGAGCCCGGGGCTAACGTGCGATCCGATGCAGCCGGACTACGCACAGCTCGATCGCGACCACGTCTGGCACCCCTTCACCCAGCAGCAGGGGTGGAGCGAGGAAGAGCCGCTGGTGATCGAGCGGGGGGAGGGCTCGTACCTCTTCGACGTCGAGGGGCGGCGCTACCTGGACGGGACGGCGGCGCTCTGGTGCAACGTCCACGGCCACCGCCACCCGGCGATCGACGCCGCCGTGCGCGAGCAGCTCGACCGCGTCGCCCACACGACGATGCTGGGACTGACCCACCCCGGCGCGACCGAGCTGGCGGCATGGCTGACGGAGATCGCCCCGCCGGGGCTCTCGCGCGTCTTCTACTCGGACTCGGGGTCGACGGCGGCGGAGATCGCGCTGAAGATCGCCTTCCAGTACCAGCAGCAGCGCGGCGGCGAGCACGCCCGCCGGACCAGGTTCGTGCGGCTGCGCGAGGCTTACCATGGCGACACGATCGGCTCGGTCTCCGTCGGCGGCATCGACCTCTTCCACTCGACCTACCGGCCGCTGCTGTTCGAGACCCACGTCGCCGAGCCGGGCGACGCCGCCGACCTCGAGCGAGTGCTGGCGGCGCACGGCGGGGAGGTGGCGGCAGTGGTGGTCGAGCCGCTGGTCCAGGGCGCGGCGGGGATCCTCGTCCAGCCCGAGGGCTACCTTCGCGCCGCGCGCGAGCTCTGCGACCGCTTCGGCGTCCTCCTCGTCTGCGACGAGGTGGCGACCGGGTTCGGCCGCACCGGGACGATGTTCGCCTCCGAGCAGGAAGGCGTGGCGCCGGACCTGATGTGCCTGGCAAAGGGGATCACCGGCGGCTACCTGCCGCTGGCGGCGACGCTGACGACGGAGGAGATCTACCAGGGCTTCCTCGGCAGCTACGAGGAGTTCAAGACCTTCTTCCACGGCCACACCTACACCGGCAACCCGCTCGCCTGCGCGGCGGCGCTGGCCAACCTCGACCTCTTCGAGCGGGAGCGGACCCTGGAACGGCTGCAGCCGAAGATCGCGCTGCTAGAGGAGCTGCTGGCCGAGGTTGCGGCGATGGACGAGGTGGCGGAGGTGCGCCAGAAGGGCTTCATGGTCGGCCTCGACCTCGGCGACCACGCCGACGCGCTGCGGATGGGCCACCGGGTGACGGTCGAGGCGCGCAGGCGCGGCGCCTTCATCCGCCCGCTCGGCAACACGGTGGTGCTGATGCCCCCGCTCTCGATCTCCGAGGAAGAGCTGCGGGAGCTGGTGGCGATCGCGCGGGACTCGATCCACGCCGCGGTTGCCGAGTCGATACTCCCCGTGTGACGGATCCCGAGGTCCCCCGTAGTAGGGACATGGAGCAGGCACTTGTCGCCGAAGCGAAGGAGGCGCCGCGAACCGCGGACCTCGCCTTCGACCGGCTCTACCGGTCGAGCCGCGACGACGTCTACGCCTACGTCGCCAGCCTCCTGCGGGACGCGCCGGCGGCGGAGGAAGTGACCGCCGCCGCGTTCGAGCGCGCCTACCGCAAGCGCAACCGCTTCGACCCGGAGCGGGGCGAGCCGCGGGCCTGGCTGTTCGGGATCGCCCGCAACGCGGCGCTGGACGAGCTGCGGCGGCGCGGGCGGCAGGCCGAGCTTACGGCCGAGCCGGCGGATCTCGACAGCCTCGGGGCCGAGCAGGCCGCCGAGCGCAGCGAGCGGCGCCTCGCCGTCTCCGCCGCCCTGGAGCGGCTGGCGCTGGGCGAGCGCGAGCTGATCGCGCTCAAGTTCTTCGCCGGGCTGGAAAACCGGGAGATCGCCCGCGTCCTCGGGATCAGCGAGTCGAACGCCGGCACCAAATTGCACCGAGCGATGACCAAGTTGAGGGAGGCCTGCGATGGAAACGCCTAGGGACGAGAAACTGGCCGCCGACCTCCGAGCCCTGCGCCCGGCGCCGCGGCCCGAGTTCGCCACCGAGCTCGACGAGCGCGCCGCTGCGGGGTTCCCGCGGCGCTCGCGCTGGCGATGGACGCCATTCGAGCGGCTCCGGGCGGTGCAACCGCGGCGCCTGCTGATCCCGGCCGGCGGAGTCGCGGTGATCGCGATCGCAGTCACGACGGCGGTTGTCGCCATCAGTAGCGGCGGCGGGGGCTCATCGCTCGACCTTTCCATGGGGCGGTCGGATTCGGCCGCGAAGCCTGCTCACAAGCGGCACCCGGCTCGATACTCCGCCGGTGCGACCACCCTCCCCGTAGCTCCCGCGGCGGCTTCCGCTGGAGCAGCGAGCGAGGCCGAAGTCGAAGTCAAGCCGTTCAGCCGGGAGATCAAGCCGCAGGTCCACAACCGTGCCGTCGAACGCAATGCCGAGCTCGTCCTCGGCGCCGACCCCGCCGACGTCGCTGACGACTCGGCCAAGGTCTTCGAAGCGGTCCACGCCCATGCCGGCATCGTCATGCGCTCCTCCACCCGCGAGGGAGAACCCGGCGTCGCCGGCGCCCGCTTCGAACTGCTGGTCCCCAGCGCCAAGCTCGGCGACACGCTCGCCGCGCTCTCGCAGATCGACGAGGTGCGCTCGCGGCACGAGGCAACCGACGACATCACCGCCCCGACCGTCCAGACCGGCGAGCTGTTGCAGGACTCGAAGGCGCGGATCGACAGCCTCCTCGCCCAGCTCGAAGGCGCGGAAACCGAATCCGAGCGCGAAGCGGTGGAAGACGAGCTGGCGGCCGAGCGGCGCCACCGGTCCCGCCTGCGAGCGCAGCTCCAGCACCTCGAGCGCCGCGCCGATTACTCGCGGGTGCTGGTGCGGATCGAGACCGGCGCCTCCCACGACTCCTCTTCAGGTGGCACCTGGGGCATCGACGACGCCATGGGCGACGCCGGCCACATCCTCGCCGTCGCCGCCGCGGTCGCCGTCGTCGCCCTGGCGATCCTCGGGCCGATCGCCATCGTCGCCCTGCTCGCCTGGCTCACCCACCGCGCCTGGGTCCGCCGCGAGCGCCGCCGCATCCTCAGCTGAGACCAGACGTGCCTGAGCTTGACCCCATAAATGTGGGGAAAACTCAGACACCCCTGGCGGTTAGGGTGGGCCGCATGGAGGAGCGGCGACGGGGACCGGCGGAGATGCCCAACTTCGGGCCGCCCTCGACGCCCCGGCCGGCGGCGTCGGTCGTGCTGCTGCGGCGCGGGGGGAAGCACTCGCAGCGGGCGCTCGAGGTGCTGATGCTGCGGCGCAGCGAGGAGGCGAAGTTCATGCCCGGCGTCTGGGTCTTCCCCGGCGGCTCGCTCGACCCGGCGGACGGCGCCGAGGAAGCCGGACTGCGCGCCTGCGCGATGCGCGAGCTGGCCGAGGAGGCGGGGATCGAGCTCGACGCCGGCGAGGAGCTAGTCCCCTTCAGCCGCTGGATCACCCCGGAGGTGATCGCGACCCGCTTCGACGCCTGGTTCTTCCTCGCCCTCGCGCCCGCCCACACGCCGCCGAAGCCGGACGGCGTCGAGACCACCGAGGCCCGCTGGTTCGAGCCGGCCGCGGCGCTGGCGGCCCAGGAAGCCGGCGAGCTCGTCCTCTCCTTCCCCACCCAGACGCAGCTGCGCTGGCTGGCCGAGTTCCGCACCTCCGACGAGGCGATGACTGCGTATCGGGAGCGGACCCTCGAGCCGATCCTCCCCGTCGTGATCGCCGAAGACGGCGCGGAACCCCGCGTCGTCCTCCCCGGCGACCCCGACTACCCGGCCTGAGCTTCGGCCGGGAACGGCTCCAGGCCCGCGTGCCAGGGGCCGGGCGGGTAGGTGTGGATCCCGCTCTCGTCCATCTCCGACTGCAGCCGGCGAAACAGCTGGCCGGCGTTCTTCAGCGCCGCTTTCAGCTCCGCCTCGCTGCGCTCGCGCAGGCGCCAGAGGAACCAGAGCTGGCGGTCGTTGACGCCGAAGTCGATCTCCCCGTCCATCGTCGTCACCCAGCTGAGGAAGCCTGGGCTGAACAGCTCCCGTAACTGGACCGGGTCGTACTCGCTCGGCACCGTCGCCAGGAAGCGCCGGTTGAAGTCGATCGACTCGAACTCGACCTTGCGCTGGAAGCGCTGCGTCACCACCTCGTGGCCCTCGATCGACTCGACGTTGAAGGCCGGCACCACCTGGGCCAGGTCGGGCATGTGGGACTTGGCGAGGATTGCGGTCGGCAGCACCGCCTTGCTGAAGAAGCCTCCGACCTCCTTTTCGTCGGCGTCGCAGCAGGCGCCCCAGAAGCCCTCGGCGAGCTGACCGGTGAGGCGGTTGACGCCGCCGACGCAGAGGGCGACCGGCCCGTCCTTGGGGTTGATCCCGCCGACCGGCTCGTAGGTGAGGCCGTTGCGCTCGCCGTAGCGCCGCACGGTCTCGGCCCACTCCCCCGCTTCGGTCTTCGCGCCCACGCCGCGATCCTACGCGCGGCGTTCGTCCTTTGTTCCGCGTATGGCATACAAAGGACGAACGCCGCGGCGTTAGGATGCGACTGACCCCGGTTCGACAACAGGAGCCCCAATGACCATCGCCATCATCGTCGTCGTCGCGATCATCATCCTCGCGGTCCTCTACTACATCGCGAAGCGCAACTCGATCATCGCCTCGCGCAACCGCGTCGACGAGTCCTGGAGCGGGATCGACGTGCAGCTGAAACGGCGCCACGACCTCGTCCCCAACCTGGTCGAAACGGTCAAGGGCTACGCCGAGCACGAGAGCGCGACCTTCGAGAAAACGACCCAGGCGCGGGCGGCGGCGATGCAGGCGCAGGGGGTCGAGGAGACCGCCAAAGCCGAGCAGCAGCTGACCCAGGCGCTGGCCGACGTCAAAGCGGTGGCCGAGAACTATCCGACCCTGCGGGCGACCGAGAACTTCCAGCAGTTGAGCCGCAACCTCTCCGAGCTGGAGGACGAGATCCAGGCCTCGCGGCGGATCTACAACTCCAACGTCCAGTCCTACAACACGGACATCCAGCAGTTCCCGGGCTCGATCATCGCCAACCAGGGCAACTTCACCCCGCGCGAGTACTTCGAGATCGAGGACGCCAGCGAGCGCAACGCCCCGCAGGTCAGCTTCGGCAAATAGTCACCCTGGCCGCGTAGCCAGGACCTCTAACATCCACCTAGATGACCACCGAGACCAAAGACGCGACCCTCTGGATCTGCGACAGCTGCGGGTTCATCTACGACCCGGCGATCGGCGACCCGGACGGCGGCATCCCGCCGGGAACCGCCTTCGAGGACATCCCCAAGGACTGGTTCTGCCCGGTCTGCGGCGCTCGCACGACGGACTTCCGCCCGCTCGAGCCCGGCGAGGCCTAGGCCACCGGTGAGGTTGGGGCGATGAGCCAGTACGACTACGACTGGATCGTCGTCGGCTCCGGGTTCGGGGGTTCGGTGTCGGCCCTGCGCCTGGCCGAAAAGGGCTACAAGGTGGCGGTCCTGGAGTGCGGCAAGCGCTTCACCGACAAGGACTTCCCGAAGTCGACCTGGGACCTGCGGCGCTACTTCTGGGCGCCCCGCCTCGGCCTCCGCGGCATCTTCCGCCTCTCGACCTTCAAGGACGTCTCCGTGGTCAGCGGCAGCGGCGTCGGCGGCGGCAGCCTCGGCTACGCCAACACGCTCTACAAACCGCCCTCGAAGTTCTTCCAGGACCCGCAGTGGGGCGACCTCGCCGACTGGGAGAGCGAGCTCTCTCCCCACTACGCCGAAGCGCAGCGGATGCTCGGCGTCGTCAACGTCGAGACCGACGACGCCGCCGACGACCTCCTGCGCGAGTACGGCGAGCACATCGGCGTCGCCGACACCTACCAGAAGACCCCGGTGGGGATCTACTTCGGCGAGTCCGGGAAGACCGTCCCCGACCCCTTCTTCGGCGGCGAGGGCCCCGACCGCACCGGCTGCACCCTCTGCGCCCGCTGCATGGTCGGCTGCCCGGTCGGGGCCAAGAACACGCTGGTCAAGAACTACCTCTACCTGGCCGAACAGCGCGGGGTCGAGGTGATCCCCGACCGCACGGTGACCGAGATCCGCCCGATCGGCGCCTACGACGGCAGCGACGGCTACACGGTCGCCAGCGAGCGCTCGGGGATGATCCCCGGCCGCGGCAAGCGCACCCTGCGGACGCGCGGCGTGGTCGTCGCCGCCGGCGCCCTCGGCACCAACAAGCTGCTGCAGCGCTGCCGCCTCGGCGGCGCCCTCCCCCGCATCTCCGAGCGGCTCGGCGAGCTGGTGCGGACCAACAGCGAGATGATCCTCGCCGTCACCGTCCCCGAGGACTACCCCGAAGACCTGACCAAGCGGGTGGCGATCAGCGGCAGCATCTACCCCGACGCCGACACCCACATCGAGACCGTCAGCTACGGCAAGGCCGGCGACTCGATGAGCCTCCTCTACACCCTGCTGGTCGGCGACGGCACCCGCGTCACCCGGCCGCTGAAGCTGCTCGGGCAGATGCTGCGCCACCCGGTCCGCTTCGCCAAGGTGATCTACCCGAAGAACTGGTCGCGGCGGACGATCATCCTCCTGGTGATGCAGACGCTCGACAACGCGATCGCCCTGCGCCCGAAGCTGAAACGCTCAGGCAACGTCTGGCTGCAGACCGAACAGGACCCGGAGAAACCGAACCCAACCTTCATCCCGGTCGCCAACGAGGCGGCGGAATGGCTGGCCGAGCGCACCGGCGGCGTCGCCCAGAGCTCGATGACCGAGGCGCTGCTGAACGTGCCGACCACCGCCCACATCCTCGGCGGGGCGGTGATCGGGCACGGGCCGCAGGACGGCGTCGTCGACGCCAACCAGCGGGTCTTCGGCTACGAGAACCTGCTCGTCTGCGACGGCTCGGCCGTGCCGGCGAACGTCGGCGTCAACCCCAGCCTGACGATCACCGCACTAGCCGAGCACGCGATGGAACAAGTTCCCGCGGCCTCGGGGCAGCGGACCTACGAGGCGAACCTCTCCGCGACGTAGTCCCAGTTGACGACGTTCCAGAAGGCGTCGAGATATTCCGGGCGCTTGTTCTGGTACTTCAGGTAGTAGGCGTGCTCCCAGACGTCGACGCCGAGCAGGGGCGTGGTCCCGTCGGAGATCGGCGAGTCCTGGTTCGGGGTCGAGATCACGGCGAGGCCGCTCGAGTCCTTGACCAGCCAGGCCCAGCCGGAGCCGAAGCGGGCGATGCCGGCGTTTTTGAACTCCTCCTTGAAGGAGTCGAAGGAGCCGAAGGTCTCGCCGATCGCCGAGCCCAGCTCGCCGCCCGGCTCGCCGCCGCCGTCGGGGCTCATCATCTGCCAGAAGAGGGTGTGGTTGTAGTGGCCGCCGGCGTTGTTGCGGACCGCGGCCTGCTTGTCGCCCGGCAGTGCCGAGAGGTTGCGGAGGACGTCCTCGACGTCGCGGTCGGCCCACTCGGTCCCCTCGAGGGCGCCGTTGGCTTTGTCGACGTAGGCCTGGTGGTGCTTGTCGTGGTGGATGCGCATCGTTTCCTCGTCGATGTGAGGCTCGAGCGCGTCGTCTGCGTACGGCAGGTCAGGTACTGAGAACGCCATCGAAACTGCTCCTTTGGTCGTTTTGAAGTCCGAGCGGAGCCTACTTATTCGGCTTGCTGAGGCGTCCCTTCTTCGCCCCGCGGCGGGGTTTCGGTTCCTTCGACCGGGTCCTCGTCGCTGCCGATCCGCGGCACCGTGCCGGCGTCGCCCCCGGTCCATTCGTTGAACCGGTACCAGGCGGGCTTGCCTTGGCGCTTGCCCGTCAGCAGCCCGGCCGAGCGGCAGAAGACGCAGTTGCCGCCCTCGTCGGTCCAGGTGAACCACCAGGCGCCGCGGACCTTCCAGCGGGTGCGGTTGGCGGAGAGCATCGCGAAGGCCTTGGAGAGTTGGTGGGCCTGGCCCCAGAGGCCCCGCTGCCAGCGGGTCGGGCCGCTCTGCGATCCCCAGCCCAGCTCGGTCACGTAGAGCGGCGTGGCGCCGTCGCGGTGACGGCGCATGATCCGGCGCAGGTTGGTCAGCTGCGTCCCCATCGCCCGCGCGTCGGCGACGTAGGGGTGGAGGGCGACGCCGTCGAAGAAGCGCTTGATCGGCCGGGCGCGGTACAGGCGCGAGAGGAAGTCGCCGGAGGCGACGTTGGGCGGGATCTGCAGCGGCCGCCCGAAGAGGCCGCCGACGATCACCTTCGAGCCGGGGGCTTCCCGGTGGATGACGCGGCCGGCGATCCTGATCAGCTCCGCGAAACGTTTCGGTTCGGGATGGGCGGCGAAGCTGACGATGTTCTCCTCGTTCCAGATCTCCCAGCGCCGCATCGGCAGGTAGGGCAGGCCGTCCGTTTCGGCTTCTTCGCGCCAGAAGGAGCCTTCGGGCCCGTAGCGCCGCACCGCCGCCCGCAGGAACGAGGCCCAGGCGCGGCGCTGCCTGCCGGTGGCCACCGGCAGGTCGATCCCCTGCCTGGCGACCCATTCCGGGGAGCTGGTGACGAAGGGGAAGATCTCGATCCCTTCCCGCGCCGCCAGCCGCACCTCGTGGTCGAAGCCCTCCCAGTCGCGTTCTGAGAACGCCGGGTCCTCGGGCTCGACCGAGCTCCAGTTGAGCGGCATGCGGACGCTGTAGACGCCGGCTTCGCGCATCAGCCGGTAGTCCTTGGCCGTCCCCGCGTTCTGCGGCGAGACCCCGATGAAGCCCGGCGGCAGGTACCCGGCAGCGCCCGCCGGCCAGATCGCCAGCAGCGCCAGTACGAGGATCGGGATCAGCCTGCGCGCCATCGTCATCGCTTGGAACAGCTCTCCCGCCCAAAGTAGCGCAGCCCCCTCCCCGGCACCCCCCTTCCCCGCTTCTGAGATAATCACCCCTCTCGGGGCGTGGCGCAGCCTGGTAGCGCGCACCGTTCGGGTCGGTGAGGTCCCCGGTTCAAATCCGGGCGCCCCGATGATTTCGCACCGGTCAACCGCCCTGGTATGCGGGCCGTCCGATCCCCTGCGCGAAGGCGTCGAGCGCGCCCTCCGAGGTCTCGATCGGCCAGTCCATGCCGTTTTCGAACTTGTCGAACCAGACTAGGCCGCGGATCTTCGGGTAGTCGTTAGGCAGGGCGTGGAGCATGTCGGCGATCCACTGGGCCTTTGAGCCGCCCTGCTCGCTGGAGGCGACCTCGCCGAGGACCATCGGCTTGGTGGGAGCGACCCTGGTCGTGATCTCCTCGTAGGTACGACGGTAGAGCTGGTCGAAGCTGCGCCAGCGTTCGTGCTTGGCCGGGTTGGTGCCGGCGTTGTAGCCGTCGAGGCAGGTCCACTCGACGTAGTCGTCGCCGGGATAGAGGGACTCGAGGTCGGTCAGCTTGCTTTCGAAGTCGACGTTGGGGCACCAGGTCCAGATCGCGTTGGTGGCGCCGACGTCGCTGAAGATGTCGTGGACGTGGCGCCAGGCGCGAACGTAGTCGCCGCGACGGTTGCCGTTGGCGCCCTCGGCCCAGGGGAACCAGTCGCCGTTCATCTCCCAGTTGAAGCGGAGGAAGAATGGGTGGCCCCAGTGCGCCGCGTCGCGCGCCCAGTCGCGGATGTAGGCGTCATAGCGGCCGGAGGTGACGTCGGCGAGCTGGTAGTCGGGCTGAACCTCGGTCGAGGGAATCGCCTGGGAGCTCCAGCTGAAGAAGGGGATCGAGCCGTGGTTGCGGATCGTCTGCATCTCCTCGTCTGGGAAGCGGTAGTAGCCGCAATCCGAGGCAGAGCAGTGGGCAAACGGGGCCATGAAGTGGATCAGCGACATTCGCTTGCCGAGCATCTCCTCCAGCTCTTGCGGGCCTCCCATGTCCCAGGGCGCCTGGTGACCGGTGATCTGGTCGCCGACGAGGGCGCCCCAGAGGATCGGGCGCCGGCCGCTCGCCCGCTTCTTCGCCTTGCCGAGGCTGCGCTGCATCGCGAGGTGGCTGCGGAACTTGCCGCCCTTGGCCGCGGCCGTGGCGGCGGCGCTCCCCCAGGTCGGGGCGAGCAGGGCCAGGAGCAGGGCGGCAAGGAGCAGCGGCTGGCGGACCATCCCCATGAATTGCCATCGGAACTACCGCGGCCCGTCTTTAGCTTTCGCCGTCCGCGCCCCCGCTAGTGTCCCCACATGCCCCCCTCCCCCGCTTTCGAGGTCCACGAGGCAGACCTGCACGGGCACCGCGCCGTCTACCGCACCGTCGGCAGCGGGCCGAACGTGGTCCTGATCCACGGGATGATCAACTCCTCCCGGCACTGGGAGGCGGTGGCGCAGCGGCTCGCCCCCAACTACAGGGTGATCGCGCCGGACCTGATCGGCCACGGCGACGCGGCGACGCCGCGGGGGGACTACTCGCTGGGGGCGCACGCGGCGAGCATCCGCGACCTGCTGACGACGATCGGGGTGGAGCGGGCGACGATCGTCGGGCACTCGCTCGGCGGCGGCGTCGCGATGCAGTTCTTCTACCAATTCCCCCAGCGCACCGAGCGCCTGGTGCTGATCTCCAGCGGCGGCCTCGGGCATGACGTCAGCCCCCTGCTGCGGGGCGCGGCCTTGCCCGGCTCGGCGGCGCTGCTGCGGCTGGCGACGCGGCCGCGGCTGGTCGGCGCCCTGGCGGCGACCGGCGCGAAGCTGCGCGAGCGCGGCAACTCCACCGGCGTCTACCTGCAGGCGGTGGCCCGGGCGCTCGGACCGCTGCAGGAGCCCGGCTCCCGCCGCGCTTTCCTGCAGACGCTGCGCTCGGTGATCGACGTCCAGGGCCAGAAGGTCAGCGCCAGCGACCGCCTCTACCTGCTGAAGGAGATGCCGACCCTGATCGTCTGGGGCGAGCGCGACCGCACGATCCCGCTCGAGCACGGCCTCGAAGCCGAGCGCTCGATCCCCAACTGCCGCTTCGAGACCCTCCCCCGCGCCGCCCACTTCCCCAACCTCGAAGACCCCGAGGGCCTGGCCGGGATCCTCGGCGACTTCCTCGCCACCACCGCACCCGCCCACATCGTCGACTCCGAGTGGCGGGAAGTGATCGCGCCGCGGGCGCGCCTGCGCCGGGTCACGTAGCCGACTTCCGCCCCACCCCGCTGTGTCGAAAATCGGCTGCGCCTATTCGACTTCGGCGATCGCCGCTTCGACCTCGTCCAGCGACGGCCCTTCCTGCAGCGTCACCGTCCCGTTCGGCCCGCTGATGACCATCCCCTGGCCGGTGCGGATTTCGAGGTTGCGACCGAGTTCCTCGTAGCTTTCGAGGCGCTGCTCGATCGGCCCGCCCTTCTGGCCGTTGTCTTCGAGGTCCCTCTCCCATTCTTCGATTTCGAGTTCCTCGACGCCGCCGGCGACGGAGGCGAGGAAGTCCTGGTCGATGCCGAAGCGTTCGGCTTCCTTCTGGTTGCGGAAGAAGAGGTAGATGTACTGCCAGCCGTAGCCCTGGTCGGCCGCCGCCTCGGCCCCGTAGAAGCCGAGCTGCTCGGGCTGGACGCTGTTCGAGTAGTGGCGCCAGAGCAGCTTCACGTCGCCGGGCCGCGCATATTTTTCCGTCAGCGCCGGGATCGTCGAGAGGAAGTCCTCACGGCAGTCGTCGCACTGGATGTCGTTGAAGACCTGGATCGTCACCGGGGCGTCGTCGGAGCCGAGCCGGTCGCCTTCCTGCGGGATCCCGCCGAAGAGGCCCTGGGCTTCGGAGATGCCGGCGAGGTGGACGACGGGGTCGCCCGGCTCCTGCGTCGCCATCTCGACGATCGTGTAGCCGAGCGCGAACAGGCCCAGGGCGAGCACGGCGATGATCCAGAGCCTGCCCCGCCGGGGCAGAGGCTTGGCGGCGACTTCAGAGGACACTTCCCCCATTATCCCGTTGACGGCATCCGGCCGGCGCGGTAGACATGGTGCTACCCAGTTTTCAACGACCTGGAGGTCATCGATGGCCCATCACCTGACGCCCGCCGAGCTCGCCGACCAGCTGCAGATGGAGCGACAGGAGGTGATCGGGAGATGCGTCCAGATGGGGATCCCGATCTACCACGGCCGGATCGACAGGACGCTGTTCGAAGTCTCGCTGCGCAACATCGGCGCGAGCGGCTCGCTCCAGGCTTCCCGCCAGAACCGACGCTGAACTAGACTCCCCGCCGATGTCGGGGAGAGGCACCAACTCGAAGACCGTCGCCGACCTGCTGCCGCGAGCGGCCGAGCAGTACGGCGCCAAGGTCGCCGTCCGCTACAAGGAGGGCGACCGGTGGGTCGGCAAGACCTTCGAGGAGGTGCGGGACATCGTCCGCCCCCTCGCCTTCGGGCTGGTCACGCTCGGGGTGGAGAAGGGCGACCGGGTCTCGATCCTCGGCAACACCCGGCCGGAGTGGACCTACTTCGACTTCGCCGCCCTCTCGATCGGCGCCACCGTCGTCCCGATCTACCAGACGAACTCGCCCGAGGAGTGCCGCTACGTCCTCGACAACTCCGACTCGAAGGTGGTCGTCGTCGAGGACGCCGAACAGCTGGAGAAGGTGCGAGCCGTCCGCGACCAGCTGCCGCAGCTGGAGCAGATCGTGCTGATGACCGGCAGCGCCGAGGACGCGATCTCGATGGAGGACGTGGTGGCCAAAGGCGCCGGCGGCGACGACGCCACCTGGGCCACCCTCTACGAAGCGGTCACGCCGGAGGACATCTGCACCTTCATTTACACCTCGGGCACGACCGGGCCGCCGAAGGGCTGCATCATCAGCCACGGCAACTACCGGGCGATGCTGAACATGGTCAACGGGGTCAGCGTCATCGAGGACGAAGACCTCGCCTACCTCTACCTGCCCCTCGCCCACTCCTTCGCCCTCCTGATCCAGTTCGGCACCTTCGACCTCGGCACCACGCTCGCCTACTGGGAGCGCGACCCGCTGAAGATCCTCCCGAACCTGGCCGAACTGAAGCCGACCTACTTCCCCTCGGTGCCGCGGATCTTCGAGAAGATCTACACCGCCGCGAACAGCGGGATCGAGAAGGAGGGCGGCCTCAAAAAGGCGATCTTCAACTGGGCGATCAAGGTCGGGGAGAAGATGCGCGCGGCCGAACGCAGCGGCCGGGCGCCCGGCTTCCTGCTGCAGCGCCAGTACGCCTTCGCCGACCAGAAAGTGCTGTCGAAGATCCGCAACCTCTTCGGCGGTCGCATCCGCCTGGCCGTCTCCGGCGCCGCCCCGATCAACCCGGAGATCCTCCGCTTCTTCGACGCCGCCGGGGTCCTGGTGCTCGAGGGCTGGGGGATGACCGAGACCTCGACCGCGGCGACGATCTCGACGCCCGAGGACTTCAAGGTCGGGACGATCGGCAAACCGTTCCCCGGCTGCGAGGTGAAGATCGCCGAGGACGGCGAGATCCTCGTCAAGGGCCCGAACGTCTTCCAGGGGTACCACAAGAACCCCGAGGCGACCGCCGAGACGATCGTCAACGGCTGGCTCCACACCGGCGACATCGGTGAGATCGAGCCCGACGGCTTCATCAAGATCACCGGCCGCAAAAAGGACATCATCATCACCGCGGGCGGCAAGAACATCACCCCCGCCAACCTCGAGGCCGAAATCAAGCAGCACCCGCTGGTCTCCCAGTGCGTCGTCGTCGGCGACCGCCGCCCCTACCTGGTGGCGCTGGTCACCCTCGACCCCGAAGAGGCGGTCAAATACGCCCAGGAGCACGACCTCCCCGAGGACCCCGCCCAGCTCGCCGCCAACCCCGACGTCAAGGCCGCGATCGAAGCCCACGTCGACAAGATCAACCAGAACTTCGCCCGGGTCGAGCAGGTCAAGAAGATCGCCATCCTCCCCCACGACCTCTCCCAGGAGTCAGGCGAGCTGACGCCGACCCTGAAGGTCAAGCGCGCCGTCGTCGCCCAGAAGCACGACGACGCGATCGAGCAGCTCTACGCGGCCTAGCTTCGTCCTGCCGGTCGGCTGGTGGGAGCGGGGACGTGGGGGGCCCCC
>Ga0307314_10000046_pt1 | contig 31028 bp, 34 predicted proteins | sample ER_DNA_204_FD_194493 | JGI IMG/M metagenome (GOLD analysis project Ga0307314, IMG submission 194493) | Bulk soil microbial communities from the East River watershed near Crested Butte, Colorado, United States - ER_DNA_204 | ecosystem: Environmental > Terrestrial > Soil > Floodplain | place...
ACGCAGCTCGCCAATGGCTCGTGCTGAGTGTCTGGAGAGGGCCTCCCGACCCCCCGCTAGAGCCGGCGCCAGGACCAGAGGCCGGCGATCGCTGCGGCGCCGCCGGAGAGAAGGCCGCCGATCCCGGCCCCGCGGGTCTCGGGGTGGCGAGCTGAGACGCCGAGCGCGATCGCATCGGCGAGATCGCAGGCGCTGGAGGCGAGGATCGCCGCTCGCAGCGCCTTCGGGTCGTTGCGGACGGCCAGCGTCAGCGCCCCGATCGCGATGTCCCTACCGCCGCCCAGCTTCGCTAGAGCTTCACCCTGGCGGTCAGTCTTGCCGAAGCGCAGCGCCCGCAGGGCCGGCGGCGTAGCGAAGAAGATCCCTAGGCCCATCGCCAACCGGCTGGCCCCGATCGCCAGCGCGACCTGACGGCCTCTGGGGTCGGGCTTCGAGTGGCCGAACATGCCCCATCCTTACCCGCCTCCTCCGATCTGCATCATGGGGGAGTGGCAGAGGGCGACACGATCCTGCGGCTGGCGCGCCGCTTCGAGGCGACGCTGCTGGGCGAGGAGGTGACGGCGTCGGCCCCCAATCCGCGGGGCAGGGCGGCCGGGATCGAACGACTGAGCGGGCGCGTCCTCGATGACGTCTGGGCCCACGGCAAGCACCTCGTGCTCGGCTTCGGCGAGGTCTCCCTGCACAGCCACCTGGGGATGAGCGGCGGCTGGCACTTCTACCCGCCCCGCTCCCGCTGGCGGCGGCCGCGCAGCTCCGCCTGGGCCGTCCTTTCCGGCGGCGGCTGGGACGCGGTCCAGTTCGGCGGGCCGACGCTGCAGCTGGGAGCGACGGCCCGGGTGCGCCGCGATCCCCAGCTGACGCGGCTCGGCCCCGACATCCTCGCCGCCGACTTCGACCCCGACCCCGTGATCGCGGCGATGCGGAGCGATCCAACCAGGGGTCTCGGCGACGCGCTCCTCGACCAGCACCTGGTCGCCGGCATCGGCAACATCTTCAAGAGCGAGGCCTGTTACGCCGCCCGCGTCGATCCCTGGCGGGCGATCGGCGACCTCGGCGACGAGGAGCTGCGCGAGGTGCTGCTCGCCGCCCGCGCCCAGATGCTGGCCGCGGTCGAGGCCGGCGGGCGCCACCGGTTCAAGATCTATAAACGCCGGCAGAGCGTCTGCCCCTCCTGCCGCGGGCCGGTCTCCTCGCGCGGCCAGGGCGACGCCAACCGCACCACCTACTGGTGCCCGCGGTGCCAAAGCTGAGGCGGCGGCGGGCGCAGCCGCCCGCGCCGAAGCCCCGTCCCCGCTCCTACTATCTGGTGGCCGGCGTGCCGCTCGACGAAGAGATGGACTGCCTGCGCGCGCTGCCGGTCTTCGCCGACGGCCCGCTCGCCGAGGGGCGCCCGCAGCTGAAGGTGCGCCGCGCCGGCCGCCGCCCCAACCGCCTCGGCTTCGCCGTTCCCAGCGAGTTCCGCCTTTCGGTCACCGCCTACCCCGGGATCCGGCCCGGCGACGTCCTCGAGACCCTGCTCCACGAGCTGGTCCACCTCCACGTCGGCCGCGCCCAGGAAGCCCACGGATGGCACGGCCCCACCTTCAAGCGCGTCCTAGGCCAGGCGATGCGAGAGGCCTACGGCGTCGCCATCCCGACCCCGCGCGCCACCTTGCACGGCCCGTACGCCGAAGCGATTCAGGCCCAATTCGGCGAGACCGCAAAATTCCTTCCTCAAGAGGGAATTTTGCGGTCTCGCGGTTAGCTCTCCGCTTCTTCCTCCTCCCACCGCCGCTTCTCGCGCAGGCGGTGGACGAGGAGGAAGACGATCACGACCAGGGCCGGCGCGAACACCGGCAGGGCGACGATCGCGTTGTGGTGGGCGAGCGGCAGGGTCACCTGCCGCCGCCGTGCTGAAAGCCGGGGAGGCTGCGAAGGCGCAGCCGCGTCCGCCGCGGCGCCGGCCGCAGCCCCACCGCCAGCCGGTGCAGCGCCCAGGCGAGGAGGACGAGCAGCGAGAGCGCGATCCCGGCCACCGCCGAGTAGGCGAGGGTGGTGACGATCGGGCTGCCCGCTTTCGCCTCGCGCTGGAGCAGCTGGTGCTCGTCGCCGAAGGAACGGGTGAAGCGCGAGGGCGCCGGCGTTTCGCCGACCGGGATCGCCGCGTCGCGCGGCAGGTAGATCGGCAGCGCCGTCAGCGAGTTGCCGTCGTGGAGGCGGATCATCGCCTTCCAGTCGCCGTGGACCGGGATCGGCTCGGTCGTGCGGTAGAGGCCGGGACCGGTCCGCTTCAGCGGCGCGACGACGAGGCCGCCGCCCTGCCAGGCGGTGACGTCGAACCACTCCGCGTCGGCGGCCGCGTCGGGCGGGTTCATCCGCACCGTCGCTTCGACCTCGCGGCCGGCCTGGCCGCCGACGTCGCGCAGTGCGACCTGGGCGCTGACGCCCTCCTGGGCCGGCGTATAGAGGCCGTAGGCGACGAGCGCGGCGAGGACCCCAGCGCTGCAGAGGGCGGCGCGGCGCAGCTGCGGCGAGCGGGGGAGGGGGACCGGCGAGAGGTGGGTGCCGATCCAGGCGCCGATCGTGGCGCCGGCGATCGCCGCGGCGAAGCCGACGATCGCCGCTTCCGGGAAGGCCGCCGCCTGCCAGGGGAGGGGCATCCAGAGCTGCGACCAGCCCCACTCGGCGGCGAGGCCGACGGTGCCGATGCCGACGCCGGCGGCGAGGCCGAAGCGCAGCGGCTTCTGGGTCGAGATCGCGAGAGCGACGGCCTCGACGACGACCGCCTCGACGATGTAGAGCGGGAAGTGCGGCGTCGTCTGGCCCAGCACCGGGCCGATCAGCAGCGCCAGGCCGCCGCGCAGGAGGATGAAGAAGCCGGCGGCACCAAGCGCGGCGCCGGGGCCGGCGTACACGCGGGCCATCGTCAGCCCGATCCCCGCGGCCAGCATCAGCAGCATCGGCTGGAAGATCAGCTGGAACTGGGGGACGCCGAAGTCGAACTCGGCCTGGAAGGTCGAGAGCCCGAGCATCAGGCCGCCGGTGAGGGCGACCGCGCGGGCCATCTTCGTGTGCAGCAGCTCCTCGATCGGAGTCTCCGCCGAGGCGTTCGCCCGCATCCCCTCGACCGCCAGCACGGCGATCCCGACCAGGGTCATCGCGGCGCCGCCGATCAGCATCAGGTGGGTCGGGCCCCAGAGGGTCACGTCCTGGCCGAAGAGGCGGTGCCAGACGTCGTCGAGGGGGAACCCGATCAGCGAGAAGGCGCCGCAGGCGCAGATCAGGACGCCGCCGAGCGGCGCCCACCAGTCGCGGCCGATCCGCACCGCGACCGTGCTCGGCCGCTCCTTCGGCAGCACCATCGCGAAGAAGCCGGCGCTGAAGATGCCGAAGAGGCCGAGGAGGATGAAGTAGTGGGCGGGATTGGCGAGCGGCCCGGGGTCGCGGCCGTTGTCGATGTGCAGGGAGATGTCCCAGTACATCCCGAAGAGGGCGGTGAGCAGGGAAGTCGTCGCCACCGCGGAGGGAAAGGCGACCCAGCCGGGCAGGCCGGAGCGGCGCTCGCCGAAGTCGGCGAGGCGCTGCAGCACCCGGACTCGGCCGCTGCGGTGCCCGAGGCCGAGGTAGAGGAGCGCGCAGGTGACGATCGTCGCCGCCGTGGTGGCGATCACGATCTGGCCGATTTCGGCGCCGCCGGCGGGCGGCGCGGCCGCGGCGAGAAGCGTTCCGAAGAAGTTCATGGGTGGAAGTCCTTGCTGATGGAAGTGGATTGCAGGAAGTCTGTTCCCTCATAAACGTTACCTCAAACGAGGTTACATTCGGAATGTAGACTCGTCACATGGCGAAAAAGCCTGCAGATAGCGCGGATCCGGCTGCCGCCGAGGCGAACCTCACCGTCGAGCAGCTCGCCTACGAGACCGGGATGTCGGTGCGGAACATCCGCAACCACCAGTCGCGCGGCCTGCTGCCCCCGCCCGAGGTCCGCTCCCGGGTCGGCTACTACGGGCCCGCGCACGTCGCCCGCCTGCGCCTGATCCAGGAGATGCAGGCGGAGGGCTTCAAGTTGAGCGCGATCTCGAGGCTGATCGGCGAGCACGGGGAGGACGCGGACCGCTTCGTCGGCCTGCGCCAGGCGGTCACCGCCCCCTTCGCGACCGAGTCCCCCGAGGTCTACAGCCGCGAAGAGCTGGTCGAGAAGTTCGGTGCCGACGACGACAAGCTGATCGAGAAAGCGAAGAAGCTCGGCCTCCTCGTCGACCTCGGCGGCGACCGCTACGAAGCCCCGAGCCCGGCCTTGATCCGCGCCGCCGAGGAAGTGCTGGCGATGGGCATCGAGCTCCCCGCCGCCCTCGCCGCGATCGAGAAACTCAACCGCAACGCCCAGTCCTCGGCCCGCACCTTCGTCGACCTCTTCGTCGATCGGGTCTGGAAGCCCTTCGACGACGCCGGCCGCCCCGAGGAGGGCTGGGAGGAGATCATCGCCGCCATCGGCCGCCTCCGCCCCCTCGCCTTCGACGCCCTCAACGCCACCTTCCGCCTCACCCTCACCACCGAAATCGAGAAAGCCTTCGGCGAAGTCCTCGAACGGCGTCAGAAGCGGAAATAGCCGTCGAAACTATCCTCACCTCATGAACCCCCAGCAAAGACTCGCGGAGAGCGCCGAGCGTGCCAAGCAGGCAGAAGCGCGTAGGGACGAAGGGCTCGCCGCACGCGAATGGCGGTCTTACCGGTTGATTCGTGATGCCGCCCGGGACCCCGAGGAGCTGTTGGATGAGGGGATCTCCCTCTCGATGCAGGCAATCGAGCTCGCCGCAGCTGGGCAGTGACCGGCTTCGGCCGCATCCTCCGGGACCTGAACGAGGCTGGAGTCCGCTATGTCCTGATTGGCGGGATCGCCTTGATCCGCCACGGTGTCGTTCGGGCAACGCGTGACGTCGATGCATTGTTCGATCCCGACCCTCGCAATGTCGACAGGATTCGCAGCCTTGTCGAGAAGTGGGGGGCCACCCGACCCGATGGATCTCCATTGCCGGAGGCCGCCCATGGGGACCTTCCCGAGATCGCCGAATAGAGCCGACGCCCGGACTTGAACCGGGGACCCCTTCATTACGAATGAAGTGCTCTACCAACTGAGCTACGCCGGCGGGCTTCGGGGATTGTAGAGACGGAGCGGCTTTCGGTTCCGTCGCGGCGGCTGGGGATGATCCGCATGTGGCGGCGCGGACGGTGGCGAAGCAGCGGGGCGGGAACGAGGTCGAGTTCGGCCGCATCGTCGCCTTCAGCGACGGCGTCTTCTCGATCGCGATCACGCTGCTGGTCCTCAACATCGGGATCGGCAAGCACCTGAGCGAGGGGCAGATCGACGACGCCCTCTGGGACCAGCGCGACCTCTTCTTCGCCTACGCGATCAGCTTCGCGGTGATCGGGCGCTTCTGGCTCGTCCACCACCGCTTCTTCTCCGAAGTCAGGGCCTTCGACGGGCGGTTGATAGCGCTCAACCTGGTCTACCTGGGGGCGATCGTGCTGATCCCGTTCAGCAGCGAGCTGCTGGGGGAGTACGGGGGGACGACGACGGCCGTCGTCTTCTACTCGGTCAACCTCGCGGTCGTCGTCCTCCTCGGCCTGCTGATGCATATGGACGCCCGCCGCCGCGGGCTGACCGGGATCGACGACCGAAGCCACCGCGAAACCCAGATCCGCAGCGCCTACATCGCCGGAATCTTCCTGCTCTCGGTGCCGCTCGCGATCTTCGCGCCGGACGTCGCGCCCTACCTCTGGCTGATCCTCTTCGTCGACCCGTCCTCGCGCTTGGCGCGAGGGTCAGGGACGGACGGTGAAGGAGATCGAGCGGCCGGGCTTTGAGCAGGAGGTCGACCAGCCGCGGTCGCTGACGACGCTTTGACAGCGGTAGTCGCCGACCGAGCAGCCCCAGCGGGAGGCGCCTGGGGGCCGCCGGCAATCCGGAGTGTGTTTCCACTCGGCTCGCACCGCCCGAGTTGCGCCGGCGGGGTCTTGCGCCGGTGCCGTTCCAGTCGTCTCGCCATCGGAGCCGCCGCAGCCGCCGAGCAGCAGCGCCAGCGCGAGGACCAGGGTGAGAAGGGGGGCGGACCGCATGCGGCGCAACCTACCCGTCGGCGACCTCCTCATGCGGCAGCTTGCTGCAGATCGGGCACTCCGGCTCCGGTTTCACCGGCTCCCGTTTGACCTCCATCGTCCGCAGGTCGGTGATGTGGGCGACCCCCTGCGTCGCCGGGCGGCTGAGCCCGGTCAGCAGGTGCATCGCCTCCATCGCCACCTGGCCGCCGATCAGACCGCAGGCCGGTCCCAGCGTCGCCGCCGGGCTCGGTTTCGCCCGCCGCTGTTCTACCGCGACGTCGAAGAGCGGGTATTCGCGCCGGTAGCCGATCTCCTGGCAGACGAAGCAGCCCGTCTTGCCCGGCACGTAGAGCGGCCCGACCCGGGCGATCGGCGGGAAGTGGCTCATCGTGATGTAGGGGATGCCGGCGGCGAAGCAGGCCGAGTTGCACCAGCGCTCTATCTCGTGCGCCGGCCAGTCGGCGGCGTCGATGACGACGTCGGCGCCGTCGATGAACTCGGCGATGTCCTCCTCCCCCTCCAGCCGGCGCGCGGCCGTGGTGATCTTCGCCGCCGAGTTGAAGGCCCGCAGGCGCGCCGCAGCGCACTCGACCTTGAGCAGGCCGACGTCGGCCTCGGTGTAGAGGATCTGCCGGTTGAGGTTGCTGACCTCGACCCGGTCGCCGTCGATCAGCCACATCTCGCCGACCCCCGTGCAGGCGAGTGCCCAGGCCGACCAGCCGCCGAGGCCGCCGACCCCGAGCACCGCGACCTTCGCCTCCCGCAGCCGCTGCTGGCATTCCGACGGCGTCACTTCGCCGCCGATGTCGCTGAAGTAGCGCAGCTGGCGGTCGAACCGTTCCAGCTCGGCGGCGGGCACGAGCTCGTCGTCGGCGGCATCCTCGACCACCTCCAGCTCCTGCAGCTGCGCCATCAGGTCATCCACCTCCTTGGCCCCGAATTCCTCCCGCAGCTGCTCGAGCGTCCGTTCGCCGTCGACGGCGGCGAGCAGCCGCCGTTCCTCCGCGTCGGGCTGCTCGATGCGGATGTCGTTCTCGGCGCTCGGACGCAGGAGGTAGACGTCCCCATCCGGCGTCTCGATCTCCTCCGTGGTCCGCTTGATCCGTGGCCTGCGCAATTGCTCCCCCTATAGCTCGATAGCGCAAAAGAGACCGGTCGACTAGGGGGGAGGGTTTCTAGTTGAGGAGAGTACGAGCCCGTTCGAAGATCGCGTCGGTCATCGGCACGGTCAGCTTGCCGGTGAAGGTGTTCTGCTGGCTCGGGTGGTAGCTGCCGAGGAGCCGCCAGCGGCCGACCTCCGCTTCGGCCCCGTGGCCGAACTTGGGCCGTGGCCGCGGCACCTCCTCGCCGAGAGCCTTGCCGGCGCGGAGGAAGCCGTCCCAGCCGAAGGAGCCGAGGGCGACCAGGACCTGGCAGCGCTCCAGCAGCTCCAGCTCGCGCCCCAGGTAGGGGAGGCAGGTGTCGCGCTCCTGCGGCGTCGGCTTGTTCGCCGGCGGGGCGCAGCGGACGGTGGCGGTGATGTAGGCGTCGCGCAGCTCCAAGCCGTCGTCGCGCCACTCCGAGGTCGGCTGGTTGGCGAAGCCGGTCCGGTGCAGGGAGGCGTAGAGCCAGTCGCCGGAGCGATCGCCGGTGAACATCCGGCCGGTGCGGTTGGCGCCGTGGGCGGCCGGGGCGAGGCCGACGATGCCGAGGCGGGCGTCGGGGTCGCCGAAGCCCGAGACCGGGCGCGCCCAATAGTCCTGACCGCGGTAGCGGCGGGGCGGGTTCGCCGCCTGCTCCTCGCGCCACTCGACCAGCCGCGGGCAGAGGCGGCAGCGGTGGACCTCCTCGGCCAGGGCCGCGAGCGCCTCGGCGCGGTCATTGCTCATAGGCTTGGTTTCCTCCTCATGGCACCGAACCGAATCATGCGCGGACGGCTCGTGCGCCGCGCCTTCGCCCTCGGCGCCGTCGCCGCGGCCCTTGCCCTCGGCCTGGCCGCCTGCGGTGGTGGTGGGGGCGGCGGAGCCACCGACCGCGAGGGAGACCTCGCCGTCCTCAACGAGATCCTCGCCCGGCAGGTCGCCGCGGTCGACGCCTACGGCGAAGCGCTGCCGCTGCTGCGCGGCGGCGGCCTCGCCGCCGCCCGCCGTTTCCGCGCCCAGGAACAGGAACACGTCGACGCGACGACGAAGACGATTCGGGGCCTCGAAGGCGAAGCCGACCCGCCGGCGGAAACGGTCGAAGCAGGCGGGTTGAAGAGCGCCGAGGACGCCTGGCGCTTCCTCTACGAGCTCGAAAGCGCGACGATCGACGCCGAGCTGAACGCCGTCGCGCGGCTGACGATCGGCTGGCCGCGGCCGCTGGTCGCGGCGATGGCCGCCAACCAGGCGCAGCGGCTGATCCTGATCCGCCGCGCGCTCGGCGCCACGCCGGCCGGAGCCATCCCCGAGGCCTTCGAGACCGGCGAAGCGGCCGCACCGAAGGAGATGATGAAGCCATAACCGCTCCCCTTTACGCCATCGGCCGTTTCTGCTCCCGCCACCACTGGGCCGTGATCGGGGTCTGGATCGCCCTGGCGATCGCGCTGCTCGCGATTGGCCACTCGGCCGGCAGCAAGACCAGCGAAAACCTCACCCTGCCCGGAACCGATTCGACCACGGCGACCGAACTGCTCGAAGACAACCTGCCCGAGCAGGCCTACGGCAGCAACCCACTGGTCATGGAGGCGCCGCGGGGCAAGCAGCTGACCCAGCCCCAGTACGCGACCGCGGTAGCCGAAACGGAGAAGCGGCTGAACGCGCTCCCGGACGTCAACTCCGCGGTCAGCCCGCTCAGCCCGCAAGGGGCCGCCTTCCTCAGCAAGGACAAGTCGATCGGTTACTTCCCGGTGGTGCTGGCGGTCGGCCCGGGCGAAATCGACGAAGAAGAGGCCGAACGGATCCTCGACGCCGCCAACCCGGCGAAGGCCGCGGGGCTGCAGACGGCGATCGGCGCCTACGTCGGCCAGCAGCTCTCGAAGCCGGCGACCGAGACCAGCGAGGCGATCGGGCTGGCGGCGGCGGTGATCATCCTCCTCTTCGCCTTCGGGACGGCGACGGCGATGATGCTGCCCATCGTCTCCGCGGTGATCGGCCTCGCCTGCGCGCTCTCGATCATCCGCCTGCTCGAGCACGTGCTCGAGGTGCCGGGGGTGGCCTCGACCCTGGCGACGATGATCGGCCTCGGGGTCGGCATCGACTACGCGCTGTTCATCGTCACCCGCCACAAACTTCAGCTTGCCGACGGGATGGAGCTGCGCGAGTCGATCGCGCGGGCGACGGCGACGGCCGGCGGCGCCGTCGTCTTCGCCGGCTTCACGGTCGTGATCGCCCTCTGCTCGCTCGCCTTCGCCGGGATCCCGCTGGTCTCGACGCTCGGCTTCACCGCCGGGGTTGCGGTGGTGGTCGCGGTCAGCGCGGCGACGACGCTGCTGCCGGCGATGCTCGGCGCCCTCGGCCCGCACATCAACTCGCTGCGGGTGAAGCTCGGCAAGACGCACCCCGACGACAGCGAGCCGCACGGCTGGCGGCGCTGGGCGGAACGGGTCAGCGAGCGGCCCTGGATCGCGACCGTCGTCGCCCTCGCGATCCTCGTCGTGCTGGCGCTGCCGGTCTTCCAGCTGCAGCTCGGGCAGAACGACATCAGCGCCCTGCCGACCGAAACGACTTCGCGCCAGGCCTACGACTCCCTCAACGAGGGATTCGGGCCGGGCGTCAACGGCCCGCTCCTGATCGCCTCGGAATTCTCCTCGCCCGGAGAAGCCAAGCAGATGCTGCCGAAGCTGCAGAAAGCGGTCGGCGGCGCCCCCGACGTCGCCGCCGTCACCGAACCGTCGCTCGACCAGGCGGGCACCGCCGCCGTCTTCACGGTGATCTCGAAATCCGAGCCCTGGGCGGACGAGACGGTCGACCTGGTCGAAAGCCTGCGCGCCGAAATCATTCCGGATGCGCTGGAAGGGACCGACGCAAGCTCCTACGTCGGCGGGCAGACCGCCGGCTACATCGACCTCGCGACCCAGATCAGCGACAAGCTGCCGCTGATGATCGCGATCGTCGTCGCCCTCAGCTTCATCGTCCTCCTCGTCGCCTTCCGCTCGCTGCTGGTCCCGGTCAAGGCGGCGGCGATGAACCTGCTCTCGGTCGCCGCCGCCTACGGCGTCGTCACCGCCGTCTTCCAGCTCGGCTGGGGCGTCTCCCTGATCGGCCTCGACCACGCGATCCCAATCGTCAGCTTTGTGCCGCTGCTGATGTTCGCGATCCTCTTCGGCCTCTCGATGGACTACGAGGTGTTCCTGCTGACGCAGATGCGCGAGCACTACGAGGAGTACGGCGACGAGCGGCGGGCGGTGGTCGAAGGCCTGGCCAACACCGGCCGGGTGATCACCTCGGCGGCCGCGATCATGGTCTGCGTGTTCACCAGCTTCGTCCTCAGCGGCAACCCGGTGGTGAAGGAGTTCGGCGTCGGCCTCGCGGTGGCGATCGCGATCGACTCGACCCTCGTCCGCTGCCTGCTGGTGCCGGCGGTGATGGTCCTGCTCGGCAAGCGCGCCTGGTGGCTGCCGCGCTGGATGGACCGGCTGCTGCCGAAGATCAGCATCGAGGGCGAGGAGTACTTCGCGAAGAAGGACGCCGCGGGTGTTCCCGCTCAATCTGCCTAACGCCCTGACGCTCCTCCGCATCCTCGCGGTGCCGGTGGTGGTCGTCGCCCTCCTCGGCGAGACCTCCAACGGCGACGCCCTCGCCGCCGGCGTCTTCGCCCTGGCGGCGGCGACCGACGGGCTCGACGGCTACTTCGCTCGCTCCCGCGGCTCGATCACGACCTTCGGCAAGCTGATGGACCCGCTCGCCGACAAGCTGCTGGTCACCGGCGCGCTGCTCTCCCTCGTCTCCCTCGGCCGGCTCGAAGCCTGGGTGGCGATGGTGATCATCGCCCGCGAGGTCGCGGTGACGATCCTCCGCACGATCGCCGCCGAGCGCGGCATCGTCATCGCCGCCAGCTGGCTCGGCAAGTTGAAGACCGTCCTCCAGATCGCCGCGATCATCGCCCTGATCGCCACCAACCCGGCGCCCTTCTGGGTCGACGCCCTCGTCTACCTCGCCCTCGCGGTAACCGTGATCAGCGGCTTCGACTACTTCTTCGGCTTACGCCGGCGCATCGAGGCGCTCGAGCGCGAACGCGCCGCCCGGAAAGCCAACTCGGCGGCTTAGGTGGGGGGGTTGCCCTACCCCTCCTACGCCCCAGGTGCCTCGAGCCACTCCCGCATCGTCACGTGATGCGCGCGGTGTTCGCCGCTCTCGATCTCCGCCCGCAGATCGCCCAGCGTCCCGTACCGCTCGGCGACGACGTTGTGGCGGTGGATCGTCTCCAGGTTCTCCTGGCGCGCCATCACGAAGGTCTGCTCGGGGAGATCGGTGTAGTCCTCGACCACCTGGCGGACCATCTCGCGCACGCAGTCCTCGACGAAGCGCGGGTTTTCGTGGGCCTTGACGACGACGGAGCGCTCGTCGGTGCGCTTCATCAGCTCGTAGATCTCCGAGCTCATGCTGCTCTCGACGATCCGCAGCAGCTCCGGCGCCTCGATCCAGGCCGGGCCGCCCTCGGGGCAGCCGACGTAGAGGGTGCCGATGCCGCGCTGGTTGTGGGTGGCGACGGGAACGAGCTCGAGGATCCGCTCGACCTCCTCGGCGCCGAAGCCGTCGCCGGCGAGCCGCTCGCGGGCTAGTGCGGCGACTGCTTCCTGGGCGCAGGGGCAGGCGGTCATCCCCTGGGCCTCGACGCCGGTCAGGGTGCGGGTGCCGCGGGCTGAGGCGACGGCGGTGCCGTAGAGGACGTAGATCTCCTGGGTGCTCTTGCCGGTTTCCGGCGTCTGCACCGTCTCGGGATAGTGCGCCTTGATCGAGACCTCGGCCCGCTCGCCGCCCTGGCGCTCGCGCACCTTCTCGGCGACGTGGGCGGCCAGGACCTCGGCCTTGAAGGCCTCGCCGAGGACGACCTCGTCGATCGCCTCGCCGACGATCTCCTCGAAGCGGGACATGTGGACGCCGGCCTGCTGCGGGTTGAGGTCGACGAAGCACTCGAAGTTGGCGTAGAAGAGGTTCTCCTCGCCGTCGGCCTTGACCCGGATCACCTTGTCTACGCCGGTGACCCCGACGCGGGAGAGGCTGACCTGCGTCGCCGGCAGGGCTGCCTGGACGTCGGGCGTGGTCGCAGTGGCGGTCGTCTGACTGGCCATCGGCTAACCAATAGTAAGCAACTGAGCCCGCGGGCCGGCGGCGGCGAGCTCTCGCCGGACGTTGGAGAATTTTTTCCGCCTATAATCCGTCGCGGTCGGAGCGTCAGGGCCGGCCGCCGAATTGGGGAGAGGGTGAGCGGCGGAGTGAGCATCGAACCGTTGGAGACCGCGTCCGACGTCATCGAGCGCGACCAGGAGACGAGCCCGATCGGAGAGATCGAGGAGCTCCAGGGCCTGATCGCAACCGGCCGCGAGCGCGGCTACCTCACCTTCGAGCAGATCTCCTCGACACTCGAGGAGGTGGAGATCACCAAGGAGCAGGTGACCCAGCTTCACGCCCATCTGGTCGAGCACGGGATCGACGTCATCGCCGAGGACGGCGTCAGCGCTTACAAGGCGCAGCGGAGCGGCGAGAGCGCATCCGCGAAGAAAGAAGAGCTCGATCTCACCGTCGAGCCGAGCCTCGACTCGCTGCGCCTCTACCTGCGGGCGATCGGTCAGGTCGATCTGCTGACCGCCCAGCAGGAGGTCGAACTGGCGAAACGGATCGAGCGCGGCGACATGCTGGCGAAGCGGCAGATGGTCGAGGCGAACCTGCGCCTCGTCGTCTCGATCGCGAAAGGCTATTTGGGCCGCGGCCTCAGCTTCCTCGACCTGATCCAGGAGGGGTCCCTGGGGCTGATCCGGGCGGTCGAGAAGTTCGACTACCGCCGCGGCTACAAGTTCTCCACCTACGCGACCTGGTGGATCCGCCAGGCGGTGACGCGGGCGATCGCCGACAAGGCGCGGACGATCCGCATCCCCGTCCACATGGTCGAGAAGCTGAACCGGGTCGCCCACGTCGAACGGCAGCTGGTGCAGAGGCTGGGTCGGGAGCCCGAGCCGGCGGAGATCGCCGAAGAGCTGCGCTGGCCGGTCTCCGACGTGCGGGACATCCTTCGCGTCGCCCAGCTGCCGGTCTCGCTGGAGAAACCGGTGGGGGACGAGGACGAATCGGAGCTCGGGGACTTCGTCGCCGACGACGCCGTGCTGGAGCCGTTCGAGGAAGCGAGCGAGCACATGCAGAAGGAGGGCGTTAAGAAGGCGCTGGAAGCGCTGCCAGACCGCGAGCGGCGGGTGATCGAACTTCGCTACGGCCTCGCCGGAGCCGAGCCGCTGACGCTGGAGGAAGTCGGCCGCACCTTCGGCGTCACCCGCGAGCGGATCCGCCAGATCGAGAACAACACGCTGAAGAAGCTGAAGCGCCTGCCCGAGGCGCAGATGCTCAGAGAAGCTTCTTAGCCGCTACCGCGGCTCGAGCACGAAGACGACCGGGTCGCGGTCGAGCTTGGACTCGTAGTAGTCCCAGCCGGAGTACTGCCGCATGTGGCGGCGCCAGAGGTCAGCACGCTCCTCGCCCTCGGCGGTCCGGGCCCGCACCTTCAGCTGCCTGCGCCCGACCTCGACCTCGGCCTCCGGGTTGGCGCACAGGTTGAGCGACCAGGCCGGGGTCTTGGCGTTGCCGGCGTTGGTGTTGATGACGACGAAGCGCTCGCCGTCGGCGAGGTAGAGGACCGGAGCCGTGCGCGGCTGGCCGGACTTGCGGCCGGTGGTCGTGAGCAGGAGGACAGGGCCGCCGCCGACCTTGCCGCCGACGCGGCCGCCGCTCAGGCGGTAGAGGGGGGTGTTGAGCTTGCCGACCAGGCGCAGCCCGTTCGCGCCCAGCGAATGCGAGAGCCGGGAGTAGAAGCGGTCGCTCGGCACCGCGTGAGTATCCCACCGCGCCCAGCTACAGTGGAGGCGATGGCCGGGCCCCACCCCTTCCGCCGCGCCGCCGAGAGCAAGGACATCGACCTGCTCAGGGCGACGCTGCACGAGGACGTCGTCCTCCACAGCCCCGTCCTCTTCCGCGGCTTCGAAGGGCGCGAGACCGTCGTCACCGTGATCAGCCACGTCGCCGCCACCCTGGAGAACTTCTCCTACACCGACGAGCTGGCCGAGGGCGACACCGTCGTCCTTCGCTTCAAGGCCACCGTCGGCGACCGCGAGCTCGAGGGCATCGACTTCCTCCAGCTCGACGACGACGGCCGCGTCCGCGAGCTGACCGTCTTCATGCGCCCCTTCTCCGCCCTCAACGCCTTCAACGAGCAGATGAAGGCCAGGCTGGAAGCGTCGGAAGGTTAGACTTCCCCCTCAGCTCGGGGGAGTGTCCGAGTGGTTAAAGGAGACGCGCTGTAAACGCGTTGGCTATGCCTACGCAGGTTCGAATCCTGCCTCCCCCACTGTCACCTCAATAGCTTTTTCTGGGCTCCACGGCCGAGGAGCTTTCACCTCGTACTCGGAATATTTGGGCCCACCAAGGCTGATCCCGCTTCGCCCATGCACCTCGGCAGATGGGATGAACCAGCAGCGCCAATCTCCGGTCACCACGAAAAGGTGATCGAATCGGCTGTCCTCGAGACGCTTGATGATCCCGTTCCAGCTTTGGTTGCCGCCGCGCGTGCAAGTGGCGACAACCCATCGCTTCCTTTGCCAGCAAGTCGAAGTCTTGACTTGGATGCGGAGAAGTTTGTTGTCATGCTGCGCGAGGAGATCGCAGTCAGGTGCGTGACCGAAGGGGACCCAGACTCCGTAGCCCTGCTGCATCAGCCAAGCGGCCGCGATGCCCTCGCCGATGTCGCCCTGTCGGTTCGGATTCAGTTGGCGCAGATCCATGTTCGGATCATTGCAACTGCTGCGGACAGAACATTTCACAGGGGAATCCTGATCCGGTCGCTTGAGAAGATGTCCCTGTGCTCGAGAACCGCGTGATCGCAATCGCCGGAGTGGGGGGTGGGCTTGGGCCGCTCGTCGCCCGGACGCTCGCCGAGGCGGGCGCGACCGTCGCCGGAACCGACCGCTCGCAGGAGACCCTCGATTCCATCGCCGCCGACATCGGCCTCCCGGCCGAGCGCTGGGACGGGCGCACCGTCGACCTGCTCGACGAGGACGCCGCGCGCGCCTGGTGCGCCGCGCTCGTCGAGCGCTTCGGGCGCGTCGACGGGCTCGTCCACCTGGTCGGCGGCTGGCGCGGCGGGCAGCCGCTGCAGGAGGCACCGCTCTCGGACTGGGAGCTGCTGCACGACCTCCTCGTCCGCACCGTCCAGCACACCACCCGCGCCTTCCACGACCAGCTTACCGCCAGCCCCCACGGCCGCTTCGTCCTCGTCTCCTCCAAGCAGGCGCAGGCGCCGACCGCGACCAACGCCGCCTACGCCGCGGCCAAGGCCGCTGCCGAGGCCTGGACCCTCGCCCTCGCCGACGGCTTCGAAGGCAGCGGCGCGACCGCCAACATCGTCGTCGTCGACGCGATCCTCACCCCGCGCATGCGGGAAGAAGAGCCCGACAAGGACTTCCCCACCTTCACCCCGGCCGAGGACCTCGCCGCCGCGGTCGCATTCCTCTGCTCGGACGCGGCGAAAAAGATGAACGGGCAGCGCCTGCCGCTTACCATGGGTCGATGAGCAGTCGGAAAGGGCAGAACGCCAAGCCCGACGGCAAGCTGACGATCGGGGAGCTGGCGCGGCGGACGGGGATGACGATCCGCAACATCCGCGCCCACCAGACCCGCGGTCTCCTGCCGCCGCCGGAGGTCCACGGCCGCACCGGCTATTACAACGAGGACCACGTCGCCCGCATCGAGCTGACTCGCGAAATGCAGGCCGAGGGCCTCAACCTCGAGGCGATCCGCCGGGTGCTGGAGAGCAGCGAGGGCTCCTCGCGCGAGATGGTCGACTTCGCCCGCGCCGTCCGCGCCCCCTTCGAGGACGAGACGCCGGAAATCTTCGACGAAAGGGAGCTGGCGGCCGCCTGGGGCGTCGACACCTTCGACCCGCGCCTGCTCGGCCGGGTCGAAAAGCTCGGCGTCCTGCGCCAGCTGCCCGATGGCAAGGTCGAGGTGATCAGCCCCCGCCTGCAGCGCGCCGGCGCCGCCCTGATCGAGCTCGGCGTCTCCCCCCAGGCGGCGGTCGAGACCGCCGAGGGACTGCGCCGCGCCTCCGAGAAGGTCTCGCGTACCTTCGTCGAGCTCTTCGTCCGCGAGATCTGGGAGCCCTTCGACAAGGCCGGCCGTCCCGAGGAGGACTGGCCGAAGGTTCGCGAGGCGCTCGACCGCATGCGCCCGCTCGCCTCCGACGCGCTGCAGGCGATGTTCCAGATCACGATGGGGGAGTCGACCGAGAAAGCCGGCGAACGCACCCTCCGCGCCGCCGGCGAACCGGCGGGCAAGCGCCGCCGCAAGCGCGGATCCTCGTCCCGCAGGTCCTAGCCGGCGATCGTGAACCGCACCCGCAGCGGCTTCGATTCGTTTGCCGCTTCGTCGGTCGCCCGCAGCACCGCCAGGTAACGGCCCGGGCGCGCCCGGAAGTGCTTCCACCTCGCCCCGAGGCGGAGGTGGTTGATGCCGATGAACGCCTCCCAGGTCTTGAACCCGTTGTAGACGCGCCTGCCCTTCGAGTTGAACCGGTAGTACTCGGCGTCGAGCGAGCCCCGCTCGCTGACCTGAACGCTGAAGCCGAGACCGTCCGCGCCCTTCGTCTCTCGCTTGACCAGCGTCAACGACCCCAGCGTCGGCGCCTTCAGGTCGAGGTTGAGCGGCGGCTGCGGTCCCGGGTCGGAGTCCGGGTTGCCGGGAACGTTGGAGACGACCACCTCGCCCCGCACCGCCGCGTGCAGCTTGCACTGGAAGAAGTACTCGCCGGGCTGGGTGAACTGGAGCGTGTAGCTGTCGCTGGCGCGATGGGCGGGGGCGTCGGTGCCGGGGTCGGAGTCCCATTGCAGGTCGTTCGCCGAGATCCCGGTCACCGAGTGCGCCAGGTCGGGCCCGAGCCAGTCCCAGGTCACCTTCTCGCCGAGGTCGACGTGGACCTGGGGCTGGGACCAGGCGTAGTTGGCGATCGCGACGCGCGTGTTGAGCGCCGCCGCGCTCCCGGGGAAGACCAGGCCCAGTGCAATCCCCACGGCTAGGAGACGAGGTACCAACCGTTCATCCCCTGGTGCAGGTGCTGGAAGACGTGGCAGTGGTAGAACCAGCGCCCCGGGTTGTCCTCGACCATCTCGAAGGAAAACGAGTCGGCGGGGCCGAAGGTTTTGTTGTCGACGATCCGCCCGTCCGGTTCGCTCCAGCGGTGGCCGTGCAGGTGGAAGGTGTGGAAGAAGTTGTCGATCCCGTAGACGTGGAAGCTGACCCGCTGCCCGACCCGCGCTTCCAGGGTCGGCGTGTTGCCGGCGTAGGCCTTGCCGTTGACGCAGTAGTAGGTCCCCCGCAGGCCGGTGATCGAGGGGTCGAAGGTGTGGAAGGCGAGGAAGAACTCGGCGTCGGGCCGCGCCTCGCCCGGCTTGCGGATCACCAGCGGCCCGAACAGGCCCTTGAAGACCGGCAGCGGGTCCATCGGCCCGTGGTCGTGGTAGAGCCAGGTGCCTTCGGTCCCTTCCTGGGCCTCCCAGACGTAGGTGAAGGTGCGGTTCCGCTGCACGAAGCCGCCGGGGTCGGTCCACTTGCCCTTGTAGGCCCCGTCCATCTCGTTGGCGTAGAAGATCCCGTGCGGGTGGATCGTCACCGGCACCGCCAGCTTGTTGCGGAAGTGGACGACGACGGTGTCTCCGATCTCGGCTTCGATCAGCGGCCCCGGCACCGTCGCCTTTCCCAGCGGGCTCTTGAAGCCTTCGGAGTAGAGCCGGTAGCCGTAGGCGGGGAACCGCGTATTCCCCTGCTTCACCTTCTGGGCCATCATCTGGTCGCGGTGGGTGGGGACGATGTCCCACTGCACGGGCTCTGCCGCGATCCAGTACTCGCGGGTGCGGCCGCCGACCGGCAGCGCCGCCAGCCGCCGCCCCCCGGGGTCCTCGCCGCGCCACTCCGCCGCCGTCACCTTCGGCGGCACCTTCACCTCGCGGGCGAGTCCCTCGACGTCGATCTTCCCTTCGTCGGTCGCCACCTCCTGGCCGGCGATCGTGCAGAGCAGGGCGCCGCCCGAGAGGGCGAGGAACCCCCGGCGATCGATCGGGTCCGGCGTCACGCGGCTACTTCTTGACGGTGACCGTCAGCTTCATTTCCGACGGGTGCACCGTGCAGATGAACTTGTAGGTGCCGGGCACTTCGAAGGTCCGCTGGAAATGGGCGTCGGTCACAGCCGTCGTCGTGGTCGAGAAGCGGGACTTGTTCTTCAGGGCCTTCGGGCCCTGCTTCAGGTGGACGTCGTGCGGATAGGTGTTGTAGGACGACCAGATCCACTTCACCGCCCGCCCCTTCTTGATCGTCACCGCGGTGGGGGCGAAGTAGAAGTCGTTCACGGTCACCTTCACCGGCGGCTTCTTCGGCGCCTGCGCCGACGCCGCGGTCACCCCCGAGAGGGCGACTGCGACGACGCAGCAGGCAGCGACGGCGGTCCGGAGGATCCTCGGGCGCCTCATCCGCAGTTCACCTCACCCGGCTGCGGCGCCACCTCGACCGGCTGGAACTTTTCGAAGGCCGGATGCGCGGCAACCCGGCGGACCCAGCTGCACTGCTGGTTCTGCGGCGGGTTCGAGGAGGCGTAGCCGAGGATCGTCTTCGGGTCGTCTTCTTCCCCGAGGTTGATCTGCAGGCCGGCGGCGATGTTGAGGCTGCGGACCTGGTCGGCGAGGACTTCGGGCTGCGGGCAGGCGGGGTAGATCTCGCTCACCGGTACCTTGCCGTTGCCCGGCGCGAAGGTGGCGCCGGTGCTGTTGGCGCCCCAGCAGTTGCCGCCGCCGGTGTCGTCGTTCCAGAAGTCGAATTCGCCGTTCGGGTCGGCGCCTTCGCGCCCCATCGCGTTTTCGACGATCTGGTTGTTGATGTTCTTGGCGTCGTCGCCCTCGTTGGCGACGAAGACTTCGCCCGGCCCGGAGAAGGAGGCGATGCCCCACTTGTAGTTGCCGAACACGTTGTTCTTCCTGACGACGTTGTGGGCGCCGCCGTAGAGGACGATGCCGACGCCGGTCGGGTAGTTGACGGTGGCCCCCGCGACCTGGCCGAGCCCGCCGGAGACGGTGTGGAATTTCGAGCCGGCGAGGAAGTAGTCGTAGTTGTTCCAGAACACGTCGTTGCCTTCGAACACGTTCCACCCGTTCGGCTCGAAGCCCTCGCTGTCGAGCGTGTTCGGGACGATCCCGGCGCCGTTGTTGTAGAAGGCCGAGTCGACGATCTTCACGTACTTCGAGTTCGTCCCCGAGTACCCGAGCACGTTTTCGTAGCTGCGGTCGTTCTTCAGCAGCGTCCATTTCGGCTTCCGCTGGCAGGGCTTCGGCGGCGGCGCGACGCCGTGGTTGGTCCAGGCCTTGCTGTCGCAGGGCGTTTCGCCGACGTAGAAGGCGGAGTCGCCGTGGTGGTAGCCGGCCGAGTTGGTCATCTTGCCGCCGAAGCAGTTCTTGGCGAAAAGACCATAGGAACGGTTGGCGGAGGTCAGGAGGTTGTTCATCTTGTAGCCGTCGCAGTGCTGGCCGCCTTCGTTGGCGGCGTGGATGAAGAACCCGTTCGACTGGTAGTTGCGGGCCCACATGTTTTCCAGCACGAGGCCGTCGACGCTGATCGCCTCGATCCCGTTCTGGGCGGCGCCGAGCTCCCCCTTCGCGTTCTTGCCCTCGAGGACGACCTTCTTGCGGTCTTTCTTCGCCCCCTTGATGACGAGGTCGTCGAAGCTCTTCTTACGCTGGGTGCCGTCGAGGACGACCCCTTCCACGTACTTGCCGGGCCGGATCACGACCGCGGCCTTCGCCTTCGTGTTCTTCTTCTTGGCCTTGAACGAGCCGGCGGCGTCGACCGCCATCTGGATCGTCCGGAAGCGGCAGCCGTGCTTGCAGACTTCGAAGGTCTTCGTCGCCTGCTTCTTCTTCTGTCCACCGCCCTTGCCGGCGAGGGCCGGGGCGGCCAGGGTTCCGAGCAGCGCGCATAGCCCGAGGACGAGAAGAGGGACTGCCAACCTGTGCTTCATATCGCTCCTTGCAGCGTCGTTTGTCTTCGACCCTGCCTCCCAACGGGCACTTCTCGCCGGTCCCCTGACCGGCCCTGCGAAGCCTAGCGGAGCCTGGCCGATCAGCCAGGAACTATCGTCCGCATCGCTTCTTCGAGTTCAGACACGCCAAAAGCGCCCTCGATGCGGTCGCGGACGATCCCGTTGCGGTCGATCAGGAAGGCCCAGGGCTCGGTTTCCAGGTTGTAGGCCTGGACCTGGGGGCGCGGGCCCTTGGAGATGTCGTTGTCCTTCCAGATCTCCATGTGGATGAAGTCGGCTTCGTCGCCGTAGGCGTCGGCGACCTGCTGGGCGACGTCGACGACGGGCCCGCAGACGCGGCTCTGGCAGAGGGCGGGGGTGGCGAAGACGAGGACGATCGGTTTCTTGCCGACGGCGTCGGCGAAGTCGACCTTGTGCATCTGGTCGGGCGGGACCCGGGTGTCGATCTTCGCCATGTCGCCGCCGACGTCCGCCGCGGTCGGGGTGTGGATCACCGGCGCCTTCTCGCCGACCTGGGGGATCCGCGGGAACTCGCCGACCACCGGGGTGGCCGTGATCCGCGTCGCTTCCAGTCCGTGCTCGCCTTTCAGCATCGCGATCGCCAGCCAGGGACCGTTGCGATCGAAATCGACCTTCGGGACCACGTAGACGGTCGTCGCCTCGCCGGGGGCCCCCGCGTCCTGGGCCCGGTAGGCGGGCTTCGTCTCCAGCGAGGTGACCTGCGCCGGCAGCGGACCCTGCACCGGCCCCTTCGCGTCCTTGGCGAAATAGAGGGCGACGTCGGCGTCGTCGATCTGTTCCTGGCCCACCGTGAAGACGCCGAACGGATAGCGGTTCGGGCCGCGGTCGAAGGTCTGGGCGGCGGGCGCGATCACCAGCTTCGAGGGCTTGGCGCCGGAGTCGTGCAGCAGCTGCGAGATCGTCTTCCCCTTCGCCGCCGGGAACTCGGCCGCCGGCGGCGCGGCGCGCGAGGTGTCTTCGGAGCCGCCGCAGCCCGAGAGCAGGATCGGGGTTATCGAGAGGAAGACAAAAAGAAGCCGGAGCGTGGGGCGCACCCGGGGGAAGCTACAGATCGGATGGAGCAAGGTGGTCAACCGGATCCCCAGATTGCTCATCGGGCCTGGCTGATCGAGAACCTATGATGGGCCCCGGCTGGGTTCGCAACAGAATAGGGAGGGCGTCGATGCCTGGGAAGAAGCTGATCGTGCCGCTTGTCGTCTTCGCCGCGCTGCTGGCGGCGGTGCCGTCGTTCGCGATGACGAGCGCGGAGGAGACCTACAAGGCGGAAGTGGAACCGATCTGCAAGATCAACACCCAGGCCAACGAAAAGATCCTCAAGGGCGTGCACCAGCTGGTCAAGGCGGGCAAGCTCGGCCCCGCCTCGAAGAAAGTCTTTGCCGCCGCCCGGGCCCTGAAGCGGACCCGCACCGAACTCCTGGCCGTCCCCCAGCCGCCGGAAGACTCCGCCCGGCTGGGCAAGTGGCTCGGCTACGTCAAGGACGAGGTGACCCTGTTCGAAACGCTCGGCCGCAAGCTCAAGGCCGGCGAAAAGACCCAGGCCCAGAAGATGGTCCTGCGGCTGAAATCGACCGCGGAACGGGCAAACAACACCGTGCTGGACTTCGAATTCCGCTACTGCCGCTTCCAGCCCTCGAAGTTCATCTAGACCGATGGCGGTGATCGCGGGCGCCCGCACTCCACGCGAGAGCACGCGGGCGCTCGCCGCCTCGATCAGCCGCGGCGACCTCGACTCCGCGGCCCGCTGCTTCGCCAAGGACGCCTGCCTCCTCACCCCCGACGCCACCGCGGTGCGGGGGCGGGAGGAGATCAAGCCGATCCTCCACCAGCTGATCGTCACCGGCTCCCAGATCGAGGTCCAGGACAGCTCGATCGTCCTCGCCGGCGAGGTCGCCCTCGGCAGCGAGCGCTGGATCGTCACCTCCGCCGGCTCCGAAGGCTCGCCCTTCACGCGGACCCTGACCCCCACCGTCGTCCTGCGCCAGATCGAGGACGTCTGGAAGCTGGCGGTGGCGATGCCGTGGGTCCGCCGCTGATCGGCCGCCACCGTCTAGAATCATCTTGAGCGTGCGGCTCCGCAGGGAAGCCGACCCGCCCGGATAGCTCAGTTGGTAGAGCACTTCCATGGTAAGGAAGGGGTCACGAGTTCGAGTCTCGTTCCGGGCTTTATTGAAGTCGCTGCAAATCGGGTACTTCTTCGCCTGATTCAGCGGCCGTTTGGAGCCCTCTCGAATCCCTATCTGCCACTAGTGGCAGATAGCGCCGCGATTGCACTCCTGCAAAGCCGAATGTGGACCGATTCGCGAGTTGGGTGCCATCAAGTACGGCACAGAGAAGCCCGTGTGGTCGCCCGTGAGTGGCGAGGCAAATACACGAAATCTTTCGTATGCCCCAACTTATCTTGTAGATTAATTCCGTGGGAGGACGAGAAGCGCGATGACTGGAGGGCTTCGCCTCCCTGCGCATCGCGGCGACCGGGCCGCTTGCTTGCCTTCGACATTGAGAAGGCAATGCCCCTGACCTCGCCCGGTTTTGCGGCCGACTGCGAGGCGCTTTCCCCGATCCTCAATCGCCGCAGCTTCGAGCACCCAGCGGTGGTAGCTGCACCGACCCCCTGCACCTCGGCGCGATCGATTCCCTCGCGCCTGTAACCCATGAGAGCTATGAGCAAACAGAGGAGAAAGAAGACCATGGCCCAGACGACCCACCGAGCGACCCGAGCGAAGATCATGGCGGCCCTGCTCGCCGCCCTGGGAGCCCTGCTGCTCTGGGCCGCCTCCGCCTCGGCGATCACCTTCGGCGTCGACGTCGGCCGCGGCAACGGCGAATACGCCGAAGTGGCCCACTCGGGAGCGACGGTCTTACGCTTTCCCCTGGACAAGAGCAATACCTCCAACGGCACCAACTGGTCCTTCTACAACTCGATGTTCGAAGAAGCCTGGCAGCACGGGATCACGATGCAGCCGGTCCTGATCCGCTCGATCGGGGAAACCACCCCGTTCCCGACCTCAGGCGAATACGCCGGCTGGGACGAATGGGTGAAGAAGGTGATCGCCCAATACGGCCCGAACGGCGCCTTCTGGTCGGGCAAGGCAAACCCGCGGCCGGTGACCTCCTGGGAGGTCTGGAACGAGCCGAACCTGCCCGGTAACAACCCCGGCGGCACCACTGTGCAGCCCGAAAACTACGCCCGCTTCCTGGTCTCCAGCGCAAACGCGATCAAGGCCGTGCAGCCCGGGGCGAGCGTCCTAGTCGGCGGCCTCTACCTCCCCGGCGGCCGCTACTACCGCAGCTTCCTGGAAGAAGCCTCCCGGGTCTCGGGCTGGTCGGGCGCCTTCAGCGCCCTGGCGATCCACCCCTACGCCTTCATCAACAAGACCACCGAACTCGAAGAACTCGTCCGAGGCGCCCGCTCTGCCGCAAACGCCTTCGGCGGCTCCGGCAAGCCCTTGGTGATCAACGAGCTCGGCTGGCCGACGAAAGTTGGCAAAGAAGAAGAAGAAACCAACAAGGTCCAGGCGGTGAGCGAGGCCGAACAGGCGAGCCTCCTCAAGCAGGGCTTCGACTGGATCAAGGGCCATGCTGCCGAACTGAACATCAGCAGCGTCTACTGGTACAACATGCGCGACGACACCCTGAAGTTGAAGTGGGACCATTACTGCGGGTTGCGGCGGGACGACGGCAGCTACAAATCTGCCTGGTATGCATTCGAGGAAGAGACCGGCGCGCCTCGTTGGCCTTCGACTTCCCCGCCACCGAGCGTCGAAACCAAAGCTACCACCAACATCACCGAAACTCAGGCGACCCTGAACGGCAGCGTCAACCCCAACGGCTCGGAAACCACCTACCACTTCGAATACGGCAAGACGACCAGCTACGGCTCGTCCATCCCCGTACCGGACGCCGGCGCCGGCGCCGGGACCAGCGCGGTCACCGTCTACCTGACCCCGAACACGCTCCTGCCGCGCACCCGCTACCACTTCCGACTGGCCGCGACCAACTCCGCGGGCACGATCTACGGCGCCGACAAGGCTTTCACCACCGGGGTCAAGTGGTCGGTGCGCAACTCCAACAGCTCCGGCAATCCCCAAGTCGCGTTCTGGTTCGGCCTGCCCGGCGAAACCCGCGTCTCGGGCGACTGGGACGGCAACAGCACGTCCACTCCCGGGGTCTACAACCCCACGACCGGCGTCTGGAAGCTGCGCAACTCCAACACCACGGGATCCCCCTTCACCACCTTCCAGTATGGGGGCGGCCCCTGGACTACCCCCGTCGTCGGTGACTGGAACGGCGACGGCAAAGACTCGATCGGCGTCTACGACCCCTCGGCGGGCAATTGGAACCTGAAGAACACCAACGAATCGGGCAATCCCGACTACTCCTTCCAGTACGGGGGCGGACCTTGGACCAAGCCCGTCGTCGGCGACTGGAACGGCGACGACAAAGACACGGTCGGCGTCTACGACCCCTCAGCGGGTAACTGGAACCTGCGCGACACGCTCACCTTCGGCAACCCCACCTACTCCTTCCAATACGGTGGAGGGGTCTGGAGCGGCGCGGTGGCGGGCGACTGGAACGGCGACGGCAAAGACTCGATTGGCGTCTACGACCCCAATACGGGCAACTGGAACTTGAAGAACGCCAATCAGGCGGGCAATCCCGACTACTCCTTCCAGTACGGCGGCTCCCAGTACCAGTTCACTGTCGGTGACTGGGACGGCAATGGCACCGACACGCCGGCTCTGAGCGAAGCCAACGCGCCGACGGCGATCGAATACCAGCTGCGCAACAAAAACGAATCGGGCGGCCCCGAAGTCCTCTTTGAATGGGGCAGCCCCGAACAGACGCCGTTTGGCGGCGACTGGAACGGCGACAAAGTCACGACCACCGGGCGCTATGAACCGGTATCCGGCATCTGGCGCCTGCGCACCACCAACAGCGCCGGCATCTTCACGCCGATCGAATTCCAGTACGGCGGCTCGCAGTTCAAGCCCGTCGTCGGCGACTGGGACGGCAACGGCACCGACACCGTCGGCCTCTACGAACCTCAGGAAGGCCGCTGGGAGCTGCGCAACGAAAACAGCGAAGGCAACCCCCAGCTGAACTTCCAATACGGGGGCTCCCAGTACATCCCCGTCGTCGGGGACTGGGATGGGAACGGCACCGACACCGTCGGCCTCTACGAACCGATCTCGGGCCAGTGGGTCCTACGCAACTCCAACAGCGAAGGCAATTCCGACCTCTCCTTCCAATACGGGGGCTCCCAGTACATCCCCGTCGTCGGGGACTGGGACGGCAACGGCACCGACACGGTCGGCCTCTACGAACCGCAGAGCAGCCAATGGGTCCTGCGCAACACGAACTCCAGCGGCCCGCCCGACCTCTCCTTCCCATACGGCGGCTCCCAGTTCAAGCCGGTGGTCGGCGACTGGGACGGCAACGGCACCGACACGATCGGCCTGGTGACGTGGTGAGACGACGTCGCCTACAGATCCGTTGAGTCGCGCCGATCGCCGAGCCGGCGGTGATCCCCTCCGGCTCGGGCGGTTAGGACTCGCTTGGCCTGGCTTTGACGGCAACATCTATGTCACTCAGGCAGGCGGCAGCGGATGGGAAAGCTGGAGCCCGACCTGATCGCGAAAAGGTATCCAACGGGGGTCACGCTGGCACCCTGAACCGTTGGTGATATCATTGCTATCGCAATGGCACAGCTGCTGGTTCGAGACATTGAGAGCGATGTGGTGCGCGAGTTGAAGATGCGTGCTGCTCGCCATGGGCACTCGGCTGAGGAGGAGCACCGCCAAATCTTGCGCGAGGCGTTGCGAGGCCGGGGGTCCACAAAATCCCTGAAGGAGTTGCTACTCCAGATGCCGGCTGTCGGGGAGGATCGCGACTTCGAGCGTCCCGAGGACCGTGGCCGCCCGGTCGAGCTTTGAGCTACCTGCTCGATACCAACGTCATCTCCGAGCTGCGCAAGGGCCGGCGGGCAGACCCGAATGTCACCGCCTGGTTTGCCGATCTCGCCGACGAGGAGATCTTTCTCAGTGTCCTGACGATCGGGGAGATCCGCCGGGGGATCGAGAGCGTGCGGCGACGGGATCCCGACTCGGCGGCGACGCTCGATCGGTGGCTTTCGAGCTTGAGCGACGCACATGGAGATCGGGTCATTCCGATCGACGATGTGATCGCGGGAGAGTGGGGCCGGATGAACGTGCCCGACCCACTGCCCGTCGTCGATGGCCTGTTGGCTGCGACCGCCAGGGTGCTGGGCCTGACCCTGGCAACGCGCAACGTCGCCGATGTCGAGAGCACCGGGGTGGAGCTGTGCAACCCGTTCGCCGGCCAGCAGTAGGAGTCGCCGCCGCTCCACTGGCCAGTCGGCCAGACCCCCACGCGCCGCTGTAGGCTGCCGCCGTGGACTTCGCTCTCAGTGACGAGCAAGAGGACTTCGTGGATGCGATCCGGGACTTCTGCGATCGCGAGTGCGGGACGCCGGACCAGCGCGAGCGGCTGACCGACGGGTATCGCGAGCACCACAACTTCGAGATCTACAAGCAGATGGCCGAGCTGGGTTGGCTCGGGGTGACGATCGACGAGCGCTACGGCGGCTCTGGCGGGACGATGCTGGACGCCTGCCTCTTCATGGAGGAGACCTCGCGCGGGCTGGCCCCGATCGGCGGCTACGCGACGACGCTGATCGTCGCCGGCGCCACCCAGCGCTTCGGCAGCGAGGCGCAGAAGGAGGAGATCCTCGGCGGGATCGCGGGCGGGGCCGTGGAGGCGATCGCGATGACCGAGCCGGAGGCCGGCTCCGACGTCGGCGCCCTCTCCTGCAAGGCCGAGGCCGTCGACGGCGGCTTCGTCATCAACGGCCAGAAGGTCTTCTGCTCCAACGCCCACATCTCCGACCACGTGCTGGTCGTCTGCCGCACGAACAACGCCGGCAGCAAGCACGAGGGGATGACGATGATCTGGGTGCCGCGCGACGCGGAGGGGATGGAGGTGGTCCCGATCGAGACGATGGGGGGCCGCGAGACCAACCACCTCTACTTCACCGACTGCGCCGCTCCCGCCGACGCCGTCCTCGGCGAGGTCGACCAGGCCTGGACGCAGCTGATGGCGGGGCTCAACGTCGAGCGCCTGATCCTCTCCGCGACGATGCTGGGAATCGCCCAGCGCGCCTTCGACGACCTCCTCGTCTACGTCAAGGAGCGGCGCCAGTTCGACCGCCCGATCGGCTCCTTCCAGGCCCTCCAGCACCGCATCGCCGACCTCGCCACCGACCTGCAGGCGGCGCGGCTGATGACCCACTGGGTCGCCACGCTCGTCGACGAGGACCCAGACCGGATGCTGCCCCAGCAGGCCTCGATGGTGAAGCTCTTCGTCACCGAGGTCGCCAAGCGCACCACCCTCGAGGGGATGCAGATGATGGGCGGCTACGGCTACTCCTCCGAGTACGACATGGAGCGCCTCGTCCGCACCTCCCTGGTCTCCACCATCTACGGCGGCACCAGCGAGATCCAGCGCGGCATCATCGCCAAAACGCTGGGGCTGTAGGCGGTAGAAGAGGTAGGCGCAGGAGCCCCGGTAGGGGTCGTCCCGACGGCGGCGAAGAGGACGGCGTGCGAGAGTTCGCCAAGCGCCAGCCCTCGGCGGTCCTCCTCGCCGCCCAGCTGGCGGCGATCCTCATCTATCCGTTCCTCGAAAAGGGCGCCGCCGGGCGGGCGGTCTTCAGCGTGTTCGGCATCGCGATCCTCGGCCTCGTCGTGCTGGCTGTGCGCAGCTCCCCGGCGGTGACGTGGGTCAGCGTGCTGCTGGCGCTGCCGGCGACCGTGTTGCTGCTCGTGCAGGCGGTCACCGGTGACGACGCGCTGCTGCCCTACTCGTCGGCGTTCGAGTCCGTCCTCTACTTCTACGCCGGGGGCGCACTCTTGTTCTACATGCTCGAGGACCACGAGATCACGCGTGACGAGCTCTACGCCGTCGGCGCGACCTTCACGCTCGTGGCCTGGGCGTTCGCCTACGCGTACGTCGTCTGCCAGGCGGTCGAGCCGCAAAGCTTCACGGCGGCCGTCGACCCCCGCGACGCGCGCACCTGGATGGAGCTGCTGTTCCTGAGCTTCACGACGCTGACGAGCACGGGCCTCAGCGACGTCGTGCCGATCAAGCCGTTCGCGCGCAGCCTGGTGATGATCGAGCAGATCGCGGGGCTCGGCTACGTGGCGATGGTGGTCTCGCGGCTGGTGGGGCTGACGCTGCGGGCGGCGGGGCGGATCCAGTGAGCTGAGGTTCAGGCTGCGACGGCGCGGCCGGCGTCGACCAGGGCGGGTTCACCGATGTGGAAGCCCTGGGCGTAGTCGATCTCGAAGGCGCGGACGAGAGCCAGGGTCTCCGAGTTCTCGATCCCCTCGGCGACGGTCTCCAGGCCGAAGGCTTTGGCGAACTGGACCAGGGCCTGGACGAGGCGCTGGTCGGTGGGGGAGGAGGGGAGCTCGCGGATGAACTCGATGTCGATCTTCAGGTGCTGGACGGGCAGTTCCTTCAGGTAGCTGAACGAGCTGAAGCCGGTGCCGAAGTCGTCGAGGCCGAGGCCGCAGCCCAGGCCGGTCACCGCCTCGGCGAAGGCCCGGGCGTGGTCCATGTTGGAGATCGCCGCCGTCTCGGTGATCTCGAAGTCGAGCCAGGCGGGGTTGAGGCCTTCCTCGATCGCCGCCCGCACGTCGGCGATCAGCCGGGGGTCCGAGAGGGAGGCGCCGCTGACGTTGACCGCGATCGGCTGCGAGCGGCCGGCCAGCTCGATCGCCTTCGAGAGGACCAGCCGGTCGATCTCGGTGATCAGCCCCATCCGCTCGGCGGTCGGCAGGAAGGAGGAGGGCGGGATCACGTCGTCGTTGTCGTCGAGCATCCGCACCAGCAGCTCCTCCCGCGCCACGCACTCCTTGCGCAGGTCGAAGATCGGCTGCGCGTAGACGACGATCCGCTCCCCGTCGATCGCCTCCCGGATCCGGTCGGCCCAGGTCAGTTTCTGGTTGGGGCCGCTGGCGGCGTCGACCGCGCGCCCGCCGCCCGCCTCCTTCGCTTCGCAGAGGGCGATGTCGGCGGTGATCATCAGCCCTTCCGCGGTCACCTCCTCGCCGCTGCCGCCGAAGGTGGCGATCCCGACGCTGGCCCCCACCGCGGGCTTGCCGCGCTCGCGGACCAGGGCGATCAGCCGCTCGGCGGTAGCCATCGCCTGCGCCGGCGTGGCCCGCGGCAGCAGCAGCCCGAATTCGTCGGCGCAGATCCGCGCCGGCAGGTCGTCGATCCGCGACTGGTCGCGCATGGTCCCCGCCACCGTCTCCAGGAGCCGGTCGCCCGCCTCGTGGCCGAGCGAGTCGTTGACGATGTGGAAGGAGTCGATGTCGAGCAGCAGCAGCGCCCCGGGCTGGTTGCGGTGGAGCGGGTCGAGCAGCCGCTCTTCCATCGCTTCGACGAAGCTGTCTCGGTCGTAGAGACCGTTGCTGTCGGTCAGCTCTTGCACTGTCGCCCTCGAATGCCCTATCGGATTACCTTGAAAACGACTTTACATAGAATTAAGTAGGTCATGTGAACCGTCGCCTGAGTGGTCGGCGGCAGCCGGTGCCGATGGGCCGCAGGGCGCTATCCTTGCCTCAGCCTCGCGCTTCGGCCCGGGGTTTTTCTTCTGTAACGACTACCTCCAGGCACGGAACGAGGGAAGAGATGGCACGCGGAGATGTCCGCATCGCGGTGACGATGGCTTGCGAAGAGTGCAAGCGGCGGAATTACCAGACCAACAAGTCCCGGCGCAACAGCCCGGACCGGATTGAGATGCGCAAGTTCTGCCGCTGGTGCGGCCACCACACCCCTCATAAGGAGACCCGGTAGTCCCCGATGGCAAAGACCCGCGCACAGCGCAAGGCCGAGCGCCGGGCTCGGGAAGCTGAGGAGCGGAAACGCTCCGGCGGGCACGAGAGCCCGGTCGAGGCCCAGCGCGAGACCCAGACCGGTGTCTCCGGTGAGGTAGCCGAGGTCGAAGCCGTGGAGATGGGGATCGCCGCCGGCGCCCCGGAGTCCCAGCTCGAGACCCCGGACGCGCCGAAGCCGCGCTCCGCCCGCCGCGCCGAAGCGAAGGCGCTGAAGGAAAACGAAAAGCGCAAGCGCGAGGAGCAGAAGCGGCGGGAGAGTCAACAGCTTGCGAAGAAGCAGAAACAGGCGAAAGTCGAGAGGCAGCGGTCCGGTTTCATCGGCTTCCTCATATCCTGTTGGCAGGAGCTGAAGAAAGTCCAGTGGCCTGATCGCGAGACGCTGATCCAGGCGACCGCTGTGACCGTCCTCTTCGTCGCCGTCGCGGCCGCCTACCTCGGTGCCCTCGACGCGGTCTTCAACTGGCTCATCAAGCAGATCCTCTAAGCGGGATCCCGAACAAAGGCTTTCTCAGAAGATGTATCGCTGGTACGTGATCAACACCTACTCCGGGCACGAGAACAAGGTCAAGCACAACCTCGAGCACCGGGTTCAGACGATGAGCCAGAACCGCAACGTGCGGCAGGTCGTCGTCCCCACCGAGCAGGTCTCCGAGATGAAGGACGGGCAGAAAGTCCAGACCGAGAAACGGACCATGCCCGGCTACGTCCTCGTCAACATGGAGATGACCGACGACGCCTGGGGCCTGGTCAAGAACACCCCCGGCGTCACCG
>Ga0307314_10000055_pt1 | contig 28416 bp, 30 predicted proteins | sample ER_DNA_204_FD_194493 | JGI IMG/M metagenome (GOLD analysis project Ga0307314, IMG submission 194493) | Bulk soil microbial communities from the East River watershed near Crested Butte, Colorado, United States - ER_DNA_204 | ecosystem: Environmental > Terrestrial > Soil > Floodplain | place...
AGCTGCAGTGCTCGCCGACCTCCGACGGCTCGGCCTGCGCGATCGTCGCCTCCGAGGCCTACGTCGACAAGCACGGGCTCTGGGACCAGGCGATCGAGATCGCCGGCCAGTCGATGGTCACCGACCTGAGCAGCACCTTCGACGAGAGTGCCGACTGCATGACGATTGTCGGCTCCGACATGTCGAAGACCGCCGCCGACGCCGCCTACGCGGAGGCCGGAGTGGGGGCGGGGGAAGTCGACGTCTGCGAGCTGCACGACTGCTTCAGCGCCAACGAGCTGATCACCTACGAAGCGCTCGGGTTCGCCGCCGAGGGCGAGGCGCACAAGCTGGTCGAAGAAGAAGCGACCACCTACGGCGGCAGCGGCCCCGTCGTCAACCCCTCGGGCGGGCTGATCTCCAAGGGTCACCCCCTTGGCGCGACCGGGCTGGCGCAGTGCTCGGAACTGACCTGGCAGCTGCGCGGCGAAGCCGACAAGCGACAGGTCGAGGGCGCAAAGGTGGCGCTGCAGCACAACATCGGCCTCGGCGGCGCCGCCGTGGTCACGGTCTACAAACCGGCGGCCTAGGGGCGGGTCGCCACTCACGGAGGAGGAACGACGATGGCGAAGGAGCGGCTTTCACTCAGCGGCAAGGTCGTGGCGATCACCGGCGGTGCGCGCGGGATCGGCAAGGCGACGGCGCAGGCGCTGCTCGCGAAGGGCTGCCGCGTCGCCATCGGCGACCTCCAGCACGAACTGGCGGAGGAAACGGCGGCGCATCTCGGCGGCGGCACCGTCGCGCTGCCGCTCGACGTCACCGATCGCGCCTCCTTCGAGCGCTTCCTCGACGAGGCCGAGCGGCAGCTCGGGCCCCTCGACGCGGTCATCAACAACGCCGGGATCATGCCGGTGACGCCGTTCGAGGAGGAGAGCGAGGCCTCGGTGCGGCGCCAGATCGACATCAACGTCGGCGGCGTCATCACCGGTACCCAGCTGGCGATCAAGCGGTTGCGCCCGCGGGGCCGCGGCTGGATCGTCAACATCGCCTCCCAGGCGGGCAAATCCGGAATCCCCGGGATCGCCACCTACTCCGGCACCAAGCACGCGGTCGTCGGGATCAGCGAGGCGGTTCGGGCGGAGCTGCGCGAGACCGGCATCGAGGTCCTCTGCGTGATGCCGACGGTCGTCAACACCGAGCTGACCAGCGGCGTCGGCCAGAAATGGGTGAAGCCGGTCGAGGCCTCCGACGTCGCCAACGAGATCGTCGAGGCGATGGAAGTGCCGCGCTTCGACGTCTTCGTCCCGCGCGCCAACGGGGCCCTCTACAAGGTCCTGGCGCCGCTGCCCCGCAAGTGGCGCGAGGGGCTGGGCCGGGCGATGAAGGTCGACAAGCTGATGACCGAGGTCGACCACAGTGCCCGCCGCGCCTACGAGGACCGCGCCGCGGCGAGCGAGCCGGGTCAGCAGGGCGCCGGCGAGGACGCCCCCGAGCCCGCACACCACGACGCGGCCTAGGGGAAAATTCAGCGTTCGCTGAACTTTGGGCGCCATAGCGCCGTAAATTCAGCGAACGAGCAATGGGAAGGATCTACGACGCCACCTGGAGCCGGATCTTCTCGGCCCTCTACGACCGGGCCTTCGAGGCAGCCGAAGAGGCCGGCCTGCGGGAGATGCGCGCCGAGCTGCTGAAGCGGGCGCGGGGGAGGGTGCTCGAGCTGGGCTCCGGGACCGGCCTCAACCTGGAGCTATATCCCCACGAGGGGCTCGACAGCCTCACCGTGACCGAGCCCGACCCGCACATGTTCAGGCAGCTGCGCCAGCGGGCCGCGGAGGTCTGCGCCGGGGCCGAGCTGGTCCAGGCGGGGGCCGAAGAGCTGCCGTTCGAGGACGACAGCTTCGACAGCGTCGTGGTGACGCTGGTCCTCTGCACGGTCCCCGACCAGCCCGCTGCCCTGAGGGAGATCTCCCGCGTCCTCGCGCCCGGCGGCCAGCTGCTCTTCCTCGAGCACGTCCGCGCCCGCCATCCGGACCTCGCCAAGTGGCAGGACCGCCTCGAAAGACCCTGGCGCTTCCTCGGCGACGGCTGCCACTGCAACCGCGACACCGTCGCCGCGATCGGCGCCGCCGGCTTCCAGCTGGGGGACGTGGAGCGCGACGAGTTCCCGAAGGCCCCGGCGATCATCCGGCCGCTGGTTTCTGGGAGCGCCCAGGCCGTTTCCTAGGATTCCGCCCGTGACGACCGATGTTGACATGCCGGCGGGCCCGGTTGCCGATCGCCTGACGCTCTGGCCGGTAGACGACGGCCGCTATGGCTTGGACGCTGTCTTTCAGGGCGCCTCTGGATACGAACGCTGCGACGAGCATGAGCAGGTGCTGAAAGCAATGGGAGTTGAGTACAAGCTGCTGCAGAACATGGACAACTCCTGGTCCTTGCGTTTCGGCCCGCTCACCGCACTCGAGGTGGGAAGGGCCATCTCAGCCTTCGTGCGTTAGCCCGTCCCGGCTCATGCCACCAACGCACGATAATGGTGGTTATGTCAACTCAGGCAGGAAGGCCCGGCGCGACTAGCCCGCTTCTTCGATCGCGGCTTCCAGCTCTCCCGCCGATTCAGGGAAGCCGAGGAGCTTTATCCCGCCCGTCTTCGGGCCTTTGATCGCGAAGGACGGCGTGCCGTCGAAGCCGAAGTTCGCGGCTTCCTGAGAGGTTTCTTCGACTTTCGCGGTCATTTCCGCGCGATCTGCGTCCCACTTGACGAGGTTGCGGACTCCAGCGGCCTTCGCAACGGCCCTGAGGAAGGCGTCGTCGTCCGCGTAGCCGGAGTTCTCGTTGCCCTGGTTGCGGTAGAAGAGATCGACGAAGCTCCAGCCCCGGCCCTGGGCCCCCGCGGCGAGGGCCGCCGCGCCGGCGTCGGCGGATTCCGGGCCGATGATCGTCAGGTTGCGAAAATCGATCTTGACCGCGCCCTTCCTCACCTGGGTTTCCATAACCTCGGGTAGAACGTCCTCCGAGTAGCCGGCGCAGACCGGGCACTGGAGGTCGCCGAACTCGATCAGTTCGACCGGCGCCGCGGGGTCGCCGAGGGTCATCTGGTGCTGCGGGATGCCGTCGAGCAGCTTCGCCACCGCCGCTCTGTCCTCGATATCGGTGTCGCCCCCGTCGCCGCTGCCGGCCGCGGTGACCACGATCAGGACGAGGACCGCCGCAAGGGCCAGGAAGGTCGCGCCGGCGGCGAGCCGCAACAGGCGCGAGCGACGATCGGCCCCGCTCATGCCCGCTCTGGGTGCGCTTCCGGCGCACCCGCGAAGACGACCAGGCGGGCGGCGCAGAGAGCGAAGAGGATCGTCATCAGGATCGCGCTGGCCAGGCACCACTGGCAGACCGCTTCGATCTTGAACAGCTCGACGTAGGTGAGGAAGACGCTGTAGCCGAAGCCGGCGAGGGCGAGGGCGAAGCCGGCGAAGCGCGCCAGGTCGTCGGCGAAGAAGGCGGTGGCCAGCAGCAGCGCGTAGCCGAGGACCCCGAAGACGGCGATGTTGACACCGGCGAGGTGCGACCAGGAGCTCCTGGCGACCGTCTCGCACCCGCTGCCGCCGCCGAGGCAGACGGGCGAGCCGCTGTTCGCGTCGGCGATCGCGATGTAGGCGGCGACGCCGATGCCGAGGGCGGCGAGGAAGGCGATCGCGCGCTGGAGGGTTCCCTCACTGAGTCGGCTCATCGCGCGGAAGATAAGGCTTCGGCGTAAAACGCCGCTAAGGCGCGCGAGAGCCGGCCGCCCTGCCAGGCGAGCGGCGACTGCCCGGGCTCCTCGCTGAGGAGCCGCGCGTTCGGCAGCGCCTGCGCGTAGGCGGCGGCCGCCTCATACGGATGGCCGGGGTCGGCGTCGTCGTTGCTGGCGACGACCAGGGCCGGGACCTCGAGCGCCCGCAGCTCCTCCATCGACTCGAAGGGGCGCGAGCGCGGCACCTCGCGCAGGGCCTCGGCCAGGGCCTCGGGGTGCCGCTGCAGCAGCAGCCGCTCGCGGGTGAAGCGCAGGACCGAGTCGCGCCAGCGCGGGTCGATCCCCTGCTCGGCGTCGAGGTAGGCGAGGAAGCCGTCGACGCCGCCTGCTTTCAGCGCCGCCGCCAGGCCATCCCAGTAGTCGAGTGAGGCGGGCTCGATCGTGCCCGTGTAGACCGGGCCGATCAGTGCCAGCCCGGCGAGGCGCTCAGGATGGCGCAGCGCATAGGCGATCGCGGTGTGGGCGCCCATCGAGTGCCCGCCGAGGAAGAAGGTCCCGTCCCCCACCTGCGCCTCCACCACCCGTTCCAGGTCCTCGACCAGCCGCGGATATCCATAACCCTCCCCCGCCGGGGCGGGGTCGGACTCGCCGTGTCCGCGCGCGTCGTAGGTGATCACCGCGTACCCGGCGCGCGCCAGCGCGTTGGAGCCGTGGAGGACGTAGCGCCGGGTCGCGGTGATGCCGTGGCAGAGGACGACCGGCGGCCCCTCCCCCGCCGCTTCGCCGCGCAGGGTCGGGACCGGGCCCAGCGCGAACGGCCGCGCCTCGCCCGGCATCAACCCAGCGAGGCGACCGCGCGCTCGAGGTCCTCGACCGACTCGTAGCTGGCGCCGGTGCGGGAGACGGTGCGGTGGCGGATCACGCCTTCGCCGTCGACGACGAAGATCGCCCGCTGCACGTAGCGGCCGCCGGGGGCGTCCTTCAACCCGGCGATGCGCGCCAGCGGCCCGATCCAGCCGGTGACGCCGTAGCTCTTCGCCACCGCCAGGTCCTCGTCGGCGAGCAGCGGCACGTTCAGCTCCTGCTCCTTGACCCAGTGCTCGTGCGAGTCGACCGACTGCGGGGAGATCCCCAGCACCTCGGCGCCGAGCTCGTCGAGCCGATCGCCTTCGTCACGGTAGGAGCAGAACTGCTTGGTGCAGACGGTGGTCGCGTCGCCGGGGTAGAAGGCGAGGATCACGTTGCGGCCGCGGTAGTCGCCGAGCCGGTAGGTCTTCCCGCCCGTCCCGGGCAAGGCAAATTCGGGTGCTGGGTCGCCGACGTCTGGCTTGGCCACCCAGCCACCTTACCGGGGCTCCGGAGCGCCGCTCACCCCTGGTCGATCGTCACTTCTTCGATCAGAACGGGCTGTTTCGGTTTTTCTTCGACCGTCGGGACCTTCTCGATCCGGGCGACGGTGTCGTAGCCCTTGGTCACCTTGCCGACCAGCGCGTATTCGGGCGGCAGGCCGGCGTCCGGTGAGGTGACGACGTAGAACTGGCTGCCCGAGCGCCCCGGCGGCTCGGCCGCGCTTTTCGCCATCGCCACGATCCCTTTCGTGTAGGAGAGGTTGGCCGGGGGCTTCTCGTCGACGCTGTAGCCGGGGCCGCCGGTGCCGGTTCCTTCCGGATCGCCGCCCTGGATCACGAAGCCGGGGACGATGCGGTGGAAGGTGAGGTCGTCGTAGAAGCCTTCCTCGGCGAGGAAGGCGAAGGAGTTGGCGGTCTTCGGCGCCCGGGTCGTGTCGAGCGCGATCTCGAAGGTCCCGCAGCTGGTCTTGACGACGGCCGTCGCCGCTTTGCCGGGCTTCAGCACCTGCTTCGGCGCCTTGAAGCTGTCCGTCTTCGGTTCCGGCCCTTCGACTTCCTTGCAGCCGTCGGCGCCCGTCTTCGCCGCAGTCGAGCTCGAGCTCGAGTCATCGGAGCCGCCGCCCTGGCTGATCAGGACCACGGCGACGATGGCCGCCGCAACCACCGCGAAGACGGCAAGGACGATCCAGCGGCGGTCGGGCTGCTGCTCCACGGGCGCAACCCTAGTAAACGTTGCTGCTGGAAATGGCGCCCCCTCCGCTCACCCCGCTCGCCGCCGCCGTCCTCCATGTCGGCTCCCCGGAGCGGCTCCTGCAGGTGGAGTGCGGCGAAGGCGACGGTGCTCTCTTCCTCGCCCGCGAGTTCCCCAGCGCCCGGGTGCGCGGGGTCGACCGCTCGGCCGAGGCGGTCCGCGCAGCCACCGCCAAGGTCGGGCTCGATCCCGAGGGCCGTCTCGCCTTCAAGCAGGGCGGGCCCCGATCCCTCCTCTTCCCCGCCGACCATTTCGACCTGCTGGCGGCGCTCGACGCCCGCCCCGCCGCCGCCGAGGCGGCGCGGGTGCTGCGCCCCGGCGGCTTCCTCGCCCTTGCGGTGAGCGAGAAGGAAGAGGCGCTCGGTGGGCTCGGCGGCCGCCTCTACCGCCGCCGCCTCCTGCGCCTGGGTTTCGAGCCGATCTGGTCCGAAACGGCGGGCGACGGCAGCTTCTCTGTCTCCCGCCTGCGCGGCGGCGGACCCGTTGCCGGCTGCCTCTAGTCTGGGGCGCCTGTGGAGATCGCCGGGATGCCCCTGACCCTGCTCGTCAACCCCGCTTCGGCCGGGGGGAAGTCGCTGAAGCTGCTGCCGCGGGTGGAGGCGGCGCTCGACGCCCGCCGCGCGGTCTTCCGCGTCGAGCGGACCCGCAGCCTCGAGCACGGGGTCGATCTGGCGCTGCGGGCGATCGAGCTCGGCGAGCTGCCGGTCGTCATCTCCGGCGACGGCCTGATCGGGGCGGTCGGCGGCGCGATGGCGGGCTCGGAGACTCCCCTCGGGCTGATTCCCGGCGGCCGCGGCAACGACCTCGCGCGGGCGCTCGGCATCCCCGACGAGCCCGAGGCCGCGGTCGACGTCGTCCTCGGCGGGGAGAGCCGGCGGATCGACGTCGGCGAGGCCAACGGCAAGCGCTTCCTCGGCATCGTCAGCGTCGGCTTCGACTCCGAATGCAACCGCCTCGCCAACGAAACCCACTTCATCCGCGGCAACCTCGTCTACGCCTACTCGATGGTCCGCACCCTGATCGGCTGGCGCACCGCCCGCTTCACGATCTCCGCCGGCGGCGAACGCAAGCGGATCAGCGGCTACTTCGTCGACGTCGCCAACAACAGCGTCTACGGCGGCGGCATGTACATCGCCCCGGACGCGAAGATCGACGACGGCGAATTCGACGTCGTCGCGATCGAAGAGGTCGGCAAGCTGAGGTTCCTCCGCGGCCTCACGGACGTGCTCAAGGGCGCACACCTGGGCAAGGACGAGGTCAGCGTCTTCCGCACCCCACGCCTGGAGCTCGACGCCAGCCGCCCCTTCCCGGTCTACGCCGACGGCGACCACCTCACCGACCTGCCGGTCTCGCTGCGGGTGCTGCCGCGCTCCCTCTCGATCCTCGTCCCCGGCGAGGCGGGTTGATGGCGGCGAACGGGAGCTCCCGCGGGGCGCTCTTCGGCGCCAAGGTCGCCCTCTCCCGCGCGGTCGGGGCGGCGAGCCGGCGCAGCGGCCGCGGCGGCGGCACGACGCTGCCGGGACGGGTGCTGCTGCGCCTGGAGCCGGAGGCGATCGCCCGCCTCGGGCAGGGCCTGGAGGGCAGCCGGACGATCGTCAGCGCGACCAACGGCAAGACGACGACCGCGGGGATGATCGCCGGCATCCTCGCCGCCGACGACCGCCATCCCGTCCACAACCGCGCCGGCTCGAACATGACCTGGGGAGTGGCGACGGCGCTGCTCGAGCAGCGCGGCGGCGAGGGCCTGTTCGAGGTCGACGAGGCCTGGCTGCCGCGGGTCAGCGAGCAGCTGCAGCCGACGCTGATCGTCCTCGGCAACCTCTTCCGCGACCAGCTCGACCGTTACGGCGAGATGGAGGCGCTGGCCGACGAGTGGGCGAAGACGGTGGCGGCGCGCGCCGGGCGGACCGAGTTCGCGCTCAACGCCGACGACCCCCTGATCGCCGACCTCGGCCGCGACCGCGAGGGCGCCCGGCGCGAGGGAGTCGTCTACTTCGGGATCGAGGACCCTTCGCAGGCGCTGCCGGAGCTGCAGCACGCCTTCGACGCCAAGCACTGCCGCCGCTGCGGGCACCCCTACGCCTACGAGCGCGCCTTCGTCGGCCACCTCGGCCATTACTCATGCCCCAACTGCGGGGCGGAGCGGCCGCGGCCGGAGGTCGCCGCCACCGAGATCGAGCTGCGGGGCATGGACGGGTCGCGGTCGCGGGTTCGGACCCCCGCCGGGGAGATCGAGCTCGACCTGCCGCTTCCCGGCCTCTACAACGTCTACAACGCCCTCGCCGCGATCGCCGCCGGGCTGCGGCTCGGGGTGGCGCCGGACCGGATCGGCCATGCCCTCGAGGGAACTCGGGCGGCGTTCGGCCGGGTGGAGACGATCGCGGTGGCCGAGGTGCCCGTCTCGATCCTCCTGATCAAGAATCCCGCCGGCGCCAACGAGGTTCTGCGGACGCTGCTGCTGGAGAGCCGCGAGCGGGGGCCGCTCGACCTCTGGATCGCGCTCAACGACAAGATCGCCGACGGCCGCGACGTCTCCTGGATCTGGGACGCCGACTTCGAGCTGCTGGCCGCCGCGGCACGGCGGGTCGTCTGCACGGGGACGCGGGCGCCGGAGATGGCGCTGCGCCTGAAGTACGCAGGCTGGCCGGAGGATGCGATCGAGGTCGTTCCCGGGGTCGAGAGCTCGCTCGACGCCGCGGTGGCGGGCGCCGAGGGTCGCCTCTTCGCCCTTCCCACCTACACCGCCCTGCTGGAACTGCGCAAGCTGCTCTCCGCCCGCGGCCTGGCGAAGGAGTTCTGGCGATGAGCGCAGCGACGGCCGCGGCGATCTGGCACGACGTCGAGTGCGGCAGCTACGGCGCCGACCTGCCGCTCTGGGAGGAGCTGGCGGAGCGCTGCGGTGGCCCGGTCCTGGAGCTCGGCTGCGGGACCGGGCGGGTCGCCCTCCATCTGGCGCGGCGCGGGCACCGGGTGGTCGGGCTCGATCGCGACCCCGACCTGCTCGCGGTCCTCCAGCAGCGCGCATTCGATTTTCGACACAGCGGAGTGGGTCCGAAATCGGATGCGCCTGCCGAGCTCGTGGAGCCGCTCCTCGCCGACGCCCGCCGGTTCGAGCTCGAGGCGCCCGCCTCCCTCGTCCTCGCCCCCACCCACCTGCTGCAGCTGCTCGCCAACTCCGGCGAGCGCGCCGAATCCTTGCGCTGCATTGCCACCGCGCTGCGGCCCGGCGGCATCTTCGCCGCCGCGATCATCGAGGGGATGCCGGAGCCCGACGGCGCGCCCCCTCCCCTCCCCGACGTCCGCGAGGTCGACGGCTGGGTCTACGCGAGCCTGGCGACGGAGGCGGCAGTCGGGCCGGGGGAAATCATCGTCCGCCGGCTGCGGCAGACGGTCTCGCCGCAGGGTGCGTTGAGCGAGGAACCGAACGAGGTGCGGATCGCGACCTTCGCCGCCGGAACGCTCGAGGCGGAGGCCGAGCCCTTCGGCCTGCTGCCGGCGGGAAGGCGCGAGATCGCAGCCACCGACATCCACGTCGGCTCCACCGTCGTCCTTCTGGAGAAGCGGTCCTGATGGAGCTGCGAGTCCTCAGCCTCTACCCGGAGCAGATGAACATCTACGCCGACCGCGGCAACATCCTCTTCCTCCAGCGCCGCTGCGAGTGGCGCGGGATCGGCTTCGTCCACGCGGGCGCCGGTCCCGGCGACCCGGTCGACCCCGCCGCCCACGACCTCTTCTACGTCGGCGGCGGCCAGGACCGCGACCAGCGCGCGGTCGCCGCCGACATGGTCGCGAGCAAGCAGGGAGCGATCGCGGCTGCAGCCGACGACGGCGCCGTCCTGCTCGCGGTCTGCGGCGGCTACCAGCTGCTCGGCCACAGCTACCAGCTCGGCGAGGAGAAGCTGCCGGGGCTGGGGATCGCCGACCTGGAGACCGTGCGCGAGCCGGGGCCGCGGTTGATCGGAAACGTGGCGATCGAGGCCGACCTCGGCGACGGCCCGCGACTGGTCGCCGGCTTCGAGAACCACGGCGGCCGCACTTACCTCGGGGCGGAGGCGCAGCCGCTCGGCAAGGTCGTCTCCGGCCACGGCAACAACGACCGCGACGGCTTCGAGGGCGTCAGGCGCGGCAACGTGATCGGCACCTACCTGCACGGCCCGCTGCTGCCGAAGAACGCCTGGCTGGCCGACCACCTGATCGCCCTCGCCCTCGAGCGCCGCTACGGCACCCGCCCCGAGCTGGAGCCGCTACCCGACGAGCTCGAGGCCGCCGCTCACGAGTCCGCCCGCAGGGCCGCCTCCAGCGCCTGACGGGCTTCGGCACCGAGCCGGGCGACGACGGCGGCGGCTGGTTCCTCGCGCGCCAGCTCGTAAGCCTGTCCCGCCCAGAGGTTGAGCTCCTCACCGTCGCCGCGCTCGCGGGCGGCCGCCCGGATCGGGGCGGTCGCGTAGTGGACCTCGGGGTAGGCCGATGGCGCGTCCCGGTGGTCGCGGAGGAAGCGGTTGACGATGCCGCGCGCCCGGCGGCCGGTGAAGGCGCGGGTGATCTCGGTCGTCCCACCGCGGAGGAGCGCCCGGCGGTGCGGCTCGGAGGTCCCGGCCTCCGGACAGAGCAGGAAGGCGGTGCCGATCTGGACGGCGCTGGCCCCTGCTGCGAGCGCGGCGGCCACGCCGGCTCCGGTGGCGATCCCCCCGGAGGCGACGAGCGGCAGGTCGGTGGTGGCCTTGACCAGCTGCAGCAGCGCGAGCAATCCCAGTGCCTCGCCCGCGCTCTCGTCGTCGAAGGTCCCCTGATGAGCCCCGGCCTCGTGCCCCTGAACGACCAGTGCCCCGGCACCGGCTGCGGCAGCCTGGCGCGCCTCCTCCGGCGTCGTCACCGTCACCCATGCCTCGGCGCCGGTCTCCGTGACGGACCCCAGAACCTCGGCCGGTGGGCAGCCGAAGGCGAAGGAGACGACCGCGACCGGCTCGCGCCGCAGCAGCTCCAACTTCGCGTCCCACTCGTCATCGCTCCAGCGCGGCTCCCCCACCTCCGACCCGCCGGCGTCTTCCTGCAGAGCCGCCACGTAGGACCCGTAGCGCCGGGGATCGGAGCGGGGTCCCGGGACGAACAGGTTGACGCCGAAGCGGTCGGTCAACTCGCGGGTAGCCGCGATCTCAGCGGCCAGCTCCTCGGTGCTCTTGTATCCAGCGGCGAGGAAGCCGAGGCCTCCGGCGCCGGTGACCGCCGCGGCCAGCTCCGGCGTCGAGGGGCCACCGCCCATCGGCGCCTGGACGATCCGGGAGCGCAGTTCCCCTAGAAGCGGCACGGCCCCCTATGGTGCCGGATCCCCGCTAGCGGCCGCTGGAGCCGAAACCGCCCTCGCCGCGGACCGAATCGGCGAGCGCGGCCGCTTCGACCGGCTCTGCCAGCGCGATCGGCGTCAGCAGCAGCTGGGCGATCCGGTCTCCCGGTTCGACCCGGAAGGTCTCGGCGGGGTCCGTGTTCAGCAGCAGCACCCGCAGTTCGCCGCGGTAGCCGGAGTCGATCACCCCGGGCGCGTTGACCAGCGCGATCCCATGGTCGCGAGCCAGCCCCGACCGCGGCACCAACAGCCCCGCATGCCCCTCCGGGATCTCCACCCCCACCCCGGTCCCAACGCTCCACCGCTCCCCGGGCCCAATATGAGCCGCCTCACAGGCATAGAGATCCAGCCCAGCATCACCCTCATGGGCACGCGACGGGAAAATCGCCTCTTCTTTCAGCTTTAAGACAGGGAGCTGCACCGCCGCGCAGCCTATAGGGGTCCGGGGAGGGGTCACCGGACCCTCCCCGCTGTTGTCCGGTGACCCCTCCCCGGACCCCTACAAAACGGCCAAATCGCTGAACCGGTGCATCTCCGCCACCGGCACCCTCGCGCGCACCAGCACCCCATCCTCGCGCTCGGTCCGCTCCAGGTCCCCCGCCACCTCGTGCAGCTCGTGCAGCCTGCCCCCCTCGGAGTACGGGATCAGCAGCTCGACCTCGGCCAGCGTCTCCTCGAACGCCGCCTCGATCCGCTCGCGCAGCTCGTCCAGACCCGCCCCGTCCTGGGCGGAGATCAGCGCCGCCTCGGGGTGGTCGAGCCCGGCCTCCTGGAGCTCCTCCTCGCTCAACAGGTCGACCTTGTTGAAGACGAGCAGGCGCGGCTTCTCACCGGCGCCGATCTCCTCCAGCACCTCGTCGACCGCCTGCATCTCGGCCAGCCGCCGCTCCTCCGGGGCCGAGGCGTCGACCACGTGGAGGATCAGGTCGGCCAGAACCGTCTCCTCGAGGGTCGCCTTGAAGGCCTCGACCAGCTGATGGGGCAGCTTCTCGATGAAGCCGACGGTGTCGGTCAGCAGGGCGTCGCGGCCGGAGAGCTCGAAGGTGCGCGTGGTCGGGTCGAGGGTGTGGAAGAGGCGGTCGCGGACCTCGACCTCGGCGCCGGTGAGCGCGTTCAGCAGGGTCGACTTGCCGGCGTTGGTGTAGCCGGCGAGGGCGATCCGCGGCAGCGAGGAGCTGTCGCGGCGGGCGCGCATCACGCCGCGGTTCTTCTCCGATTGCCGCAGCCGTCGCCGCAGGGCGGCGATTCGGTTGCGGGCGAGGCGGCGGTCGGTCTCGATCTGGCTCTCGCCCGGCCCCCTGGTGCCGATGCCGCCATCCATGCGGCCGGCGCCGAGGCGCTCGAGGTGGGTCCAAAGCCCCCGCATGCGGGCCATGTTGTATTCGAGCTGGGCCAGCTCGACCTGCAGCTTGCCCTCGGCCGAGTGGGCGTGGTCGGCGAAGATGTCGAGGATGACGGCGGTGCGGTCGATCACCGGCACACCTAACGCGCTCTCGAGGTTTCTCTCTTGACGAGGGGCAAGCTCGTCGTCGCAGGCGACGAGGTTGGCGTTGCAGGCCGCGATTTCCTCTTTCAGCTCGGCCAGGCGGCCGCGACCGAAATAGCGGTCGGGATCGGGCTGCGGGCGCTGCTGGGTCGCGACCCCCGCGGTGGCGACGCCGGCGGTTCGCAGCAGCTCCTTCAGCTCGGCCAGCGGCTCCCCCTCGGTGCGGCCGTCGACGATGCCGATCGCGAGCGCGCGCTGGCGGGCCCGGCGGTTCGAGACGCCGGCGCCGTTGCTCGAGCCCGCGTCGCGGGTCGGGGTCTGCCTGCCGTTTCTCGAACCTTGCACTCAAAGGAATTGTACGGGCAGCTCCGCGGGCGGATAGTGTCCCCGGCGTGAAGGTCTTCCTCACCGGCGGCACCGGCTTCATCGGTGGCGAGGTCGCGCGCCAGCTGCGGGCCCGCGGTGAGGAGGTCGCCTGCCTCGTCCGCAGCCCCGGCAAGGCGGCGAAGCTGACCGAGCTCGGCTGCGAGCTGATCGCCGGCGACCTCGGCGACGAAGCGGCGATCCGAGGCGGGATGCGCGGCTGCGCCGCGGTCATCCATGCGGCGGCGATGTACGAGGTCGGGATCCCGGCCAGGCAGCGGCCGGCGATGCGGGAGGCCAACGTCGCCGGCACCGAGCGGGTGATGAAGGCGGCGCAGGCGGAGAAGATCCCGCGGATCGTCTACGTCTCCACCGTCGGCATCTTCGGCAACACGCACAAAAAGGTGGTCGACGAGTCCTACCGCAACCCCGAGACCGACTTCACCTCCTACTACGAGGAGACCAAGCTCGAGGCCCACAAAGCCGTCCAGCGGCTGATCGACGACGAGGGCCTGCCGGCGATCATCGTCCAGCCCGGCGGCGTCTACGGCCCCGGCGACACCTCCCAGGTCGCCGACCTGCTGGAGCAGTTCTTCGCCGGCAAGCTGCCGCTGATGCCGTTCCCGGAGCTGGGGATCTGCATGACCCACGTCGAGGACATCGCCGGCGGCATCCTCCTGGCGCTGGACAAGGGCGAGCTCGGCGAGACCTACGTGATCAGCGGCCCGGCGACGACGATGCGCGAGGCGATCGAGACGGTGGCCCGGGTCAGCGGCCGCAAGGCGCCGAAGCGGGCGCTGCCGACGGGGCTGATGAAGGCGATGATCCCGCTCGGGCCGGTGGTCGGAAAGGTGATGGGGCAGCCGCCGAACCTGCGGGAGCTGATTTCTTCTGCTGACAACGTCACGTTTTGGGCTAGTTATGAGAAGGCGGAGCGAGAGCTGGGGTACTCGCCGCGAGGGATGGAGGAAGGCTTGCGGCAGACGCTGGAGGCTGACGACCGATTCCCGGCTCCAACGGCTTAGGGGAGAGTCGGGGGAGGACTCCCCGGACAACAGCGGGGAGGGTCCGGTGAGCCCTCCCCCGACTCTCGTAAGCTGGCGGCGATGAGGGTGATTGACGTGATGCATTTGGGGCGCCCGCACGTGATCGGTTGCTGGGAGGTCGAGGGGGCGCTGGTTGATCCGGGGCCGGAGTCTTCGCTGTCAACGGTGCTGGAGGCGATCGGGGACGAGCGGCCGCGGGCGGTGCTGCTGACGCATATCCACCTCGACCATGCGGCGGCGACGGGGGCGCTGGTGCGGCGGTGGCCGGAGCTCGAGGTGTACGTGCACGAGCGGGGGGCGCCGCATCTGGTCGATCCCTCGAAGCTGCTGGCGAGCGCGGAGAGGCTCTACGGGGACAAGCTGAACTACCTGTGGGGAGAGATCCTGCCGGTGCCGGAGGAGAACGTCCACGTCCTGCGCGGCGGCGAGACGGTGCTGGGGATGGAGGTCGCCTACACGCCCGGCCACGCCTCCCATCACGTCTGCTACTTCCATGCCGAGAGCGGGACCGCCTTCGTCGGCGACGTCGCCGCCTGCCGGATCCCGCCCTCGAACCTGATCGTGCCTCCGACTCCCCCGCCCGACATCGAGATCGAGGTCTGGGAGGAATCGCTGGACACGGTTGCCGCCTGGTCGCCCCGGCGCCTTGCCCTCACCCACTTCGGCGCCGTCGAGGACGACGTGCCCGGCCACATCGAGAAGGTGCGGGCGAAACTGCGCGAAGAGGCCGAGCTGGCGCGCCAGATGGAGAAGCCCGAGTACGACGCCGACAACGAGGAGCGGATCCGCAGCGCCCTCGCCGCCGAAGGGATCGAAGGCGACACCATCGACGAGCTGCTGCAGGCCGTCCCCACCGCCTACCAGTGGAGCGGCCTCGACCGCTACTGGCGCAAGAGGGCCGAGCGCGAAGCCGCCTAGGACCTGCGGGGCCTTCTAAGCGAGGTGCTCGCGCATCCGCTCTACCGCCTCTTCGATCCGCTCGTCGGGGGCGGTCAGGGCGATGCGGAAGAAGCCCTCGCCGCTCGGCCCGTACATCGAGCCGGGCGAGATGACGACGGCGGCCTCCTCGAGCACGAGCTCGCAGAAGGAGGTCGAGGTGTGGCCCTCCGGGACCGGGGCCCAGACGTAGATCGTGCCCTTCGGGGAGCTGACCTCGACGCCGATCTCGGCGAGCGCGGAGACGACGAGGTCGCGGCGCCGGGCGTAGGTCCGGTTCATCCGCTCAAGGGGCTCGCCCGGCCCCTCGAGGGCGGCGACGCCGGCCATCTGGATCGCCTCGAAGAGGCCGGAGTCGACATTGGTCTTCAGCCGCCAGTAGGTCTGGATCGCCTCGGCGTTGCCGAGGATCGCGGCGCAGCGCCAGCCGGTCATGTTGTAGCCCTTGGAGAGCGAGAAGACCTCGACGCCGACCTCCTTGGCGCCGGGGGTGGCGAGGAAGCTCGGCGCGACGTAGCCGTCGTAGGTGGTCTCCGAGTAGGCGTTGTCGTGGACGACGAGGATCTCGTGCTCGCGGGCGAACTCGACGACCTGCTCGAAGAAGCCCTCGGGGACGACGGCGCCGGTCGGGTTGTTCGGGTAGTTGACGAACATCAGCCGCGCCCGGGCGGCGACGTCGGCCGGGACCGCGCCGAGGTCAGGGGCGAAGCCCAGCTCCGGCACCAGCGGCAGCAGCTCGGCCTCGGCGCCGGCGAGGATCGGGCCGCCGGTGTAGACCGGGTAGCCGGGGTCGGAGGCGAGGGCGACGTCGCCGGGGTCGAGGAAGGCGAAGCAGAGGTTGTAGATGCACTCCTTGGCGCCGATCGCCGGGATCACCTCGCCGTTGGGGTCGATCTCGACCCCGAAGCGGCGGTCGTAGAACTCGGCGAAGGCGGTCCGGAACTCGTCGCGGCCGCGGTTGCTCGGGTACTGGTGGTAAGCGGGGTTCCCGACCGCCTCTCGCATCGCCGCGACGACGTGCGGATAGGTCGGTTCGTCGGGATCGCCGATGCCGAGGCTGATCACGTCGATCCCGGCAGCCCGCTTGTCGGCGATCTGCTGCTCGAGTTCCTGGAACTTGTAGGGAGGGATGGCCTCCAGGCGCTTGGACGGGGTGGCGATGCCCATGGGCGCGGGAATCTATGTGATCTGGGCGGCTAGGAGCCGTCCAGCTCGGCCAGTGCCTGGACCAGCTCCGGCGAGAGCTCGCCGGCGAAGACGGGCTCGGCCCAGCCGTCGAGGCGGACGTCGAGGTCCGGTGAGATCTCGACCTGCAGCTCCCCGCCTTCGAGCTCGACCACGAGCTGGTTGGGGGCGCCGCGCAGGAAGGCGGTGACGGCGGCGCCGCTGGCGCCGGTGCCGGAGGAGAGCGTCTCCCCCACCCCGCGCTCGAAGATCCGCGCCCGCACCCGCTCGCCGTCGACCGCGAGGAAGCTGACGTTGGTGCGGTTGGGGAAGAGCTCGTTCCCTTCGATCCCCGGGCCGATCTCCCCCAGGTCGAGGCCGTCGAGCTCGCCGGCGGGGACGACGATCGCACACTGCGGGTTGCCGATCGAGACGTGCTGGAACTCCCAGCTGCGACCGCCGGACTCCAGGGTGCCGCGGCCGTCCTCGGGACCCGAGGGGAAGTCCTTCGAGGTGGTCGAGGCGCGCCCCATCTCGACCGAGCAGGTCAACTCGCCGGTGATCGTCGGCCGGATCGGCCCCGCCGCGGTCCCGATCGCGAACTCATCCGCATCGGTCCAGCCGTTGCGGCGCAGGTAGAGGATCGCCTCTCGGGCGCCGTTGCCGGAGAGCTCTGCCTCGGAGCCGTCGGGGTTGAAGATCCGCAGCCCGGCGACGAGCTCCGGGTCCTCGCTCTTCGAGAGCAGCAGGACCCCGTCGGAACCGACCCCGAAGTGCTGGTCGCAGAGCCACTCGATTCGCGCCGCCGACAGCTCCCACGGCAGCCGCTCCGCCTCGAAGATCAGGTAGTCGTTGCCCAGCGCCTGCCACTTCTCGAAACGCATATCGGCACTTTATTGGGGCACGAGTGACGCTTCGCATTTCGGCGTCCTCAGTCGCTCGCGTGCAGAGCACGCCACGCTCCCTGCGTCCTTGAACTGCTCGGTCACTCGCACCCTTGCGAGATTCGGACGGCGACCTCCTCGTCGCTGAGGCCGGTGCGGTCGATCGGCTTCAGGTTGGGGATTTTCCGCATCCAGGTCAGCTGGCGGCGAGCGTAGTTGCGGGACCGCCTCTTCATCGTCTCCAGGTCGCCGGCAAGCAGCTCGTCGAACCCGAGTGCTTTGCGAGCGGTGCGGCCGGGGCCGAGCTCGTCAGCCCGCCTCGCCTCCTCCGCGGCCCCGGCGGCCACGATCGCCTCCGTCCGCGTATTGATCCGCTCGTACAGCTGATCCCGCTCCATATCGAGCCCGAAGATCGTCGTCGGATGCCGCGTCTGCGCCGACCACAGCTCCGACTCCTCCGAATGCGGCGGCACCTTCGCCAGCGACAGCTCCGCCAATGCCGCCCGCAGGTAGAGCCCCGTCCCCCCCACCACGATCGGAACCCGCCCAGCACTCAGCACCCGATCGATCTCCCGGTGCGCCAGCGGCATGTAGTCCCCGATCGAGAAGTCCGCCGTTATCGGCACAAACGAGAGCAACCGATGCTCAAGCCTCTCCTGCTCCTCCGCGGTCGCAGCCCCGGTGAGAGTCTCCAATCCTTCGTACACCTGCAGCGCATCGCAGTTGATGGCGACTGGGTCTTCCCCCCGTTCTCGAAGCAGCTCCGCAAGCGCGATGGCCACCCCGGTCTTTCCCACCCCGGTGGGCCCAAAGATCGCGATCACGTGGGGTGTCGGCATAGCCCCGAACGGCTTGTACTTTTTCGGCGCGCGGCCCTCGGAGGGCGCGAGCCAATCACCGAAAAAGTTGAGAGAGGGGCTGTGCCGACACCCCACTCAGCGTCTGCGAGGTAGCCCCGTGAATCTCAACCTCTACGAAGTCCCCGGGATTAGCAATCCCGTCGAAGTTCACAGCCTTCCCATGCCGCGTCCGCCCCCGCAGCTTCGTCTCGTCCGTCCGGCTGGTCCCTTCGACCAGCACCTCCATCGTCCGCCTCACGAACCGCTGCGCCCGCTCCGCCGCCCGCCGCTGAACCACCTCGACCAGCCGTTCCAGCCGCTCGACCTTGACCGGGTGCGGCAGCTGGCCCTCCATCGTCGCCGCCTCGGTTTCGCGCCGTGGCGAGAAGATGAAGGTGAAGGCCCCGTCGTAGCCGACCTCCTCCGCCACTTCCAGGGTTTCCTCGAAATCGCGCTCGGTCTCCCCCGGGAAACCGACGATGATGTCGGTGGTGATCGCGCAGTCGGGGACGTGCTCGCGGATCAGCGCCACCCGGTCCATGTAGCGCTCGCGGTTGTAGGTGCGGCGCATCCGTTTGAGGACGGCGCTCGAGCCCGACTGAAGCGGCAGGTGGATCTGCTCGCAGAGCGCCGGCAACTCGGCGTGGGCGCGGATCACGTCCTCCTTCATGTCCTTCGGGTGCGGGCTGGTGTAGCGGATCCGATCGATCCCCTCGATCGCGTCCACTCGCCGCAGCAGATCGGAGAACCCGATCCGCTGCTCGAGCGGCAGATCGCGGCCGTAGCTGTTGACGTTCTGGCCCAGCAGCGTCACCTCGCGCACCCCGTCGGCGGCGAGGTTCTCGGCCTCGGCGATCAGCTCGCCCGGGTCGCGGCTGACCTCGCGGCCCCTGGTCGAAGGGACGATGCAGTAGGAGCAGACGCAGTTGCAGCCCTGGGAGATCTGCAGCCAGCCCTGGAACTCGCGCTCGCGGCGGGTGGGCAGGTGGCCGGAGAAGTCCTCGAACTCGAAGTAGCCCTGGGCGGTGATCGAGTCGCTGTTGAGGAACTCGGCCAGCTTGTGGATCTGGCCGGGGCCGAAGGCGACGTCGACGAAGGGAAAGCGCTCGAAGACCTCCTCCTTCACCGATTGCGCCCAGCAGCCGCCGACGCCGACGATCCGGCCCGGGTCCTCGCCCTTCAGCCGTTTGGCCTCGCCGAGGTGGGCGATGAAGCGGCTGTCGGCCGACTCGCGGATCGAGCAGGTGTTGAAGAGGATGAGGTCCGCCTCCCCCCGCTCGCCCGCCTCCTCGTATCCGAGCGAGGCCAGCATCCCCCGCATCCGCTCGGAATCGTGCACGTTCATCTGGCACCCGAAGGTGGTGACGTGGAACTTCTGGGCCATTGAAATCAGATTAGCGTCGTCCAGACCAAGCAGGTCGGTGGACGCAGGGAGCGTGGCGTGCTCTGCACGCGAGCGACCGAGGACGCCGAGATGCGCCGGTCGGGGCGGCGCTACTTGACCGTGAGGGTGCCTTCCATGCCTGCTTCGCGATGGCCGGGCACGGAACAGAAGAAGGTGTAGGTGCCGGCTTTCAGTTCGGCGGAGACTTCTTCTTCGCCTTCGGCGATCGGTTCGAATCCGGCCAGTTCCTTGCCGTTCTGTTCGATCACCACGTTGTGCGGGATCGGCGAGGGGTTGTTGAAGTCGATCGTGACCTTGCCGGCCTTGGCGCTGAGTTCGGTCTGGTCGAAGGCGAGCGCGCTGGCGTCGGCGGCCAGCGGCAAGGTCGTCGAGGCCTGCGGGCCGGAGGTGGACTTCGACGACCCCTGGGAGCCCTGTTCGTCCTTGGTCACGCCGCCCTTGCCTGAATTCCCGCTGCCTTCCTTCGAACCGGTGGTGGGACCGACCGGTTCTTCTTCTTCCGCTCCCGGAGCCTCTTCTTCGGCTTCTTCTTCGCCCTCTTCGCGTTCGCCGCCGAGGGCGCCGCCTTCGTTGGAGAAGCCGCCGACGCTCTCGCCTTTTTCAAGCTCTTCGTTGAACTTCGCGTACTCGGCCGCCTTGGCTTCGTGCTCTTCGCCGGAGTAGCGGACGGCAAAGGTGGTGGCGCCGAGGACGAACACGGCGAACCAGAGGGTCACCGCCGGCAATGCCTTGCCGGGGAATTTCTCCGATTTCAGCCCGACGAAGGAGACGGCGAGGGCGGAGACGGCGAGGACGATGCCGCAGGCGTAGAAGAGAGTCTCGTTGTCCATATGCAGCCGCGGATCCTATAGAGGTCGACCCGGGGTAGCGCCGCGAGGCGAGAGCGCGTTTAAGCGGCCCTCGCCTCGGCCTCGGCGGCAGGGGGAGCTTCCTCGACCTGCGGCGCCGCCTCGCCGTCGATCCCGAGGGCGGTCCGGACCTTGGTTTCTATCTCCAGGGCAAGCTCCGGGTTGTCGACCAGGAACTGCTTGGCGTTGTTGCGCCCCTGGCCGAGCCGGGTCTCGCCGTAGGAGAAGAAGGAGCCCGATTTCTGCACCAGGTCCTGCTCCATCCCGAAGTCGAGCAGGCCGCCCTCGCGGGAGATCCCGACCCCGTACTCGATGTCGAATTCGGCCTGGCGGAACGGCGAGGCGACCTTGTTCTTGACGACTTTCACGCGGACCCGGTTCCCCACCGCCTCGGTCCCTTCCTTCAGGGTCTCGATCCGGCGGATGTCGAGCCGCTGCGAGGAGTAGAACTTCAGCGCCCGGCCGCCCGGCTGGGTCTCCGGCGAGCCGAACTGGACGCCGACCTTTTCGCGGATCTGGTTGGTGAAGAGGCAGACGGTGTTGGTCCGGTTCAGGTTCCCGGCCAGTTTCCGCATCGCCTGCGACATCAGGCGGGCCTGCAGGCCGACCGTCTGGTCGCCGATCTGCCCGTCGAGCTCCGCTTTCGGGGTCAGCGCCGCGACCGAGTCGATCGCGACCACGTCGACGGCGCCGGAGGCGATCAGCCGGTCGGCGATCTGCAGCGCCTGCTCGCCGTAGTCGGGCTGGGAGACGAGCAGCTCGTCGGTGTCGACCCCGATCGCCCGCGAGTAGACCGGGTCGATCGCGTGCTCGGTGTCGATGAAGGCGCAGACGCCGCCCATCGCCTGGGCCTGGGCGATGATGTGATTGATCAGGGTCGTCTTGCCCGAGGACTCCGGGCCGAAGATCTCGACGATGCGGCCGCGGGGAACGCCGCCGATCCCGAGTGCGAGGTCGAGCGCCAGGGAACCGGTGGGGATCGCCTCCACCTTGACCGTGCCCTTGTCGCCCAGGCGCATCAGCGCGCCCTCGCCGAACTCTTTCCTGATGCCGCTTACGGTGCTTTCCAGCGCGGCGTCCTTTGCTTTCGCCTCCTTCGCGGAGACGTCGTTCAAGGTCGTTTTCCTGTCTGCCATCTCGATCACCTCACTGCTGCCTCATCCGGGCAGCTCGACTTGTGCCAGCGGCACGTAGCGCGCACCGGTTGGCTGGAGTTCAGAACGGTAAAGCGTCATCCGGCGGCAAATCCGTGCCTCGGACATTCCCTCCGGCAGCGTCCCCGGAGGATCGGAGACGACCGCCGGCCGCCTCGATCCCCGTCCCTCGGCGCGGACCCGGGCGACGGTCACATGCGGCCAGAACGGCCGCTTCTCGTGCTCGTAGAAGCCCCCTTCGGCCAGCCCCTGGGCGACGCCCGCCTGCAGGGCTTCGGCCCCCGGCGAGAGCGCCGGCAGCGCGTACAGCCGTGCCCGCCCCCGCGGCGGCCGCGGCTCGGGATCGAGCAGCTCCACCCAGGGCGCGGGCCCGACCCGCTCCCGCACCGCCGCCGCGATCGCCTCGACCTCCTCCTGCGGCCGCTGGCCGAGGAAGGCGAGGGTGACGTGGAGGGACTCGGGAGCGACCGGGCGCAGCGCCGGATCGGCCAGCGCCTCCCTCCCCCAGGCGACGATCCCCTCGCGGAGCTCGTCGGGCAGGTCGAGCGCCACGAACAGGCGCACCCGCGGGCTTTTCGGTTGCTCCTCGATCACGGTCGCCACGCTAGGGGGCGGGGTCATGCGAAACAACGCCGCAAAGCAAATTCTCGCCTACGACTTCGTGCCTTCTTCCTCGCCGAGCAGCATTCGCAGCAGGTGCATCCCGACCAGGGCCGAGCGTTCGCGAATGTCGAGCCGGCCTCCGGGGATGACCGGATCGCGGGCGATCGCGGTCCCGTCGGCGAGGCGGGCGTTGAAGCAGACGTAGCCGACCGGTTTCTCCTCGCTGCCGCCGCCGGGCCCGGCGATGCCGGTGATCGAGACCGCGGCGTCGGCGTCGAAGCGCTCCAGCGCCCCGATCGCCATCGCCTCGGCCACCTCGGGCGAGACCGCCCCCTTGGCCTCGATCAGGTTCGGGTCGACCCCCAGCAGCTCGCTCTTCGCCTCGTTCGAGTAGGAGACGACGCCGCCGGTGAAGTACTCCGAGGCGCCCGCGAGGTCGGTGATCCGGGCCGCCAGCAGGCCGCCGCTGCAGGACTCGGCCAAGGCCAGCTTGCGGCCGAGCAGGAGCGTCGCCACCTGGGCGTCGATCGTCTCGCCGTCGAGGCTGAAGGTCTCCTCCCGGTGGCGCTGGACCAAGCCCTCCCGGACGCCCTCGGCGATCTTCTCGGCTTCGTCGCGGTAGCGGACGTCGATCTCTATCTCTCCCCGTCGCAGGCAGGTGGTGATCTCGACCGCGTCGAGCTCGAGCCCCCCGGCCTCCATCTCCCGCAGGCTCTTGGCGATCTCCGACTCCGGAACGCCGAACATCCGCATCGTGTATCCGCGCAGCGGCGTCGCCCGGGCGAGCAGCTCACTTACCGGCTCCGTCTCCCGTGCCGCCGCCCACATCGGCTGCAGCTCGCGCGGCGGCCCCGGGAGGACGACCACGATCCGCTCTCCGGCGGGCACCACGAGCCCCGGCGCGGTCCCCACCGGGTCCAGCGCCACCGCCCCCTCTGGAATCATCGCCTGCTTGCGGTTGGCCGCTCCCAGGGCGTCGGGATCGAGCCGGAAGCGCTGGGCGAAGCCGCTGAGGATCTCGGCGATCTTCGCCTCCATTTCCTCGTCGAGGACCATCCTGCGCCCGGCGAAGCGGCCGACGATCTCGGCCGTGAGGTCGTCGGCGGTCGGCCCCAGCCCGCCGGTGGTGACGATCAGGTCCATCCCCTCGGCGGCCATGAACCGCAGCCCTGCTTCGAGGTCGTGCGGGCGGTCGGCGACGACGAGGAGGTGGGCGACCTCGACGCCCTCCTCGGCCAGGCGTTCGGAGAGCCAGGGCCCGTTGCCGTCCTGGATCCGGCCGGTGAGGACCTCGGTTCCGGTGACGAGGATGCCGGCGCGGATCACGGGAGCTTGCGGGCTGGAAGTGTGCTGGACGGGCGCATCGCGCCCTGACGCTACCGAACCGGAACCGCGTCCCCCACGTGCGCCGGCGCCGCCTGCCGCTGGGGCTCGGCGCCGCCGGTCCCCCCGTCGCCACCCCCGCCGCTGAAGAGGCCGATCGCGATCAGGGCCGCGACGACGAGCGCCAGCACGAACGCCGTGACCAGCCGCGGCGGGACCTGGCGCCTCCTGCCGCGGTGGGCACGCACCACCTTGCGGGGCCGCGGATCGACCCGCGGCAGTCGCTCACCCGGCCTGGCCGAGCCCCGCAGCTGCCGCTGCTCCTCTGCCAGGCGGTCTCCGTCGAGCCCGAGCAGGGCGCCGTAGGTGCGGATGAAGGCCCTCGCGTAGGTGTCGCCGGGCAGCTCGTCCCAGTCCCCGTCCTCGATCGCCTGCAGGTAGCGGGCGCGGATCTTGGTCGCGTCCTCGGCCTCCTGCAGGCTCAACTTGCGCCGGGCGCGGGCGTCGCGGAGCTTGTCGCCGACTCCATCGTCCACGCCTCCATTCTGCGCCCCAGCGAGGGGATACGCAAAGTGCTCGTCCTAGGCGTCGTCGGAATCGACCGCGACCGGCTCGGGCTCGGAGCCGCCGCCGAGGACCCGCGGCAGATCGGCCTGGCCGACCAGCACCTGGCGTGGTTTCGAGCCCTCGTAGCCGGAGATGACCCCACGCCGCTCGAGCATGTCGATCAGGCGGCCGGCCCGGGTGTAGCCGACCCGCAGCCGCCGCTGGATCATCGAGACCGAGGCGGTCTCCGTCTGGACGACCAGGCGGATCGCCTCGTCGAGCAGGTCGTCGCTGTCGGGGTCGAAGTCGTCCTCGCCGCGGCCCTCCCCCTCGGCCTCCACCGGCGCCTCCAGGAGCTCGTCCTCGAACTCCGGTTCGCCCTGCTTGGCCCAGTGGCCGGTGATCCGGGCGATCTCGTCCTCGGTGATGAAGGCGCCCTGGACGCGCGAGAGTTTCGAGGTGCCGGCGCCGCGGAAGAGCATGTCCCCCTGGCCCAGCAGGGCCTCCGCCCCGCCCTGGTCGAGGATCACCCGGGAGTCGGTCTGCGAGGAGACCGCGAAGGCGATCCGAGAGGGAATGTTGACCTTGATCGTGCCGGTGATGATGTCGGTCGAAGGGCGCTGGGTCGCCAGGACCAGGTGGATCCCGGTGGCACGGGACTTCTGGGCCAGGCGGATGATCGAGTCCTCGACTTCGGCCGGGGCGACCATCATCAGGTCCGCGAGCTCGTCGATCACGCAGAGGATGTGGGGCAGCGGCGCCTCTCCCCGCTTCTGCCGGACCTTGTTCAGCTCGTTCAGGTTCCGCGCCCGCGCCTCGCTCATGATCCCGTAGCGGCTCTCCATCTCGGTGATCAGGTTGGAGAGGACGTTGGCCGCAAGTCGCGGCGAGGTCACCACCGGCGTCAGCAGGTGGGGGACGTTCTCGTAGTGGTTGAGCTCGACCTGCTTGGGATCGACCAGGACCAGCCGCACCTCGTTCGGCGAGGCCTGCATCAGGATCGAGGAGAGGATCGCGTTGACGCAGCCGCTCTTGCCCGAGCCGGTGGTGCCGGCGACGAGCACGTGCGGCATCTTCGCGATGTCGGTCCAGACCGCGTTGCCGTCGATCCCCTTGCCGAGCCAGGCGACCAGCGGCGAGGTCTTCTCCGGCCGGCCGGCGTAGATGTCGCCGAGGCGGACCATCTTGCGGGTCCGGTTGGGAACCTCGACCCCCACCGCCTGCTTGCCGGGGATCGGGGCGAGGATGCGGATGTCGGTCGAGGCCAGCGCGTAGGCGATGTCGTTGGCCAGCTCGGTCACTTTCTTGACTTTGGTCCCGGGGGCGAGGCGCAGCTCGAAGCGGGAGACGTGGGGGCCGCTGACGATGCCGACGATCTTCGCCTCGACCCCGAAGTGGCCGAGGGTCTCGACCAGCTTGCGACCGACCGCTTCGTGGTCGCGCGGGTCGGGCCCCTTGTCGTTCTTGCCGCGTTCGAGCAGCTTCGGCGACGGCGGGCGGTAGTCGATCTCCTCCGACATCGTCACGCCGCGTTTCGAACCCATCGGGGTGAGGCCGGCGTGGGCGCGGTCGCCCTCGTCGACGACCGCGACGGCGTCCGCGGAGTCGTAGTTCTTCAGCTCGACCTGCTCGTCGACCTCGGGCTCGGCCTCTGGCTCCTCGTCCGCGGTCGTCTCGGCGTCGAAGATCTGGGTGTCGAAGTCGTCCTCCTCGGCGAGGGCGACGGTGGGTTCGAAGTCCTCGTCCTCCTCGGGGTAGGCGCTCATCACGTCGGTCGGCCCGGCGACGGTGGCGGCCTCGGCCCGGGCCTGGCGGTGCTCGCGCCAGTCGGCGTGGGTCCTGACGACCGTGCGTGCTGCCGCGTCGCCGCCGGCGAAGGCGCCGCGGAAGATCCCCCGCAGCCCCCTGCCGATCCCCCGCGCCAGGGCGGAGACCGAGGTGCCGGTCAGCAGCATGCCGCCGACGACCAGCAGCATCACCGTGAAGATGCGGGCCCCGACCTGGCCGAAGAGGTAGGTCAGCGCGGTTTCGGCGCCGTAGCCGACCTTGCCCCCCTCCCAGCCGAAGAAGAGGACGAAGACGAGGTAGACGCCGAAGGCGACGAGGAAGAGCGCGATCAGGTCGAGGTGGCGCTGCTCGAGCCCCGCCGGCAGCCGCAGCCCGCCGCCTTTCGCCTTCCCTTTCGGTTTGCGCTTGGACGCAGCCTTGCCTCGTCGCGCCGATCCGGCGCGCTTCTTACGCACGAACATGTCTCCCGGTTCGACGCGGAGCCCTCCACCCCTGCGCGCCACTAAATTCGGCCTAAAAGTCGCGCGGAGCGGTGTTTTCCGCGGCTACCATCGTCTCGTGCTCTCTGAAATCGACCAGATCGGCGGCCGCGTCCTCATCGTCGAGGACGACGTCGACATCGCCGACGTCCTCCGCCGCTCGCTCCGCAACGAGGGCTACGAAGTACGCACCTCCGCCGACGGGGTCGAGGCGCTCGACGTCGCCGCCGGCTTCTCCCCCGACCTGGTCGTCCTCGACCTCGGGCTGCCGGGGATGGACGGGGTCGAGGTCTGCCGCCGCCTGCGCAGCGACGGCGACGTCCCGATCCTGATGCTGACCGCACGGGCGGAGACCGAGGACCGGGTGACCGGCCTCGACAGCGGCGCCGACGACTATCTGGTGAAGCCGTTCGAGCGCAAGGAGCTGCTGGCGCGGATCCGGGCGCTGCTGCGACGCCGCCCGCCGCGCGGCTCGGCTTCGCTGCAGGTCGGCGACCTCTGCCTCAATCCCGACACCCGCGAGGTCCGCCGCGGCGAGCGCGAGATCGAGCTGACCAACCGCGAGTTCGAGCTGCTCGAGTTCCTGATGCGGAACGAGCGCCTCGTCGTCTCCCGCGAGCGCCTGCTCGACGAGGTCTGGGGCTACGACCCGATGGCCGCGACCAACACGATCGACGTCTTCATCTCCAACCTGCGGCGCAAGCTCGAGGCCGGCGGCGAGGGGCGCCTGCTCCACACCAAACGCGGGGCCGGATACGTCCTCAAGGCTTGACGTGCTCTCCGTGCGCCGGCTGATCCGCCCCAGGTCCTGGCCGGTGCGCTGGCGGCTGGCCCTCGTCTCCTCCGGGCTGACGCTGGCGATCCTCCTCCTCTTCGGCGGCCTGATCGGCAAGATCGCTACCGAACGGGTCCAGGACGATTTCAACGGCGAGGTGACGAGTGCCGCCAAGATCCTCGCCGGCCAGATCCAGGTCGTCTATCCCCCCTTCGGCGGCGAACCGCAGGCGGTGGAAAAGCCGCAGCTGATCGACGCCTTCGCCCTTCCCGACGACGCCTCAGTCTGGATCTACGACGCCGAAGGCAACGTCGTCAACTCGAACGAAGGAGCCGAGTCGCTGGGGACGCCGAAGCGCGGTCTGGCGGACTTCGACGGGATGCGGGTGGCGACCGAACCGATCCGCGACGAAACCCGGACGATCACCGGCTTCGTCCAGTACGGGCGCAGCCTCAGCCACGTCGAAGAGACGGTCGACCGGGTTTGGCTGCTGATCTTCGGGGGCATCCTCGGCGGTACCCTGCTGGCCGTCTTCGCCGGGGTGATGATCGCCCGCCGGGCGATGCGGCCGATCGCCTCGCTGACCGCGACCGCGCGGGACATCGCCGCCACCCGCGACCCCTCGAAGCAGATGCCCGAGCCGGTGGCCGACGACGAGGTCGGCGAGCTGGCCCGGACTCTGGACCAGATGCTGCGCTCGCTCGACGCCGCCCGGGCCGAACGCGAGGGCGTGATGCAGAAGCAGCGCGAGTTCGTCGCCGATGCCTCGCACGAGCTGCGGACGCCGCTGACCAGCGTCCTCGCCAACCTCGAGCTGCTGCAGGCCTCGCTCGACGGCGGCGGCCAGGCCGAGGACCGGGAGATCGTCGACTCGGCCCTGCGCTCCTCGAAGCGGATGGGCCGGCTGATCGGCGACCTGCTGCTGCTGGCGCGAGCCGACGCCGGCCGCTTCGAGGCCCACCGGCGCGTCGACCTGGCGGAGATCGCCGGCGACGCGGCGGCGGAGGCGGCCCCGCTGATGGGCGAGCGCCGGCTGGTGGTCGAGAACGAGCGCCCGCTCTGGGTCGACGGGAGCCGCGACGAGCTGCACCGGCTGGTTCTCAACCTGCTCGACAACGCGATCCGCCACACCCCCCGCGGCGCCTGCGTCGAGCTGACGCTGGGCGAGGAGGACGGCAAGGCGGTGGTCGAGGTCGCCGACGACGGTCCCGGGATCCCCGCCGAGATGCGGACCCAGATCTTCGATCGCTTCGTCCGCGGCACCGGCCCGGCCGACACCGCCCGCGGTACCGGCACCGGCCTCGGCCTGGCGATCGTCAGCGCCGTCGCCGCCTCCCACGGCGGCTCGGTCGAGGCCGGGGAATCGCCCAGCGGCGGCGCTCTCTTCACCGCCCGCATCCCCCTCGCGAGCGAACGGAAACCGAACCCGAAACCTTTAAAGACGCTTTAGGCCCGCCCCCTAGATTCCTTCGCGGACGAGACACATTGCCCGCCGGAGCTTTCTCCCCAGAACTCGCTCCGGCGGGCTTTTTGTTGGGTCGACGGGTTGGTGGTTGAGGGAGTCGGGTGGGGGTCGCTGGGAGCACCTCCGCCGGGAACTACATCGTTTGACTGCTGGCGCCTCAAAGGTTGCTGG